>Ga0326728_10027118_pt1 | contig 10055 bp, 8 predicted proteins | sample MB3enrmetagenome_FD_207602 | JGI IMG/M metagenome (GOLD analysis project Ga0326728, IMG submission 207602) | Lab enriched peat soil microbial communities from McLean, Ithaca, NY, United States - MB31MN | ecosystem: Environmental > Terrestrial > Soil > Wetlands > Peat | place: USA: New York... | reverse complement strand
AAAAAGGCTTCGAGGCGATCGAGAGGGAGGGGAGACTCGAATCCGAGTACGTAGCCGAGAGGAGGGCGACGTAGCGCCCCTCGGCGGCGAGCTTCCCATCGGAGCCGGTTCCGTCCCAGACGAAGACCGAGGGAGCATCGCCAGCCTTGCCCGTGAAGGCCTGCACGGCCTGTCCCTTCGCGCCCTCCGAAAAAATCTCTACCTTCCACGAGCGCAGATCCTTCGCGTTGCCGACGAAGGTCGAAATCGAGACGCTCTTTATCCGCGACTCGCTCGAGGGCCAGAAGCCTTCGGTGTCGACTCCTATCGCGCTTGGTTCGACGGCGAGGGCCTCGGCGGACGACTTGATCGCGTAGCTCGAAGCGATGGCGCAGACGGCGACGCAGAGAATGACGCGGAACGGAACGGGCCTCGTCATTCGCTCCTCTGTTTCTTCTTGGATGCCTTCTCGACGTACATGAGCGCATCGAGACGCTCGATGAACTTTTCGGCATTGGCGTCGATCTCGGGATCGAAGATCGCCGCTCCGATGCTGAGCGATAGGCGATACGCGGCACCATGCGGAGTATAGGAGGCAAAGCGCTCGCGGACGCGCGCGACAATCATGGCGAGCTCCTCCTCGCTCGAAGCGGAGAACAGAGCCACGAACTCGTCGCCGGCGTAACGGGCGAGAAAGTCGTCGGAGCGAAGACTCGAGCGGAGGACACGGACGGTCTCTATGAGAGCGGCGTCACCAGCCGCGTGCCCGAACTTGTCATTGATCCTCTTGAAGTCGTCGACGTCGGCCATGAAGCCGGCGAAGCACTTCGGGCCGCGCTGGTCGTGAACCCTCGCTTCGAGGTACTCGTCGAGGCGGCGCCTGAGGTACTCGTCGAGGCGGCGCCGATTGAAGGCGCCGGTGAGGTAATCGCTCGATAGCTTGCTCTGTTGGATGTTGATGTAGATCGCGAGGAGACTGAGCGCGATCGTGGGCCAGATCAGTACCAGGCCATAATAAAGCAATTGAAAGACGCCGGCGATGGCCGGAAAGACGGGGAAGAGGTGTAGGCTCACGAAGGTCTTGCGATCGACATTCTCCTTGCGGCGGCCGTACACGAGGACGAAGACGAAGGAGAAGGCGAAGTAGGAGTACGAGAACGCAGCGAAAAGGAGGAAGAGCGGCCCGTGCCGATAGACATTCGAGCCGTCGATGAAGAAGTACCAGCCGGTGAAGGGGGAAACGAGGCTGAGCGCCGCCGAGAGGGAAGCGGGGATCGCGAAGAAGGGGATGGCCGCCTTGATGCGCCGCGCGTTGCCCGATACTCGATTGACAGCGAAGAGCGCGTAACACATGGGCGTAAAGGGATGGCCGATGTAATAAAAAACCGTGCAAACCATGAGGAGCGGACGCGCCATGGGAGCTTGGTTCCCGTCGAAGGGCCACATGAGCGTATCGAATACGAGCTCGAAGATCGTACCCAGGAGCATGAGCATGAAGAGGCGATAATCGAGGAAGGGACGCTCCTCCCTGTTCCTCGAGCTCAAGGCCAGTATGATTACGACGAGGATTGAGAAGACATTCAGTTCGATGCGCAGTACGACATCCATGAGACCGCCCCCGATGGCGAAGGCTTCTACGCCTCGCGCCTGTACACGGACCTTCCACCCACCACCGTCTCGAGCACGTTCGTGTCGCCTATCGTCTCGCGCGGCGCGACCGTGATGTCCTGGGACAGGAGGACGAAGTCCGCGAGCATGCCTTCCTTGAGCATGCCCTTGCGATCCTCGGCGAACTCGGCGTAGGCCGATCCGACGGTGTAGCAGCGCAGGGCCTCTTCGGCGCTTATGCATTCGGGTCCTTCGCGGTTGGCCACCATATGGATAGCTCCGATCGGGTCGAAGCTCGACTCGCCGGGGATATCCGACCCGAAGGACAGATGAGCGCCCGCGTCAATGAGGGATCGGTAGGGGTAGGCGCGAAGGGCCCGCTCGCGGCCGAGGAGGAGGATATCCTTCTCCGGGCTACCCAGCGCTGTCGGCTGGGCGGAGACAAGCACGCCGAGCTCACGGATCCGCCCAACGTCCTCGGGCCGTATGAGCTGGGCATGCTCGATCCTGATCCGCTGGTCCTTCAGTTTCGGATAACGCGCGAGGACCTTCTCGTAGGCGTCGAGGAATATCCAGATGCCCTTGTCCCCTATAATATGGAAGGCGCCCTGCCGCCCCGTTCGCGCGAGGAACTCGAGTTCGCGGATAGGTTCGGGCACGGACGGGCATTCACCTTCGCCGCCTAGGAAAGGCTCGCAGAGGCAGGCGTTGCGCGTCGAAAAGGTGCCGTCGACGAAAAACTTCACGGGCCCCGGTCTGATCCAGTCGGGGACTCCGACGCCGAGAGCGAAGGCCGCGTCCATCTCGAGACGCGAAAATGGCCTCGAACCGCGCGGCCAGCAGGAGAAGCGCGCCGAGAGCTCGCCCCGGTCATAGCGGCGTCTGAGTCCCACAAGCTCGGGATAGAACCACGCATTGTCCTGGACCGAGGTTATCCCGTGCGACGCGAAGGCCGCGAGGGCTATATCCATCCGCTTCTCGCGCTGGCGGCCGTCGAAGAAGACGTCGCGGTTGCGCCTGCGCGAGAGCTTCGTGTCGCCGAGATCGCGCACGATGCCGGTAGGCTCGCCGTCCGGGTCGCGCAGCACCGAACCGCGCGCGGGAGCGCGACCGCCCCTCCCTATGCCGTTGGCGCGCAAGGCGGCGCTGTTCAGCCACTGGCCGTGCCCCGAGTATTGGCTAAGGACGACGGGGTTTCGGGGAAAGGCGGCGTCGAGGACTTCCTTGCGCGGATCGGGGCAAGCGGGATAGTCCCAGTTGAAGGCGCGAATCGTCTCGCCGGGGGCGGGATCGGGGAAAGACTCGCACAAGAGATCTACGATTGCCTTCGAGTCGAGGCCGCTCAAGTCCGGCGAAAGCTCGTGATCGCCCATATGGACCGCGTGGATGTGATTGTCGTTGAAGCCCGGCACGACCGCGAGGCCGCCCAGGTCCCGTAATTCCGCACCGCTTCCCGCGCGCCTAATGGCCTGTGCATTCTCTCCGACGTACTCTATCACGCCGTTGCGCACCGCGATGGCGCGCGCCCTTGGGCGTGATGAGTCCATCGTGACGATAGTGCCGTTGACCCACGCGCTCGCTGCCATTCGAGTAGACTAGCGAAAAGCGCCGCGAAGGGTCAACGCGCCTCTCACCCCTCAGGCGTCTTCGGCTATCGCGTCCACATTCGCTCCCCCCGGCGGGACCATGGGCAGGACGTTCTCCTCCTCGCGGATGACCAAGGACAGAAGCCGAGGGCCTCGGCCGCCGGAAGCGCGCGTGATCGCTAAGGCGGTGCCCGCCTCGTCCGCTGCTTCGGCATTCTCGGCCTCGATCCCGAAGCCCCGGGCAATGGCGGCGAAATCGATGCGGCTCTCGAAGCGCGAGGCCGAATAGCGGCCGCCGTAGAAAAGTTCCTGCTGCTGCCGCACGAGCCCCAGGCGCCCGTTGTCGAAGACGAAGACCGAGACGTCCAGGCCGAGCTCCGCCAGGGTGGCGAGCTCCTGAACGTTCATGAGGAGCGAGCCGTCGCCCGTGATGCAGACTATTCTGCGACCAGGATTCGCGAGGGCGGCGCCTATTGCGGCGGGCAGTCCGAAGCCCATGGTCCCCAGTCCCCCCGACGTGAGGAAGGATCGCGGACGCGAGACCGGATATGCCTGAGCCGCCCACATCTGATGCTGACCGACATCGGTAGTGACTATCGCGTCAGGCCCCGCGGCGCGGGCTATGGCGCGCACGATCTCTCGGGGATGAGAGGCCTCGTCGCTCTCGGGCAGAGACGAAGACGCGATGAGCTCCCGGGCGCGGGAGGCCCACTCGCCTCCATCGCGCGCTCTCGCCAGGTCGGAGAGGGCCGCGAGAGCCTCTCGCGCATCGGCATGGATGCCGAGCTCTGAGACGCGTATCTTGTTGATCTCCGCGTCGTCCGCGTCGATATGGATGACGCGGGCGCTTCGGGCGAAGCGCCTGGGATCGCCGGTCGCCCGGTCGTCGAAGCGCGCGCCGACCGCGATGAAGAGGTCGGCCTCCTCCGCGAGTAAGTTGACCGCACGGCTGCCGTGCATGCCAATCATGCCGAGGTAGAGCGGATGCCCCGGTGGCAGGCAGCCGAGGCCCATGAGCGTCGATGCGGCTGGAATGGCCGCCTTGCGCGAGAGACGGGCGAGTTCTTCGTGGGCCCCGGAGGAAACGACGCCACCGCCGAAGTAGAGGAAGGGCCGCCTTGACTCTTCGAGCATGGCCGCGGCGGCCTCGATCGCCGCAGGATCGGGCATAAGCGGCGTGTCTGAGACCGATCGCTCGGGCCAGACATCGAACTCGGCTCCCTCGAGGAGGACGTCCTTCGGTATATCGACAAGGACGGGACCGGGCCTGCCCGAGATCGCGATGCGGAAAGCCTCGGGGATGACGGACAGAAGCTCGCGAGCGGAGCGAACGAGATATGAATGCTTGACTACAGGCAGGCTCATGCCATAGGTATCCACCTCTTGAAACGCATCGGTTCCGAGGAGGCCGCGGGAAACCTGCCCCGTGATGGCCACGATGGGGACCGAATCGAGCTTGGCGTCGGCTATCGCCGTAAGTAGATTGGTGGCGCCGGGACCGGAGGTCGCGATGCAGACGCCGGGCCTGCCCGTGCTCCTTGCAATGCCCTGGGCGATGAAACCCGCGCCCTGCTCGTGCCGACTGAGCACATGATGCAATCCAGAATTATAGAGCGCATCGTAGAGCGGGAGGTTCGAGCCTCCCGGAATACCGGTTACGATGCTGACGCCCTCACGCTTTATCAGCTGGACAACAATCTCGGCCCCTGTCGCTTTCATTTTGCCCCCTTTCTCTCGCCGGAATAAAAATAAAGGCCCCCTCGGCTTCGCGCCGCGGGGGCCTTGTCGGTCTTCCGACCTTAAGGTTCAGTCCCTCATCGAGCGAAGCTCCCGGGCCCGGGCCCGAGTACCACTACTACGACGAGGAGACTAATTTTATCGAACATGGCGCAGAAGGCGCCGGACAATATCTCTTTCATTAAGAAAATGATACACTCGAGTTTAGTGTAAAGCAAGGGGGTGGCGGCCTGGCGTATTAGTTAACCCATTTCTCATACCCCCCTCACATTAGGCTTATGCGAGGATTCTATCTTCGCCGCAAGGAGGTGCCGAAATGCCTACCTGGTATCATCGCGCGAGTTGGGCCCTGCTCAAGGCCCTGTACTCAGGATCGTCGCTCAAGGAAGTCCGCGCCGCCGGCGCGAGGCTCCTGCCCGAGCCACCCTTCCTTCTCCTGGCCGATCACTCGAACGCCCTCGACGCATACGCGATCGGCTCGTTCTCGAAAATCCCCATCCGTTATATGGCAAACATCGAGGGCGTGCATCCAGCAAAAGCCTTCTTGTCTGGTCTCGTAGGTGTCTACGGCAGACGAAAAGGAGCGAGCGATATCGCCGCTCTGCGCAGAACCATAAGCCTCGCGAGGTCGGGCGAAGCGATCGGCATATTCCCCGAGGGAGACCGCAGCTGGGACGGAGCCTCGACGCCGATCAGGCCGGGCGCCGGGCGTCTAGCCAAGCGTCTAGCCAAGGATTTCGGCCTTTCCCTCGTCCTCGCGCGCCAGAAGGGCAACTACCTCGCCCATCCGCGCTGGGCGGTCTCGTCCCGCCGGGGAAGATGGGATATCGAGTTTCTGGTCTTCGATCCCAACGAGCTCGCCAGGATGTCCGAGGGGCTTGTCGAAACCGTAGTCTCCACAGCGATAACGAAAAACGAAATTAAAGATGCGCAGGCGGAGGGCCGACGCTTTTCGGGAGATGGCCTCGCCGAGGGAATCGGACGCCTCCTCTGGCGCTGCCCGGTCTGCGGCAAGGCCGATGCGATAAGCGGTCGCGACGACAAAATCAGCTGCGGGCGATGCGGCGCGCGCTGGAAGCTCGACGCCAATTGCAGAGTGACACCACTCAACGCGCCGCTCTCGCTGCACGCGGCAGAAATCGGGGATCTCAAGGACTGGCATGACTGGCAGGTAGCCACGCTGCCCGAGCTCGCGGCGAACGGAAACGGCCGGGGGCTCGCCTCGGAGGGTGTAATACTTTCACGCAGGACTAAGGGAGGACTACACAGGATCGGGCGCGGCCGACTTTTCTGGCCCGGCCGGTCCCAGAGGGGCACGCCCGCCGGAGAGCTCGTTTTCGAGGCGCCGGAGGCTCGCGTAGCCTTCGAAGCCGCCTCCGTGCGAGGGTTCGTGGACAACTTCAACTCCTTCTCAGAGTTCGACCATCTCGGCGAGAGGTGGCGCGTCGAGTTCGGGGGCGGCAACGCCGCAAAATGGTCCTACGCGTTCTCAAGCCTTGCGGGAGTCGGCCCCTCTGATCACGCGCCGCACGGCGACGGGGCAGCGGCATGAGCGCCGGGCTATCCGAACTTTTGCAGACGGTCTTCCCGGACATCGTGGGGCGGACATCGCCGAAGACCGCGCGCGATCTCATGCTCGCGGCCGGCTCCATCTACTACGCGATAAACACCGGGGAGCGCAGGCGCATCGAGAAAAGCGTCGGAGACCTCCTGGGGCCGGGCGAGAAAGCCGAGGCGACGAAGCGCAAGGTCTTCGGCCACATCCTCGAGCACTACTTCGAGAAGCTCCTCGTCGCCAATCGAAGCCGTGCCTTCGTCGAAGAATTCGTGCGAAGCCGCGTTCGGCTCGATGGCCTCGACGAGCTCGATCGCGCCCTGGAACGCGGACGCGGGGCGATAGCGGTGACGACTCACTGGGGCGCGGTCGAGCTTATTCCCCCCGTCCTGGTCGGGCGCGGCTATCCTGTCTCCGTCGTGCTCGAGGCCAAGACGCCCAGGCTCCGTGCCTCCCTCGAGCGCCTCGTCGTCGGACGGGACGTGGAGCTCATCATCGCCTCGCGGGGGGATAGGGTTCTCGAGCGGATACTCTCGTCGCTAGAGCGGGGGCGAGTCCTCGTCACTCAGGTCGACGAGGTGGACTCCTGGCGACGGCGGGCATCCAGGACCATCCGACTTTTCGGCAAGTCCCTGTACTTCGACCACAGCCTCGACTTCATCGCCAAGCGCGCCAAGGCACCGGCAGTCGGGCTAGCCTGCAGGCGAGAGGAGGGCTTCCGCTACTGCCTATCCTGCGAGCTTCTGGCTGCGGACCCAAGCACGGTCGACGTGGCGACGGCTAGCCTCAGGTTCTGGGAGCGCCGCACTCTCGAGGCTCCGGAACAGTGGTACCAATGGAACAAATGGGAGGCCATGAAGGCCCTTGCATAGAGAGAAAGGTTTAAGGCTATGTTCAAACTAGTTCGCGAATCCGTCGAAAAGGCGGAAAGGCTCCTCGCCAAGAAGAGCGATCTCATCGACGAAGACCTCAAGGCCGAGCTATCGAAGCATCTCGAGCTCGCCCAGGAGCTCTCCGGCGACTACCGGAGCTTAAAGGAAGAAATGCACGAACCCCGCAGCAGAGCTGCGAGGTATCGTTCGTACGGCAAGGGAATTGATTGTATGAGGGATCGCATACCCAATAGTCTGTTGTAGGCAAGCCGCAGCAGAGCTGCGGGGTATGCGACCCTCTTCCGAATCAAAGAGAAGCGCCTCGCGGCCGAAAAGACCCAAACGGAATAGATAGGCCGTCTTCATCCCCAAAATGGAACCTCAGCACAGAAATCTTTTTTATCATCGTCAAAAATCTTTTTTATCATCGATAAAAATCTGTTTTGACGTCGATAAATATCTTCCCCATCATCGATAAATATTTGTTTTGACGACGTCAAAATTCTTTAAAATGGAGATTTCCCCTCGATTGACAGAGCCTCAAAGGTAAAGGCTATACTAATCAACCAGATGGACGACCCACTCGCCGAGTTCAAGATAGTCAAACAGCGCAAGGCCTCCGACCTCATCGTCGAGGAAATATGGAAGATGATCCTCATGGGCAAGTTGAAGCCCGGAGACAAGCTGCCGCCCGAGCATAAGCTAGTGGAGCGTTTCCAGGTAAGCAAAGTCACGTTGCGCGAGGCTCTGCAGACGCTTGAGAACTACGGGCACATCACCCGTAAAAGAGGCACCAGCGGCGGGAGCATCGTGCTCGACATTGCGCCGACTCAGGGCATTAGCCTCATCGCGACCTACATGAGCCTCTCCAAGCTCGGAGTCGATGAGCTGATGGACGCCCGCCTCCTCATCGAGCCGATGATCGCGCGCCTCGCGGCCCAGAACCTCGACGCCGAAGGCGAAGAGCGGATCCGCACTCTCTTGGCCGGGCATGAGCAGGACCTAGCCATCCACGGCGGATCGAAGCGTGGCTGGGAATTCTATCTCCTCATCGCTGAGCTAAGCGGGAATCTAGTGCTGAAGGTGATCGAGGAGCTCCTGATCCGCTTGTTCATGGACGCCGAGTTCGCCCTGTCCATCGGCGATATCGGGATGAGCCCCGAGGAGATCGCTTACAACACCGAAGTGCTGAAGGTTAACCGTTCGATCGCAGCCGCGCTTTTTGGACGCAATCCGGAGCTTGCCGCCGCCGCCATGACCGAAGCCCTGCGCGGCTTGGCGAATCGGATAAAGGCCTACGCCAGTACCCATCCGACTATTCAGCAGACGGCGAAACTATAGGCCGGCAGGGCGAATGCGACCCTCTTTACAGAGCTCCTCTATTCCGAGAGCAAGCCGTACATCGAGGTGATTACTATGCGTCAGCGTCCGCTTTGAGCACGGCGCCCAGGAGGACGGTCGCGCCCGCAGTGCAATGCTCCGGGCTGGAATACTCAGGCTCGCAGTGCGACAGGCCATCCTTCGACTGAACGAAGATCATCGTCGTCGGCATCATATAGGAGGCGAACTGAGCATCGTGCCCGGCTCCGGAGTGGATCATCTGATGCTTCACCCCAGCCTCCTCGGCCGCCGCCTTGACGTAGCTCACGAGCTTCTTGTCCCAATAGACGGTATCGCGGTTCCAGGCCTTCACGACCTCGCATTTACAGCCCGCCCAGCTGCGGTCGGCGCAAGATTTCACGATATCCAGGACCTTCTGCAGCTTGGCCGGGTCCTCATGGCGCGCATCGAAGGAGAAGTCGAAGAAGTCCGGTACGCAGGTGTGCACGCAGGGGTGGCATACGACCTCGCCGGTCGTATACACGAGCTCCTTTATCCCCAGTCTGTCGATTTCCTCGTGCAGGTAGCAGAGGGCCTGGGCCGCGGCATGGAAGGCGTCGCGCCTTTTAGGCATGGGGAAGGTGCCCGCGTGTACGGTTTGCCCGTAAAACTTCAGTCGATAATTGAACATGCCGAGCACGCAGTCCACCACGCCGATTTCCTTGCCAGTGTCCTCAAGGATCGGGCCCTGTTCGATGTGCGCCTCGAACATGCATTGGTATTTCTCGGGATTAAGCCGGTTTTTTTTATCTCCCTTGAAACCGGATTTCGCCAAGGCCTCGCCGAAGGTCTTCGACGGATCGACGATGCTCTTGGACGCCATCATATCCTCGTACTTGAACTTCGTCCGGATCGTCTCAGGTAGATAGTCGTAGCACACGATGCCGGAGCACATCATGGCGGGGGGATACAGCGAGCCCTCCTCGTTCGTCCAGATCATCGCGGTCAGCGGGTGTTTATGGGGAATGCCGAGCCTGACTACCGTCTCCAGGACCTCCATTGCGGACATGACGCCGAGGATACCATCGTAGTTGCCGCCGTTTTTCACCGAATCCACATGAGAGCCCATCACGATGCGCTTGGCCTTGGGATCGCTTCCCGGCAAGGTTGCGTACATATCGGCCACGTCGTCGATCTCGATTACCGCGCCGATCGCTTCCATTCTCTTGCGGAATTCGTTTCTCGCGGAAATCGCCTCTGGGGACAGAGAGTATCTTGTAATGCCGCCGTGCCCGGCGTCGCCAAAATTCGAGAACGTTTTAATCTTGTCGGTCATGCTCTTCAAATCACAGCTATACATATGGCTCCTCCAAAAGCACAGTTTTTTTTCTCTACCGG
>Ga0326728_10027117_pt1 | contig 10055 bp, 9 predicted proteins | sample MB3enrmetagenome_FD_207602 | JGI IMG/M metagenome (GOLD analysis project Ga0326728, IMG submission 207602) | Lab enriched peat soil microbial communities from McLean, Ithaca, NY, United States - MB31MN | ecosystem: Environmental > Terrestrial > Soil > Wetlands > Peat | place: USA: New York... | reverse complement strand
CAGGAGACACTTGATGGCTTTGTCAACAACGTTAATGATTTGCAGACCAGCGCGGATACTGCTATTGGCAAGATGGCTTCAGGTGAAGCGGCAGATGTTCATGAGGTGATGATTGCTGTCGAGAAAGCTAAGGTGAGCTTTGATTTGCTGGTGCAGATCAGGAATAAGATGCTGGATGCATACAAGCAAATCATGCAGATGCAAATATAGACTGGTAGGACATGGCTAATTCAGCATCGGGCTATACTTCACAACTGACATCCGTCTTGAAGAAGCTGACCATCGGTCAGAGAATAGGCATTGGGGTTTCGATAATCGCATCAATAATTGCGCTGGTTATGCTGATAACCTGGGCGAACAAACCGACTTTCGGGGTTCTATTCTCGAATTTGGATCCACAGGACGCTTCAAAAATAATCGACAAGTTGAAACAGAGTTCAGTTGATTATGAGATCGGTGATGATGGGAAGGCCATCCTTGTGCCCAAGGATAGAGTTTACGAGCTGCGCCTCCAAATGGCTGGGCAGGGTCTTCCTCAGACAAGCGTGGTTGGTTATGAGATTTTTGATAAGCCCTCGTTCGGCATGACAGATTTCACGCAAAAAGTAAATTTCAAGAGAGCGCTTGAGGGCGAATTAGAGAAGACCATCCTTCAGCTCGATGAAGTCGATGGAGCGAGCGTTCATATTGTCATTCCGGAGAAGGCGCTTTTCGAAAGCGAGCAGAAGAAAACCACAGCGTCGGTGTTTTTGAAACTTAAGGATGGAGGACATCTGAGCCCTGGCGAAATTAGCGGTGTGCAGCGGTTAGTTGCTGCAAGCGTCGAAGGGCTTGATGCCAACGACGTTACAATCGTGGATTCGAGAGGAAATTTGTTGTCGACGAAGAACGATGGAATCGAGGCGATGTCGGCCGCCCAGTATGATGTTCAGACTAAAGTCGAATCCTATTTGGCGAGCAAGGCGCAATCAATGTTAGATGCCGTTCTCGGTCCGGGAAATGCGATAGTTCGAATTACAGCGCAACTCGATTTCAATCAGGTTGAAAAAACGACCGAGCAGTTTGATCCCAACGGTGTTGTCTTGAGCGAGCAGACAATGCAAGAGCGCTCATCGGTCCCTGGGGACACAGCCGCCAATAACTCGACGAGGACAAACTCGGTAACTAATTACGATGTTGGAAAGACGGTCGAGAAAATTGTCGGAACCATGGGTGGAATAAAGAAGCTCTCGGCCGCAGTGTTAGTAAATGGCAAATATACTGAGATAGAGAAAAATGGTGAAAGCAGTGTGGCATATGCGCCGAGAAATGAAAACGAGATCTCTCAATTGACTAACATTGTAAGAACCGCCATAGGTTTTGACGCTACTCGTGGCGACGACGTGTCATTAATAAATATCCCGTTTGAGAATGGCGACCAAGCCTTCCAAATTAAACCGAAATCCGGCTTTCAACTGCAGGATTATGCAAACAAGTTGGTTATTCTTGCAGCAATGATAGGCGCCGTTGTGGTATTTCTCTCTATCTTCAGCAAGATGCGAAGAAACGGAGTCGCAATATCGACTCCTGTCACGGTATTGACTCAGGCAAGGCCGACGTTGCAAAGCTCCTCCTCAGCCGCCGGTCACATTTCCGATCAGACGGAGAAAATTCAAGCAGTTGAATATTCCGAGGAAGCATTGCGGGCCAATAAAGTCAAAGAAGATGTCAGCAGCTATATTCAGAACAAACCGACAGATGCAGCTAAACTTCTTAAAGTGTGGTTGACGGATGGTGACTAAGGAGCTGCAGGGCACATGACAAGAAGAAGGAGGCAGAGTAATTGTAATGTCTAGAGAGATTGCACGATCACTTACCTTCGAGCAACTGACAGGGAGGCAGAAAGCTGCTGTGCTGATGATCGCTTTAGATGTTGAAAGTGCTGCACACATATTCAAGCATTTGGACCAGACCGAGATAGAAAAGCTAACGGTAGAAATCACCAACATGCAGGGAATCCATTCGGGTGTTATAAACAAGGTAATGGAGGAGTACCAGCAGTTAGGTCTCGCGCAGGAATATATTGTCAAGGGTGGGATCGAGTATGCTCATTCAGTTTTGGAAAAGGCGCTGGGTTCGTCGAAAGCCGGTGAGATAATCGAAAAAGTGAAAGAGCTTACGACAATAAAGGGGTTCTCCATCTTCAAGAAGGCGGAGCCAAAACAATTGGCTAACTTTCTCCAAAAGGAACACCCTCAGACAATTGCGCTGATCCTGAGCCATCTTGCTTCCGAGCTTGCCGCGGATGTTCTTGAGGCGTTCCCGGAAGAGTTGCGTTCAGATGTGGCATACAGAATAACTACCCTCGGAAGAGTGTCGCCGAACCTTGTCGGGGAAATCGAGACCGTCGTGGACCAGGTTGCGGAAGAGGTTGTAAATGAGAACAGCACTTCAAGCGGCGGCGCCAGATTGATGGCGGCAATCCTAAATAAAGTTGGCGTCGTTCAAGCCAAGTTTCTTATGGGTTCTATCGAGCAGCGTGACCCGCAGGCGGCGAGTGAAGTGAAAAGGCTGATGTTCATGTTCGAAGATGTCCTTTACATCGATGACAGGAGCGTCCAGAGAATTCTTCGTGAGGTCGATAAAAAAGACCTTACTCTTTCGCTCAAGATTGCGGATGAGAAGTTGAAGCAGAAGATATTCTCAAACATGTCCGAGCGAGCATCCGATATGGTAAAAGAAGAGCTGCAATTTATGGGTCCTGTGCGCCTTCGCGACGTGGAAGCGGCACAAACAAGAATTATCGAAGTCATACGTCAACTGGAAGAAAACGAAGAAATAGTAGTTGGAGGGAGAGGAGGCCCGGAAGATGTCTTTGTCTAAAGAAAAACGTGACGGCGAGGGTTTAAATATCATCAAGGTGAATTCGACCCCTGCTAAGATGAAAATTGCCGATTATAGAAGCTTCTTGGAAGAGATAGAAGCGGATAAGGCACCCGACTTCGGCCTCGGAAGCTTGATTGCCGGAGCAGGAACCGGAGATTTTGATCTTGATCAGGTTGACGAGAACGGAAGTTCCTCGAGAAGCGAAATTACCAGGGCATATGAAGAAGGATTCGAAGCCGGCAAAACTGAAGCCACTAGATTGCTTCAAACGGAATATGAAAAGAAAGTCGAAGGCGTCATGGGTGACTTTGCAGCCATGGTACACGAATTTTCCGGTGAAATAGGAAAATACAACAAAGAGTATGACAAAGCCATAGTGACACTTGCATTGGCAGTGGCACGACGAGTTGTGGCGCGCGAGATAGATCTCGATGAGAGCGCGGTTCTTGCTCGATCTCGCGAAGCGATTAGGAAGATCATAGGAGTAGAAAAAGTAAAGATTCACATTAATCCTGCCGATGAAGAATATATTAGAGAGCATCGAAACGAGCTTAGTAATTATGCCGATTCTGTAAGGGAAATTGCGATAGAAGCTGACAACAGAGTTGAGCGAGGCGGATGTATAATCGAAAGTGAACTTGGAAATATCGACGCAAGAATTTCGACTCAATTTGAGCTGATCGAGGAGGCATTCTTAGAACTGGCTAAATGATGAGTTCAGTCGTGGAGCACGTTGACAAATATATCGATCAATTGGACAGGCTTGAATTGGTTAAGGTAAACGGCAGAGTGTCAGATGTGATTGGACTCGTAATCGAGTCCGTCGGTCCGACTACCTCCCTTGGCGACGTTTGCAGCGTCAAGTCGCGCAGCGGAGAAGAACTATGTCTTTCTGAGGTAGTCGGATTTCGGAGCAACAGAGTTTTGTCTATGGTTCTTGGAAGCGCGTCCAGCATCAGTCCGGGGAGCGAGATCGTTGCGAGCGGGAAAAGCTTTTCCATTGGGGTCGGCATGGGCTTATTGGGCCGAGTTTTGGATGGCTTGGGAAAGCCGATGGATGGACGGGGGCCGACCGAGCCTGAAGAAGTTCGTTCAATCTATAATGCGCCACCAAATCCGCTGGAAAGGAAAAGGATAACAAGTCCGATCTCGACTGGAATCCGATCCATCGATGCGCTTCTGACGATAGGAAAAGGTCAGAGGATCGGAATTTTTGCGGGAAGCGGAGTTGGCAAGAGTGTTACTCTCGGCATGATTGCGAGAAAGTCGAGTGCGGACGTGAACGTGATCGCTCTGGTGGGGGAGCGTGGAAGAGAAGTCAGAGATTTCATAGAGAAGGAGCTTGCGGAAGAAGGCTTGAAGAAGAGTGTTCTCGTCGTTGCGACAAGCGATCAGGCCTCTCTCATTCGTGTGAAGGCTGCTATGATCGCGACCACGATAGCAGAATTCTTCAGAGACAAAGGACTCGATGTTCTTTTGATGATGGATTCTGTCACCCGGGTCGCGATGGCACAGAGAGAAGTGGGGCTGACTATAGGTGAACCTCCGACCACAAAGGGATACACGCCAAGCGTGTTTGCCCTTCTTCCACGGCTGCTTGAGCGGGCTGGAAATGCGAAAAGTGGAACCATAACGGGGTTATATACCGTGCTCGTTGAAGGCGACGACATGAACGAGCCCGTAGCTGACGCTGCCCGTTCAATCTTAGATGGACATATCGTCCTCTCTCGTAAGCTGGCTTCCGCTGGACAATATCCTGCGGTTGATGTGCTTGAAAGCGTTTCGCGCGTAATGCCCGACATAACGACGCCCGCCCACCGAAAGGCCGCGAGCCACATTATGGATCTCCTCGCTACTTACCGCGAGGCGGAAGACCTTATCAACATTGGGGCATACGTAAAAGGAAGCAACCAAAAGATCGACAAGTCCGTCGCGATGATCGAGTTGATAAGATCATTTCTCAGGCAAGGCATGGATGAGACGTCGGACCTGGAGGACGCGATAAGAAAATTGATGGAACTTACCGCACCTTGATCGGACTGCATCATGGATAATGAGCTGCAGGACATATGGACATGAAAAAAATGCAATTGAAATGCTGAGGATGGTCTAAAATGGATAAGGAGCCGTATGGCATATGGACATGAAAAGGATGCAATTAAAATGTTGCAGATGATCTAAAATGGGTAAGGAGCTGTACGGCATATGAATGGAGAAAGGCAGTAATTAAAATGGTGAGGATGATGTGAAATGGCAAGGTTCAAATTCAGGCTACAGTCGGTTATAAAGGTTAAAGAAATACAGGAAAAGAAAATTCAGCGTGAGATCGCTCAGGTCAAGAGGCGCATATTGCAGGAGCAGGAAAATCTTGAGAACCTCGAAGATGAACGAGAGAGAGTCCTTTCTTCATCCCAGCTGAGTGGAAAGATGAAGGCAGCTGACATCGTAGTTCACCAGGACTATATCAAGAAAATATCTGAGCAAATTCGGTTTGAAAACAACAAGATAGAGAACCTGAACGACTTTGAGTCTAAAAAGATTGATGAGGTTCTTGGCGTTAAGAAAGATCGGGAGGCTATCGAGCATCTCAGGGAAAAGCGCCTTGAAGAATGCAAGCGCGACCTCGAAAGAAAAGAACAAGTTTTGATTGACGCTATTGCTCAGAGGATGAATGCCTGAGTATGAAAACGGCGCTTGCGTACATTCTCGGATTTTCATTGACGTTTACCGTCATCACCGGTGGGATGTATTTCATGTCATCGAGATATCCATGGATGTTCAAGTCGGGAGATTCCGGGACCGACAGTGGAACGCTGAAGCCGACCGTTGCTTTGCCTCCTAGCGTTGCAGTAGCGGAGAATCCTTCTCAGCCGAGTGACTCCACCAAAGAATCAAACGAAACTGTGAATACCCTTAAAGCCATGTTGGCAGAGAAAAACGACTCAATTTCCATAAAGGATGATTCGATCCAACAATTGAATTCATTGGTAGCTCAACTTCAAAAGAAAAATTCCGATGCTAATATCGTGGTTACGCAGCTTCAAAGCCAGGTTAATTCATGGAACAGCCAACGCCGAAAAGATATGGCAAGCGCTTATAATGACATGAATGCAGCCTCGGTTGCAAAGATCATGACGAAATTGGATGACAAGGATATCATTTTCATTTTGTCGAGTGTTCAGAAAAAACAGGCTGCCAAGATCCTCGGTGAGCTCGATCCTAGTCGCGCCGCAAGACTGATGACCAGTCTAAGTCAGATAAAATAATATGGAATCTTCTGTAATGCCCTCCACAGATAGTTTGGCCCAGAACACACGGGCAGCAGTTTCAATGTTAAGCAACCAACAAGGTTCTAAAGCGAACGCGGCTTCTTTGACGAAAGGACCGTTCGCGGAATTATTGAAGAATCTGTTCATTGATGCACCGGATGCGAAACTGAACGGCAATGATCAGGGAAATTTCTCAAGCAGAGCCTCTGGCAAAAATGGGCTAACAGGTTCGCTGCTGGCTTTTCCTGAAGGGATCCATTCTGGTGACTCATCAGGTGAATCCTCCGGAGACATGACTGCCGATAAGGAACCATCGAAGCACGAGCTGGAAAATGTGATCGATTGCTCAGGTCTAGCTTCTTTGATTCTTGGCACGGTGCAAGCAAAATCAAATGTGCAAGCCGGGAGCAAGTCAGGTGACGCCGGTATTGGCGGCTCGCCCGAATCACTCGCGGCCGGCTCACAGCCTCTATTGACGGGCATCGAGCAACAGCTGATAGCTTTTTTGACCACATCGCAGAATTCAAAAAACGGAGATTCGTCTGCGTCAAGCCAGCCCAGCTCGCCTGTTGCAGGTTCACCATCCCAAGCTTCAAATCTGGGGAACGGCTTTATGTCGATGCTTTCGAAGAAGGTCGCTGAAAATGCAGCCACAAAGACGGATCTTTTGAAACTCTTGTCAGAAGCTTCGAACAGTTCGATCAACAGGAATTCCTCCAATGATGTGGAAGAAATCTTGTCGGAGCTTTCCAAATCGGGTTCACAGCTCGATAATGGCAATCCAGGGGCCAATTTCTTGCGGAAGTCCGCAGGCAATGTTGCAGAGGCTTTCAAAGTTTCGCAACCGCAGGGAAAAATTCAGGCCGACAAAGTTTTTCAGAGTGAGACGAAGGAAGCAGAGGTTCCACAACCTGCAAAGGATGGTCAATTGGCTCAGAGCTTTTCTGACAAAATTCAAGAGGCGCAAATTCTTCCATCTCGGTCAATTGCTAAAGATTCGTCTGCTGCCACTTCGTTGCAATCGGCGGCGAATACATCAAAGGAGACCGATAAAAACTCTGCTAAGCTCAACGATCAAAACGTAATCGAAACAGAAAATGCAACTGGAAATTCCGATAAAACAGGTCAGAAAACCTTCCCGGTGGCCGGCAAGCAAGAGTCCACTTCGAATGGATTCCTTCGGCAAAAATCTGACAACGCTCTTGGTAGCTTGATAAAGCAAGATGGATCGGGAATTTATCAAAGTGTTTCTATGGATTCGAAGGTTGATCCTCGATTTAGGCAAGAATTTTCAAACGCCGTTGAGAACAGCCATGATAATGAACTTTCCAAACCGGATGTAACTCAAGTGACACAGACGATCATCCGCGAAGCAAAGATGATGACTCAAGAAAATAAAACTGTGGTAAATGTCAAACTTGAGCCTGAATCTCTTGGGTCCGTAGTTTTGAGAGTGTCAAGCGACAATGGTAAAATCAGTGCAGAGTTCACCGTGAGGACGACAGATGCGCATGCATATCTTGAGTCTTCGGTTCCTCAAATGAAGCAGATGTTGGAATCAAACGGAGTGTCACTGTCGCATTTGACAGTAAATCTTTCCGGGGGCGAGTCCCAAACCAAACGACAGCAATATTCTGCCAGAAGAAATTCACAAAGGTTCTCAATGGATACAGTTTCTGACTCAACAGACGCAATACGAGACTTCGGTTATAACACAATGGAAGTAAAAGTATAAAAAACAGGCCGTAGTGCAGACCAAAGGAAAAAGAAAGTAGGATGATAGCGTATGATACTAAATCAAATGGATTCGGCATCGAGTTCCGCTTCATCGACGGCATCAACGTCGTCGGCATCATCTTCATCTGCTTTGCAATCGGCGGGGTTGTCTTCGTCAGCAAATCTCGATGAAAATGATTTTCTTAATATGTTGATAACCGAGCTGCAAAATCAGGATCCGACAGATCCTCTCCAGAGCACGGATCTTGCAGCTCAACTGGCGCAGTTCAGTCAGGTCAGCGAACTGCAAACCATGAACACTAATATCCAGAATGCGACGAGTGCAAACTTGGTGCTGACTCAATCGATAAACAACACTATGGCGGCCACATTGATTGGGAAAGAAGTCAGGGTTAATTCATCGACCATATCCTATGATGGCAGCACTCAGCCGTCTATCGGTGTCACGCTGAGTGGAAACGCCGCGGATGTTAAGGTGCAAATAAAAGATTCTGCTGGTGATGTGGTTCGTACAATCGATGCCGGGCCTAAGTTGACCGGAGACAGCACAATCACCTGGGATGGGAAAGATGATTCCGGCAACCAGCTGCAAGCGGGCAACTATACGTTCTCCATCACGGCTACCGATTCCGCCGGGAATTCGGTTTCAACGGCATCATATGCTCTCGGTGTTGTGCAGGGCGTCAAGTACAGCTCGAACGGCACAGTTCTGATAGTGAACGGCGCAGATATCGATTTGTCCGATGTCCAGGAAATTTTGGGCAGCGGTAATTAAAGAAGTCAAAGAATGTCATGGCACAAGAGATTGACGGCATAAAAGTCCCATTCGTTCCGATTGGAGGAGTTGACGGGTTAAAATCAACGCCACAGATCGGCACGCCCGGCGGAAAATCTTTTGATGAAGTTCTGCGGGGAGAACTTGACCGGCTGAAATTCTCGCAACATGCTCAGGCTCGCCTCGAGTCCAGAAACATTCAACTGTCGGGAGATGACGTCAAGCAGCTTGCGGACGCCGTAGACATGGCGAGCCAGAAAGGTTCACAGGATTCCCTGGTGATCATGAAGAATGTAGCATACATCGTCAACGTTAAAAATCGCACTGTCGTGACTGCAGTTGACGGTGATAACTTGAATGAAAATGTTTTCACGAACATCGACAGTGCAGTTTTAATTAACAAATCATAAACAAATCAGGGCCGGCCTCCGATTTCCTTTGGAAGCGGAGAAGCCCTCTAAGCGCCGACTGACTGAAGCGCTTAAGAAAAACCTTAGGAGGGTTACAAAATGCCATTCAGTGGTTCTCTCACCTCAGCCGTTTCCGGTCTTACAAATCATCAGACGATGATGGATACGATCGCAAACAACATCGCGAACGTCGACACGATTGGCTTCAAATCCAGCAGTGTCAACTTCAGCGAAGCATTCGACGAAGTTCTCCGCAACGCAACCGGCGCTTCTGCCCAAAGCGGCGGAACAAATCCGATTCAGATTGGGCTCGGTATGACGGTCCAATCAATTGACTCAAACATGACACAGGGAAACCTTGAGACTACAGGCCAAACTACGGATCTCGCTTTACAGGGCGAAGGATTCTTCATCGTGAACTTGAACGGAAGTCAATACTATACCCGCGCCGGAGCGTTCCAGTTTAACGGGACAGGACAACTAGTCGATCCCGGTACCGGAGCAATCGTTCAAGGAAAAGTCGCGGACGCTCAGGGCAATTTGCCGATTGGTTCGGCGGTTCAAGATATATCCATACCTTTCGGACAGAAATCCCCTGCAAAAGCGTCGACTTATATACAGATGACAGGAAATCTGGATTCATCTCAAACGCCGCTCGGTACTATTCTAAAATCCAATTCAGTATATGCGATTGACGACGGAAGTACTGATGTTGAGGGACTCTTGACCGCAAACAACGGGGGCGGAAATAATCATATAGTAACCGGAATGGTACCGGACTCAACAACTCTAACGATGACAGTTGATGGCACCACTAATACCTATACGTATGTATCCGTTTATCCAGGAGTTGGGAAAAGTGCTTTCCATACATTGCAGGATCTCGTAAATGAAATGAATTATAGCTTAACACAGCGAGGTTCACCAGTTACTGCGTCGATAGATGCGACGACAGGTACTATCAATTTCGTCAACACCGATGGAGCAAATACCCACTCG
>Ga0326728_10027112_pt1 | contig 10055 bp, 7 predicted proteins | sample MB3enrmetagenome_FD_207602 | JGI IMG/M metagenome (GOLD analysis project Ga0326728, IMG submission 207602) | Lab enriched peat soil microbial communities from McLean, Ithaca, NY, United States - MB31MN | ecosystem: Environmental > Terrestrial > Soil > Wetlands > Peat | place: USA: New York... | reverse complement strand
GATGGCTTTATGCCCGGCATGGTCAACCAGACGCAGAACTTCGGCTTGAACGATTCGAACCCCAGGATCAGGATCATTGAGGAAATCAGGAATACCGAAGCAAATCACCTGGGCATTCCGCTGCCGGGCGGCCGACTTCGCTTCTACCGTCGCGACGCCGACGGCCAGATGGAGTTCGTGGGTGAGAGCATGATCAACCACACTCCGGCTGAAGACACCATCAAGGTGACAACCGGCGATGCCTTCGACGTGAAGGGCACCCGGCGGCAGACTGACTTCTTCATCGACACCAGCCGTCGCACTCTGGATGAGTATTTCGAGATCGCCGTTACCAACCAGAAGACCGAAGCAGTGACGGTGGATGTGCTGGAGCACCTTTACCGCGGCGACAACTGGGAGATCGAGCAGAAGTCGGCGGACTTTACCAAGCTCGACAGTCACACCATCGAGTTTCCGATCCGGGTTCCGGCCAAAGGCAAGGCGAACGTGACTTACAAGGTGAGGTACACGTGGTAGGGCTTCTCGCCGGCAAATCCTGCGGCGATGGTGCACCATTTCGCGTCAGGGCCCGACTTTGGAGCTTGCTGAAGAAGTCTTCGGAAGGGAGTCTTGTAACAGGGCACGACTTTAGTCGTGCCGTAAGACGCGTCAAAGACCTCTGGGCTTTAGCCACCGCGGAAATGTCGCCGCAATTCGACGAACTTGTGCAGAGGCTCTACGACGACGGCGCGGCCGCAACCGTAACCGGGGTCCCGGCCATGGCGGGCCGCACCAGCTCAGTTGGCCATACATATACCGCCAGGCGGCGCGAATAGTGGAGGACAGGCTCGATATCCGGCAGATCGATACCGATAGACGCGGCAAGGTCGTTGCGTTCGATCTCGGCTTCAGCGTCCTCAAGCGGCCACGGCACGAGGTGCAGGTGCGCGCGAATGGGCTGGCCGGCGCGGTTCGCGCTGAACAGACACGAACGCTCCGAGAAGAAGCGCTCAAACGACCCGGCAGAGTGTTCGGCGGTTTTGCGGGTCGGACCCAATCCGCGGTAGCGGGCGTTGAACATCACCTTGCCCTTGGTAAAGCGGCGGCTGCTTGAAAACGCAAACTCCCGCTCCGACCGCTGCTCAAAGTGCATGTCGGCCCAATAGTACGGCAGATGGTAGAGCGAGCGTGCTATGGCGATGGCAAAGATGTTGCTCGCGTCAAACGAGAAGCAATAGACGCCGGTAGTCCGCGTGATCTGGTCGCGGACATAGGTTCGCAGGTTGAGGTCGGGGAAGTTCCTGATGCCGGGCAGGGGCGGGACCCCGCGGATCCTGACGCGGTCGAGCCAGAAAGGCACAACCCCGAGCCACGCCGAGCCCTGATAGGTATCGGGTTCCAGCCACTCGGGAAGCAGCCCGGCCAGAGTCTCAGCGGGCACCGGCCAATGGGCAAAGAGCAGGTCGTTCCAGCGTTGTGTGACTGTCCACCGGCCGGGAGGCAAGGGCCGGGGCTTATGCGACGTTCGAACCAGAAATTCCCGCATGGGCCCACTCCAAGGTGACCGGGCGCCGAGAACTGCCGGCAGGCTGCATCCCCGGAGCTCGTCGAAGGCTGTAATGGCCACCCGCTACCTGGCTTCGCCTCACTCTACCACTTTTCGTCCCGGGACGCTAAACGGGTTTGTTACCCAACGCGCTGTCTCCGAAGTTCGAAGGCATAAATACCCCTGTCATTTTAAGCGGAGGTTGGCATAGGTTTCGGCCGAACGGAGTCGAAGGACCTGCATTTTCATTCACCTAGCTTTGCATGCCAGCGGCGAGCGCGATCCGGAGATTCACCACACGCGCAAGGGTAAGCGCCCGTATTCGGAGCCAAGGCGCATATCGGGTTGAGGAAGCAGACATATGCTATGATGCTGAGACTAATCGCAGCGATGGAGGGGGCCCTCGACGGTGGAGGTGTGTGATGGAGAATCCCGATCAGCAGGTTCTGCACCAAGAGGCTGAATATGAGTTCCCCTATCACCACTTGGCCGATCTAGCTAACTTGAGCAATCATCGCTCCTGGCCTTGGGCGATACACTATGCAGTCTATTTACGCACCGTCATTCGATTAGTTGTCGAAGAACGTCCGACATCCGTCCTTGATGTTGGTTGCGGAGACGGCAAGCTCATCTGGGAGCTTGCCCGCGTGCTGCCACCAACTACGCGGATGATGGGAGTCGACGTATCCGAACGGGCGATTCACTTCGCACGGGGCTTCAATTTTGGGAATGGTGCTGAGTTTCGATGCTCCGATGTGGCAGAACTCGATGAAACCTTTGATGTGGTCACCTTGATAGAGACACTCGAACACATCCCCGACGCTCTCGTATCTCGGGTCACAACCTCAATTTCCGCCAGAATTAAGCCGGGGGGGAAACTGATCGTGACAGTGCCGAGCATCGCAGTGCCGCTCCTACAAAAGCACTATCGCCACTACACCCGCGAAGTGCTGATCGAGAGCTTTCCATCCCTGGAACCGGTTTACTGTTCTCAGTTCATACACTGGACTCCTCTCCTCGAACGGCTCCAGATATGGGCTACGGCCTTTGCCAGCGTCGGCCGGATTCGCCGCCCTCTCTGGCGACTGATAGAGCAACGCGCGGCGCCGCCCGATCCCAATGGCCCACATGTCCTCGGGGTATTCCAGCGAAGGCTGAAGGATACAGGCTTGATTCGGAGCCGCCACTCCGATGCCGTATCCTGTTCGCGAGACCTCAGACATGTCCAGTGAATCGATTACCGCTCCCGGCGCTCGGAATCAGACCGATGTTTTCGCAGTTCACGGCGCCGACCCTGAGATTCTGGCCTACGCAATGGCCAAATACTCGCGCTCGGCGCTCTCCATGCGCGAGTCGCTCACCGAGATCAGCTCGCAGCGGGCTGAACAGTTCCTCAATACCTTCTACTTCCAATACGGCCACCGGTCCATCGCCGACCTTGCGCACATCGCCTTTGCCGTGGAGCGTCTGAGCCTGCTCGCCGCCATTGTCCTCGTTGACGAACAGCGCTGGGACGGTCAGGAGCGCTCCACTCGCTACCAGAACTTCATGAAGTCGGGCTGGTTTCTCCCTGATTTTGGATCAGATTCGAGGTCGGGCGAGCTGTATACCGAAACCATCGACCGGCTCTTCATCGCGTATCGGAACACCACCGCCGCCGTGCTCGATGTGCTGCGCCGCAGAGTGGAGCGGCCCGAGTCGCTGAAGCAAGAGAGCTACGACCGCACGCTCCGCGCACGTGCATTCGACGTGGCGCGCTACCTGCTGCCGCTGGCCACCAACACCTCGCTCGGCCAGATTGTGAGCGCGCGAACCCTTGAGACCCAGGTCTCGCGGCTGGTCTCGAATCCCATTGCCGAAGTTCGCGAACTGGGTAACAAGCTGCGCGACGCTGCCACCGGTCCGGCCTGGAATGTGAACGCGGCCGCAGCCGAGGCATTTGTCGAGAAGCTCAAGGCCTTCGAAGCCGAAGCAGCTTTGAAGGGGCACGATGTGTCAGGGCACGACTTCAGTCGTGCCGTAAACGCACGATTAAATGAGGGGGCTTTAGCCCCTGAGGGAAGCCTCGCCGCCGAAGCCGAACAGCTCCTTACGCGCGAGGTCCGCACCGCGCCCACTCTGGTAAAGTACGCGCAGCCCAATGCCTATCTGATGGAGACCCGGACCGAACTTGAGCAGGCCGCCGCGGAGATCCTCGGCAGCCTGCCTATTGCCCCGGCTCCGCTCGTCGATCTGGTTGAGCGCACCGAGTCACTGGAAGAGGAACTGGCCGCCACGCTGCTCTACTGGGCGAGCCACCACCCCTACCGCCAGATTCGCGACCTCGTCTCGGGGCTCGAAGCCTCCCGCGTTGCGGAGATCATCGAGCTGGGATTGAAACACCGCGGCCGCCACAACGAAGCCCTGCGCGTCTTCCATGCCGGCGCGGCGTTACGTTTCGACATCCTCATGGACATCGGCGGCTTCCGCGACATGCACCGGCACCGCCGCTGCACGCAGATCAAGCAGGGATTCACTTCTCTTCACGGTTATGACACGCCCGGAGCAGCCGACCTCGGCAGCGGCGTCGACATTCTGGCCGAGGCCGGAATCCTGGGCGAGTACCGGTCGGCGATCGAGTCAGCCTACAAAGCAAGCGCGCAGATCGCAGCCGGCAGCGCACCGGAAGCTTCGCTCTCGGCGCTTTACGTGTTTCCTCTGGCCACGCGCGTCCGCTGCCTGTTCAAAATGGATTTCGCCGAGGCCCAGTACATCAGCGAACTGCGCTCGGGGCCGGCGGGCCACTTCAGCTACCGCCGCGTGGCTTGGGAGATGTACAAGGCGATCGAGCGCCAGCACCCATCGCTGGCAAGGCACATTCGCGTGACGGACTTCACGCAGCCGATTGATTTGCTGCAGCGGTGAGTGGGACAGTTGCACGGAAACTGCGCGGATCCGCACAGAATCTGTATGGCTTCTGTACAGCTGTGAACGGGGACGTGCTCTCTAAGTTATTGATTTTGTTGGAGAGCACAACAGCTGTACGGTTTCTGTGTGGTTTCTTGAAAAAAGCGGGGCGGCGGAAAAAAGGGGTAACGCGGAGCGCGGCGGCGGTAATCAGGGGGCGCGTGCGGGTGGCTTGGCGGGCATTGCCTTTGCGTGAGTTGCTGAGGTTCTTCAAGTTCCGATCCAATCCCTTCTATAAGGATTGTGCGTCGTAAGGGATAAATTCCCCGCAATGGAAAACGAGCTTTAAATGCTTTGAATGGAGCGCGGCTGGGAATGTGCGCTTGACGAGCCGGTGGGCGGGTGGGCTGGGTTGGCCGGTTGAGGATCGTCCAAGCGTGGGGTTGGGTTCGAGATCTCCCCGGTCCCCAAGAGCGAGGGACCGGGGGCACCCCATTTCGTGGTGAGTCTGCATCCTCCAAGCCCAGCAAACCCGCCTTTCACTGCCCCGCGTGCGCCTTGATCAGCTCGTCGAGATAATCGGGCTTGGAGTCGTCGCGCTTGAGGTGCGGATAGCGCTCGCCGCCCTTGTAGTCGATGTTGGCCGTGAAGTAGAACTCGTCGTTCAGCACCAGCAGCGAGATGGGCGCGCCGGAAGCTTGCGCGGCCTTGATCGCGTCTTCCAGTATCTCGTGGTTGTACAGGCGTCCGTTCACGCCCGCCACCTTCATGCCCGATGAGATGCCAGCCTTGAACGCCGGGCCGCCGACGATGGAGTCACCAACCGAGCCGTCTTCGCCGAGCTGCAGACCGATCGAGTACACATCGCTCGGTCCCATGCGGCGGGCGGGAGATTTCGGAGGCTGATCGGTAAACTCAACCTTCCATCCCCCGTTCTCGAGACCCGCCGCGGGCATATCGGGCGATGTGGAGTCGAGATGCCGGCGGAAGAACGCGGCCCAGTCGTAAGGCGCAACCTGGTTGAGCGCAGCCACAACATCGTCGAAGGTGTAAGGCTTCAACTCGGGGCCGTTGTTCGCGCCGCCGTGGAAGATGTGGCAGAAGTCGTCAATCGACTTCTGACCGTTGGTCAACTGGTGGATGATGGTGGCCACTTCAAGCCACATCAGGTCGCCTTCATCGTAGTAGTCAGAGGAGCGACGCCAGTTGATCCAGCCGCGACCTCCGAGGCCGCCCATGCCAAAGCCGGCGATGGCGGTTGCCGTGTCCTGCAGCGGCCTCCAGGTGCGCCCCGGCCGCCCCGGACCGAGCATGGCCGCGGTCGAGGCCAGCATCTCGCGATACTGCTCCGCGGTCATCAGGCCGCTGCGCGCGCCCAGCATGGGGCCAAGGTAGTCGGTTAGCCCCTCGTATACCCACAGCAGATCGTCCTGCATCGGCTTCTCGAAATCGGGCGTGGCCAAATCGGCGGGGCGCCGGAATTTGCCGTTCCACGAATGCACGTACTCGTGCGGCAGCAGCATGCCCACCATCATGCCCGCGCTCGGCTCGAGCAGCGCGCGCTCGGGCAGCCGGCTGTCGTTGGACTCGTGATGTTCGAGGCCGAAGTGGGCCACGTGATCGCTGAGCGTGAGCAGGAAGTGATAGTCGCGATAATGCCGAGCGCCAAACAGCTTGCCAGCCTCGGCCACCAGGTTCACCATGCTCTTTTGCACGGCGGGGCTGATCTGGAGTGCGGCCTCGCTGTCGGCCACCAGGTCAAGCTCATGGTGGGCCGGCTCGCCCGGCGGCGTGATGTCGATGGCGCGATAGTATTCGCCGGCAATCACGGGCGAATCCACCAGAAGCTCGAGCGAGATGGGCTTGAACGAGATTTTGTTTCTCTTTTCGCCGGCTACGGGCAGCGCAGTGCCAAACTTCCAGCCCTCAGGCACGATCAACGTGGGCTCGAAGGTGATTTCGGACGAAGGAGCGCCCGCCGGATAGAGCAGCGTCTCGTTCCATTCCAGGACGAACAGCTTGTCGGTCGCCGAGAATCCTTCGGGCTCAATCACGTCGAATGACGCGTCGAGCCGGCTGGCGCCCGCAGGCACGTCCAGGTGGAAGGTGAAAGCGTCGAGCGTGTCCCGCGTCCACGGAATGACCTTGCCCCCGGCCTCGAACTTGAGCCCGGTGACGCTCTCGATGAGGCCGTCGGGACCATGCTCGCCGGGAATCCACTTGGGATAGTAAAGGGTGACGGGACCAGGGGCAACCGGGATCGCTTCGCGAATGTGGAGCAGCTTTTGCGCATTGCCGGCGCCGTCGACGGTGAGAGCGATGTTGCCGGATTGCGCGAGAGCGAAGGGCGAGACGAGCAAGACAGTGAGAATGGCAAGGGGAAGTGCTCGAAGGTTCGGACGAGACATTCGGGATGCTCCTTGAGGAGAAGAAGTTGATGTCTAGGAATGATACCGGCTGAGGCCCTCGGCCGGTCAGAACTCCATTAAATCGTTCCGGGCTTGATTACCGCTGCCTGTGCGAAAATTGAACTTTGCACACACAAACAAAGTTCCGGTTGCTGGTGGTGCGGCTTGGCGCTATGGGCGACATTCTGCATGCCCTGCCGGCGGTGACCGCGCTGCGGCTGGCCCACCCCGCGTGGGAGATCGGCTGGGTGGTGGAACCGCGCTGGCGGAGTCTGCTGGCCGCGCCCGGCGCCCAGGTCCGCGGCCCCGGGATGCCGGTTGTAGACCAGGTCCATTTTGCCCCCACCCGGGATTGGGCCATTCATCCCATCCACCCCAAAACCGCGGCCGCCATAGGGTCGCTGCGCAAAGAGCTGCTCGCTGGCGGCTACGAAGCCGTGCTCGACCTGCAGGGGTCCATACGCTCGGCCGCCATTGCCCGCATGGCAAAGATCCGGCGGGTGATCGGCGAAGCCGAGCCCCGCGAGAAGCCGGCGCGCTGGCTGTTTACTGAGCGCGTGGCCACGCGCGGCGCTCACGTCATCGAACAGGACATCGAGCTGGCCGCAGCCGTCGCGGGTGACGATCTCGCCTTTACACACGCGCGACTGCCAGTGGACCCGGCCGCCGAGGCATGGTGCGACGATCTCCTGGCCTCCAGCGGAACGCGGCCGGTAGCGCTCATCAATCCCGGCGCAGGCTGGGGCGCAAAGCGTTGGCCGGTGGAGCGTTATGCCAGGGTGGCGCGCGGACTCATGGAGCGCGGCTTCCGCATCCTGGTGAACGTCGGGCCCAGCGAAGAGCCGATGGCCGACGTGATTGTCAAAGAGAGCTCCGGCGCGGCCATTCCGCTGGCCACTTCGCTCGATCAGCTCGTCGCCGTCAGCCGGCGCATCGCACTGTGCATTGCCGGAGATACCGGCCCGCTGCACCTGGCCTGCGCCCTGGGCAAGCCGGTTGTGGGCATTTACGGACCAACCGACCCCAGCCGCAACGGGCCTTTCGGCACCGAGTTCAAGGTGCTGCGCAGCCCCGATAGCCGCCGCGACCACAGTCGCCGTGAGGAGCCCGAGGCCGGCCTGTTGAGCATCACGCCTGAAGACGTTCTGCAGGCGGCAGCCGAACTGGTGAATGCCGAGCCGCTGCGATCGGAAGACGATATTGCGGAGGCCGGAGAATGACCGGGCGCTCAACCGCCGCGGTGAGCCGGAACGCTTCGCGATGGGAGCGATGGAAGCGGGTCAGCCGCCGCATCCGCGTGCCGCTGGGCTTTGTTGCCGCGGCAATGTACCTCTTCGAGTTATGGCGGCGCGCGCCTCAGCCCGCAGCCGTCGCCTGGAGCCTGGCGCTGGTAATTCCCGGCCTTTGGTTGCGCGCGTATGCCTCAGGCTATGTGAAGAAGGACCGTGAGCTCACCGTCACCGGCCCCTATGCCCATACCCGCAACCCGCTTTACCTGGGCTCGATGCTCATTGCCGCCGGTTTCGCCGTGGCGCTGATGAGCTGGCCCGTGGCGGTGGTGCTGGCCTGCGGATTCGCCCTCATTTACATCCCGGTGATTGCATCTGAAGAACAGTTCCTGCGCAGCGCATTTGACGGCTTCGACGATTATTGCCGGCAGGTTCCGCGGCTCATCCCGCGGCTTACCGCCGGCCGCGCCGCGCGTCCACAAGAAGACGGCCGAGACGCCCGGCAACTGGAACCGGGATCGAAAGACGGCTTCTCGCTCGAGCTCTACCTCAAGCACCGCGAGTACAATGCTGCCATAGGGACCGTGCTGTTGTACCTGAGCCTGCTGTTTCTGCGTCCGGTATTGGCTGGGTTCTTTCACCACAGCCGATGAACGCTTACTAAGGCCGAACGCCGAATTAATTAGTTCGAAGGAGCCAATCCTGACGTTGAAGATCTGCGCTGTTGCTCGAACATTCGCTTGTGCCGTTGCGCTTGCGGCCATGGCTTACAGCCAGCAACAGCCAATTACCCTCACCCCGCCCCGGGCCGGTTTTGCGTTTCCGCAAAAGCGAACTCTCACTTACTCCGTCGACTGGCGCGTCTTTCCCGCCGGAACGGCAGTCATCCACTTTGAGAGCGACGGCGATCGCGAGAAGATCTCGGCCACTGCCGACACCATCGGCGCCATCAATCTGCTTTTCCGCGTCACCGACAAGTTCCAGTCGACCTTCGACCGGCAGAAGGGCTGCACCTTCGAGTTCGACAAGCAGACCTCAGAAGGGCGGCGGCAGGTGAACCAGACGCTGCGCGTGGACTACGACCAGAAGAAGTCGTATCTCGACCAGAAGAACCTGGTGAACGGGCAGACGAAGCACGTTGAAACGCCGGTCGAGGGCTGCCTGACCGATCTGCTTACCGGCGTCTTCTATGCGGCATCTCAGCCCATGGCGCTCGGGCATAGCTTCGTTGTCCCGGTGGCCGACCCCCAGCGCATCGTGCCCGTGACCTTGAAGGTGGAGAGCCGCGAAGAGATCAAGACCAGCCTGGGAACCTTCAAGACGCTGCGCGTGCAGCCCACCGCCGACGCGGGCGTGGTGAAGAACCGCGGCAATATCTGGCTCTGGTACACAGACGACGAGCGCCACCTGCCGGTGCAGATGCGCGCACGGCTCTTCTGGGGAACCATCACCTTCCGCCTGACAGGGAACGAAGACAAGTAAAAAGCGGCGGAGTTAGCGGAGCCAGCGGTGCTAGCGGAGTTAGCGGAGCTAGTACTAGCAGCTTTAAGGAGCAGCAACGGTTGAGTAGGGAAGAACCGCCGGTCAGAGTGCGTGGCGACGGCTGAGTGACCGGGAAGAACCGACCCCAAAAATACGAAAACGCCGGGGACCGCGGTCCCCGGCGCCTCATATCTTGGTGACCTAACAGGTCGATCGAATGCCGTCCTCCGGCTGGGCTCACGATGGACGACCAGCTTGCGCCGGTTGTGCTCATCCCTTCGCCTGTACTGGCGGCCTGCGTCAGGCTTGCGCCCTTCGCCACCTTTCCAGCCGCGCCGTCTGCATTTCCTGCGGCTTGCGCCGCCTGTCCTGCATCCGACTCGCCGCCGATATAACCATCGGGCTTGCGCCTTCCTGTTATATCCTCCAGTCTTCCTGCCCGGCTCACTTACTGCTTTCGCTGCAAACTACCCCGGTCAGTTTAGCCAGCGCCTCAACTTCGGGCTTGCGCCTTCGGCTGCGCTC
>Ga0326728_10027111_pt1 | contig 10056 bp, 5 predicted proteins | sample MB3enrmetagenome_FD_207602 | JGI IMG/M metagenome (GOLD analysis project Ga0326728, IMG submission 207602) | Lab enriched peat soil microbial communities from McLean, Ithaca, NY, United States - MB31MN | ecosystem: Environmental > Terrestrial > Soil > Wetlands > Peat | place: USA: New York... | reverse complement strand
AAGGATAAACCCTGGTATACCATGTCTGTTGATCGGAGCCTGTACGAACGAGTGAAGAACACACCGCTGCGAGTGCATGTGATAGTCCTCTTGACTCTGTACGGCAACCTCCACACCGAACGCATGCCACTTGAAGGTAATTCCCATCATGTGCCGGGAATCGGGGTGTGCGCCACCGAACCTCTTGAAGTGCAAAAGGTCACACTCGTCGGGTGTTTGGTGCCGTTCCGAATGCCCGGCCGAATCATAGGACAGTTCGATAATGGGGTTCCCGTGGAGGGATTTGAGATGTGGGGAGGGAACTCCCTTTCGCCTTATCCTGCTGATTTCGGCATAAGCCCCATGGATCTACCACGATGGCAATTGCCCAACCAAGCTGGGTCTACGGCGATCGTCTTCACCATCATGCAACCCTTGGCGCACGTTCGCCGCGAGCTCGACATCCCGAACGTGCAACTGGCAGAATTTGCCAACTGACGAGAAAAAGGAGATTCCGATGAAGACGCGAAGTGGGTTTGGACTTTTATTCGCTGTCGGCCTGTTCTTCGCAGCCGGTGCGACCTTTGGGCAGACGGCCCCCAGCAACCTTGCTTTCGACGTGGCTACAGTGAAGCCCTCACCTCCCCTTGACATGGCGAAGTTGGCGGCGGAGGTGCAAGCCGGAAAGATGCCGAGACTCGGCCCGCATGTCAATGCCTCGCAAGCCGAGTATACCTACATGTCGCTCAAAGATCTGATCACCCTCGCGTACAAGGTGAAGGAGTATCAGATCACCGGCCCGGCCTGGCTCGCCACGGAGCGATTCGACATTGTAGCTAAGATGCCCGACGGAGCGTCCAAAGATGACGCTCCCAGCATGTTGCAGGCGCTGCTGGAAGAACGGTTCAAGCTGGCAGCTCATCGCTACACTCAGGAGCACGCGGTGCTTGCCCTGGTGGTTGGCAAGGACGGGCCGAAGCTGAAGGAGTCACCCGCGACCACCGAACCCATCGACGAGAACGCTCCGCTAAAACCCGGCGAGGTGAAGATAGACGGTCCAAACGGGCCCGTCCGCATGACTAGCCATGCCGACGGCTCCATGACCATGAATATGGGGGCAAAGGGCACGATGACGGTGAGAGTTGACGCGCAGGCCGGGACGATGCACATGGAATCCAGCATGTTGACCATGGCAGGTTTTGCGGACATGTTGACAAAGAGCATGCAGATGGGCGGGGGAGGCGGCCGCCAAGTAGTGGACATGACTGATCTCAAGGGAAACTATCAGGTGGCCTTGGATCTTTCACTCGCGGATGTTATGGCGTCGGCACGGGCGGCGGCGCGAGAGGCAGGCATAAATATGCCGATGCCCCCAGCGGGCAGTGGGGGTGCGGACGTCTCACCGGCCTCGGCGGCATCCGAACCAAGTGGAGGCTCCAGTGTTTTCGCCTCGGTGCAAAAACTCGGCCTCAAGCTGGAACCTCGCAAGGCCAAGGTGGAGCAGCTCGTCATCGACCACGTGGAGAAGACTCCTACGGAGAATTAGGGCCTGAATGCATCGGACCATCCAACTGTTGATCGCCCTTGCGGCGCTCGCACTCTCCGGCGTGGCAGCGGCTTCGGAGTACCACGGCCAAGTCACTTTCGGCGGCCTCCCGGTTCCCGGTGCGACGGTAACGGCCATTCAGGGCAGCAAACAGTTTGTCACCAGCACCGACCAACAAGGCCTCTACTCGTTTCCTGATTTGACGGATGGAAGATGGACGATCGAAGTCGAGATGACAGGCTTTTCGACGATCAAGCAGGATGTGGTGATCGGCCAGAATGCGCCGGCGGCCAAATGGGAATTAAAGCTGTTACCGCTCGATCAAATCAAGGCCGAAATTGTGGGGGCACGCCGTGGCGTGCCCCCACAACCGGCGGGTGGCGCGGCCAGAGTAACTCCGGAAGCCGAGAGCGAGCAGCCCAAGCCACCGGGCACTAACACGAAAGAACCATCCCAAGATGACCTGAGCGACCGCGCCGCTGACGGCTTCCTGATCAACGGCAGCGCGAACAATGGCGCCGCTTCACCGCTCGCGCAATCTTTCGCCTTCGGCAACAATCGCAATAGCGGAAGAGGGCTGTACAACGGCGGGATCGGCGTGGTCTTCGACAATTCCGCCTTGGATGCCCGACCTTTTTCCCTGAGCGGCCAGAACACGCCCAAGCCGGCTTATAACCGCATCACCGGCGTGGCCACGTTGGGGGGCCCGCTGAGAATTCCTCATTTTCTCCCGCGTAATATATTCTTTTTTGTTGCTTACCAATGGACACGGTCTGTCAACGACACGACGCAATCGGCCCTGGTGCCGGACTCGGCAGAGCGCGGCGGAGATTTCTCCCAAGCCCTGAATGCGCTGGGGCAGCCGCTGCAAATCTTCAATCCGGCAACGGGAGTGCCCTTCTCCGGCAACGCGATTCCTCCAGGCCAGATCAGCCCTCAGGCACGATCTTTGCTGGGCTTCTACCCATTGCCGACCTTTAGCGGAAATCCGCGTTACAACTACCAGACTTCGATTATCGGCGACACGCATCAAGATGCGCTGCAATCGCGCCTCATTCAGATCTACAATGCCAAGAACCAGGTTAACGGCGGGTTTGCTTTTCAAGACACCAGGACTGCCAGCCCGAATCTGTTCGGTTTTCTCGATACCACGAATGCGCTGGGGATCAACACCAACGTCAACTGGTCCCACCGCTTCAATCAAAGGTTGTTCCTGAACCTTAGTTATCGGTTCAGCCGATTGGCGACTCGGGCCAAGCCGTACTGGGAGGATCGCGCCAACGTTTCCGGCGATGCTGGAATCCTGGGGAACAATCAAGACACGGCGAATTGGGGGCCGCCGAGCCTCGCCTTTTCGAGTGGTCTCGCGGGACTGTCCGACGCGCAAAGCTCCCACAATCGCAATCAAACGGACGACTGGTCTTATTCCATGCTTTGGAGCCGGGCCCGTCACGACATTACGTTTGGAGGTGACTTCCGCAGGCAGCAATTTAATTACCTGTCCCAACAGAACCCGCGAGGCACATTCACTTTCACGGGCGCGGCCACTCAGGGAAGCTCGAACGGCGCTTCCGTGGGCGGCTTTGATCTTGCCGATTTCCTGCTTGGAATCCCGGACACGAGTTCCATCGCTTTCGGCAATGCTGACAAGTATTTTCGAGAATCCGTTTACGACGCCTACGTCACCGATGATTGGCGGCTGAGCCCGGAATTCACCCTGAACGCCGGAGTCCGCTGGGAATACGGCGCGCCCATTACGGAGCTGTATGGCCGTCTCGTCAACCTCGACATTACTCCAGGTTTTGCGGCCGTGTCGCCGGTTCTGGCAAGCGATCCGATGGGGCCGCTAACCGGCCTAAGGTATCCGGATTCCCTCATTCGCCCGGACAAACACGCCTTCGAACCGCGCGTGGGGGTGGCCTGGCGCCCCGTCTCCGGATCATCACTGGTGGTTCGCGCCGGGTATGGAATCTACTACGACACGTCGGTCTATCAAACCCTCGCGCAGCAAATGGCGCAGCAAGCACCGCTATCAAAGAGTTTGAGCGTGCTGAACAGTTCGGCTTGTCCGCTGACGCTGGCGAATGGATTCAACACCTGCCCCTCGATCACACCGGACACTTATGCAGTCGATCCGAAGTTCCGCGTTGGCTACGCGCAGGTCTGGCAGCTATCCGCGCAACGCGACCTGCCGGGCTCGCTGCAAATGACCGCTACATATCTGGGCACTAAGGGCACGCGAGGAATGCAGGAGTTCCTGCCGAACACCTTCCCGGCCGGGGCGGTAAATCCCTGCCCTAGCTGCCCCGCCGGATTTGCTTATCTCACTTCGAATGGCAATTCCACCCGTGAATCTGGCCAAATTCAGTTGCGGCGAAGGTTGCATAACGGTCTTACCGGGACTGCCCAATACACTTACTCGAAATCCATCGATGATGATTCCCTGTTGGGGGGACAGGGACCTAATCTCCAGACACAGAACACGACGATCCTGCCGTGGCTCAGTCCCGGCGCCGCAACGTTAAGCGGAGTTACTCCGGGCGCCCCCACGATCGCGCAGAACTGGCTCGATCTGGGCGCCGAACGCGGGCTTTCGACCTTTGATCAGCGCCACCTTCTGAACTTGCAGATGCAGTACACGACAGGCATGGGGCTCGCCGGAGGATCACTGCTGCGGGGCAGCAAGGGAACACTTCTTAAGGAGTGGACCTTCCTCACCCAGATCACGTTGGGCAGCGGCCTGCCGGAGACTCCCATCTATCTTGCCGCGGTGCCTGGCACGGGGGTAACTGGAAGCATTCGGCCGGAAGCGACAGGCGCCCGACTTTACGCGGCCCCTTCGGGCTTGTTTTTGAACCCGGCGGCTTACACGGCGCCATCTCCAGGCCAATGGGGAAACGCAGGAAGAGATTCCATCATAGGCCCCGATCAGTTTGCCTTGAACGTTTCCATAGGTCGAACATTCCGCTTGAAAGGTCGATTCAATCTCGATTTGCGGCTGGACTCCACGAACTTTTTGAATCACGTCACTTATACGAGTTGGAATACAACTTTCGCGAACGCGCAATTCGGATTGCCGGCCGCCACCAATGCCATGCGCAGCATGCAAAGTTCACTGCGCTTGAGGTTCTGAAATACAGTGACGAGTGATGAGTGACGAGCTTATGAGACAGGAACGTCCACCCTGCCGCCTTCCGCGTCGATGCGGCAAGCGTCTTTCTGCGGCCTGTTTTGGCCCGGCACGTTGCGCCCCCGGAATTGCCGTTGCGGGGCTTTTCATTGCCCTCTTAGGAACACTACCTGCCCCCGGGCAGCAGATCGGGCAGAACGCGACGCCGGGTGGCCATGGAACGACCACAATCTCTGTCAGCACTCAGCTAGTGGTCGAGACGGTGGCGGTGAAGGACAAGAAAGGGAACTCGATTGAAGGGTTGACCGCGAAAGATTTCACGGTTACCGAAAACGGCGTGCCCCAGGCCGTTAGTTTCTGCGACCACCAGGAACTGCCGGTTACTCCGGCCGCCGCGCCGGGGGCTCTGTCCGAGCCCAAAAATATCAAGATCTACGATAAGCTCGGCAGAACCCGCATTACGCCCGAAACGCCTGGAAAACTGCGCTACCAAGATCGCCGCCTATTGGCGTTGTACTTCGACATGACTGCCATGCCGCCCGCAGACCAGTTGCGCGCACTTACGGCGGCGCAGAAATTCGTCCGGACGCAGATGGCGCCGGCGGATCGCGTTTCTATCCTGAGATATTCCGGCGGCGCCGTCGACATCCTTCAGGACTTCACCGATGACCACAACCGGCTGCTGAGCATCCTCGAAACCATGCTTGTGGGAGAAGGCCAAGGATATGGTGAATCCACCGAAGACGCCGGCACCCCCGACGTCGGGGCCGCTTTCGGCCAGGACGACAGCGAGTTCAATATCTTCAACACGGACCGCCAATTGGCCGCGCTCCAGACGGCTGCGAAAATGTTGGGGCAGCTTAGCGAGAAGAAATCGCTCATCTACTTCGCCAGCGGCTTGAGGCTGAACGGCTTGGACAACCAGGCGCAGCTTCACGCCACCATCGACACGGCCATCCGCGCGGGCGTGTCGTTTTGGCCGATCGACGCGCGTGGTTTGGTTGCCGAGGCGCCCCTTGGAGACGCCACGCAGGGTTCGCCGGGCAATGTCGGCATGTATTCCGGGACGGCGGCGATGGCCTTGACGGCGAATTTTCAGCAGTCGCAGGATACCCTTTATGCGCTCGCCGGGGATACGGGCGGGAAGGCCTTGCTCGACTATAACGACCTCGCCAAAGGAATCGTGCAGGCGCAGCAGGCCGTTTCGAGCTACTACATCCTCGGTTATTACACCAGCAACACTGCTCAAGACGGAAAATTCCGCCGCATCAAAATTTCGGTGAACCCGAACCTGTCTGCCAATCTGGATTATCGCCAGGGCTACTTCGCCACGAAGCAGTTCAGCAAGTTCACCACTGCCGACAAAGAACGGCAGCTCGAAGACGCGCTGATGTTGGAGGACCCGATTACGGAACTCACCATCGCCATGGAGATCGATTACTTCCAGTTGAATCGGGCCGAATATTTCGTCCCTATCGTTGTGAAGATTCCCGGGCGCGAGCTGGCCCTTGCCAAACGCGGCGGCGCCGAACACACCCTCATCGATTTCATCGGGGAAATCAAGGACGTCTCCGGGGGCATGACGATCACCAACCTGCGCGACAAGGTTAACATCAAGCTGAGCGATGCCACGGCCATCGAATTGGCGAAGCGACCGATTGAATACGATACGGGCTTCACGCTTCTTCCTGGAAGATACACGATCAAGTTTCTTGCGCGGGATGACGAAACCGGCAGAATCGGGACGTTTCAGACCATATTTGTCATTCCCAACCTGAACAAAGAGGAGAAGCGAATCCCCATCAGCTCCGTCGTGTTGAGTAGCCAGCGGGTGGATCTCAAGGACGCCCTCTATAACGCGGTAAAGAACAAGGACAGAGGCGAGACGGCCAACCCCTTGGTCCAGGATGGACAGAAAATGATACCCAGCGTGACTCGAGTGTTCCGCCAGAGCCGCGACATGTATGTCTACCTTCAGGCTTACGAGCAGGGCGCGCCAAGCTTTCAACCCTTGATCGCATTTGTGAGTTTCTACCGCGCGCAGATGAAAGCTTTCGAAACACCACCCATCAAGGTGATGAGCGGTTTGAACAACCGGCTGAAAACCATGCCTCTTAACTTCAGCATCGCTCTCCATCAGCTTCCACCCGGCAAGTATGATTGCCAGGTAACGGTGCTTGATCCAGCCGAACAGAAGGGCACGTTTTGGCGGGCTCCCGTCGTGCTCGTGCCGTAGTGATCCGTGTTTACCTTCCTCATGTCCGCGCCGGCCCTGGATTTCTCAACACCGTTGGCGACTCAAAGGCCCCGGCTTTGGCGATCTCGAATGCGAGCCAAAGCCGCTCTCGCGATTGCCGGACCGCTGTGATGACTTTCATGGAAGGGCCTCTTTCCGGCGAAATCTCGGAGGCGCGCGAGCGCTGAAGTTTTGTTGCAGAACTCGCTTGGATTATAATCCAGAGTCAATTCGAGAATGACTAAGCAGGGGCAATTGCAGCATTGAATTGAAGGGAGATACTCGCATGAAGCCACCATGTGGCCTCGTCCGCCTCGTAACGTTTGTCTCTTGTTATCTCGTCGGCGCTGTCGCTCTAGCGACTGCCGTAACCGGTGGTTATCACCTGCTCAAGAAATTCCCTTTCGGAGCAGCTCAGGGCAGTACGCGCGAGTATTTTGATTATGTTACTGTCGATTCTTCTGCGCGCCGTGTCTACTTGTCGCATGGCACGGAGATTAAAGTCATTGACGCCGATACCGGGACCCTAATAGGCGACATCACCGGCTTGAAACAGGACCACGGAGTAGCTGTGGCCAGGGAGTTTGGCCGCGGTTTCATCAGCGACGGTGCCCAGGGCAAAGTGGTCATCTTCGACCTGAAGACGCTCAAAGTGGTCGGCGAGGCGAAAGCCGACAACGACGCTGACTCCGTTGTCTACGACCCGGCCTCCAAGCGTGTATTCGCCCAAAATGGAGACCCCCACAGCTCCACGGTGATCGATGCCAGAAGTGGAACCGTGGTGGGGACCATTGAACTAGGCGGCGCTCCCGAATTCGCCGTCGCCGACGGTGGGGGAACTGTCTACGTCAATTTGGAAGACAAGAACGAAGTGCTGGCCATTGATTCCCGGACACTCACCATCAAGTCTCGCTGGCCGGTTGCCCCGGCCGGAGGTCCGACAGCCCTCGCGATGGACATCCAGCACCGGCGACTGTTCAGTGCCGGCCGCAACCCTCAGATGCTCGTGGTAATGGATGCCGACAGCGGAAAGGTTATGCAGTCGTTCCCGATCTCGGCGGGCGTGGATGCGGCCGCTTATGACCCTGAGACCAGTCTTATCTTCGCCTCAACCCGCGAGGGTATGATCCATATCTTCCATGAGGACTCACCGGACAAGTTCAGCGAGGTCGAGACCGTCAAGACCGAGTTCGGAGCCAAGACAATGGGGCTCGACACCAAGACGCACAACCTATTTCTAGACACGGCGGATTTTGGTCCACCTGCAACCTCCGCGGCGGGCCGCCCCGGTCCACGACGGACGGCTGTCCAGGGAACGTTCCGCGTTTTGGTTTATGGCCGGTAGCGGTGCAATTCAAACCTTGGGCACCCAACATGAGCCTTCAGCCGTCAGCCCTTCTTCCCCACCTGCGACGGCAGCAGGCAGTGGGCAGTAGGCAGTAGGCGGTCGGCGGCGAGCAGGTGCTCTTCATTCTGACTCCTTACTCCTGACTCCTGACTCCTGGCTCCTGTTCTTGCAACCTACTAACTATATTTATTTTCAACTACATTCCCGCTTACAACGCGTAACTACCTTTGTTTTCTATGACATTCCCGTTATGCCCCGGACTGCTTAACGTTGGTCCTTTGTTTTCATAGACATTCGCGCTTCGTTCGTTCAATTTTCAAAGTTACTGCTTCCCTCTTTCCCCGTCGCCAGTGACATCTTGTCTTTGTGTGCTCTACGGGCCAAGAGTCCCGCCAACTCGAACTTCCCTCAAACGCAGTAGGCAGGCGGCAGTAAGCAGAAGGCAGCCGGCGGAGAGTCGGCGCTCTTCATTCGGACCCCTGAACCCTGACTCCTGGTCTTGCCACCTACTAACTACCTTCCTTTTCAACAACATTCCCGCTAAAAACGCGTAACTACCTTTGTTTTCTATAAAATTCCCGTTATGCTCCGGGCTCCTGAAACCAGATCCTTTGTTTTCATAGACATTCGCGCTTCGTTCGTTCAATTTTTGAAGTTACTGCTTCCCTCTTTCCCTGTCGACAGTGACATCTTGTCTTAGTCTGCGGTACGGGCCAAGAGTCCCGCCAACTCGACCCCGCCAACCGCAGTAGGCAACCGGCAGTAAGCAGAAAGCAGTCGGGGCTGACCAGATATAAGGAGGCAACTGGCAATTCATAATTCACCATTCAGCATTTTCCCCCACAACCCCACTCACTACCCTAGCCTATCTTCTGCCGTTTGTCAAGAGAAATCGAGTCCCCTTCGGCCCGCTTTGGAAAACCTTCCCTAGTACCACGGACGGCCTACCCCCTCCCCACAGGTTCCCGCTCGTGTGTTTTGCTACGCTGGTCGTATACGTACCGACATGAAGAAGCTGTGAAACAATCCGTGGAGGAAAGAAAGGGTTTCACGCAAAGCCGCAAAGAACGCAGAGGTCGCAAAGAAAAGAAACGGCTTCCGCGTTGCGTTCCTTTGCGCCTTAGCGCCATTGCGCGAGCTGTTTTGATTCTTTCACACCTTCGAACCGTCGAGATGTGTCCGCCGTCCGCGGACTACGAAATTCGACGCGGCTGTGCCTCCCCTCGTTGAATTCGGCCTGAAAGGTCGTCTTACCGCGCCAGACGCGCGTCAAATCGAAAGGGAGACGGTTTGCCAATCACGAGTCTTGGGAAGTCTGGATGGCGAGGGTTAAGAAGGAAGTTGTGTTCCGTTGGGAGGGTCGCGCTGGGAACCTGCAAAACCGCTGAGGTACCAGCCCTAGCCCACCCGTCTCCGATTTCTCGAACTTTCTTGGGCGGGGGATCGGCTCTCCAATTTCTCGGTAGCTGCGACCAGCCGGTCTTGACGACCAGGGATTCGTCGATTCCAACTTCAAACACCACATAATGTTGAAGCAACTCGGAGGAGTCGAGATGAACAACCATCTCGAGAGCAGCAAGGGACTGAGATTCAGCCGTGTAGACGATGGCAACTCCCGGGCCATTCCAGCGCCCCCCATATAGGCGCGCCCCCTCGCCAGTGAACGCCGTCCTGGCCAGTTTCCGCTTGACGATCCGCCAAGCTGTGATCATTAAGAGAAGACCCCGTGCTCAAGCCGGCCGATCAAGTTCTCGACTTCGCGGGCTCCCAGTTCCGTTCGTGAATAGGCTAAGGGGGTATGATGGCCCAAAACCCTC
>Ga0326728_10027110_pt1 | contig 10056 bp, 11 predicted proteins | sample MB3enrmetagenome_FD_207602 | JGI IMG/M metagenome (GOLD analysis project Ga0326728, IMG submission 207602) | Lab enriched peat soil microbial communities from McLean, Ithaca, NY, United States - MB31MN | ecosystem: Environmental > Terrestrial > Soil > Wetlands > Peat | place: USA: New York... | reverse complement strand
GGAGTGGAAGTACAAGTCAGTTTCTGAGGCCTCCGGGATCTCCGAACGGGTCCTATCGCACGGCGTTGAAAAGTGAGCTTCTGAGCGCGGCTGTGCTATTCCTTCGGCGGACGCTGGGTAAGGGAGAACCAGTTCCCGCAACCGTCGCGGAACAGCGCTTCTATCCCATAGAACTCCTTCGTCGGCTTTTTGAGGAACTCAAAGCCCTTCTTCTTCATTTCCTCGTAGGCTTTCTCGCAGTCATCTGTATTCCAGACGCCCCCGGGCATGGCGTCCGCTTCGAGGACCGCTCTGATGTGACGCACCATTTCGTCTTTCATCATGGGAGAGCAGGGCTCCGTCAGGAGGACTTCGATGTCCGGGTGGCCGGGGGGGCTGACCGTCAACCAACGCATTCCGTTATCCATGGTGATGTCGGTGTTCACGGTAAACCCCAGTTTGTTAACATAAACCTCGAATGCCTTCTTCTGGTCACGAACGAACAGGTTGATATGCGAAATCGTTGCCGTCATTTTCTCCCTCCTCTGTGTTTTTCAGTATACGATGGTAGACCGTTTCGCGGCTTCTCGGAAATTGCTCAGTTTTCGAAGCCGAACATAATCCAACAGCAGGCGGGTATGTATTTCCGCGGAAAATTGCGTTGAGCGATGGATCGGGCGCGGTAAACAGACGGAGGCCAGCCGACGGCCCGGCGGAAGAGGCTGCTGAACGAGCCAAGGCTGTCAAAACCCACCGCGAAGCAGATGTCCGTGATCGACATGCCGCTCGTTGCCAGAAGCTCCCGCGCTTTGTCCATCCTTTTGCGCATGAGGTACTGGTGCGGAGTCTCCTTGAGCCTTGATCGGAAAGTCCTGATGAAGTGATAGCGTGAGAAATGCGCCTCATTGCAGAGGGTGTCGATGTCGAGTTTGCCGCTGTAGCAAGAGTCCATCACTGCGAGAGCTCGTACCAGCGCGCGGCTCGTTGCGTCCTCATGATCGGTCATCCGCTGTCGTTCTCCCGGGTCAAAATACCCAATTCACCGCGCTCCGTCGAGCTGGCATACTTTGCTTGATTGGAGTAGAAACAAGCGAGGGGGACAACCGTGGACGGATTGCGCCGGGACGTCGGAAATGAGGATCTCTTCGAGATCGCCAAACAACATGCGCTCGAATACATGCAGACCGCGGCCGTGCGGCGGGTCTTTCCGTCGGAGGAGGCCGTGGCCCGGCTGGACGTCTTTAGCGAAAAGCTCCAGGAAGAAAGCGTTGATCCCTGCGCCGTTATTGACATGCTGCATTCCCTGGGTTCACCGGCAACGGTTGCCCAGACAGGCGGTCGATACTTCGGGTTCGTCAACGGCGGGGTCACGCCGGCGGGTCTTGCCGCAAGATGGCTCTCCGATGTATGGGATCAAAACGCGGCGTTATACGTGATTTCTCCGATCGCATCCGTCCTCGAGACGGTGTGCGAGGAATGGCTTGTCGACCTCCTGGGTCTGCCCGCTCGGACGGCCGCGGGCTTTGTCAGCGGCACTTCGACCGCTACCCTCTGCGGACTGGCGGCGGGCAGGGACGAGCTTCTGCGCCGCGCGGGCTGGGACGCGGGGGCCCGCGGGCTTTTCGGCGCCCCGGAAGTTCGCGTGGTCCTGGGCGGGCAGGCCCATTCCACGGTGTACAAGGCGCTTTCGATCCTTGGCCTGGGGCGCGAGCGGGTGGAGACGGTCCCTGTGGACGAGCAGGGGAGGATGCGCCCTGATGCCATGCCGAGACTCGATGAGCGCACGCTGCTCGTGCTCCAAGCCGGGAATGTGAGCTCCGGCGCCTTCGATCTCTTCACCGAAGTGTGCCCGAAAGCGCGTGCGGCAGGGTGCTGGGTTCACGTGGACGGGGCCTTCGGCCTGTGGGCCGCGGCGTCGCGGGGGCACCGAAATCTGACAACGGGGATGGAACTCGCCGACTCGTGGTCTGCGGACGCCCATAAGACCTTGAATGCACCCTATGACAACGGCGTGGTGTTCTGTCGGGAGAGAGATGCGCTCACCAGGGCCATGCGCATGAGCGGCGCTTACATCGTCTACAGCGAAAAGCGTGACGGAATGATCTACACCCTGGACATGTCGCGGAGGGCGCGGGCGGTAGAGTTGTGGGCAACCCTGAAAAACCTGGGCCGACGCGGTGTTTCCGAGCTGGTGGATGGCTTGTGCGACATGGCGGCCATGTTCGCCGGTCGGCTAAGCGCGGAGGGCTTCACGATCTGCAACGACGTGTGCTTCAACCAGGTGCTTGTGGCTTGCGAGTCCGCGGAGGTGACCGGCGCCACTTTGGATGCCGTCCAGCGGTCCGGGGAGTGCTGGTGCGGCGGCACTCAGTGGAAAGGGCAGCCCGCCATCAGAATCAGCATATGCTCTTACATGACCTCGGCCGACGACGTGGAAAGATCGGTCCGGGCTTTCGTGAAGGCGCGCGCCGGGGCCCGGGATGCGGCGGCCGGCAGCGCAGGCGCCCGAAATGCAGGCGTTAGGAATTGACGGCTGCCGGGCGGGATGGCTGTACGTTACGCAAGACCTCGCTTCGGGCGCGCTCAGCGCGGGCATCTTCCGCCGGATCGACGAAATCCTTGCCTTCGATCCGAGAGACACCGTGGCTGGCATCGACATACCGATCGGCCTTACGGAGAAGGGGCCGCGGCCATGCGAGCTGGAAGCGCGGAAGCTTCTCGGGAGACCGCGGGCAAGCAGCGTCTTCCCTGTCCCTGTGAGGCCGGTCCTCTCGGCAAGGAGCTATCGACAGGCCTGCAGCCTCGGGATGAGGGCTGACGGCCGAAAGATCAATCGGCAGACCTGGAACATCGTTCCCAAGATTCGCGAGGTTGATGCTTTCCTGACCGCGCATCCCGCCTACCAGGCAACAGTCAAAGAGGTCCATCCGGAGCTGTGTTTTCGACACTGGAACCGAGACATGCCTATGTCCCATTCCAAGAAGTCCGCTGAAGGTAGGGCGGATCGGGAGAGGCTCGTCGTGTCGTTCTTTGGGCCGGCGTTTTCGGCCGCCCGCGCCAGCCTCTTGTGCCGCCTCCCGCGGCGCTCATGCTGGGCTCATGATGATCTGCTTGATGCATGCGCCGCTCTCTGGACGGCGTGTCGCATTGCGCGCGGCGTCGCCGTCAGTATTCCCGCGGACCCGCCGCGGGATGGGCGTGGTCTTTGGATGCGGATAACGTTCTAGCTGGTCGTGCGGCCTGCGGCAAGCGCACGCTTGAAGAACTTCGTGTCAACGTTCATCAGGGTAAATTTTTTCGGCAGTGCCGATTTCGGGATTTCGACAAAGCCGTTCTTCCCGTAGAACCTGTGAGCGGCATAGAATTTCTCCGTCGTTCCCAGAAAGATTGACGCAATGTTTTTCGTGGCGCTCCACAAAAGGAGCGCATTGAGGAGCAAGGAGGCGACTCCGCGTCCCTGACCGCGGAAATCGGCCTTCACGAACATCTTCCGCAAAGCGGCCGTGTCGTTCCCAATGTCGAGAAGCGCCACAGTGCCCGCCACATTGTCGTCGCCGACCGCCATCCAGAAGTTGCCCTTGCCAGTCTGGTAGAAGCCGGGAATATCGAGCAGATCCGGTTGTTCATCGATTGTGATCGGAATGCCGAACTCTTCCTGCTGGATGGGCAGGATGACGGAGAGCACACCCCCGAGGTGCTCATGAGAAAAGGGCTTGACGGTGATCATAGACGTCATAATGCCTCGCGGAGCGGCGACAGCCTAATTCTTCGGGTTCGATTCCCTATCCCCTATCCCCTATCGCCAGAACCCTGGAAACACCAGGCGGATGATCGTGTCGAGCGCCACTCCAAGGATGAAGAGGTTCCCGAACCGCCTGTTGTGCACGAACGCCACCGTGGAAAACCAGCGCGGCCAGATGGGATAGCCCGGCGGAGCGGTTGCCGGCTTCGGTTTGGTCATTCGTGAAATCGCCTTCCATCCCAACGGCGCCGCGAAGAAGACGATGAGCATCACAGGCGTCAGGAAACGTGGGACGGCGATCAAGTACAGGGTGACCGCGTAAGCAAGGATGACCGCGGCGATGTTCAGATATCTAGCGGCTGCTTCGCCGATGCGCACGGGCAGCGTGCCGACGCCTTTCTGCCTGTCCTCCTCCGACTTGTCGATATGCTTGCCGATGTTGATGCTTGCCGTGCTGAGGCCGAAAGGGACGCCCGCAAGGACCACGTCCCAGTTCCATTGCCGCGTCAGCACGAAATAGACTCCGCCGATCATGATCGGCCCCCAGATCACGAAGATCGTCAACTCGCCCAGGGCGAAGTATTTCAGCGGGTAGGTGTACAGCAACAGCATCAAGGACCCGTAGACGACCAGTCCGATCACGACGGGATCGAAACGGGAATAGGAAATTGCAAACAGCGCCGCCAGAAGGGCGAGAACGCCGCTCACGACGAACCACCGTATCTGGGTTTTCTTGTCCCAGAATCCTTGCACGAGGGGGTGCACGCCGTACTGGGTCCGGAAATAGTTGTCCTTGTCTATGCCGCGGCTGAAATCCGTGTAGTCGTTGAGAAGGTTGTTGGCTCCATGCGCCAGGAAGAGGCCAAGCGTAACGATTAGCCAGGTCAGCCACGGAAAGGTGCCGCCGCGCACGGCCAGCAGGCCGGCAATGGCGCACGAATAGATCGTGACCGTAGTAACCCCCGACCGGGTGGCAATCAGCCACTTCGAAATCACGTCCAGCGCGTCCCATTCCTGCTTGCTGTCCATCCGCACAAGCGTAGAGGTCGCCTTGCGCCACATTGCAAAATTGATGCTCATGTATGCAATATAAGGAGGAAAAAGCGCGGAAGGAAAACCCTGAAGCGCTCAAGTATCGGCAAGACTGTCTATGGAGGAAACCACACATGATCAGGCGATTGCTTCCCGCCGTTTTTCTGTTCTCTCTGAGCGCCTCCCTCTGGGCTTTTAACCTGCCAGGGCCAGGCAGCGTTCCGAAGCCGACGGCGGAGGTCAAGCGCTTTGAGCTGGAGGCAATCAGCCTGCGGGATGTGACTTTCCTTTTCGAGCTGGCCGTGAAGAATCCGTATCCCGTCAACTTGGGGTTCGCGGGAATGACCCTCGGGTTCACCGTGGAGGGTGCCAGGGTATTCACCGCGGCCAGCCAGGGCGGCTTTACGGTTCCCGCCAACAGCGAGAAATCGAATATTTTCACCGTCACGCTCGCCTATGACGGAATCATCAAGCTGGTGAAGGACTATGTCACCAAGGACTGGCTGAACACGGTAGTCGACGGCACGCTTGTCATTCCGTTGCCGAAGATCCCCGGCCTGCCCGACAACATCACCTTCACGTATTCCTTCCAGAAGAAGATCCCGGCCATCAAACCTCACGTGGCCATCCTCGACTTCCGGGTCCTGCCCCCCACCCAGCAGCAGATCGCAGATGCCATCGTCCGCGCGGGCAGAAAGACGGACCCGGACAAGGCCTTGGGTGTGTTCAGGAACATCCTTGAAGGGAGGACGCCCGCCGAGCCAGTGATCGATCCCGCGGACCTCGACGTCCCCCTGACTGTCCGCTTCACGCTGGAAATACGCAACGACGCCCGCGGACCGATTTCCTTCGACAAGCTGGGCTATGACTTGACGGTTAATGGGGAAAAGCTCGTGACAGGAGAGAGCACGAGCGTGGTCAGGGAGAAGGGCAGGGACCTCATCACGGTCATGAACACGTTCAGCTCCCAACGGCTGTCCCGCAACGTCCGAGCCCTCTTCGCGGAGCGCAGGGGTACGTTCGCCATCGCGGGCAGTGCCGCCATCAAGGTGCCGGACGAGATCCGCAAGGATCCCGTTCCGCTGAGCTTCAACGAGACCGGCTCGTTTTCCCTGTAGTTTTCCCGAGATCGGACGGCCCGGCAGAGTGGCGACTTCTGTTGCGCGGCATACTGAGAGTCTGCCAGCGCTGCCCGGCGAGATGTTTGGCAAGGAACGCGATCTGTCCGGTGTGGTAGGCCAGGTGGGTGAGGTTGCGGTTGACGGCCTTGAGGACCGTATGAGGCTCTCGGCGGATGCGGACTTCGCGCTGGAGGTCCTTGTCTGAAAGGTTTTCAAGCGTCGCAAGGGCAATCCTCCAGCCCTCCTGCCATCTGGCTTCCAGGCTCGCGCGCGTGTCCTCGACCTCGGTGACGAACTCCCCGTCACGGTCGCGGTCGGGCTTCTCTCCGTCAGCCGTCAGGAAATCGGACCAGCGCGAGCGCAAGTTGCCTGCAAGGTGCTTCACGACGAGCGCGATGCTATTGGACTCATCGTCGATCTGTTGAAAGAACTCTTCATCGTTCACCTGCGCCATGGCTTTTTCCGCGAGCTCCTTGTAGGTGTGGAACAAGCCGAGCGCATCCGTAAGGACCGGGGAATCTTCCATAGCGCAAATCTATAGGCCCGCTGCCGCCCGGACAAGGCGCACTTTTTTGTTCTTGTCGAACCTTTGCGAGTTGGTATATCCTACGTTGCACAAGCGTTATGCGGATTCCTCGAGGGTTGGTACTTCTTATCCTGCCGCTCGCACTTACCGTTTCCCGGGGATGGTCGGCGGACACCAAGATCACGGCCGCGTCCGTGTGCGTTTTTCCCCTTGCCAACCTTTCGCCGAACGACGAGCAGGAACACCAGGCGGCCTTGAGCGAAGCAGTGCGGCAAGAGTTCCAGGCGGTGGGCTTCCATCTCCTGCCCGATGACAGGTGGCAAGCCGAGGCAACCCGCCTGAAGCTGAAGCCGGACCGGGTGACGGAGGCCTCCCAGGCGTTGCATCTTGGACAGGCCGCGGGGGCGGACATGGCCGTCTCCGGTTTCTACTGGAAGGAGAATGACCGGATCCTTGTCTCCTTGCAGTGCTGGGACGTGCAAGACGGTACTTTGATCACCGGCTTCCTTCGTACTTGGCGCTTCAACCTTGGTTTCTACAACTTCATCCATGCCGAAATAGCGGATCTTGTTCAGAAAGTGGTCTTCCTTTACGCGCCCAAGCTGATCACCCTGAAGAACGACGTGCGTGTCGATGTGATTACTTTCACGTCCCCGCAGAACGGCATGGAAGTCTTTATCGAAGGTGAAAAGAGCGTCGGCCGCATCGAGAACGGGATGCTTGTCTTTCAGACAGACGGCATGAAGGCTGGGACACCGTTCATGGTGGAAAAGCGCCAGCCTGGGTACCATACGCTCCAACAAACCGTCATAGCCGCTCCTGAGGTGGCGCTGACCGCTCTTCCCCGGGCAAACAACCTGGCGCTCGAGATCGACTGGACGGGCGGCCAACTGGAAGGCGCCGGAGCCACGCTTCGCTGGTACCCCAAGCCCGACTGGATTATGATCAATTTTTCCGAGTACCTCTATACGCAGATTCCCTTTGTCCCGAACGCAAGCTGGCCCATCCATGCGGATTCGGAGCTGCTGGCCGGGCTCTATCTCGTGAGGCCCCCGGAGGAGCGCTTCAGGTTCGGGCTATCCTCCGGTGTAGGGACCATTTTCACCTGGATTCCGGCAACAGCGCTGCCGATTTTCACCGACGTCTACCTGAATCTTTTCAGCGTTTGGTCGGAATGGCGCACAGGGTGGGGTTTTCCGATATTCGCAAGGATCGAGCTCAAGCTGCCGCTTGGGATCGGAAACAACCTCCTGGGCGGAGGCGAGGGCCCCTTACACTGGGGGCCGTACCTTCCCCCCATCACGCTGGGAGTCGTGATCCCATGGAAGTGAGGGCTTTCCGGGCGACGAAGACGACCAAGACGATGCGGACTCTGCGGGCCGTCTGTGTCTTGGTGGTCGTGCTCTTTCTTGGTTCCTGCGGGGTCCTCAACTATATTTTCGGGTCAGTTTTCCCCGCAACAGCCATGCTGGCAAAGGCGCAGGCGGACCTGTCCGGACTAATCCCTGCCGGCCAGGGATATTCCTATCACGTCCGGGTGGTGGAAACGGGCGGCTACGGATACGTTGTCGTTGTTGGAAACCAGTCATCGGCAGGCGTTGCTTATGTTTACGACCTTGATTTGCATCTCCTGGCAACAATCCCTAATCTCACGGGCAACGGTGTTACGGTGGACGCAGGGGGAAAGATCGCCCTGGGGAATCTCCTCCTGACTCCCGGAACACTCGCACAAAATCAAAACACCGGGCTAGTGTCTATCAACGCGACAAACACGAACTCGGGCGACGCGGGCGGCGTTGATGGTTTCATTATGCCGACAACCGGCGATGTCGCTGTCCAGTTGTCGTTCAATACCACTACCGCGAACGCGTTGAGCGGCTACTTCTATCCCGCCGTCTGGTCGCCTCAAACGCCTATTGCGTCAGGGGCGCTTTGCTCCGGTGGCCTGCAGGTGAGCGCGCTCCTGGATGACGGCGTTCCTACTGACAACCTCATTGTCGTCCTGCGAACGCCAGGAAACAACGGCAACGGAAACAGCAACACAACGTGCTATTTCGTCGCGGTTTCCAAGTCAAACCTTACCGGGGGCACCGCCCAATCCTCTCCGTCCCGCACCAATCTCGAACCCTCCAGCTTCGGATTTGCCAACGGATGTATCATGGCTTACGATCTGGGCGCAGCAAGCTTTGTCCGAATCAATCCAGCGGACGGCTCCACCCAGAGCAGCTTCTACTCCGCAACCGATCCCAGCAACGTAACGTTCGCCTACCGGGTGAATGGAGGCTCATTCTACGGGTTTGACCAGAAATCCTGCATTCTCACGAAATATGGGACCTGGTGGTAAGAAAATGAAGCGGCTGCTTGCGTGCCTGATTCCGGTGTTCCTCCTGTTCGCCCACGTTGTGATTGAAGCCCAGGATCAGGCAGCAGTGGACAAGGCGCCGCGGCGCATCCTGTTCGTCATGGAGAAGGGCGGACTTTTTTCGTACAACGACAGTGAGATCATCATCCTGAAGCGGTCCTTCCTGACCGTGCTCAGTGAAGTTGACGATGCGCCGGCCCCCATCGATTATTCGCTGAAGTCTTTCCCCTCGTCCCTCCAAGATCGTAACAAGGCTGCCCGTGAGGCAGGGGCGGACTGCTGGCTGGTCGTGAAGGTGTCCGGCAGGGGCTCCCCGACCTTGAACGTTCTTTCCTATGACCTTCTCTACAACATCGAGACTCTGGATTTCTCCGCCTCCCGGCATGAAGGGTTTTCGATGCTCGACATTTATCGCGAGCGCTGGGACGACGTCATTCCTGCGGTGGTGAAGAAATATCCTCCGCTCGCTTCCCGCGCGTACTTGCGCGGGCCCCCGGCGCCCGTCACACTCACAATCCGCGCCGTCCCCGGCACCACCATAACCGGGCTTTCCTCCAAGCCGCTCCTCGTGGGCCGCGAGGGGACTACGACGGTGGAGCTGCCCTCACCCGCGCCTTACACTTTGCACGCAGCAGCATTCGGTTATGTCCCGACACGGATGAACTTCTACCTGGACGGCCAGACGGAGCTCTCCGTGGAGCAAGCCCGCTCTCCATGGCTTCGGCTTGATGGCGTTTTCCAGGATGGTTTTTTCCCCAGCGTGGCAGCCAACTTTTCTATTCCGTCCCTGCCGCTCTTTGCAAGACTTGAGTTCACTACCTTCCGTGTGGGAGTCTCGGTCAACAGTCAATATTTCTTCACGGGCTTCCCCTATTCACAGCTTACTCTTCTCCTGGGCCTTTACCTGAGTCCGGAGGAACGTGAGTTCCGATGGTACTTCGCTGCCGGACCGCTTCTCAGGCTGACTTGGCCCGCAGGCGGGTCGTTTGGCGTGGACCCTCTGATTCCTCTTGGCGTCCAGATTGCAGATGGGTGCGACTTCCCGCTGGCGGGAAAGCTGCGTGGTTTTGTGGAGTTTACTCCGAGCTGCTATTTTACTCCCGACTCATCGGCTTTCAACAACTCGTTCGGGAGTCAGGGGAGTTTTCCCTATATCATTTTTCCCAGTGGGTTTGCGCTCGATCTGTTGGAGTTCCGTTTCGGCATTCGGTGGTCCCTCTAAGCCCCTTCAGGTGGTGCGCTACTTCTCCAACCCCTGCTCCATCTCTTTGAGCAGCTCCGTCATGTCAGGCTC
>Ga0326728_10027109_pt1 | contig 10056 bp, 11 predicted proteins | sample MB3enrmetagenome_FD_207602 | JGI IMG/M metagenome (GOLD analysis project Ga0326728, IMG submission 207602) | Lab enriched peat soil microbial communities from McLean, Ithaca, NY, United States - MB31MN | ecosystem: Environmental > Terrestrial > Soil > Wetlands > Peat | place: USA: New York... | reverse complement strand
TGCGTGGCCGGCCGGCTTGCCCCGGCCGGTGGCGGCGCCGGGGTGGTGGTTCGCGGCGCCTGGGGAGCCTGACTACCGGACGTCTGGTTCGCCGGAATGGTGCCTGGCATCGCCTTCGGCGTGGCGGGTGGGGCGGTCTGCACGGTCTGGGCCCCGGCGGCCGGCGCACTCGGGCGAGGCGCACCGGGTACTGGCGGCTGTCCGGCGGGCGTCTGCCCCGGCACGGCCTTAGCGCCGGCGTCCGTTGGCAGTGGCAAGTTGAAGTCGGGCGGCTTCGACCCGGGCAGCCCCTCTCCGAATTTGTGCCCCTGGGCGTCGCCGACGGCCTTATACCGCTCGCGCAGCTTGTCGGCCTCGGTACCGGTATTGGCGGCCGGAGTTACTGCCGGTGCGGCGCTGCCAGCGACGGCCGGCGGCGGCGCGGCGATATAAACCGGCTGGTTGGCCGGCGGCGTATCCGGAATGGGCTGGTGGGCGCCTTCGAGCAGGATCAGCACGTCTTCCACGCCGTGCTGCATGGCGGCCGGCTGGACATCGATTTCCTGAAAGGGCTGCCCCAGCCGGACGGACTTGACCACGCCCACCGGGAAGCCGCGTGGAAAAACCCGATCGTCGCCGGACGTGTAGAGCCACTCGCCGGGATCCACCTTGTCCTCGGGCGGTACGTAGTCCAGTTTGCATACCGGGGTGCCCTGGCCTTTGAGCGTCCCGTGAGTCTGGTGTTTCTGGGAAATCACGCCTGCGGCAAACTCCGGATCGGTAATCAGCAGGACCTCGGAGGCGGTCGGGTAAGCCGCCGTCACTTTTCCCACGATGCCTTCCGATGTGATGACACCCATCCCGCGCTCGACGCCGGCAACCGAGCCGCGATCCACGAAGAACACCTTGGAGACCGATCCCGCGCCGGCTCCGATCACGCTCGCCGCCAGGGTCCTCGAAGGCGTAGTTTTCTGGAATGCCTCCAAAGCCTTGGCGCGGTCTGCCATGTTGAGTTCGTTTCTGAGAAAGATATTCTCGACCTTGAGGCGGTCGAGATCGGCTTTCAAGCGGTGGTTCTCGTCGTTGGTATCATGCAGCAGAATGTAGTTGCGCACCAGACCGATGCTCCCGCTGCGCACGGCCTCGAGGACCCGCGCCGCGGGGGTGATCGCCGTCACGGTCCACAAGCGAATGACCGGCACGTCCTGCCCGTTCTTCACCTGCATGGCGAGCAGAACGAGCTGGGCGAAGATCACCAGCAGCAGGACGGTGATGTTCCGGTACCGGTTGAGAAAGTTTTCCATGGTCCCGGCGGTCTGGGAACGCGCTCACCTTCAGTCTATCGAAATCTTGCGCAACAGCCGGAAATCGCTGAGCATGCGGCCGGTTCCCAGCACCACCGATGCCAGAGGGTCGTCCGCGATGGAAACCGGCAGCCCGGTCTCTTCCCGGATGCGCTTATCGAGGTTCTTGAGCAGGGCGCCGCCGCCGGTCAGCACGATGCCGCGGTCGCTGATGTCGGCGCTCAACTCGGGCGGCGTGCGCTCCAGAGCCACGCGGATGGCGTTCACGATGGTGGCCACGCATTCACCCAACGCCTCGCGGATCTCGCTGTCTTCGACCGCGATCGTGCGCGGCACGCCCTCGATCAGGTTGCGCCCCTTGATCTCCATGGTCAGCGGCTTATCGAGCGGGTAGGCCGAACCGACCTCGATCTTGATGGCTTCGGCGGTCCGCTCGCCGATCAGCAGGTTGTACTTGCGCTTAAGGTACTGCATGACGGCGTCGTCCATCTCATTGCCGGCCACGCGCACGGAACGCGAATAGACGATGCCGGAAAGCGAAATCACCGCCACGTCGGTGGTGCCGCCGCCGATATCCACCACCATGTTGCCGGAAGGCTCGGTGATGGGCAGCCCGGCGCCGATGGCCGCCACCATGGCCTGCTCCACCAGGTGCACCTCGCTAGCCTTGGCCCGGTAGGCCGAATCCATGACCGCGCGCTTTTCCACCTGCGTGATCTCGCTCGGCACCCCGATCACGATGCGCGGGTGCACCAGCATCTTGCGGCCGTGCGCCTTCTGAATGAAGTAATTCAGCATGCGCTCGGTCACCTTGAAATCGGCGATCACGCCGTCCTTCATGGGCTTGATGGCCACGATGTTGCCGGGGGTGCGCCCGAGCATCTCTTTGGCTTCTTTGCCGACGGCTTCCACTTCGCCGGTATTCTTGTTAATCGCCACAATGGAGGGCTCGTTGACAACGATCCCTTTCCCCTTGGCGTAGACCAACGTGTTGGCAGTGCCCAGGTCAATAGCGAGATCTGAGGAGAAGAGGCTGAACAGCGAACGTAAATTCATGCGGGTGTTTCACTTCAGGACGCACACCGGAAACGCTTGGGATTCCTTTTGAATGGTAGCATACGTCGGCCCGCGCGGAACCCAACTAAAGTGGGAGAACTGGAGACGGCCAAAAGCTATGACGGGCCTTCGCGCACCGCGGAGTCGTCCGGAGCATTCAGGGCCGCGGCGGCTTCATAGTCCGCCCGCGCGGAAAGTTCATCGCCCAGGAGTGTGCGGGCGTACCCACGCAAGACATAGAGATGGGCCTCGCGCGGGGCCAGCCGGATAGCCTCGTTGAAATCCTGGAGCGCGGCATCCACGGATTCGGGCCGCGAGAGATACAATTGGCCGCGATACTGAAACGCCTGCCACAATCGCGGCGCAGTCCGGATGGCTTCCGTCAGCAGTGCGATGCTCTCATCGGATTTGCCCGCGGCGGCGAGCTGGATGGCCTGATCCAGGAGGGCGGCATCGTCGGGGACAGCGCGAAAGTCCGGTCTCGCCAGGAAGTGGAGATACGCCCCGAGGATCAGGCAGAAAAATGCGATTTCGCCGGCGCCCTCGAACTCCCAGGATCCCAGGAAGAGCTTGCTGGCAGCCGGCAAGCTGGCGAAAAGAAGCGCCATGGCCCACAACGTGCGGCTCCACTGCCTGGTTCGCCGATGGTATGCCGCGGGATCCGGCCGCTCGGGTTCATCCTCGCGAGAGGGCCACATGATTTCACGATAGCGCGCCGGAAGTTTATCAAGCAGATTTTGTGGTGGCCGCCGCGTCGGGCCGCTCCTGGTCTGACGGCTCGAGTGTTATCGCCTGCGAAGTGGTGCTGCGTCTCCGCGGCCAGCGCGCCAGGTAGGCATCGGCAGCCACGTTTTCCAGTTCGCGAGCTTCCTCGGCGGTGTACTCCGTGAGCCGGCGCTCTCTCATCTTCTCGAACAGCTTGACCCGCTGTTGAGCCTGCTGTACGCGCGCGCGCTGTTCGGCTGCCGAAATCAGGAGACGCCGCCGCTCTTCGGCCAGTTCGATTTCTTCCTGGCGCGCGCGCAGCCGATACCGGGCGAGATTCAGAAGATCGGCGGCGGGAATAGTGGCGCGTTCCAGCAGGTGCGATTCGATCGCCGAACGCTCCGCTTGCAAAAGTGCGATCTTCAGCTCGGCGGTGTGCACCAGGACGAGGCAGGCCGCCAGACGGCCCTCTTCCACCCGAAGCTTCTTGCGGTACCACTCGAGCACGCGTTCGAGCCGGAATTGAAAGCGTTGCATGAGGCGTTAGAGCTTGTCTGCAATAGCCTTCATGCGCGCCAGGGCGTCCGGAAAGGGCGCATTCGCTTGCGTGTCCTGCTTCAGGAATTCGGCTATTTCGGGCTGCATGCGAACCGCGGCGTCGAGCTCCGGATTCGATCCGGATGAGTAAGCTCCCAGGTCGATCAGGTCCTTCGATTGTTGATAGATCGCCAGCGCCTCCCTCAGCTTGCGGGCGGCAGCCATGTGGTCGGGCGAGGACAGTTTCGGGCCAAGGCGGCTGATCGAGTTCAGCACGTCGATGGCCGGATAATGGCCGGCGGCCGCCATCCGGCGCGACAGGACAATGTGTCCGTCGAGGATAGCACGGACAGCATCGCAAACCGGCTCGTTGAAATCGTCGCCTTCGACCAGGACCGTGAAGAAGCCGGTGATCGACCCCCTCTGAAAATTCCCGGCGCGCTCGAGAATTCTGGGCAGCAGGTTAAACACGGAGGGTGTGTAGCCCTTCTGGCTCGGCGGTTCACCCGCGGCGAGCCCGATTTCCCGTTGGGCCATGGCAAGGCGTGTAACCGAATCCATGATCAACAACACGTTGGCTCCCTGGTCGCGGAAGTACTCTGCGACCGCCAGGGCTACGAAGCAAGCGCGCACGCGCAGAGGTGCGGGGCGGTCGGACGTGGAACAGACGACTACCGAGCGGTTGCGGCCCTCGGGGCCGAGTTCATGCTCCAGGAACCCGCGAACTTCGCGATTGCGCTCTCCAATGAGCGCGATTACGGTTATGTCCGCCGAGTTATGGCGCGCCATGGCGCCCAGCAAGGTGCTCTTTCCGACGCCGCTGCCGCCAAAAATTCCCATGCGCTGTCCCGTGCCCACGGGAGTCAACGTATCGATGGCGCGGATGCCGGTAGATATCGGATGAACGATGTGCTCGCGATCCAGCGGGCTTCCGGGCGCCTGATACAAGCGGTACGATGCGGCTGGCCGAATCGGCTCCCCACGGTCGAGGGGCTTTCCGAAGCCATCGAGGACGCGGCCGACGAGATCGGGCCCGACGGCAACCTGGGCATCCTCCCGGCGTGCGATGATCCGGTCGTGCAACTGTATGCCATCGATCTCTTCCAGGGGCATGGAGAGAACCTGGCCGTCGCGAAAGCCGATAACCTGAGTGCGGACACGGCGCCGGCCGGACGTCACGACTTCGCAAAAATCGCCCACGGCGACAGCCGGCCCGCGTGATGCAATCAACAGACCCACGAGCTCGACCACTTCGCCGGTCCACGGCAGCAGTTCGAAGTTCCGTACGCCGGCAATGTAAGGACCCAGATCGATCAGTTGCGGAGTTGTCATGCACGCGCCTCGAGTTGGTCGATGAGACCGCGCTCGATCTCGGCGAGCTGAGTCTCCATGGAAGCATCCAGGGCGCCGCGGCTGATTTCGAAAACCGCTCCGCCTCTGGGCTGCACGGGATCGGTCACCACCGCGACAGCCTGGCCGCGGCCGGTCTGTTCCAGGCAGGCCCGTACGAGCCGCTCCTGGTCCGGATGGACGCGCACGCGGTAGACCTCCTGGCTTTGCAGTTTTTCCAGAGCCGCTTTGATGAGGCCCTCCAGAGCGGAGCCATCCACGGAGACCTCGCGGTGCAGCACGCGCCGGGCGATTTCGATGGCCAGCCGCACCGTGTCGGCTTCGGCGCGCCGGATCGTTTCGGCGCGCGTTCCCGCCAGATCCGCGATCGAATCGGCGAACTGCTGCACGGTTTCGCGCGCCTGGGATTCCAGGGACCGGCGGGCCGCTTCTTCTCCGGCCCGCATCCCCGCTTCGTAGGATTGCCGCAGCTTCGATTCCGTGGCCGCTTCCATCTCGGCTATTCTCGCGCGGAGCTGCGCGAGTTCACCGCTCGCCACGGCCGCATCCGGCTTGGCCGGGGAGGCCCCCGATACCGCCCAGCGGCGCCAGGCAACGGGCTCGACTTCCACCGCGTCTCGCAGCACCTTAGACAACATATTCGTCGCCGCCGTCGCGGCTGTTCGCAATCGCGCCATTCTGCTGCAACTGCCGCACAACGGCGACCACCTGTTGCTGGGCCGCCTGCACATCGCGGATGCGCACGGGGCCGAGCGCTTCCATATCTTCAACGAGCATCTCGGTGGCGCTCTGCGACATACATTGCGTGAAATGCTCCCGGATCTTGGGAGCCGCGCCCTTCAGCGCCATCTTCAGGACCTTGCGGTCGAGGTGGTCCAGACAGGCTTTCATGCCGGTCTTGTCGATGGTAAGAATGTCTTCGAAGGTGAACATCAGATTGCGGACCGAGGCGGCCGCATCCTGGTTCTCCTCCTCAACCTGCCCAAGAATGCCGTCGGCCAACGTTGGATCGACGTGGTTGAGCAGATCGGCCAGAGAGCGTATACCGTCGGAGCGGCTGACCTGACGAATGGCTTTCAGCTTGGAACCGATGGCCTCTGTGATCTTGCGGAAGACCTCCGGCGAGACCCGGTCCAGAGTGGCCATGCGCAAAGCCACCTGCGCATGAAGCTCCGCGGGGAGCTGCTGGAGAAGGGCGCCGCCCGTCTCGGGAGTCATATTCGAGAGCACCAGGGCGATGGTTTGCGGATTCTCGTTTCGCAGGAAAGCGGCCAACTGGCGCGGGTCCGTATTCTGCAACAAGCGCAGCTCGGGATTCGACTCCTCCGTTTCCGGCACCGGCGGAAGCCCGGGGGAATCCAGAAGCTTCTGCGCGGATTCCGGTCCGAGGGCCTGCTCGACGAGCCGGCGCGCGAATCCGGAGCCGCCTTTCGCGAAGAACCGGCTGGAGCCGGTGAGGCTTTCGAATTCGCGAAAGACGCTCACCATATTCTGCGGCGCCACGGAATTCAGAGCCGAGATTTCCGCCGTGACGCGCCGAATTTCTTCGGCATCCAGCTTCCGCAGCAGCTCGGCAGATGTCTGGTCGCCGATTCCCATGAGGAACATGGCGGCCTTGGTGGCGCCGGAAATGGATTCAAGGTTCAGGTTGCCCGACATACTAACTTTTGCTTTCCTGGAGCCACATACGCAGCACGTTGACGGTCAACTCCGGCTCCCTCTTGGCGACCATCCGGACGCGCTCGGCCAGCTCGCTGTTATATTCGGCGGCGGGCGCGGCATTGACCGCCGCGGCGATCTGAGAGGCCGCCGCGCTCAGTTCCGTACGGGCAGCGGGCCCTTCCAATTCAGCCGGAACGCGAACTTCACCGGCTTCCTTCGCGGGAGTGCGCCGCGCAAACCGGAAGATCCCACGCGCCAGGACCAGCAGCACCGCCAGTCCCATGGTAAGTGGCGCCCATAAGTCGCGATATCTGTTTACAACTTCCAGCCAAGCCGGAGACTTACTTACCGGAGCGGAAACCGGCTTGATTAGTTGAGGCGGTTCGGCATGAAGACTGGTTTCAAAGGGCAGCGTCTCGATGATGAGCTGGTCGCCGCGCTCCGCATTGAACCCGGTAACGCCTGCGACGAGGTCTCGAATGGTCTTCAGGGTTTCCGGCGGGGGCGGCACCAGAACGCGGCGCCTCGCGTTTCCCTGCCCCTCCCATTGCACCGTTTGATCCACCAGGACAGCCAGAGACATGCGCCGGATCACGCCCTGCGGGATCTTCGTATGCCGGATGATGCGGCTGGTTTGATAGGTTACGTTTTCCGTGCGCCTGGAAACGCCGCCCGTTCCCTTGGCGTTGGAGGAAGCCTGCTGGGGCAAATTGGAAGCGGTGCCCGGAATTCCGGAAGTGGTGGCGTGGTCGGTTACGTCCTCCGTCTTCTGCGAGCTGAGCATCACGGAGTGCGAGGGGTCCAGCGTTTCCTCCTGCTGTTCGCCGCTGGTGAGGTCGCAATCCACCGAGACCCCGGCGCGAAATCCCTTGGCCCCGAGCAACGGCTCCAGGGTTTCGCTGATCTTGGCCACCAGATTCCTTTCGAGCTGCTGGCGCACTTCGATCGATTCGCTGGTAATCTCCGACCCATCGCCCGCGCCCGTTCTCTTGGGCCGGCTCAGAAGGTTGCCATCCATATCCACCACCGAGACGCCATCGGGAGTCAGCCCTTCGACGGCGCTGGCGACCAGGTTCGTGACGGCGAGGACATTCTGAGATGAAATCTGCGCTCCCGGACGCAATTTCACCATGACGCTGGCCTTGGCCGGCTGCTGCTGATCGAGAAAAACGGATTCCTTGGGAAGCGTCAAGTGAACGCGAGCCTGTTCGACCTCGCCCAGGCTCATCACGGACCGCTCGAGCTCGCCTTCCAGCGCGCGCTGATAATTGATGTGCTCGACGAATTCGGTCGCGCCGAAGTTGCTCTTATCGAAAAGCTCGAAGCCGATCCGCCCCGTTTTGGGCAGGCCCGCGGAGGCCAGTGCCAGGCGCGATTCACCGAGCTTACTCGAAGGAACCAGGACGGAGCTGCCATTATCCGACAATCGGTATTCGACCCCGGTCTCCCTCAGCTTCTGGACGACCCCGGCGGCATCCTCCGGAGCCATGGAAGTATACAGGGGACGGAAATCGTCTTCGTGTTTCCAGTGGACGAAGCCAACCACGCCGATAGCCACCGCGAGCGCGGCCGCAAGGATCGAAATGCGCTGCTTGATGGAGAACCCTGCGATAAGGGTTGAGATCTGGTTCATGGCGTTTTCGACTGACTACATCTGCATCTTCATGATTTCCTGGTAGGCGTCCACTACCTTGTTCCGGATCTGTAATCCAAGCTCGAAGGCGAGTTCGGCCTTCTGAGTGGCGAGGATCGTGGTATGGATCTCTTCGTTTTCGCCGGTGAGGAATTTCTGCACGGACCCGGCCGCATTGTCCTCGAGCGATTGGATCGAATCGATGGCGCTCGAAAGAACGCTTTGAAACTCGCCAGGCTGGCCGGCGGCCCCGGCAGCCGCGGTCAACTGAGGCATTGCGATCGGGGCGATGCTTGAGATGGGCGTAGTCACGGAGGTCTCCTATCGCAGAAGGTCGATGGATTTCTGAATCATGTCCTTGACGGCGGACATGGCCGCGATGTTCGCCTGATAGCTGCGGTTGGCGCCGATCAGGTCCACCATGTCTTCGGCCGGATTGACCTTCGGCATGGAAACGTAGCCCTCGGCATCGGCATCGGGGTGCCCCGGCAGATAGCGTTTTTCAGGCGGGCTGTTATCTACGCTGATGCCCACAACCTTGACGCCCGTGAGCTGCTGCCCGTCCAGTTGCGAATCCAACTCCGAAGCGAAGGCGGAACTGGTCTGATCGCTGGAGAAGATCGCGTCTTTGCGGCGGTAAGGGCCGCCTTCCGGAGTGCGGGTGGTTTCCGAGTTGGCGATGTTCTCGACTAACAAGGCCGCGCGCGTGCGTTGGGCGGCCATGCCGGATGCGCTGACCGAGAGTGCCGAGAAAAGGCTCATGCGCTCTTACCTCCCTGAATGGCCTCTTTGATGGTGTTCAGTTGCGTCCGCACCAGGTTGGATGCGACATTGAAGCGCATGGCATTTTCCGCCAGCAGGCGGGCCTCGCGGTCCAGATCCACGTTGTTGCCGTCGTTTTTCGTGGTCAGGCCGGTCACTTCCGCGGGCTGCGGAGAGCCGCCGCTGAGAGCGGCCAGGAAGCTGGACTGGAAATCGACGTCCTGCGTCTTATACCCGGGTGTGTCGGCATTGGCGATATTGGATGCGACCAGCTTCTGCCGAAAGCTGACCACGTTCATGTACTGCTCGAGACTATCGGTGAGACGATCAATCACGGCACCACCGTCAAGGCAAGTGGGATTCCATTGCGGCGGCAAGCAATTGCAGCGAAATCCCCGGAAATGTCCTGTCAAGCGCGTGACGTGTCAGGGGATTGACGCGCGCGCCGGCGGGCGGGATCAGGCTTCCAGGTGTATTGAGGCAGGCCTTTCTCGGAAGCCGCATGGACGGGCATAGCGCGTCGCCGTGGCGACGCACCGCAGTTCGGCGGCGCAGGCGAACCGCGCGGCGTGCAGCATCGCCAGAGACCAGTTAATGAGCTCGTGCAGCGTGCGCGCGGCTTCGGCGGCGCGCGCGTCGCCCTCCGGCAGAGACTGCATAAACGCCCGTACGGCTTGGCCGTATTCCGGGACCATCCGGGCGACATCTCGATACCGCCGGGATGCGGCGGCGGCGCGGATTTGGTCTTCGAGCAGCTCCAAAGGTGTTGGAATCATTATGTGCTCGAAGTGCTCGGATACTCCGCCTGGAACAGATCGGCGTAGTAAGTCTTCTCGGACTGCAAAGTGGCGATGGCCGCGTCCGCCTGCGTCAACTCGTTTTGCAGATTCGTTTCCATGAGGGTGATGCTCGCCTGATCGTTTGTGATGGTTTGGTTGTCCGCGTTGATCTGGCTCTGAAGCCCGGCGTAATCGGCCTCGATATCTCCTGTATTCGGGTCGTCGACCGAGGTCAAAGCGTTCGTGGCGTTCTGCATGAAGCCGCCGGAAGTGGCCGAGCCGAGGAACT
>Ga0326728_10027108_pt1 | contig 10056 bp, 8 predicted proteins | sample MB3enrmetagenome_FD_207602 | JGI IMG/M metagenome (GOLD analysis project Ga0326728, IMG submission 207602) | Lab enriched peat soil microbial communities from McLean, Ithaca, NY, United States - MB31MN | ecosystem: Environmental > Terrestrial > Soil > Wetlands > Peat | place: USA: New York... | reverse complement strand
CCTTCCGTCCTTTAGGTCTTTTAAGTCCTTGCAAATTGCCGCCCGCTTTGGCTTTATTCATCTTTTTGGAAGGGACCATGAAACGTGAGCGTGTGACCAATGTATATTCCGGTCATGTTCAAGGCATCGGGTTTCGTTATGCGGTGAAGCTCCTCACGGCCAGTTTTGAGGTCACCGGCACGGTCCGCAATCTGCCCGATGGCCGGGTGGAAGTGGTGGCCGAAAGCGCCAAAGAGGAATTGGAAGCCTTCCTCAAGGCCATTCGCGACTCCGATGTCGGCTCCTTTATCCGCCAGGAACAGGCCTTCTGGTCCGAGGCAAAAAATGATTTTCGTGGCTTTCAGATCACGCATTAGTTTAGACTGGGATGGTTCAAGATGAAGTACGCCATTATTGCCGATATCCACGCCAATCTGGAGGCCCTCCAGGTGGTTTTAAAGGATATCGAGAAGCAGAAATGCACCCATATCACCTGCCTGGGTGATGTCGTCGGCTATAATGCCAACCCCAAGGAATGCCTGGACATCGTCCGCGCCATGAACATTCCCACCATCAAAGGCAACCACGACGAGTATTGTTCCAGTGACGAGGCTCTGGAAGGTTTCAACCCCCACGCCGCCGAAGCCGTCAATTGGACCCGCAAACAGTTGAACCCCGACGATAAAAAATGGCTCATCGACCTCAAATACGTCCGCCTGCTTTCCAGCTTTACCATTGTCCACGCCACTTTGGACGGCCCGCAGCGTTGGGGCTACGTCTTCGAGAAACTGGCCGCCGCCGCCAGTTTCACTTACCAGAACACCCCCGTTTGTTTTTTTGGCCACACCCATGTGCCCGTCGCTTTTATTCGTGACAGCGTTGTGCGCGGCGGCACCTACTCCAAGTTCCGCGTCGAGCCGGGCCGGAAGTATTTTGTCAACGTCGGCGCCGTGGGCCAGCCCCGTGACGGCAACCCCAGGGCCTCCTATGTGATTTACGACATGGCCGAAGGCTCCATCGAATTGCGCCGGCTGGAGTACGACATTCCCGCCGCCCAGAAGAAAATTATTGCGGCGGGTCTGCCGGCGCGGCTGGCGGAACGGCTTGCCGTCGGCAAATAATCCAGGCCGCAGGAACGCCCAGGCGTTGAAAATTCTGATCCTCAAACCCAGTTCCATGGGCGACGTCATTCACGCGTTGCCGGTGCTGCGGTTGCTCAAGCGCCATTTTCCAAAAGGCGAAATTTACTGGTGGCTCGACGCCGCCCTGTTGCCGCTGCTGGAAAAAGACTCCGACCTCTCCGGCATTTTCCCCTTCCACCGCAAACGCTGGGCCGCGCCGCGCCGCTGGCCGGAGATTGCCCGCAGCCTCCGCGCGATGCGTCAGCACCGCTTTGACTGGGCGATTGATCTGCAAGGATTAGCCCGCAGCGGCCTCTTTGCCTGGCTGGCCAACGCCGGCCTCGCCGTCGGCCTGGACAATGCCCGCGAAGGCTCCCGCGAAGGCGCGCGGGCCTTCTACGACCTCACCCCGCCCCGCGCCCCCGCCCATCTGCACGCCGTCGATCGTTATCTGGCCGTCCTGCCCCTGCTCGGCGTGCCCGTCCATCGGGATTTCGACTGGCTGCCGCGCCGCCCGGACATTGCCGCGCAAGTCGAACAAAAATGGCATCCAGCCGGCCCGCGCTGGGTGGCGCTGTTGCCCGGCGGGCGATGGGACAACAAACGCTGGCCCGTGCCGTACTGGATTGAACTGGTCAACCTGATGCGCCAAACCCCGGAAGTGAAGTTCGTCATCCTCGGCAGCCAGGACGAGCATGCCCTTGGCCGGGCCATAGCCGCGGCGGACCCCGAACGGAGTTTAAACCTGGCCGGCCATACCTCCCTTGCGGAAATGATCGAATGCATCCGCCTGAGCCATTTAGTCATCACCAACGACACCGGCCCGATGCACGTTGCCGCCGCGTTGGGCCGGCCTGTCATCGCCCTATTCGGTCCGACCAACCCATTAAGCACCGGCCCGTATGGCCAGCCCGGCAACGTGATTCAGAACACCGCTCTCCCCTGCGTGCCGTGTCAGAAGCAGAGATGTTATTACCGCGAGCCGCTCGCCTGCCTGCATTCAATCACCCCGCAGGCCGTCTTCCAAAAAGCCATCCGCAGCCTGGCAGGGTGAGACATTTCAAATTTGAGATTTCAGATTTCAAATTCAGCCGGTCGCCTTTGGTGGATTGGGAAATGGAGCAGGCTTGAAATTCTGTTTCAGCGACCGCGCGAATTCCTCGGCCCGCTTTTGTTGTTCGGAACGCTTTCGGGAAGCATCCGTGAGCCGTCGCTGCCCCTCAATGGGCGATTCCTGCAAACCCGCCGCCCAGGCCCGCAACTGCCGCGAACACGATTCCGCGCGGGATTTCAAATCTGAAATTTGAGATTTCAAATGCGCGAAGCGCCCCAGCCGCTCCATCAGACACAGCATGGAACGCACTTCCCCCGCTGATCCCCGTGCGATGTAAAGAAAGGCCAGGAGTTCCTGGGTGGTGCCGCGCTCAAACCCCTCGGCGACATTGTTTGAGACCGAAACGGCAGCCCGTTCCAATTGATCCCGCAGGCTGTATTGTTTTTGAAAAATTGCATCCTCCGTGAGGCCATAAACCTTTTCCGCCAGCCCGATGGCCTCCTGCCAGACCGGCAAATCTTCAAAGCGTTGATACGTCATGGGATTTTGTTATTTCAGATTTCAAATTTCAAATTCAGCCAGCCCGAAATGTCAAGCCGATACGGACCGCGCAAAGAATCTTTTAACCGCGAACCAAGCGAACCACGCGAACCGCAACGGTTCTCATTTTGAAATCTTAAATCTCCAATTTGAAATTCCCCCATTGAAACCACCCCCGCGAACCGCAGCGGTTCTCATTTTGAAATCTTAAATCTCCAATTTGAAATTCCCCCATTGAAACCATCCCCGTAAACCGCAACGGTTCTCATTTTGAAATCTTAAATCTCCAATTTGAAATTCCCCCATTGAAACCATCCCGGCAAACCGCAGCGGTTCTCATTTTGAAATCTTAAATCTCCAATTTGAAATTCCCCCATTGAAACCATCCCCGCGAACCGCAGCGGTTCTCACTTTGAAATCTTAAATCTCCAATTTGAAATTCCCCCATTGAAACCACCCCCGCAAACCGCAGCGGTTCTCATTTTGAAATCTTAAATCTCCAATTTGAAATTCCCCCATTGAAACCACCCCCGCAAACCGCAGCGGTTCTCATTGTGGCGGGCACTGGCTTCGCTGTCCCTGTTTTCTTTGAAACCATCCCCGCGAATCGCAACGGTTCTCACTTTGAAATCTTAAATCGCCAATTTGAAATTCCCCCATTGAAACCATCCCGGCAAACCGCAGCGGTTCTCGCATTTCCAATCTCAAATTTCCAATTTCCAATTCTCTTGCCGGAAATAAAATTCTGCCATTGCGTAGGAGCCCTCGTAGTTTTCATAGTGGACCTCTGAAATTTTCAGCTTTCTTGCAGGGAAATCTGTGCGAGCGCAGGCTTGCGTTAAAGTCTTTGCGGGATATGATGCCCCTCCATCTGCCATGCTTGGGGAAGCCGACACGCGCGCTAAACTGATTGATCCTGCAATACATGCGCGGGATTGGACGGAGAATCTTATTCGCCGTGAGGAGACGGCGGGCGCAATCGAAATTGTTGATGGCAGGCCGCGCAAGCGCGCGAAGGGTCGTGTTGATTATACACTCCGCATTGCGGTCAATGCAGAAACACAGCCCGTCGCCGTCGCGCTCATCGAAGCAAAGGCGGAAAATCTGCCGCCCGGTCACGGACTCGAACAGGGAAAGCTCTACGCTTCGTGCAAGCGAATGAATGTCCCATTCGTGTTTTCCAGCAATGGCCACCTGTTTGTCGAATTCGATTCTTTCACCGGCAAGACCTCCGCGCCAAAACCGCTCGCTGAATTTCCAACACCCGCCGAGTTGCGCGCCCGTTACGAGAAAGCAAAGGGCTTCACCCTGGACGCGCCCGCGGCAAAACCTCTGCTCACGCGCTACTCCGGCGGCGAGGCGACACGCCGTTATTATCAGGACGCCTCGATTCGTGCCGTCTTGGAAAAACTGGCACGCGGCGAAAAACGCGCCCTGCTCGCACTGGCCACGGGCGGGGGCAAAACTTTCATCGCGGTGCAACTGCTCAAACGCATTGCCGACGCCGGACAACTTCGCCGCGCGCTGTTCGTTTGCGACCGTGATGAACTCCGCAGCCAAGCCCTGGGCGCGCTGCAAAATGTTTTCGGTGCGGAAGCCGCCGAAGTTTACCGTGAGGCGGACGGTTCAAACCACGCCCGCAATGCGCGGATTCACGTCGCAACATATCAGACCCTCGGAGTGGACACTGAAGACGGCACCGCGAGTTTTCTCACGAACTTTTATCCTGAGAATTATTTCAGCCATATCATCATTGATGAGTGCCATCGCTCCGCATGGGGAAAATGGTCGCAAGTTCTCACCCGCAATCCCGATGCCGTGCAAATCGGCCTTACCGCAACGCCGCGCGAAATTGAAATCACGGAAAAATCCAAAGAAGCCGCCGCCGATTTGCAAATCAGCGCCGACAACATCAAACATTTTGGGGAGCCTGTTTATGAATACGACATGGCGCAGGGCATCGAGGACGGCTACCTGGCTGCTTGCGAAATCCACCGCGTTGACCTCTTCCTCGACGATAAAACGCAGAGTGAGCGTGTCACAGGCGTCCTGCGCGAGGATTTGCGCGGCAAACGTCTCACGGATGCCATTACGGGCGCAACCGTCGCGGCTGACGATGCCCGTCAGTATTACCCCGCGTCTGAACTCGACGACAAACTTCTCATTCCAGAACGCGTTGGCGCGATGACGCGATTCCTATTCGGGCAACTTCTCGCCACCGGCGGGCCTGAGCAAAAGACAATCATCTTTTGCGCCCGCGACCGGCACGCCGACGATGTTGCCAGCGCAATGGGCAATCTCTACGCCGATTGGTGCAAGGAAACCGGCAAGGCTCGTCTTGACCACTACGCCTTCAAATGCACGGCCAGCGTCGGCGGAGCCCAGTATCTTGCCGACCTGCGCGGCGCGTCCCATTCCTATTTCATCGCCACCACCGTGGACTTGCTCACCACTGGCGTTGACGTGCCGTGCGTCCAGAACATCGTCTTCTTTAAATACGTCCGTTCGCCCATTGCCTTTTATCAGATGGTCGGGCGCGGCACGCGGCTCAATCCGGCGACCGGCAAATTAATGTTCCGGGTTTATGATTTCACCAACGCCACGCGCTTGTTCGGCGGAGATTTCCTCACGAAATGGCAGCCGCGCGAGCGGCCCGAAGGCCCTGAACCGCCGCTGTCGCCCGAACCGACGATTCAAGTCGAGGGCTTTGACGTGCGCGTGTCTGACGCCGGGCGGTACATTGTGACGCAGGTGGACGGCAAGGCGATGCCCGTAACGGTCGAGGAATACAAGGAACGGTTGGCCGCGCGGCTGGTGGAGGAAGCGCCGACGCTGGAAAATTTCCGAGCCCGCTGGATTGAACCGCCACAACGCCGCGAGATGCTGGGCCGTCTGCCCGACGCCGGACGCTCCGCGCTGCTCGTGCAAAGGCTCGAAGCGATGGACGCCTACGACCTTTACGACGTGCTGGCCGAACTCGGTTACGGACTTGCGCCACGTACGCGCGCCGAGCGCGCCGAGGCGTTCGCCTACAAAAACGACCGCTGGCTGGCAGGCTTGCCCGGGCCAGCCGCCGCCACACTCAAGGCAATGGCCTCGCAATTCGCCCGCGCCGGTACGGACAGTTTGGAAAGCCGGGAAATCTTTCAAACGCCTGAAGTCGTCCGCGCCGGTGGTTTGGCCGCGCTCAAAACTCTCGGCAAACCCTTCGACATCTTGCACCAAACGAAAGCGAGAATGTTTGCGGCATGACAACGACAGCGCAACTGAACGGACTGATTGCCAAGAGCCAACCACCTGACGGTTGGCAGCGGCTCAAGCTCGATGACGTGATTGTTGAGGCACAGCTTGGCTTTGCGTGCGGTGAAAGAGACCCGAATGGCGTTGTGCAGCTTCGGATGAACAACGTCACAAACGATGGCAGGCTTGATTGGAGTTCTTTCATAAGAGTGCCCGCCGATGCTGATACGCTCGCTGCTTACTGTCTGAAGAACGGAGACGTGCTTTTCAACAACACGAATAGCACTGACCTTGTTGGCAAGACCGCCTTGTTTGAGAGCTACGATAAGCCAGTCGTTTTTAGCAACCACTTCGCGCGTATAAGAACGGACGCCGAGAAACTTTATCCTCGTTTCTTGGCTCTTTGGTTGCAGCATCAGTGGCAACGTCGCGTGTTCGCTAACATCTGCGACCGTTGGATTGGGCAGTCAGCCGTCCAGCGTGACAAGTTGCTCGCTCTCGAAATTGCGTTGCCGCCGCTGGCGGAGCAGAAGCGGATCGCGGGGATTTTGACGGAGCAGATGGCGGCGGTGGACGCTGCTCGCCGCAGTGCCGAGGCCCAATTGCAAGCCACTGAAGCGCTGCCCGCCGCCCACCTCCGCGCCGTCTTCAACAGCCCCGAAGCGCAGTCGTGGCCGAGGAAAAAACTTGGCGATCATGTTACCAAAGTAGGGAGCGGTTTCACTCCTCTCGGTGGTCAGTCAAGTTATCAGCAATCTGGTATTCCACTCATTCGCAGCCAAAACATTCACATGAACCGTTTCGAACGCGATGGCTTGGCGTTTATCTCCGACGGACAGGACGCTGAAATGGAAGGAAGCTGTGTGGAAAAAGGTGACGTTCTGTTGAACATCACGGGAGCATCCATCGGTCGAGTCTGCATCGCGCCAGCCGAACTTTGTCCGGCCAACGTGAACCAACACGTCAGCATCATTCGCAGCGACGGCTTCTTTGAACCGGCATTTCTCGCGTTTTATATTTCAACACCCGACTTTCAAAAATTCATTTTGGATTCACAAGCAGGAGCGACGAGACAAGCGTTGACAAAAATAATGATCGAAGATTTTCAAATTCCTTTTCCGCCCCTTGACGACCAGCGTCGCATCGCCTCGCAACTTTCCTCGCAGATGGCTTCTGCGGCGCGGCTGCGCCAGACGTTGGCCGATGAACTGGACGCGATCAACAAACTTCCAGCAGCCTTGCTTCGCGAGGCGTTTGCAGGTAAGCTCTGATGACAGATTGTTATGACGAAAAAACGACACAACGGTTCGCCTGCGCTGGTGAATGTCACCGGAGAAATCCGCGCGGCGGATTTGGACCATGGGACATTCATTTTGCGCCTGTCTGACGGGACGCGCGTGCGCGCGACATTTTCACCCACTCAAGAGACGCTCGTCACCGAAGCATTGCGTGAACACGCCAGCCGCCGTTTGCATCTGCGCGGGCGCGGGGAGTTTCATCGCGGCGGCAAACTCAAGCGGATTGTTTCCGTGAAACAACTGCGGGTTAGGCCGGCGCCGGAAAAGCGCCCGCGAAAGGAAACAAAGCCTTTCTGGAAATGGGTCGTCGAATTGGGTGAGTCCATTCCGAAGGAAGAGTGGGACAAGGTGCCGACGGATCTGGCCAAAAATCTCGATCACTATCTTTACGGCGCGCCAAAGGTCAAAGAATGAAACGCATCTTCGCGGATGCTGGTTACTGGATCGCATTGGTTCATCCGCGTGATCCCCTTCATGCAAAAGCCCAGGAAGCATCGGCTTCCGTCAGCGACGCGCAAGTGGTCACGAGCCAAATGGTGCTCGTGGAGGTCTTGAACGCTTTCGCAGGACAAGGCGCTCTGTTTCGTCAGACCGCCGGCAAACTTGCTCAGGAGTTGCAGTCCGGCCCTTCCGTTTCCATTGTTCAGCAAACAAGCGCGCAATTTCATCAAGCCCTTGCTTTGTATGAGCGTCGTGCCGACAAGGGCTGGAGCCTGACGGATTGCGCGTCCTTTATAATCATGCAGAAGCAGAAGATTACTGATGCTTTGACGGAAGACCGGCACTTCGAACAAGCGGGATTCAAAGCGCTTTTGCGAGACAAGTGATGAACAAGGCCAGCAACAAACGCCACGCCACGCAGCAGTCGGTCAACAGCGCGGTCAAGGCCATCTGCGACATCATGCGGCGCTCGAATTGCGCGGGTGCGCTGCAATACGTGCCGGAACTGACGTGGATTTTGTTTCTGCGAATCCTCGATGAACGCGAGACGCGCGAAGCGGAGGAGGCTGAAGCGGTTGATTCGGATTTTACGCCGTCGTTGAAAGCGCCGTATCGCTGGCAGGATTGGGCTGCGCCCGATGGCGCGAAGCGGAAGGAATTGCAGAACGGCGCGCTTGGCGCGTTCTTTGGTTTCGTCAATGGCGAATTGATTCCGCGCTTGAAAAAACTGCGCGAACAACCAAACGCCGCGCCGCGCCAGAAGGTCATCAGCGAAATCTTCTCCGGCGTGGACCGCACACGCATTGACACGGAGCGCAATTTTCTGGATGTGCTGGACAAGGTTCACGAAATCAGCGCGGAGACGGTTGACCCGACGCATGTGTTCACGATCTCACAGGTGTATGAGGGGCTGCTGCTCAAAATGGGCGAGAAGGGCAACGACGGGGGGCAGTTTTTCACACCGCGCGAGATCATCCGCGCGATGGTGCGGGTGGTTGACCCTCAAATTGGTTGGACGGTTTACGACCCCGGCTGCGGCACGGGCGGATTTCTGGCACAGGCGTTCGAGCACATGGCCGGGCCAAACAACTCGAAAATCAAATCGCCCGACCAGTTGGAGACGTTGAAGCACCGGACGTTTTACGGGCGCGAGAAGGACAACGCGATTTATCCCATCGCGCTTGCCAACCTTGTTTTGCACAACATTGACGAGCCGCATTTGTGGCACGGCAACACGCTCACCGGCGCAGAGACTTACGGCGGATTGTTTCAGGATGCGCCGCAACTGCATGACGTGGTTTTGATGAATCCGCCGTTCGGCGGCAAGGAGGGCAAAGACGCGCAGACGCGATTCCCTTACAAAACGGGCGCAACCCAGGTGCTTTTTCTCCAACACGTCATTGACAGTCTCAAGCCAACCGGGCGCTGCGGCATCGTGCTGGATGAGGGCGTTTTGTTCCGCACCAATGAAACGGCGTTCGTGCAGACCAAGCGCAAGCTGCTGGACGATTGTGACCTTTGGTGCATCGTGAGTCTGCCCGGCGGCGTGTTCACGGCGGCGGGCGCGGGCGTGAAAACCAATCTGCTGTTTTTCAACAAGGGCAAGCCAACCGAAAAAATATGGTATTATGACTTGTCGGACATCAAAGTCGGAAAGCGGACGCCATTTTTGCTGGAAAAGTTTGACGAATTTTTCAAACTGCTGCCGACGCGCGGAGACAGCGAGCGCAGTTGGACGGTTACACGCCAGCAAATCGAAGCGAAGAATTATGACCTCAAAGCCGTCAACCCAAACCGCAAGAACACCGAAGACACGCGCACGCCGGAAGAATTGCTCGCGGTCATCGAAGCTAAGGGCAGAGAAGTCGCCGAAGCGTTGGCTGCCTTGCGGAAATGAGATGGTGCAATTCGCGGCCTGTGCCCAAGTCGAAAGCCCAGATGGTTTTGCCAGCCTCTGAAGTTTCCGCATTCATCTTCTTTTTCCCTTCGTTTTGTGGAACGGGCAAGATTATGGCCGAAAACCAGCCTCCAGCCAAGACCCATTTTCGCCAACAATCCTGCAACGTAACGGCCCGATCCACCGTCGCCTGCGGAGGCTTCCGCCGTCGCCGGATTGTCCGCCCGTAGCCGTTGCTGCGAACGAAGAGGCGGCTATGGTGAACAAGCAAAACCCCCTCTCGAGGCCAAGGGCAGGGATAGGCTAACCGCGCGATTTGATGCGGTGGCGGATTTCGGCCAGCAATTTCCGGCCCCGGGCCGGATCGCCGCGCTTCTGGCGGATTAGAAATCGGGCTTCCGCCTGGCGCTCCGTGATGACGTGTGTCACAAAGTTGTCGAAAAGCCTTTGCACGCTCGTGCCGGTGGAGCGCGCCGCGCCCAGCAG
>Ga0326728_10027106_pt1 | contig 10057 bp, 7 predicted proteins | sample MB3enrmetagenome_FD_207602 | JGI IMG/M metagenome (GOLD analysis project Ga0326728, IMG submission 207602) | Lab enriched peat soil microbial communities from McLean, Ithaca, NY, United States - MB31MN | ecosystem: Environmental > Terrestrial > Soil > Wetlands > Peat | place: USA: New York... | reverse complement strand
CGCGTCGTGAACTTCAGTACCTGCTCTGTATATGGACCGGCGCATGCTGCTACTGCGGTCAACTGGCCAAAAAGCCCTCGGGTAGAGATCCGTAATCACTTAACGTTGTAATACTAATCGTGCACGACTTGGTCGTCGAAGCTATCCAATAGACGTACCGCCCGGCTATAACGTATCGACGGCGAGCGCTTTGCGCCTCTTGTATTCGGCCAAAACACTCTCCGCTTCAGCGGTGCGGCCGTGCCGCATATACAGCCGGCCGAGAGAGTACAGAGGCTCAGCAAGGTTCGTGTCCAGTGCGGCCGCGGACTTGTATTCGTCGATCGCCGCGTCATCTTGGCCTTCACTCTCGAGCACCCGGCCGAGATGGTAATGGGCCAAGGCAAACCGGGGATCGTATTTCAATGCCTCTCGCAGGTTCTCTTCGGCCTCGGGGAACTTCTGAAGACGCAGCATCAGGTACCCCAGGTTGTGGGGCGGCCAGGGAGACGGCGTAGCGAGCTTGCGGTTCAGGGCGACCGCCTTAGCGAAGGCGTTCTGCGCCTCGTCAGTGAGTCCCATCATGTCGAAGGAAAGTCCGAGGTTGTCATAACCTCGCACCGAATCCGGATCCATGCGGATCACCTGGTTCAACTTCGCGACGGCTTCATCGTAGAGGCGCTGGCCGTAATCGAGCCTGGCGAGCCAGTACAGGTAAATTGGCTGATCCGGGTGACTCTGGTTCAGGCGCGTGAGTTCCGCTCGGGACCCTTTTACGTCCCCCAGGTTTACCAGCGCCATGGCCAGCGTGAACCGGTCGTGATCGTCGAGAGGCTGCAACGATTCGGAGCGCCGGAAAGCCTGGACCGCCAGATTCATGCGGCCGCCGACGAATTCGAGAGCGCCAAGCAAAGCTTGCAGCTCCGCTGCGCCAGCAAATGGCACATCGGCCGCCACCGTACCTGCCAGGATGGCCTCTATCCGGGCGAAATCCTTTTCAGAAAATGAAGCGGCCAGGGCTTGACGCTGTTGATCCGGCAACGGCGCATTCCGGATTCGCTCCGCGAGACCGCCGGGCCGCTGCCCGAGCAACGGAACCACCGCCAGCAACAACACGCCAATCTTCGCAAGCATCAGTAAGGTTTCACCTCGATACTGCGAAACATTAATTCTTGGCGTTTGCTGCGGGCCTCGTCCAGCTTCCGGAGCCGCACCCTCTGTTCTTCAGCGCGCGAATCGTGAGTTCGCTGGTACATGGCCAGGAGCGTGCTATTGGCCTGAAAGCTTTCGGGGTCCAGTGACAAGGCGCGGCCAATCGCCGCCTTGGCATCCTCCAGGCGGCCCTGGCGTAGACGGAGGCGGGCGAGTTCTGCATAGGCTTCCGCAAACGACGGCAGCAGCCGGATGGACTGATCGAGGAAGGTCGCGGCTTCGTCGAGATTCCCCTCGATCTGTGCGATCCGGCCGAGAAAGTACGCCGCGCCGCCCTCGGTTTTCGGGTCTGTGCTAATGCCCAGCATTTCGGTGCGGCAGTTGTCATAATCGCCGGCCGCGAAGTAGGCGACGCCCAGGGCGAAGTGCCCCCTGGGATCTCGCGGGCGCGCTTCCAGGTAGTTTCGAAAATAAGTGACGGCGCTGGCGGCTTCGCGCGTCATGAGGATGATCGAACCCAGCGCGTAGTTGTAGTCTGGATTGTGCGGGTCAAGCGCCACTGCCTTCTCCACCGACTTCCGCGCTTCGAGCGGCAATTCCAGTTCTTCCAAGACCATGCCGAAGAGAAAGTGCACCCGCGGATCGGAAGGGACGAGATCACGAGCATGTCCCAGGTAGCCAAGCGCACCTTCGAAATCGTGCGCCAAATAGGCTACCCGCGCCAATTCGAACAGATGTTGCGGATTTTGCGGATCCGCAACGGCTAAGCGTTCCAATGTTTTTCTAGCGTCACTCAAGCGGTTTACCTGTTCGTAGGCTATGACGAGCGGACGAAGACTGTCCGGCGAGGCGGCGCCGCGAGCGTCTAGCGCCTCTACCAAGGTCACCACAAGGGGCGCGCGGCTTGGGGTTGCCAGGGCCGGGAGAATCGACTTGACGTCCGCCTCCGCGAGGTCCGAGGCGCTCATCAGGCGCTGTGCGGTTTTACCCGCTTCCTGGAGGCGGTCAAGGCCCGCCAGGTCGGCGCACTTTAGCGCCAGGGCGGGCCCGTAAGCACCCTCATCCGCCGGCAGCCTTTCGATCTCCCGAAGAGAATCGGCATATTTCCCTTGTTGCTGGTACAGAGCGGCCAGCGAAAACAATGCCTCCGGATCGCCCGGCCGCATCTTAAGGACCCGCTGCCACGCATTGGCCGCGCAACGGGATTCCGCCGCATCCCGCTCCATGGCGAGCTGGCACGAACGGGCCAGATTTTGCCACGCCGGAGTAAGTCCTGGTGACAGTGTCACCGCCCTTTCGAAGTCTTTGCGCGCCGCGGCCAGCTCGTTTTGCTGGGCATGAATAACGCCCCGCAGATTCAGCAAACCAGCGTCGTTGGGGTACGACGCAAGGGCGCCGGAGACCTGGCGGAGAGCTTCCGCGTGCTTGCCCGCCTGAATCGACTCCTGGATGGAGATCACGATTTGTTCCGGCGCCGAATGCTGGCCGCGCAAGGGCGCCGCCCAAATCGCAACCAACGTCAGGACCGCCCCGGCAACAAGATGGCGAAGGCTGGCTGGCGCACAAGGTTCGGGCACGGCGGACTTCCTCATCGGGAATGTCAAATTAGGGCGCGGAAGTACTGAAAGTGCGCCCTTGCTGCGATTGTAACTCGCGTGCCGTTATTCCGGACGAATCAGCAGCATAGCTGCGCCGTGACTGGGCACTGCGGCCGAAAAGCTGCCCTTTGCAGGATCAAGATTCTTGTGTTCCCACAGGTCGCGAACCGCGGCCCGCAGATGGGCCGGGTATCCGATATCGGTCCACTCCACCGTGATCCGCTCTTCCTGGCTGCCGCGGTTAAGCAGCACGACGGCGCGGCTGCCATCACTCATCTCCCGAGCCCAGACATCGGTGTCGCCGTTTCGCTTCACCCGGTGGCCCTGCTTGCCTAGCGGATCCTGATCGACAGCGATGACTTCCTTGTTCGTGAGGATGTCGCGGATCTCACCGTTCATACTGCGGATGTCGTTACCGGCCATTAGCGGCGCAGCCAACAGGCACCACAAGCTGAAGTGCGACCGGTATTCCGTGTTGGTCATCCCGCCGTTGCCCACTTCCAGCATATCGGGGTCGTTCCAGTGCCCGGGGCCGGAATAGGACTGCAAGCCATCCTGTAAATCAAGGATTTGGAGGACTCCGAGACCACCCCATTTCGTCTTCCCGTCCCATTTGTCGATGATGTCCTCGGTGGTGCGCCACAGGTTGCCGACGTCCTTGGCCCAAAGCCACGGCTTGGTCGATCCCCACTCGCACAGACTGAACACGATCGGCCGGCCCGATTTGGCCAGAGCATCGCGCATGATCGAATACGACGCCGCGGAATCCTGGGTGCTGTGGTTGCACCAATCGTACTTAAGGTAGTCGACGCCCCAGGCGGCATATTGCCGGGCGTCCTGGAACTCGTAGCCGCGGCTGCCAGGCCGGTTCTGGCAGGTACCGGTGCCGGCATCGGAGTAAATGCCGAATTTTAAGCCTTGGGAGTGCACATAATCGGCCACGGCTTTGATGCCGGCCGGAAAGCGGTGCGAATCGGCCACGATATTTCCGTTGGCGTCGCGATTCACCTGCCAGCAGTCGTCAATCACGATATATTGATATCCCGCGTCCCGCATGCCAGTGCGGACCATGGCGTCGGCGGCTTCTTTTATAAGGCTCTCGCTGACGTTGCACTGGAACTTGTTCCAACTGTTCCAGCCCATGGGCGGGGTACGTACGAGACCGTTGTCCAGAGCGAGGATCGCTGAGGGAACACAAAGAGTGAGAATCGCAGATGCAAATAGTACCCGTTTCATAATGTTTGTTGAAGACGCTACAGTTTCGAGACGATGAAAGAGAAGGAGCGGGGACCCGCGTCGGTCCCCGCTCTTTCTCCACTGTCAAAGCCAGCTCACCTCCGGTTAGAAGGTAATGCGGGCGACCAACTGGATGTTTCGCGGCTGCGTAACCGTTCCGTTCCAGACTCCGAAACTTGCGCTGGAGGGATCGTTGTTAAACGGAATACAGTCGCCGAATGCCTGGCCATCACACGTGAAGTAGTGATTGTTGAGCACATTGAAAATCTCGGCCCGAATCTCCGTGGTGACATGCTCTTTGATGCTGAACTTCTTGGCGATCGAAAGATTTGTATCGCGATAGGGAGATCCCCGGACCGAGCTTATACGGGGACCGGTACCCAGGTAATCACCTTTCGCAAACAGCGAGCTTGGCTCGAAAGCGGAGGCGTTAAACATGGGCTGGTTCACGTTAACCGACCCCCATGATTGTGCCAGCACGTTGCCGCTGATTCCGGGAATGCACGCCGCCTGGAACTGCCCGGGAACGCCGCAGACCGTCGAGTCCCAAAAGTAAAGCGGCTGTCCAGAAGTGAACTTCATGCTCGTTGCAAGTACCCAGCCGCCGACTAGATAGTTGGCAAAACCAGTGTTGCGCAGCCACTTTTTCCCGTTCCCAAAGGGAAGATCGTAAGTGCCTATCACTGAGACAGTGTTCGGAATGTCGTCCGTGGATATCGCCTTGTTGCGGCTCCCCTGGTACGGGTTGATCACGGCGCCAACCGCACCGTAACCGGCCTGAGCGCTCTGCGTGGTAGACGCAGCATCGGTTGTGAGCCTCGCGTATGTATAGTTGGCCTCCAGGTAGACGCCGTTCGAGAAGTTCTTTTTGAAGTCCAACTGCATCGAGTTGTACATCGAGGTGCCTTGGTTTTCGTTTATTCCGGTGAGCCCACCACAGAACTGCGGGTAAGCCACCATGGCCTGAGCCACGGTAGGTGCACAGCTACCTGCACTATTCAACTGCTGCACCCAATTGGCATAGGGGACGTTTACTCCGTAGAGCGACGTCTGTCCAGGCTGGAAAACGGTGTTCAGCTCGGTGCTTCCCATGCTGGTGAGGAGCGAGGGGTTCAGATAATTCAGCGGCTGCAGCGAGGAAGGCAGATGGGTGCCCTTATTGCCAACGTAAGCTATGCTGACGAACGAACTGCTGGTGATCTTTCGTTCGACAGTCATATGCCACTGCTGGGTGTAAGAAAGGTGATTGGCGTAGGTGGGACGATACACGGGGCTATGACCGTTGTCGGCGCCCAGGCTGATATCCGGCGCTTTGTTGTAGGCCGGGAAGCCCTTGTCCAGATAGAAAGCCGGCTGATAGCCACTGTATGAATCGCCAAAGCTGATCGCCGGATTGAAGCCGTCCAGATTCATGCCACCACCCCAGCCGGGGTAAAACGCCTGCGTATAGAACACGCCGTAGCCAGCTCGGATAACGGTTTTCTCGTCTACCTTATACGCAGCGCCGAGGCGGGGGGCGAAGGCGCCGTTCCAGACCTTCTCGGGGTAAGGTGCACCGTAGCTGGCGGCGCCCCAATTGTTACCGGCATATTGCAGGCTGCCGGGCAGGCCTCCGGCATAGGGATTCGGTGCGAAGGTAAAGAAAGCCAGGTGGTCGCCAGTCTCAAAAGAGGGTGAGAATCTATCCCAGCGGAGGCCGTAGTTGACCGTCAGCCTCGGGTTGACCTTCCATTGGTCACCCACGTGCAGCGAATAGGCTCGCTGCTCGGAACCGTACTTGGCGACATTCCAGACATTCAGACTGCCGTTGTCGACCGCGCCGATCAAGAAGCTCGCGAACGCGTCGCCGCTAGGAACACCGGATAACGCAGTGGATTGCGCATTGAAGCCCACCGTGCCTGACTGATTGCCATTCTGGCGGAAGACTTGCTGCAAATGGCGGAATTCACCGCCAAATTTGATTTCATGCGCGCCGTGAGTCCAGGTAACCATGTCGTTGACGATATGCGACGGCCGCGTGGTTTTGTTCAGATAACCAGCACCCCCCGTTTGGCCCCAACTCGTAAACGTGCTGATGCCGTTGCCGTAAAAGTTGGCGCCCGGCGAGGCGCTATACGCAACCGCGTTGGGAATCATTGGAAGCTCGGCGGGGTTTTGGCCCGGGAGCGATCCATAGCCTTCATTGCGGTTCACATAGCCGTAGGCGAAGTGATTCATGATCGTAGGGCTGAAGATGTGATCCCAGTTGAAACGGCTCACCCATGCATCCTCGGGATTTGCCGGGTCCGAGCTAGAGAGCTGGACAGGCAAAATGCTTTGTGTGGGAGGAATGGTGTTCTGCCGCCAGATGGAAGCAAAGAAGTGGTCATTATCGCCGTACATGTAGTCGATTCTGTACAGTTTTTCGTTGAGGTTGGAGAGAATGCCATCGGAGACCGGCGGAGCCAGGTAATTGTTGTATGGTCCCGGGGCCGTTGTGGGTGGGAGAAAACTCTCCCACTTCAGCGCCAGGGGGCTTTGCTCACTGGCCGGAATCTGATTTCCTGGGAACGGAATGCGTGAGATGACTCCGTTGGTGATGGTCTCCGTTGTCGGATCGTAGATGGGAACGCTCAAGTCGGAGAAGTTGCCGGTGCGTTCCTGTTGGGAGGGAATGGAATACAGGCCGCGGCTAGCTGCGCCGAGCGAACGCAGCCAGTCGTAATTCACAAAGAAATACGTTTTCATCTTGGATCCCCAGAGAATTGGAATCCATTTCAGTTTCACGGGGCCGCCAATCATGAAGCCGGGCTCGTTTTCGTTGTCCTGGGGGCGCGCATCGCCGCCGGGGCGGTTGTTGGTGAACTGAAGCGCGTTGAGGTCTCTGTTTCGGAAGTACTCAAAAGTGCCGCCGTGGAACTGATTGGTCCCACTCCGCGTAGTGGCGATCATTTCGCCGCCCGTGGTGGTGCCGTATTCGGGCAAATAGCTCGAAGTCAGTATTTGCACTTCTTGTACCATGTCCGGCGTTACAGCGAAGTCGAAGAACGACACGATACCGCTTTGCGACATCGTGCCCTCCTGCATGCTGACTCCGTCCAGGACGGCTTCATCGCCCATCTTCAACCCGCCATTGATGCGCGCATTGAAAGCCTGCACGCTGGTGCCCGTATTGACGCCGGGAAGGAACGAGGCGAATTGCATGGCGTTACGTGGCGTGCCGGCCGACACCAGCAGGGGCAGTTGTTGGATGACAGTCGGTGCTATACCCTCTTCTTTCTGGCCGTTGTCCACGTTCAGTTGGGCGACGTCAGCGACGACCTCAATTTTGGTGGCCGCATCTCCCACCTGAAGCTGGGCGTCAATGCGGCGAGACTCAGCAACCCGCAGCTCGATTCTTGGGGAAAAATAGCTCTTGAAACCCGCGGCCTCTACGGTGAGATCGTAATTGCCGGGCGCCAGGTTGGCGAAGGAGTAGCGGCCGCCGCTGTCCGTCTTTACAGTCGAGGTAAACTGCCGTTCCGCGGAAGTGATAGTAACCGTGGCGTTAGGCACGAAAGAGCCTGACGGGTCTGTCACGTGGCCATCCAGGATCGCGTTTTGACTTTGCCCAAAGGCACATGCTGCAAATAGCAGTACGGCAGCACATGGCCGGAAAAAGCTACGTAGCATTGAAACCTCCCAAATTGGGTTCAATGGGGCGTAGAACCCAATTTCCTAGTCTTCGTAGACCACCCAATGTAAACGATTACGGCGATTCTATCACCATCCGCCAGATCTGTAAAGAAAAATTAACGGATTTCGATGACCTCGGTCATCGAAGTGGTTGCCTTCCTAGGATATTGAAAAACAATGCCTTACAGATCTATCCCTGCCGTCATCGACCCATGTCAGATCCCGGCAGTGGCCCAGGCTGCATCTGCTCAATCGCGGGCGTTTGCGGTCGATTCGCGCACGATCAATTCAGGTGTAATGGTATACTCGACGCCCATGCGCGACGTGTCTCCCAACGAGGCCAGCAACGCTTCGAACGCCTTGCCCGCCAGTTCCCTGCGTGGCAGGCGAACAGTGGTCAGCGGCGGCTCCGTGAATTCGGCAAGTGCGATATCGTCGAAACCAACCACGGATATATCGTGCGGTACTCGCAGGCCGTGCCGCCGGATGGCGCGCAAACCGCCGATTGCGGTGAGGTCGTTAGAACACAGCACAGCCGTAGGCAACCATTCTCCATCGAGGATCCGGCTCATCGCGCTAAATCCGCCATCGACGCGGTGATTGCCAGTTTCAATCAAACATTGATCTCCGATGATGCCCCGCTCCTTCATGGCCTTCAGAAACGCCAGGCGCCGGATGCGCGCGGACTTTAGGTCGCCCGGACCACTGATAAACGCGATGCGCCGGTGTCCCAACTCCAGCAGGTGCCCCACGGCCTGCGAGATGCCGCGCGCGTAATCGACCTTGATATTGCTGACGTGCTTATCGACCTGACCCACGTCCAGGAAAACCATCGGAATATCGCGGTGCGCGAGCTGCTGCGTGAGTGAGCGGTCCATTTCCGAGGTCATGATCGCGACCGCGTCCACTTTTCGCTCCAGCATGCGCCGGACGCCGGTTGCCATGCGGCTCGAATCATACTCGGTGTTGCTCAACAGGACCTCGTATCCTTTTTGACTGGCAGCGTCCTCGAAACCTTTCACCAGCTCAGGGAAGAAGGGGTTGGTGATATCCGAGACGATGAGCCCCACCATCCGGCTACGGCCCGACACGAGCGACCGCGCCTGCGTGTTTGGAAAATACTTTAGCTCCTCGATGGCCTTCCATACGCGCCGGGCAGTGCCGGGTTTGACTTGCTGCGGACTGTTGATGGTCCTTGAGACGGTAGCGGTGGAGACCCCTGCTCGTTTTGCTACTTGCCGGATATCCATGACGAGTGCATTATCCCGCGCCGAACACGACCGCCGCTCGATCGTCTCTTGCAACCTTTGACAGGGATCTCTGGCGGAAGCTAGTGGGAGTCGAACCAAGCGTCATTTCACGCCATCAGTAACTTACTGATTCCACAGTGAGCCAAACGCGCCAAACAAGCCTAATAAGCAAGGCCTTGGTACATCCTGGTACACGCGGCTTTCCGGGCCGTCCAGTGTAGCCGCAAAGTGTAGTCGCAAGGGTCCAGTGTAGCCGCAAGGTGTAGCCGCATTTCGCATTCACTGTAGCCGCAGTTTTTTCTTGCGCGGCTACAGTGGGCTCGTGCTCTACTGCGCAGTGTGATGGACACGATGCCCGCACTAAACGAGACAGTCTATACTGCCGAAGAACTCGCAAAGCTGAAGAAGCTTCACCCGTCGACAATCAGGAAGATGTTCCTCGACGAGCCCGGCGTCTTGCGAATTGGCCACGCAGGCTTACGCCACCGCAAACAGCATTTCACAATCCGGATTCCGGCGTCAGTTGCTGAGCGTGTTTTCGGCGACATGACGGTGAAAGCATGACCAGCCGCGACAGGTCGCGTTTTGCCGGCGCGCGAAGCATCTCGACGCAGCGACGGCGATCTCACTATGAGCGCAATCGAATCGAAGGGCCTGCCTTGCAACCTGGACGCGGAGCGCGCCGTGCTCGGCTCCATCCTGATGGACGACTCTCAGTTCGTTCAGGTGGCCGGTTTGCTGGAAAGCAGGGACTTCATGCTCCAAAAGCACCGGCGTATCTTCAATCGGATGGTAGAACGCAGGGAGCGCGGCGAGCGCGCATTTTTGAACCCGTACACGCTACCCGGCGCGAGCGGGCGAAGTAAACAGCAAGAGATTTAGAAAAACGAACACGACAAGGCGCCGTAGCCAGCGGCGCCTGTTTTTTTGGAGTCGAGACATGGAATCTGCCAGGAAGGTGACATCGTGACGGCCGCGGAAATCGCCCGGACCCTCCACGGGCGCAAACTGCCATCGGGCTGGGTGGCGCGATGTCCGGCCCACGATGATCATGACCCCTCACTCATCTTCTACAGTTTGCGACGCAAAGTGTCTGCAACTTGTTGATTCCATGCGGAGCGGTGCGCTCCAACGCCAAATCCTAGTGTCACGTCTGATCGCAGAATATCGATAATAATACTTGTTTAT
>Ga0326728_10027103_pt1 | contig 10057 bp, 11 predicted proteins | sample MB3enrmetagenome_FD_207602 | JGI IMG/M metagenome (GOLD analysis project Ga0326728, IMG submission 207602) | Lab enriched peat soil microbial communities from McLean, Ithaca, NY, United States - MB31MN | ecosystem: Environmental > Terrestrial > Soil > Wetlands > Peat | place: USA: New York... | reverse complement strand
CGTTGAAGAGAGAATCGCGCGCCTGGAACGGGATGCGGCGTACGACGAGGCGCAGTTGGACCGGCTCGACGACATCGATCACATCCGCAGACAGATGCGGCTGGTAGCCGCGCAGCGCGCCGAGGCCTTGCGCATGAGGATTTTTCTCGACCGCGCCAGGCCGCGGCTGCCGCGGCCGCTGATCGAGATCTGAGAAAACTTCCGCTAAAATCGGGACAAGAGGCCGGGCGGCCTCACCCATGGCGAAACGATTCCCCGCGCTCGAAGCAGCCCACACGGAATTCATCCTCAAACAGCGAATCTTCTTCACGGGATCTGCCGCGCGAGAAGGACGCGTGAACGTGTCTCCCAAAGACGTTGCGGCATTGCGCATCTTGGGCGCCAACCGTGTCGCCTACCTTGACCAGACGGGAAGCGGTAACGAAACCGCGGCACACCTGCGCGCTCACGGCCGCTTGACCCTGATGTTTTGCGCCTTTGAGGGCCCACCCATGATCCTGCGTCTCTACGGCCAGGGCAAGGTGCTGGCGCGGGGCAGCGTAGCGTACCGCGAGTTGCTGCAAGCGGCCTTCGACGGCGAAGAGCGGCCGGGCGCGCGGCAGATTGTGATTCTGGACGTCGACCTCGTGTTGACTTCCTGCGGATACGGAGTGCCGCTGTTTGACTATGCCGGCGAGCGACCCACGCTCACGCGCTGGGCTGCGTCGAAAAGCGAGGCCGAATTGGCGGAGCATCGCGGCGAAAAAAACGTGTCCAGCATCGATGGCTTTCCCACAGGAATCCAGGAATCGCATGAACAAGCCCACGCCTAAAGATCCTCTCGACTACTTCGTCGTGGACGTCTTCACCGAGACTCCGCTGGCCGGCAATCCGCTGGCGGTGGTGTTGAACACCTGCGGCTTGACGACCGAGCGGATGCAGGCCATCGCGCGCGAGTTCAACCTCTCCGAGACTGCGTTCATCGAGCGCCGATCGGCTGAGGTGGAGTACGTGGAAGGTGTGCGCGTGCGCGTTTTCACAACCCAGGAAGAGCTGCCCTTCGCGGGCCATCCCACACTGGGCACGGCCAGCGTCCTCAAGGTGATCGCGCCGGAAGCTGTGCGGGGCGACACCGGGACTCTGGCGGGCGATACTGTGACGCTGGCGCTTAAGGTAGGGCCGGTTCCGGTGCGTTTTCGGCCGGGCGCCGCGGATGCAGGAGCGATCTTTGGCGAGATGACGCAGAGAGAGCCGGAGTTTGGCGCGGAACTGGACGCGGTGGAAGTGGCTCCGCTCCTGGGTCTGGCCCCCGATGACCTGGACCCGGCGTTGCCGCCGCAGGTGGTTTCCACGGGGGCGCCGTTTGCGATCGCTGTACTGCAGACGGTCGAGGCGTTGGCGCGGCTCAAGGTGAATCAGGATGCGGCGACGCCGTGGCTGCGCGAGCGCGGAGCCAGGTGGTTTTATGTCGTCGCGCCGGATCGGGTCCAAAACCAGAACGGTGCGAAGCACCAAAACCAGGACGGTACGAAGTACCAGGCGAGGATGCAGTTCTATGGCAGTGAAGATCCGGCCACAGGTTCGGCGGCCGGCTGCGCCATCAGCTACCTGGTCGCTCGCGGCGCAGTGCCTTCGGGCACGCGCGTGCACTTGCGCCAGGGCGTGGAGATGGGACGTCCCAGCGATCTATACCTCTCGGCAAAAAAGGATTCGGCGAGGGTCACGGATGTGCGCGTGGGGGGCAGCACCGTTCTTGTGGCAAAAGGACAGCTTTTCCTTCCGTGATGCACATGCTTTCAACAGAAATTCATCTTCGCAAGTTGCAGTAGGAATGGGGATTGGCAATATTACCCTTGTTTCACATGGATTTTCACCAAAGTCTTCGCCTGCCTTTCCCTCTTCCCACGAACCTCCGGGACCCGTAATCTTCCCATTCATTGAAGACATTTCTCTGGCGCGTTGATTGAGAGTTCCTAGGCGCGCCAAAACGCTGAGCACCCGATCGCGAAGGAAGGCTGACCCGCGGAGGAACGCGAGCCCGTTGCCCATAGCGCATATGAACGCACCTCCAGGGTTGCGGTTCACGCGCAGGGCAAGCGGCGAAGTACGATCCGAAGCGATACCGTCCGCCCGACTCACGGCCATCGCCCCAATCTATGGCAACGCCAAACCGCAATGCGAGCGGTTGAGGAATTGTGTTGCCTTGAATGGCCTCTGAAATTTGCTGTAAGGAGCAGATCCCCTACCATGCGCCCGAAGAAAATAATCCTCTGTGTAGACGACAACGAACAAGAGCTCTCCGTCCTCAAGTTCATGCTTGCGACCAACGGTTATCGTGTGCTGGCGGCCTCGAACGCCCAAGAGGCCATCGCTGTTTTTGCCACGGCGCCCCTGGTTGACCTGGTGCTGGCCGACACCACTATGCCCAAAATGAGCGGAGGCCAGCTTGTGGAGCGGCTGAAACGCATGAGAAGCCACGTGCCCATGATTCTGCTGGGCGATGCGCAGGCGGCAAACGGTGAGCTTCACGTGGCCGACGCCGTGCTGGCCAGGAAAAACTGCTCCACGCAGGAGCTACTGGAGCGCATCAAGGTGATGAGTGCGCGCAAGCGTGGCCCGCGCAAGGGCGCGCAACGCATCACGCCCGCAAACGAGCTGGCCGCGGCGTCGTAAAGACAGGGATCAGGGGTCAGGTTTCAGGTTTCAGGGTTCAGGGGCTGCATCTCCAGCGGTTGTCTGCCGGTAGCGCCCCGGCGACCTCCCGCGAACTGCCCTTGCTCAAGTGAAAACCGGCTCGCTGCCAATGCATGGCATTATTCGCCTGATCCCTGAAACCTGACCTCTGATCCCTGTATTCCCCCTTGACGACGCCGCCTGGGTGTGCGCATACTCGCCTTCGTACCCAGGGGCTGGCGGTGACGGTGTGCCGCCGGTTGAAAGTAGGCCTTTATGGACCTGGTGGTCTTACGTCTTCTTTTTGTCATTCTGTTTGCCGCGGTTTGTTATTTCCTCCGTCCGTTCGGCATACAGGCAGGATGGGAAGGCGCAGCGATTGGCGCGGCCGCGGCCAGTGCGGTCATCGTGTTTGAACTGCGCGTGCGTGCGCTCACGCTACGGCGGCTGATTGGCGCCGTAGCCGGTAGCATTCTCGGCATCATTGGCGCGGCGCTCTTTTGCTGGGTGCTGCGCTATGCGCCGCTCCCCGGAACCAACTCTGCTGTGCTGCAGATCTTCGTGCTCCTGCTCATGACCTACGTGGGCCTGCTGGTGGGTGCGAGCAAGGGCGACCTGCTGAACCCGGCGGCGCTGGGCATGGTGTTCTCCGGCGACAAGCCCTCACGCCGCAGCGCCAAGGTGCTGGATACGAGCGTCATCATCGACGGGCGCATCGCCGACATCGCCGAGGCGGGCTTCATCGACGGCATGCTGGTGGTGCCGGAGTTTGTGCTGCGCGAGCTGCAGGTGGTGGCCGACTCGACCGACGGCTCCAAGCGCCAGCGCGGACGCCGCGGCCTGGATATGCTGCAGCGCATGCAGTCCAACGATAAAGTCCAGGTGCAGATTGTGCCGGACGATTTTCCGTCCATCCGGGAAGTGGACCTGAAACTGCTCGAGCTGGCCAAGAAGTGGGAGGCCAAGGTCGTCACCAACGACTTCAACCTGAACAAGGTGGCTCACTTGCACCACGTGGACGTGCTCAACATCAACGATTTGGCCAACGCCCTTAAACCTGTGGTGCTGCCCGGCGAGCGCATGAGCGTACTCATCCTGAAAGAAGGCAAGGAGTACAACCAGGGTGTCGGCTATCTTGACGACGGCACCATGGTAGTGGTGGACCATGCACGCAAGCTGATTGGCCGCACGGTTGCGATCTCCGTGACCAGCGTGCTGCAAACCGCCAGCGGCAAAATGATCTTTGGCAAGATGGACGAGAACGGCAAGCAGGCCGAAGCATCATGAGCGGCGCGGCGCCCGTGTTTGCCATCGTGAGCCACCAGCCCGAGGTTTGCACCTGCCCCAAACGGGACTGCCCCCGGCACGGCAATTGCGAACCGTGCAGGAACAATCACTTGAATGACAAACGCCCCCGGCCGCCTTATTGCGAGCGCAAGCCGGGCCTGCTGAAGAGAATCTTCGGGCTGGCATCTTGGTAGGTTTCAGGTGTCAGGTCCCAGATGCCGGGCGCGACTGCTTTTCTGGCACCTGCAACCTGACACCTGATCCCTGCTTCACAAGCGGTTGAGCATGCGCTCGAGCTTCTGCTTTGCCGCCGGCCACTCCGAAGCAACGATCGAGTAGCGATACGAATCGCGCGGCGTAAAGTCCGCGGCCATGCGGTGCGCCCGCAACACGCCTTCAAACTTTCCACCGATACGTTCAATGGCAGCCTGCGAGCGCTGGTTGCGCGCGTCGGTATGCAGACAGACGCGCAGCACCTGCCAGACCTCGAAGGCGTGCGTGAGCATCAGGAGCTTGGCCTCCGTGTTGGCAGCGGTGCGGATGGCGTCGCGCGTGAGCCACGTGTAGCCGATCTCGCAGACGTCGGGAATTTGGCGGCCGTGGCGGGCGTGCCCCTCAGGCCATGCCCAGCTCTCGATATCGAAGAAGCGCGTTGACCCCAGAACCATGCCATCTGCGACGCGAACCGTCGCAAAGGGCACTGCCTTGCCGGCTTCGCGCCAGGCCAGCGCGGTTTCGATGTAGCGCGAAACCGCATCGCGGCCCACCGGCACTGCGCTCCATTGATAGAGAGCGGGATCGGCTGCGGCTGCCGCCACCAGGCCGTCCAAATGATTCATTGCCAGCGGCTCAAGACGCACCGTCGCGCCGGTAAGAGTGGGAGATTCGAGGGCCATGTCCACGTTCAGTTTAGCGGGGCGAAGGCACGATCCGGACGGAGTTCAGAATGTTATTCAGGCTGGCGTGGATGAGCGCCTTCTCATGCGTGGTCAGCTCGCGGGGGAAATCTCTGCCAGGTACATGCGAAGTGGCGACGGCAAGGTCGAAGCGCAGGCAGGAGCCGGACCCCTCAATGAACGTGGCGTAGATATCCTCTTCGATTTCGGTGCTCAAGGCCGTTCCGGTTGCGGTTCCATGCCAATAGGTCACGCCGTTGAGCGTCACCGGATCGGCTTCTGCTTCCCAGTTGTCGCGGGCAAGCCTTTGGCAGGCTTCGGCTGAGGCGGCGGGGCGCGCATCGTAAGCGAATTCGACGCTGCTGAACACCGTCTTCGGCCAGGAGCGGAGACCGGGGAGCGTCTCGTTGGTGACCAGCCCGCGCAAACCCGTAGAGACGGAGCGGCGGTCCATGTACGCAATCGCGAGAGACGGGCTTTTGCTGTCTGCTTCGACCCGCGTGAAGCTCCAGCCGCTGGGAAAACGAAAGCTGACGCCGAAGGCCGGGTCGCTGAAGAGCATCTGAGAACCCGTAACCGGCGTGACCGATTGCGCCAGAGAGGGCAACGCGGCGGCAAGGAAAACAACGCAGATAGAGGCGCGCAGGATGGAGTGGCCCGTCACCCCTCCATTATGCGCTACGCGCAACGGTTGCAATCAGATGGCGGCACTTGAGGAAAAGCGAACGGCCTCGCAATTGGCGGAGCCGCTCGCGTAAAACGCAAGTTGGTTTCAGGAGAAAGTGTTACTGCATGGGCTTTTTCGGCTCCATCGCGGGCTTTGCCGCGGGCATCGCGGCCGGCTTCGGCTTCCAGAATCCGGGATCGGCCTTGATCCAGTCGTCGCTCACGTAGCTCTGCTTGGGATTCACGGTGAAAAGCTCGCTGTGCGAAGATTCGACGGCATCTCCGAACATCTGGTCGAGCTTGCGCATGCCCTCGTCGCCGCCGATAGCTTCACGGAACTTCTTGTCTTCTGCGTAGCCCAGGTCGATCGCCGACATGGAAGGATCGCCGGTGAGCGCGATGAAGGTGCCGTCTGGAGCGCCGAAGGCGATCTCGTACATGCCCCAGTGAGCGCTGGTTCCGGCCTTTTCATGCGCATCCTTGACCATCTTCACCACGTCGCGCCATTCCTTCTGCTTGCCGGGGCGAACATGGAAAACAGAAATCTGGTAAACGCGATGCTTATCGATGTCGGAGTGCGGATGATAGCTCAGGTCCTCGTCGTAGGTGTAAACCACCGAGTCGACCTCGTCCAGCAGCTCGCCGTCGGCCAGGCCGGCACGCTCCAGCTCCGCCGACAGGGTGGGGTTGCTGTCCACAAGCTTGTTGTCCTTCTCCCATTCCGCAAACGAGTCGTAGTGGGTCATGAACAACGCCCGCGACTTGCCGGACTGCGAATTCATGGCCACGTAGTAGACAGGGAATTTGGCCTTTTGCTCCGCGGCAACGAAGGCGCTCTCCGTCTTGTCGTGCGCGGCGCCTCCTTTATAGGGCTTGGTGTATTCAATCGTGATCTGCAGAATCTTGGGCAGGGTCGAGGTTGATGACGCGTCTTGCGCCGCGGTGAGTGTGCTGCCAGCAACCGCGAGAGACAGTCCCAACAATACGGGGCTGATGATCTTCATGTGTGGCGATCCTCCTTGATTTTCCCGGAGATGGTCTGCGGTGGGAGCTGGGATGGTGAATGGGAAGCGCAAGTTCTCCGAGGCATTGCGATTATGCGTGCCCAACCCTATCGATGTAAAGAAGTTTTTGATTTCTCAAGAGATAGGATCTTGAAATTACGATGAAACGCACTGCGGAGAGTGCTCATTCCCTGCTGTAGCGGCCGGGGAGGTCCGCAAGCCGGCTCCGCGATCAGACGCCGGATGGGGAGGTGTGCCGATCACAAGGGAAATTGCACGTGCGGCGCGGGTGTGCGAGATTGGAGAGAGCAAGCGCTCGAACTATTTTTCCAGACTGGAACGTCCTCATGAAACGGAAATCCGGCCATCCTTCCTTCGATCAGACGCTGGAACTGCTGCGCGCCCACGGCTTCGATACGGTTGCCTATGCCGGTGTTGCGGGAGGCGCGCTGGTGAGCAAGCACGGAGTGGGCGCCGTGCTGGTGGCTGCGCCCGAGAGCAAAAACGCTGAGACCCCGGTAGTTGCCCTCGCCGTACACCCCGGAGTGCTGGTCAGGGGCGAGGTGGCGCGATTGCTCGATCGTGGCTACCAGAAGTTTATTAAAACCTCCCAATATGAGCTTCCCGCCTCGGCCAGCCAATTGCAGGCCATTCACGGGTTCAGCGAGGAGCTGAAGCAGCTGACTGGCGCCATCAGCCTGTACAACGAGTCGTTGGGCACAACCAGCGACGTTTATCGTTACGACCGGCTGGTGGGCCGTGAAGACGCGCAGCCGGAGCCCGCACAGCCGTGGGAGTTGGCCGGCGGGCACTGATCCGCGCTCGACTCTGCTGCGGAGCAGGCGATGGACGGGAATGAAAACAGGGAGCGCTTTGCGGTCCAGAGGAAAGAACGCCGCGCGCAGATACGGCACGAGGTGGACACCGTTGCCACTATCTTGCTGGTGAATGTGGGTTCCGCGTTGCGCGGCCGCATTCTCGACCTGAGTCTGAGCGGTTGCCGCATCCGCACCGACGAGCGCTTCCCGGTGGGCATTTACACGCGCGTGGAGACGGAGTTTCACTTCGAGGGCCTGCCCTTCCGCCTCGGCGGCGTCATTCAAGCCATTCACAACCGCAACATGGTCGGCATCCGCTTTCTCGATCTCAGCGAGCGCAAGCGGCAGCAGGTTCTGGAGCTGATCGACGAGATTGGGCAGATGCGCGCGGCGACGATCGAGCCCGACATTTCGCCAACAGAAAAGCAACATCAGGCCGACCGCCGCTGAACCGTTGCGCGTCAAGCGCTCAGATGCGTGCGGAAGAAACTGGTAATGCGGCGGCGGGCATCCTGGTTCGCCTCTTCGTTGTAACCCACACCCCGGTAGCGCAGCAGCTTGAGGAGGAAGGTTCCGTGCTGGTTCATGAAGGCGTGGCCGGCCTCGGGATACTCCTTCACGTCGTGCGGCACCAGGGCGCGCTCCAGCGCCTGCTGCAGTTGGTCGGCAACGCCCTGCTCCCATTTGGCCAGGCCGCCGTAGCTGCCCACCACGGGGCAGGCCGTTGCAAGAAAGCTCTCGAATTCCGGCGGCAGCTTGCCGCCATAGTTGACGCTGGCCGCTGAAAAACCGCGGCCCGAGATGAGCAGCAGGACAAATCCTCCGCCCATGCAGAAACCGATGACGCCGATTTTGCCGGTGCAGTTGGTTTGCGCGGCAAGCCAGCTTCGCGCGGCTTCAATGTCGTCGAAGGCCGGGCCGGTGCGGGCCGTCAGGTCGCGGATCACTTGGCGCAGGCAGCGCAACTTGCCGCCGCGATAGTAGAGATCGATGGAAAGCGCGAGAAAACCGGCCTCGGCAAGCCAGTTGGCCTGGTTGCGGTGGTCCTGGCTCATGCCCATGATGTCGTGAATGACCACGACGCCGGGAGCAGGAGCTGGGTTGGGTGGAACCGCGAGCCACGCGGGCATCTGGCCGCGCGGAGTAGGCACAAGGACGTTGGGCATGATCGTTCTCCCCGGTCCGAAGATGAGTTGTAGCGCTGAAAGGGAATTATAGGCGCGCAGGATAGACAGACAGTGAACGCAACCTCATCGCGCAGATGCCGCCGGTTCGATCTCGATGTAATCCAGCGCCGCGGGATCGCTTGCGTTGGGTGTGCCGTCCACGCGCAGCACGTCGCCGGGCTTCAGCTCCACCTCTGACGTGGTGAAGCGCGTTGAATTGTCGCCGTTGGGCCGCCGCGAGGGCAGCTTGGCATCCGCGTCCCACGTGGCAATCGCCTTTCCATTCACATCGAGCGAGAAGTGCGCCACGCCGCCCTGCTGATCGAAGTACTGGACCGCAATATCGAAATGGCCGGCCTTGCCGGCGTACGTCCACTCCGCCGAGCAGCCTTTGGGTGCAGAGCCGGCATCGCACGTGACGGCCTTTCCGCCCGATGCATCCTCCCACGGAGTCACTTCAATTACCTTGTATCCGCTGAGGCGCGCGTCTTCCGCTTCCATGCGACCGGGATAATGTCCCGCGCGGCCCTTTGCATCGGGAATTCCGCTCTCCTTGAGAAAGTACTGCACGATGGCATCGCGCCACACGATGGCGTGGCCTGCCTGATACTCGAGCCGCCCGAGCACGTCGTTATATAGCTTAGGATCAACCATGGCCCTCACAGTCTTCCATTCAGCGACGAGCTGCGCCGCCTCGTCGGCGCCCTGGTAGTGGCTGTCATAGAAGTACTGAATGACAGTCTCACCCGAGTGCAATTTGTAGGTGTACGGCACGTGGTGGAAGAACAGGAGCAGATCGTCAGGCGTGGTGGCCGGCGATTCGTACATCTTCGCGACTTCCGGCGGATATTGCCCCGCGAAGCCGGTTCCGGTTGCGACGCTGCGGTCCATGCCGATACCCTCGGCATCGTCGCGGTGCCATTGGCCCCAGCCGTTGCGCTCGCTCGCTTCGATATTCGGCCCGTAGTGGCTGCCGGTTATATCCGTGAGCGTCTGCGTGCCTAGCGGGCCGGTGTAGTCCACGTACGCGGGCCACGACTGCATCAGCATCTTGGCGACGACGTAGACGACGTGCGGATCGTTGTTGATGGTTTGCCGCGTCCACTCCTCGGCGATCTGCTCGGGAAGGTTATATGGGTCCCAAGCCAAACGGCCGAAGGCGTAGAGATTCGCCATCGCCAGTGGCGCGCCAAGCCAGCCGTCGCGTCCCACGCAGGAAACGCCGATCATGCCTCCGAGGGGCCGGTGGAAGCTCTTGCCCTCGATGATCTCTTTCACCGGCGTCGAGCGATTGTCCGCGCGCAGATCGAAATCCAGTATCTGCTTCCACATCGGCGCGAGATAGACCAGGTGCCTCTGCTGGCCCGTGTATTCCTGCGTAATCTGCAGTTCCATCGCGGAATTGGTTTTCTCGAGACCCGCAAAGAGCGGCGACACCGGCTCGCGCGCCTGGAAGTCGATGGGGCCGTATTTGATCTGCACAATCACGTTCGCGGCGAACTTGCCGTCGAGAGGATGGAAAATGTCGTAGGCGGCGCGTGCTCGGTCGGCCTTCAGATCGTTGTAGT
>Ga0326728_10027102_pt1 | contig 10058 bp, 11 predicted proteins | sample MB3enrmetagenome_FD_207602 | JGI IMG/M metagenome (GOLD analysis project Ga0326728, IMG submission 207602) | Lab enriched peat soil microbial communities from McLean, Ithaca, NY, United States - MB31MN | ecosystem: Environmental > Terrestrial > Soil > Wetlands > Peat | place: USA: New York... | reverse complement strand
CGGCTGGTGATCAGCATCGACAAATCGCAAAAAGTTTTTCTCGGCAACGATCCCATCAACATCAACCGGATCGGCGCGGCCCTGAAGCAGCGCATTCGCGATCCCCAGCACCAGGCAATTTATTTGCGCTCCGATGAAGATGTCCCCTTTGGCGCCTTCGCCACCGTGATGGACGCCATCAAACAAGCGGGCATTGGCAACGTGAGCATCGTTACGCAACCCATGGATTCGCAACACCAGGATACCCATGGCGGCCATCGCTAATTTCGATATCGATTCCGAACACGGCCAACTCCGCCGGCCTCTGGCCTGGTCGCTTGGTCTGCATGTCGGATTCGCGGTCTTTGTAGTGCTCTATGCCGTGCTCATTCCCAACTTCCGTGGCAACGCCTGGGGAAGCGGCGGCGGTGGCGACGCCATGGGAGCGACGCTGGTAAGATCCGTCCCCTTACCCGCCAATCCCGAACAGACCGCCAACGTGCTGGCCACGGAATCCAAAGGCCTCTCCAAATCGCAGCCGCGCGTGCAGGAGAAAGAACCGGAAGCGATTCCGATTCCCGATCGCAACGCAAAAACCAAGAAAATCACCGCGCCCAGCGCCACCAAGCGCAACGCCGAACCCGAACCCGAGGAGTCGAATCAAATTCCCTATGGCGAAGGCGGCCCCGTTAGCAAGATGTACAGCATGAGCGCGGGCGGTGCCACAGGCGCATTTGAATTTCCTGGAGAAGGCGGCGATTTCGGCTCGCGGTATGCTTGGTATGTTCGAGTAATCCAGCAGAAGGTTCAAAATAACTGGTTAAAATACGAAGTGGATCCGCGTATCACCGAGGCGCACCGAGTTTACCTGATCTTCGATGTCATGCGTGACGGACATCCCACCAACGTGCAGGTAGAACAATCGAGCGGCGTACCATCGCTCGACCAATCGGCGATTCGAGCTCTCCAGCGCATTGATACGTTTGGTCCACTGCCATCGGATTATTCGGGAAACAAGGTTTCAGTGGAATGGTGGTTCGATTACAGTAAGAAATAGGGGCGTCAATGAAGCGCTTTTTGCATTGGATTCTTCCATTGTTTTTGTTGGGCTCATCCGCAGCCCAAGACTGGGTCCGCGGCGGCACCGGCCTCGGCGTCGAGCGCGTCCGTCTGGCCGCGTCCGACTTCAAAGCCTCGACCGCCGACGCCAGCAACTCCGCCCTCCTCAAGACCTTTAACGACACACTCTGGAACGACCTCGACAACGCCGGAATCTTCGATCTGGTCTCGAAAAGTTTTTATCCGCTGCAAGAGCCCGGGCAGCCCTCCGAAGTCACCTTCTCCGCATGGAGTTCCCCGCCGCCCAACGCTTCCATGCTCGTTTTCGGAAACCTCGGCGCAACCGCCGGCAAGGTTACTGTCCAGGGCTGGCTCTATGACGTCAAGAATGAAAAATCGCCGCAAGTCCTCGGCAAACAATACACCGACAACGCGACCAACGACGCCGTGCGTGTCATCGCGCACAAGTTTGCCGACGAAATCATCTTCCGCCTCGGCGGAGGCGTAGCCGGCATCGCCGAAAGCAAAATCTACTTCGTCAGCGACCGTACCGGCCACAAAGAAATCTGGATGATGGACTACGATGGCGCCAATCAGCAGCAGATCACGCGCCTCGCAAACATTTCCCTGTCGCCGCGCATCTCGCCCGATGGCTCGCGCTTGGCCTTCAGTTCGATCAGCAAAGGCGGTTGGGAAATCATGATGTACTCCTTCGACCTCAACCGCCTGGTGAGTTTCCCGCGTTTCGGAGGCATGAATCTTTCGCCTTCCTGGTCGCCCGATGGCAAGATCGCGTTCTCCTCCTCGCGCAACGGCTTCCCCAACATTTTCGTCGTGGACGCCTCCGGAGGAAAATCGCTTCGCCTGACCAACGACAAAGGCCCCGACGTTTCGCCCACCTGGAACCGCAAGACCGGCTCCCAAATCGCCTTCGTCAGCGGACGCACCGGATTGCCGCAGATCTATACCATGGAAGCGGACGGCACCAATCTGCAACGTGTCACCGATCAAGGCTACGCGGTTTCTCCGAACTGGTCGCCCAACGGGCAATTCCTGATTTTCTCCTGGATGCGCAAGTACGGGCCCGGAGAGCCCGGTTCCAACGATCTTTATTTGATGGACGTCGCCAGCAAGCAGTGGGTGCAACTCACGCACGACGCCGGCCGCAACGATTTTCCCTGCTGGTCGCCCGATGGCCGCCACATTGTGTTTCAGTCTCACCGCTCGGGCAGCGAACAAATTTGGTCTATGCTGGCGGACGGCTCAAATGTGAAACAATTGACTTTTACAGGCATCAACACGCAACCTAATTGGAGTTGGAAGTAGAGTGGTTGAGGAAAACGCGGTTTGAAAATTTACTTTGAAATGAAGCACGGTTTTGCGGCTGGCCCAGAGTGCGCCCTGCCGCAAATCTGCAACTTGCACGCCACAATGCGGCGCACAGAAAACTGGAGGAAACAGTGAAGCATTCGATGAAGAGATGGGGCACCCTGGCCTTCGTCCTTGGCACGATCATGTTCCTGGGAGCATGCCACAAGAAAGTTGCGGCCCCCCCCCCCCCCCCCCCCCCCCCCCCCCGCCACCACCCGCGCCCGCCGCTCCCACAGCCTCGCTGTCGGCGAACCCGAACACTCTCGATAAGGGCCAATCGACCACGTTAACCTGGCAGACCACCAATGCGACCGACGTCAGCATCGACGGAATCGGCGCGGTCGATACCAGCGGCTCGCGTCTAGTAACTCCGGCCGACTCGACCACCTACCATCTCGTCGCCAAAGGCGCCGGCGGAACTCAGGATGCCAGCGCGCGCGTCACTGTCAACGTGCCGCCGCCACCTCCACCTCCGCTTCCACCGCCCACATTGACCGAGGAAGAACTTTTTCAGCAAAACGTGAAAGACATCTTCTTCGATTACGACAAGTACGATATACGCGCCTCCGATCAGGGCTCCGTGCTGGGCGATGCCCAGTTCCTGCAACAGCATCCCAACATCCACATCCGGGTCGAGGGATATTGCGACGAGCGCGGCTCGACCGAATATAACCTCGCTCTCGGCTCCAATCGCGCCGATGCCGTCAAGAATGCCCTCATTCAGGCCGGACTGAGCGGCGATCGCATCAAGACCATCAGCTACGGCAAAGAAAAACCGTTCTGCACCGAGTCCAACGAAGCTTGTTGGCAGCAGAACCGCCGCGGCCATGTCGTAATCGACAAATAAGCAAACAAGGGCGGCTGCGGCCGCCCTTGTTTTTTCATGTTCCGTGTCCGCTCGATGTTCAGCGGGTTTTTGAAATTGAATGGGGTAACTATGAAATCGAATCGCATTCCGCTCGTTCTTGCGCTCTTCCTAACTCTCTCGATCGTTCCCGCTTACGCCAGCAAGGAAATCATCGAACTGCAAACCCAGGTCACTCAGTTACAAGAGCAAATGACCCAGATGAAGCAGTCCTTTGACGAGCGCATGGGCATCATGAAGAACCTGCTCGAGCAGAACGTCGACGCGGCCAGCAAGGTGACCGCCGTGATCAAGGACCTGCAAACTTCCATCAACAAACAGCAGCAGGATCGCGCTGGGCAAATCGATCAGATCTCCGGCCAGATTCAGGCGCTGAACGATACCATGGACGAACTCAAAGTCCGCCTCGCCAAGTTGAGCAAGCAATTCGAAGATATGCAGGCGGCGCAGCAATCCCTGGCCGCGCAGCAGTCGCAAGCGCAGCAGCAACAGCAGGCAATGGCGCAGGCCCCGCCCCCCGACGTGCTCTACAACAACGCCCTGCGCGACTACAACGGCGGGAAAAACGATCTGGCAACCCAGGAATTCAACGACTACATCAAGTTCTACCCCAACACCGATCTGGCCGGGAACGCATATTTCTATCTCGCCGAAATTCAGTACAAGGCCGGAGATTTCCCCAAGGCAGTCGCGAACTACGACTTAGTCCTGCAGAATTTTCCCAGCGGAAACAAGGCTGCCTCCGCCCAACTCAAGAAAGGCTTCGCCCTCATTGAACAAGGAAAACAAGACGAAGGCGCGCAAGAACTCAAACACGTTATCCAGCGTTACCCCAAAACAACTGAAGCTACACAAGCAAGGGAAAAGTTGCGAAAACTAGGGCCCGCCGCTCCCAAGGCCCACCAATAGAAATAGCCGATTGTGCCCCACACATCGCATGGAGTTCTATGCGATGTGTGGGATCGAGCCGCCGGCAAACAATTCCTCTGCGCCCTCGGCGTCCTTGCGATAAGCAGTCTCGAAATTTACTTCGTCTCCACCGTCGCAACCTTCTCCGCCGCGACACCGCTGGCGCGTAGCGTGACCCAATCCGTCTGCACGTGATCCCATCCCTGAATCAGGAAGCCGTACGATTCGAAGAGCTGCCGGATCTGCGGCCGCTGCCAGCCCGCAATATCCTCCAGAATCGGTACCAGCGTGGCCAGCGCATTGTCGCCCAGCACCGTCCGCTTCGCGATCTGCGCCACCAGCTTCGATTCCGACACGGCAATGGTGAAGCCGTCGCGCCGGTTCACATGCAGCATGACGTGTATGTCGGAGCTGCCGTCGCCCACGTAGACAATATGGTCCGCCGGAATGCCAAGCTGTTCTTCGAGCTGATCGAGCCGCGTCACCTTTCCATAACCGGCCGTGGCCCGCACCAGGCTTTCGATCTCACCCGACGCCTTGTACTTGAACTCGGTGCCAACGATGTGGTCCTCCGGCACGATCCCCTCCAGCGCCGACTGTATCACCTCCACCGGCGCCGCCGAGAGCACGTAGAAATCGAAGTGAAATCCCTCGATCCGCCTGTCGAGTATCTCGTAAATCTGTTTGATGTTTTCCTTGAGGCGAATGTGCTTGCCCACTTCGAACAGGTGGTCGCGCCGCACTCGCGAGCGGAACTCGGGATCGTGCAACAGCAGATAAGAAAGTTCGGCGCCCTGCTGAACCAGGTTCAGCTTCGCCATGCCTTTTGCCTTGCGCTCGAATTCCTTAACCGGGATGCCGAGCAGCTCGCTCAATACGTAACCCGTATCGTTAAAGGTCAACGTCTGATCGAAGTCGCTGGCAAACAGATAATGTTTCCGAAATTTGCTAACCATGTCCTATTTTAGATTCAAGATAAGGTTAATCGACTATTAAATTTACCGATCGCTGTCATTACAACAACATACGTGTGCAAACGGACATGCGCGGAGGCAGAGGCAGATGCAGGGGAACGATCCGCGAGCCCGATACGCAAACAGGATTGCCCATCGCGAGCTTTCGGCGTAGCCTGATCCCGTAATCATTTTCCCCAACGCGCCCATCGAAAGGCCTGCCATGCCGAAAAGTGCCAGCGATCATCTTCACAACGATGCCGACCGCGGAAAGGGTTCCCAAGAGCCGGACGAACGCACCCAAGCCGGCAATAACTCCATGAAAAACCAGCTCTCGCACCGCAACCCCGACCCCATGCAGGACGGCGCTGACAGCGATTTCCCCGAGCCCGGCCCCAGCCCCGAACACTCCTTCGAGGGAGAGCTAAGAAAAACCGATTAGTGGAGAGCCGGGCGTCCGCGCCCGACTGGACGGACGAGACGCCCGATTGAGCTCTGAATCCTGACCATCTCCGCAAACATCTTAGTTATCTGACGTTCGGCATTTCCATCGGCATTTCCATAAACTAGAATTCATGAGGAAAAAACTATGTCGCGAATGAAGGCTGTCCAAGTCGGCAAACCCGGCGGTAATCTGGAACTCGTTGAAAGAAACATTCCTGACCCCGGCCGCGGCCAGCTTAGGATCAAAGTCGAAGCCTGCGGCATCTGCCACAGCGACGCGCTCGTAAAGGAAGGCCATTGGCCTGACATTCAGTATCCGCGCGTTCCCGGACACGAAATCGCCGGCCGCATCGACGCCGTCGGCGCCGATGTCGCTAACTGGAAACCCGGCCAGCGCGTCGGAGTCGGATGGCACGGCGGCCATTGTTTCACCTGCGATCCCTGCCGCCGCGGCGATTTCATTCTCTGCCAATTCGGAAAGGTTACCGGCATCAGCCATGACGGCGGTTACGCGGAATACATGGTTACGCCCGCCGAGGCGGTCGCCGCTATCCCAGACGAGCTCCCCGCCGCCGAAGCCGCGCCGCTGCTCTGTGCCGGCATCACGGTTTTTCAATGCGCTGCGTAACTCGGGAGCGCGCGCTGGCGATCTGGCCGCCGTTCAAGGCGTCGGCGGACTTGGCCATCTCGGAATTCAGTATGCGCGGCATATGGGCTTCCGCACTTTTGCCATCGGCCGCGGCAAAGACAAAGAAGCGTTGGCGCGAAAACTTGGAGCCACTCACTTCGTGGATACTGCCGCTGGCGATCCGGCCGCAGAATTGCAAAGGTTCGGCGGCGCCCGCGTGATCCTCGCTACCGCGCCAGATTCGAAATCCATCTCCGCGCTGGTGAACGGACTTTCGATCAACGGCAAACTGGTGATCGTCGGCGCCAGTCCAGAGCCAATCACCGTCACTCCTCTCCAGTTGATCGCGGGCCGCAAGGCGATCCAGGGCTGGCCCTCGGGAACCGCCAAAGACTCCGAAGACACTTTGCAGTTCAGCACGCTGACCGGAGTCCGTCCCATGATCGAAAAGTTCCCTCTAGAAAAAGCCGCCGAAGCATACGAGCAAATGATCAGCGGCCGCGCCAGATTTCGCGTAGTGCTAACCATGTAGCCCAGCTCGTGCTGAAAAGTTCGTGTGGGGACGGGGCTTTGCCCCGTCCAAGGTCGTGTTGGGACGGGCACCCTCGCCCGTCCAAGCCGAGCGCAGCTCGGCAGACTGCCGGTGGTCACGACAATTTCGACTCGTTACAAAAATTCGAGCCGATCCCGAAAGGGCCGGCTCAATTTCTTGCATCTGCCGCAGAACCTACTTCAGCTCTTCCATGCACTGCGCCAACACTTCCCTGCTCGGCCGCGTCCGCGATTCCGGCAGCGTCGCCAGTGGCTCGTCCGTAACGTTCAGCATGTCGATAAAGCTGGGTGCCTTGGCGTCGATGTAGAACACTCCGGTCAGCACCTCGCCTTTCGCGTGCGATTCCATCAACCGTCTCACCGCCTGAATTTTATCCGCCGGATCGTACTCCTGCTCCAGCTTACGCAACCGCAGTCGCGACCCATCGTGCATCGTAACTTCCAAGGTCGTCCCCGGATCGTAGTCGACGTTGATCTCTTCAAACGACGGCACAAAGCTGATCTCGTGCACCGGCTCTTCGTGCGCCTGCATGTACTTATAGGACTTAGTCGAGCCTTCGTGATCGTTAAAGGTCACGCACGGAGAAACCACGTCCAGCATCACCGTTCCATTGTGCGCAATGGCCGCCTTGAGCATGGTTTGAAGCTGCCGCTTGTCGCCAGAAAACGACCGGCCCACGAACGTAGCTCCTAACTGGATTGCCATGGCGCACGTATCGACCGGAGGCAGGTCGTTCACCACGCCACTCTTCAGCGTTGACCCTAGATCGGCGGTCGCCGAGAACTGGCCCTTCGTCAGTCCGTAAACGCCGTTATCTTCGATGATGTAGATGATCGGCAGATTGCGCCGCATCAGGTGAATGAATTGCCCCGCACCGATCGAAACCGTGTCGCCATCGCCGGTTACGCCCAGCGCAATCAGGTTCTTATTGGCCAGCATCGCTCCCGTCGCAATCGACGGCATGCGCCCATGCACGGAGTTAAAGCTGTGCGACCGGTTCATGAAGTAAGCCGGGCTCTTCGACGAGCAGCCGATCCCGCTGAACTTCGCCACGCGCTCGGGCGGCACACCCATTTCATACATCGCGTCGATGATGCGTTCGGAAATCGCGTTATGCCCGCAACCCGCGCAAAGCGTGGTTTTTCCTCCTCGATAGTCGATAACTTGCAGTCCAATGCGATTAGTCTTGAAAGCGGTAGCAGGCGTTGGCGTGTTAGTCGGTGTGGTCCCCATGTTATTTGCCCTCCATCATCATAAGTTCGTCGGTAATGGACCGCGCGTCGATGGGTAATCCGTGAATATGGCAAATCGACCGCAAACGCGGCGTCAATTCTGGCTGGATATCGAGCTTAAGCAGGCTGGCCATTTGGCCGTCGCGGTTCTGCTCGACGACATACACGCGCTCGTGCCGCTCAATAAAATCGTGGATCTCGCGCGTAAAAGGATACGAGAGCACCCGAAGATAGTCCGTTTCTAGTTTGTGCTCATTGGACAATTGATCGCGCGACTCGACGATCGCCCAGTGCGTCGTGCCATACGCAAGGATGCCGATTTTCTGGTTTCCACTGCCCGCCAACTCAGGCCGCGGCACAAACGACCGGGCGGTCTCGAATTTCTTGTCGATTCGTTCCATGTTGCGCTCGAAATCGTCGGGACGTTCGCTATACTGCCCCTTTTCGTTGTGCCCGCTGCCGCGCGCAAAATATGCCGCCGCCGGATGGTCCGTCCCCGGCAGCGTGCGATAGCCGACGCCGTCGCCATCCACATCCTTGTAACGCGCAAATCCGTCGGCCTTCTCCAGGTCCGACTTACTCAAAACCTTTCCGCGGCTAATGGGCTTGTCGGGATAAGGAAACGGGTCCGACATCCAATTATTCATCCCCAAGTCGAGGTCCGACATAACGAATACCGGCGTCTGAAAGCGCTCGGCCAAATCGAACGCATCCTGCGCCATCGTGAAACACTCGCTCACCGAATTCGGAAACAGCATGATGTGTTTGGTGTCGCCATGACTGAGGAACGCCGTCGAGAGCACGTCTCCTTGCGCAGTCCGCGTCGGCAATCCAGTCGATGGCCCAACCCGCTGAATGTTCCAGATCACCGCCGGAATTTCCACGTAATACGCCAGCCCCGTAAGCTCCGCCATCAGCGAAATTCCCGGCCCCGCGGTCGCAGTCATCGAGCGCGCGCCCGCCCACGCCGCCCCAATCACCATGCCCACCGTCGCCAGTTCGTCTTCCGCCTGAACGATGGCGAATGTCGCTTTGCCATCCGGCCCAATGCGGTGTTCCTTCATGTAATCGATCATCGTCTCCACCAGCGACGACGACGGCGTGATCGGATACCAAGTCACCACCGTGCACCCAGCAAACATGCACCCCAGCGCCGCCGCGGAATTGCCGTCGACGATGATCTTGTACGCCGTCTTGTCCATGCGCTCGATGCGGAACGGATCGCGCTTCTTCAGGTTCGCTGCCGCGTAGTCGAAGCCCGCCTTCGCCGCCGCCAGGTTCAAGGCCGCCGCTTTCGCCTTGGCCGCGAACTGCTTGCGGATCGCCTTCTCAATCTCCGCAAAATCGATGGCCAGCAATTGCGCCGCGGCCCCGATCGTAGATCATGTTCTTGATCAGCTTGCGCAGTTTGGCTTCCGGGACCACCGCCGCCACCAGCTTGTCGTAAGGCACGGCGTAATAAATCAAATCGCCGCGTACCTTATCGAGCGCCAGCGGCTCGTCGTAGAGCACGACGGCTTCAGGCGACAGCGTCTTCACATCGTCCTGCGCCGTCTCCGCATTCATCGCGATCAGCAGGTCGATTTCTTTCTTGCGCGCGATGTAGCCGTCTTTATTGGCGCGGATCGTGTACCACGTCGGCAACCCCGCAATGTTCGAGGGAAACAGGTTCTTCCCAGAAATCGGCACGCCCATCTGGAAAATGCTGCGCAACAATACTGTGTTCGAACTCTGCGACCCCGAGCCATTCACCGTAGCAACCTGAATGCTCATGTCATTCACAACACGCTTTTGCCCCGTCTGGCCGGACGATTCCAGGGGCGCGACATCCATAGTGGCCATCCCAATGCCTTCCTTAAGTCTGAATGTTAAAGTCTTGCCCGGACAAACCCCATTCGCCCGGAAGTCTTGCGGAGAGTGAAACATCTAAATTATACCCGCCCGAAGCCAGCGCGGGTAATCGGGGTGACGTAAATTCGATTGTGTAAAAAGCGAGAGGGTGTAAGTTGGCTTTGGCCTCACGAGCTAAAGCCATTCCTGAAAGGAGACCTCCACCCGATGGCGA
>Ga0326728_10027101_pt1 | contig 10059 bp, 10 predicted proteins | sample MB3enrmetagenome_FD_207602 | JGI IMG/M metagenome (GOLD analysis project Ga0326728, IMG submission 207602) | Lab enriched peat soil microbial communities from McLean, Ithaca, NY, United States - MB31MN | ecosystem: Environmental > Terrestrial > Soil > Wetlands > Peat | place: USA: New York... | reverse complement strand
GACTGTGTCACTCATATGTTGAACGACGCTGAGATTATGGGATACGAAGATGTACGTGAGCTGGAGTTCCCGTTGAATTTCTTTGAGCAGGTCTAGAACCTGAGCTTGAACGGAGACGTCAAGGAACGAGGTTGGTTCATCAAGTATTATGAATTCAGGTTCGACGGCCAATGCTCGTGCGATGGCAATTCTCTGCCTTTGACCACCGCTAAATTCGTGTGGGTACCTGTAAAGATGTTCTCGATTGAGGCCAACCTTTTCTATGAGTCCGCTGGCGACTTTTACTGCATCTGAATTAGATTTTGCTAAACCGTGTATGCGCATTGGTTCTGTAAGTGCGGAGAGGACTGTCTTTCTGGGGTCCAGTGAGGCATATGGATCTTGAAAGATTATTTGCATTCGACGTCGAATCTTCACTGTCGGATTCGCAGTGATGTCTGATCCGTCGAATCGAACGACGCCACTGGTCGGTTTGATTAATTGAAGTATGCTTTTGGCAAGTGTTGTCTTTCCACATCCTGACTCTCCTACTAGTCCGTACGTCTCTCCTTTTCTAACGCTGAGGTTGACTCCGTCAACCGCTTTGATGTGGCCAATTGTTCGTTGCGTAATTCCATTTTTTATCGGGAACCAGGTTTTCAGATCTTCAACTTTTAGAATTTCCATTCTCGCGTCACTTCAGCGTTTGTATAGAAAACAGTGGACTAGGTGGTCTTTGCCATAATTTTTCAAAGTGGGTTTCTCAGCTCGGCACTCGTTCATGACTTTGGGACAGCGTGGACTGAATCTGCATCCGTTCGGTGGATCTATGAGATCCGGAACGTTTCCTTGGATTGATTCGAGTCGCGCTTTGGGTTTTCTTACGTCAGGTATGCATTTCATCAATAGTCTTGTGTATGGATGCAACGGATTGCGAAAGAGTTCTTTAGTTGATGCAACTTCGACTATGTTACCGGCGTACATTACGGCGATTCTATCCGCGGTTTCGGCAGCAATTGAGAGATCGTGTGTTATGAGTAATGTTGAGGCGTCTATGGTGTCTCTCAGACTCATCAAAAGACTGAGCACCTGCGCTTGGATGGTGACGTCTAAAGCAGTTGTGATTTCATCCGCAATCAAAAGAGATGGCCGTCTTGCTAACGCCATTGCAATCATACATCGTTGACGCATGCCTCCGGATAGTTCAAATGGATACTGTTTCATCACCCGCTCCGGATCGGAGAGCCGAACCAGTTTGAGTAGGTCTACAGACAATTGTTCCGCAATATCTTCCCGTTTCCTCCGGTGAACTTTTGCAGTTTCGCTGGAACGTTTTGTTGCGAGAAACTCCTCGATAGTCTGATTTAGGCTAAGCGGAAAGTCGGTCCTGACTAGGAATGATTCTTTGAGTTGTGTCGCGATTGTGAGTACCGGATTGAGGTATGTCATCGGGTCCTGGAATATGGTCGCAATCTCGCTGCTCCGCACATACCGCATCTCGTCATGGGTTTTTTTCAGTAGATCCGTTCCGTTTAGCAAAATTTCTCCTTCTGTCACATGGCCGTTCGGCGGGAGAAGGCTGAGGATCGTAAGGGCGGTAACCGACTTTCCACACCCCGATTCACCGACTAGCGCCAGAACCTCGTGGCTGAAAATTTCCAAATCCATGTTCTGCAATGCCTTAACCTCGCCTCGGTAGGTTTGAAAGTTCACGCTTAGATTCTTCATCTGCAAGATCGACTCATTCTGCGTCGTGGTTACCTCCTCAGTCGCGGATCGAGGATGTCCCTGAGTCCATCTCCAATCAGATTGAATGCGAGCGTTATGAGGAGAATAGTGAGCCCCGGGAACACTATCAACCATGGAGCGGTGAAGACGTGACCAATCCCATCGGCAGCTAGATTCCCTAACTCCGGCAGCGCGGGATTTGGTGAGAATCCTAGAAACATCAACGCTGAGAAAGTAAGAATTACTCCACCGACGTCAAGGGTGGATTGGACAAGCACTGGATAAATCGTGTTCGGTATGATGTGGTTGAATAGGACTCTGACTCGACTTGTTCCTAACGCTCGAAGGGCCTCAACATAGTTCTTCTCCTTTTCTGAAAGCACTTGGCCGCGAATCAGTCGAACATAAACCGGCCACCAGACCAGAAGAACGGCAATTATCAAGTTCTGCATAGTTCTTCCGAAAATCGCGGCGAAAACGAGGGCAAGCAGTAAACCTGGGAAGGCCAGGAAAATGTCTGTTATTCTCAGAATTATTTCATCCACTTTGCCTCCTACTTCCCCTGCGACGGCCCCAAGCACTACTCCAAAAATAGTTGATGCGGCTACGATGATGAAGGCGACACTGATGTCGACCGGTATGGCTAATATGATCATCTTCAAGAGATCGCGACCGAATCCGTCCGTGCCTAGAACTAGATTAGTGCCGACTGGGCATGACTCAATGTTTTTTCCCCATGAAATTACGGAGTTGCTCCAACAGTAGCTCTGCGCGAAATCAAATTTGTAGGCGAGTGATGGTTCGACCAAGTAATTTGCTGTTAGAGAGATTACGAGGTAGAAGATAACGAGGAGAGTTCCTGCTAGCACCAGTACATTCTGTCTGACTTGATGCAATGCATATCTAGCGTCAGCAGTGCGCGCGCGCATCTCCATCGACTTGAAGGCTGACTTGTTTTTCATAGCTTGGAACCTAATACTTGACCCGTGGATCGAGAAAGGCGTAACCGATGTCCACTACCAGGTTTGCTATGATGATTATCAGCGCGGTTACGAGTGTGTAGAGAAGTAGGAAGTTGCTGTCTCCTTGGAATACTGCTTGCAACGAAAGGTCCCCTACGCCTGGCCAGGAGAACACGTATTCTGTTACCACTGCTCCTCCAAGGAGAGATGCTGCGAATAAACCGGTCAACGTCATGGCCGGGCCTAGCGCATTCTTAAGAGCATGCCGACAGATCACGATTCGCTCTGACAGTCCCTTCGATCGTGCCATTGTTATGTAGTCCTGCTGTAACACTTCAAGCATGCTTGCCCTAACGATACGCGCCAAGTATCCCAAGCTAGTGAAGCTGAGTGTGAACGCTGGGAGTATTACATGTGCCACGGCGTCCAAAGTATAGTTCATGTTCCCCGCCAAGATGCCATCAATGATCGGCAAACCTGTGATTGCCGGAACGGTTCCTGCTAGTGTTGGACTAATGGCTCCGCTGCTCGGTAGGTACGGCAGCCCTAAGGTGTAGAAGTAGTAGAAGAAAACTAGTTGCAGTATGTACGCGAACCAGTAAGTAGGTGTCGAATAACCTGTCAGGGCAACTAGTCGAGCGATATGATCTGATATCTTGTTGTTTTTGATCGCGGAGAGTATTCCTAGTGGGATTCCGATTACTATGATTAGAATTGTTGCGGCAATAGTTAACTCAACAGTGTAAGGGAAACGGGATGCGAATACTTCATACGTCGGCAGGCCGTTTGCCCAATTCGAATATCCCCAATTTCCTTGTAATACGTCTCTGAGCCAGTAAACATACTGCTCCCACAGAGGCTTGTTGAACCCATGCTGTTCGATTATGGCTTGGATCTGTTGCGCATTCATCTTTCTGGTAATATATTGCGTCCAAGGAGCGAATGCTGAAGGAAAACCTCGAGCCAGATAGAATACCATTAGACTTATTCCAAAGAGGACGAACGTCATTAGGGCTAAGCGTCTGATGACGTATTCGTATAGTTTCAATCTGGTTTCCAGCGTTCACCCTGAGCAAACAGATTGATGCTCTTCCTTGCCTACGAATGAACATTCAGCTGTAAGAGTAACTTGCATAGTAGTTCTCTACTGTCGCGGCATTGAAGAAATATCCTTGAAGGTAGGATGATCTGACTGAGTAAGTAACTTCGTAAATTGTCCACAAATAATACACGCCTTGATTCGCAAGCGCCTGCATTTGATTACTTGTTTGAACTAATGATTGGACGTTGCCTTGTTGATCCGCTGTGACCGCTTGATTGTAAAGGTTGTTGAGTTGAGTTATGTTCCAGTAGCTTTGTGAGAAGTATGTTCCTGACGCGAGGTACATTGGTCCGAGCCAATCGATTACGTAATTGTAATCTGCAATCCAGCTGCCCCAGTACATGTAGATTTGATGTTCCGAAGCAAGGGTGTATTGTTGTCCTCCGGGGACTGGGACTACGCTGAACGTCAGGCCTAGGTTGTCGTTGGTTGATATGCCGTTTAGGTTTGACGCGATTGTTTCCAGTATTTTTTGATCTGACGTGTCAGCTGCGCCGACGTACATTGGGATCGTTTGAGGATTATTTGGGCCGAACGAGTTGTCCACGGAACCAGGTGAGAGGGGTTCTCCGTTGGAGTCTACAAAATTCGTAAGAGGGTGCTTCTCTGCATCGATAAGCAGTGATTCGGCCTCGGTTAAATTATAGCTCCAACGTGTTGAGATATTTGCATTGTAGACGCCTTCTGGTGCTGTGCCTGGCGGTATCAGCATGTTCGCGACTTTGCATAATCGATTGAAGATGTTGATGCAGGCGTCTGTCATGTTGATGGAATCGGCTATGGCGAGCCTGAAACGAATATCGGCCATGGGTTGGAATTTAAGGAGCTGGCCGCTTGCGCTAGTTACATTTGTGTCAAAAGCGAACCAGTCAGTGGTGAATTCAGAGTACGGACCGTATATTGTTGCACCCGATACTGTTGAGGACAAAATACCATTGTCTAACCATTGGCTTCTGTCAGCTACAGAGTATACCTCATCTTGGGAGACATCGATGCCGGTAGCTTTTCCCGCTTCCATATCAAGCAACCTTGTGGTAAAGCTTGGGACATAGAGGTAGTCGATAGTCTTTATTGATTGAGTAATCCTAGGGCCATTCCAGTTTCCAGGTCCTCCCCAATAGTTCGGATTTGCCTTCAAGACAACTGCGAATGTTGTCGGGTCAACGCTGTCAATGTAGTATGGTCCGGTGCCGGCTTTCGCGCCATTTACTGGCAGATTCAGATAGTTCATACTTACATCCCCGTGTCCTGCTATGTAGTCGAAGTAGGCGGTATAGTTGATGTTCTGCGGACCGCATGCAGTCGTCATGCATGCAGATGGGTAATCATGCTGAACTACGAAGGTTGGCGAAACAATGTCTGCCCATTCGTTCGCCAGAAGGTAAGGAAATTGAGTCGTTGGGGTTCGGATGTTAATGTTTATCGTGTATGGATCAACTATTTGGACGAAGTTCTGAGCAAGAACACGTTGCACCCATGCCGGGTCATATGATTGCGGTGTTCCACTCAGATAGCTACTCAGGCTCGGGTCTAGCATTTGCTGGACTATCCATGCCGCTTGGGCACCATGCACGCCAGTTCCCGAAGTCCCGTCGATGATCAAGAGTCTGTTAAGACTAAACCATACCGCTCTGGCAGTGAAATTGGTTCCGTCTTGGAAAGAAATTCCGTGCCGTAGGTTGAATTGATACTGTGTCGGCGTGATCTGCTCGTAACTCGAGGCGAGCCACGGTATCACCTCTGTGCTACTATTCCCGTTATACCAAAGCAATTTTTCGTAGACATTACATAAGATCTCATAGTCCAACGAGTAGTAGGACACATGCGGATCGAGCCACTGAAACTGGCTGCCAGTTTCTTCGACATAAGTCGACGACTGAATGAAACTTGGAACAGGAGATTGTGTTGTCGCAGTGCTCGGACGAAAAGTGCCTGAGTAAAACCCTACTCCGAGAAACCCAGCTGCCACAACTATGATTATGATGAGTATCCCTAGGCTGCGCTGGACGTTGACGGGCTTCGACATGGATTACCTTCACTCAAGGCTCGCGATCTGGCACAGACGATATAATCGTTGTTTACGCACCGTGCACGTTGATGTTCAGAAGGCTACTCGCAGGCGCAGTCGAGTTGACGTATGAGAAGTAACCCTCACTCGTCGCCGAGTGGGTGACGGCGTTGAGAACACTGACGAAAGACAAATACCACTTCTAAGGAAGAAAGAAAAAGAGAAAAAGAGCCGCAAAAAGCTGCGGATCTAGTTCAGTGGAGCAGAAATAATGTGCCCGCCGCCGCCACCGCCTCTAAGAGGTGTCATGGCGTTCAGTAGGGCCGAAATAATGTGGCCACCCCCGCCACCGCCTCTAAGAGGTGTCATGGCGTTCAGTAGGGCCGAAATAATGTGGCCACCCCCGCCACCACCCCTCAACACGACATCGCCAAAGAGTAGCCCAGTTTGAAGAGCAACTGGGAAGGCTGCTAATCCTAACATTAGAATTCTAGATTTTTGCATATTATTACATCCGAACTGCAATTGTGCGCATTTAGCAAAGATTAAGCTTCTGTATATAGAAAAATTACACTTAACATAAGCCTCCGCTATGTTTTTTCTAAAAACAAGTGTCTAAACTTTATTTTTTACAAGAAAAAGCCCTGTTTAAGGTAAACATATTTACTGCGATATGCATAGTGCGTGCCGATGCGGTTTGACATTTATGGAGGAAGTTTTTCCAGACAGGCAGGTTCGCAAAATGCATGAGCTTTCTGAGAAAGAAACCGGCATACTGCGAGTCTTAGGGCAACGTCGTCTCGCAGTGGATGTACGGACCCTTTGCGATCATCTTGACCTACTTGTCGGATCCAAGGTAGCTGAAGTGATCATCAGTAACACCGCTTTCGCACTCGGAAAGGAGGATGTTTCAAGGTTGCTGAAAGACAGACCTGATGCTACGGTTCTGGAAATGATTGAATTTTTCGTGCAAGATCAACGCCTTTCTGGTGTAGGTGTATGCAAGGTTAATTTCCGCAGTGAGAAGTCCGTAGATCTAGAGATTGCCAATCCGATCTTGAAGCCTACCTCAGGGTCATCCAAGGCAATGATGGTATCACGATGGTGCGGCGCGCTATCTGAACTTCTAAATGAAAAGATGATTGCTGAGAAAATTGAATACGACGATCCCTCAGATGTACTCAAGTGTCGAATCGTTGCCAGCGTCGTTGGGAAGAAAATAGAAGCCTAATTGCTTGTGGCATGATGCAAACCGGTATCGTTGAGTTACCAAGCTATTTCAAAGGCATCGGCGAGATAGAGAAGCAACTCGACAGGACCAACATAAAAATTCTAACTGCGATGTGGAAATATGGGCCACGAAACCTGCTTGAGGTCTCACGAAGAACCGGGTTACCGTTCACATCCGTCTATCACCGCGTAGCAAAATTAGAAGCAAAGTCAGGCCGAATCGTATATCTCCTACCCGAAACCTCTAAACTTGGATTAATTAGAATCGTAGTTTTGGTAGCATCAAAGCCTGGTTTGGAAGATGCGGTCAAGACAGCGCTTAAGATTCCCAAATTCTGGCGAATAATAAACAAGTGCGAAGGCACATTCACATACCTATCCAGTCACGCAGTTCCCGTCCAACTGTTGAACGATTTCAAAGAGTACATTCAAACGCTTGAGGATGTCGGACTAATCACGCAGTTCAAATTAATCCTCACGGGAGATTCTGTTCCCACGTTCCCGAACTTCGAGTACTACAACCCGGATCTGATGCAATGGACCTTTCCATGGGGAGCCTGGTTCGCGCAAATCAAAGACCGCGAACCTGAACTTGAGATTCACGATCCCGAAGAATATACCAACCTAGCCGACGAGAAAGACATGATGATAATAGACCAGCTCGAGGAGAATGCTCGAAGACGCTTATCTGATCTAGGAAAAGCTCCCTTCATGAACAGCTCAGTGCAAGTCGTAAAATATCACTGGGACGAACGACTTGTGCCTGCGGGCCTGATTGACTGCTTCGCCTTCGACGTGTATCCGTACCCCGCTGAAGTTTGTTCTTACCATCAGGTCATGCTAGAATTTACTAATCCCGCAGCCATGAACAAGTTCTTCTCTGTCGTCGGGGACCTCTTCTTTATTCTCACCGTGGAGAAGATACTGAAGAGCAACGCGCTCCTCGCCCTCACCTACATCTCTAACTCACAACTCGCCAGCATGTTCACCTTCTTCTCTGAACTCACCACCAGCGGCATACTCCGTTCATTTTCAGCTGTACGCTTGGATTTCTCTGGAAGAGACACACAAAGCATACCCTCTGAATTGTTCACCGACCAAAAAGGTTGGGTAGCCGACTTTCGCAAATACACGGCGGAACTGGTCACATTGGTATCCCAAAACACCGTCACTGCACGCATCAAGAACAAAGCCACGTTCTCTGATAACCTGAACAATATCGGTTTTAACAACTCGAGGAATGAACAGAGATGACCCTAGTAATCAAGCCAGTAAAACTGAACAAGTCCGTGTACGTGCGAGTGCCCAATGATCTGGCAGACATGATCGGATTAACGCAGACTGATCATTTCAGTCTGAAGTTACAGGACGTGGATGGAGAATTTCGTTTGGTTTACACGATTCAGAAATCCGAACCAGACCAAACTGAACGCAGAATAGCTCGATCAATAATGCCTAGCCAATAAAGCGTCAGTACTGAAAATATTTGATTCCGTAACCGAACTATGCAAACTATTTCTTAACCAGTCCGTCTTGAAACTTGATACTCGCATGGCTTCCGTCACAAAACGGTTTATTGCTTGAAGCTCCGCAGCGACACAGAGTTACACGATTTCGCCTCTCGTACTTAGTCCCATCCTGAGATTCAATTGCAATACCTCCGCTAACCCAGAGTGGTCCGCTACATTGAAGCGCCGGATCCTCAACCAATCCGATCGAAGGAGGAAGCATATGTTCAATTTCCTTACCTGTTCGCTTGTCATGCAAAACCAAACGACCGGACGGACAGTGCATCGCCTCACGAATCACTAGATCCCGAACCCTTGCATTATCTGTAGCTTCAATCAACGACCAAATCTTCCCTTCAGGATCACAGAAGCGTGCAAAGGCACATAATTTCTCAGCATCGCTCAATACCATTGTTGGGCCATCGAAACCCTCGGCCTGATCCTCAAACGTAGCTCGCGAAGCAGTCTCAGTTCCGTCGAAATGAACACTCGAGTGGCTTCCGTCACAGAACGGTTTATCCTTGGAATGGCCGCATCGACAAAGACAATTGTTAGACTTTAGATTGAACGATCTTCCCTCAACCCAATCCCACGAAAAACCCTCCTTATTCGGAGTGATCACTTGGATCGCGACGGGGAAATCACCCGAAACCTCGTAGGGACCATCCTTAGTTATAGTGATCTTGTGCACACGAGAATCCGCCAATTAACATCAGATATAATGTCTACACAGCCCTAATTTTCACTTTCGGCCATAACATCGCGCCTATATCGCTAAACCCCAATATCAAATCACAATGACGACTATGCCCCTATCCTATGTTCTAGTGAATGTAGAATTAGGCTCAGAAGAGAAGGTGCTCAAGGAAGTTCGTGGAGTTCCGCACGTGAAAGAATGCCGCCGCATCTATGGAACCTACGACATGATAGTGAAAGTTGAAGCGGACTCCATGGATGAGCTAAAGGAAGTCATTACATGGAAAATACGGCGACTACCGGGCGTACGATCAACCCTTACAACCATCGTAATAGAATGACCCAGGTGAGCTGCCTTGTCGGTAACGCCATTGGTGAAAACGATCCAAGGTTCGGATACGGGCTCTTCTCCATTCGTTACGTGCACATTCTCTTGTGATCCTCAACCATCTGGAATCGAATTACTTCAGAAGCGTTTGATTACCTCATCGGCAAAGAGGTTTACTGCTTCGGATTCATATTTAGCCTCGAAGTTCACAATCAAGTATTGTATGCCCGCGTCTCTCAGCGCTTCGATCTGATGACACACTTCTTCAGGGGTTCCATAAATCGCCATTTCCTTGATACGTTCAGCTGGTGCTCCTTCGAATAATTCAGCCAGTCGCCTTTCGGCTTCGACTTTGCTTTTGCTTATTACAATTCTGGTGAGTTTTGTTTTGAGGATTTCATTGTAGTCTCTTCCCGCGGTCTTGCAGTGTTCGCGAAGAACGTTTAGTTTGTGTGTGACTATTTTTGGAGAGCCGAAGAGGTTGCATGCGTTCGCGTATTTGGCAACGATTCGCAGCG
>Ga0326728_10027098_pt1 | contig 10061 bp, 12 predicted proteins | sample MB3enrmetagenome_FD_207602 | JGI IMG/M metagenome (GOLD analysis project Ga0326728, IMG submission 207602) | Lab enriched peat soil microbial communities from McLean, Ithaca, NY, United States - MB31MN | ecosystem: Environmental > Terrestrial > Soil > Wetlands > Peat | place: USA: New York... | reverse complement strand
GCCGGCGCATCGACTGCCGCCATGGTCTTTCTGGGTTTTTTCCCCGCCCCGCTGGTCGAACTCGCACAAAGGGCTGCCGCTGTGCTCACGGCTTGGTAAGCATGTCTTTCTTCGGGTTGGTTCAGGCGCGGACTTCAACCCGTCTCGACAGCCAAGAATGAGTTACGGTTACCGGGCAGGCTTGGCCGGGGTCTTCAAGCCGGTAAAAATCCCTTCTGTTTTTTGCTGGAATGGACGATCGAGGGGTGATGTTCAAACTGCCGGCCCGCCCGGGCGGCCGCGCAGTCAAAATCGGAAGCCCGCGCCGCAGTCGCGAATGTGGATTTTGGTCGATTTTGCTGATACTATGAAATCTTTGGTTTAAGGGGAAGACGGGTGAACCGGCGAAAGGGAAGGATCTGAAACCTGAAACTGCCGGCGCCTTGGCGCAAAGGAATCAAGCCGAATTGGTGAGGGAGGATGGAAAAGCGGGCGAGGAATTCGATACTTTGTCCCAGGTGCAGAACTCTTATAAGTCTCGATGAGGAGCGCTGTCCGCACTGTGGCCTGAAGAATCCGGGAGCGCGGTGGAAGGGTTTTTTTGCAGGCGGAGGCCTTTTTGCTCATTTGATAAATCCCGACCGGCTCATCTCCAACATCATCTGGCTCAACGCCGGGATGTTTGTTTTGTCGATTCTCGTGAGTCCGGGTTCCATCGGCATATCCGCAAATCCGCTGGGTTTTCTGTCTCCCGGAGACCGCAGCCTGCTGCTCCTGGGGGCCACGGGCACAATCCCAATCGACCGGCTTCACCGCTGGTGGTCCCTTTTGAGCGCCAGTTGGCTGCACGGGTCCATCCTGCACATACTCTTCAACATGATCGCGCTCAGGCAGATCGGCCCTTTTATCGTCCGGGAGTACGGTCCCTACAGGACCGTGTCGATATACACGCTGAGCGGCGTCGGGGGGTTTCTAGTCTCTTATCTGGCCGGAGTTCCCTTTACCATCGGCGCGTCGGCGGCGGTTTGCGGGCTTATCGGCGCGGCCATTTACTACGGAAAGAGCAGGGGAGGCTACTACGGAGAGGCGATATACAAGCAGGTGGGCGGATGGGCTGTGGGCATTTTCCTTTTCGGTTTCCTGATAGCGGGAATCAACAACTGGGCCCACGGCGGCGGGCTGCTTTGCGGCGTGCTGACCGGTTTCATGCTGGGCTACGAAGAAAAAGGCCCGGAGAATTATATGCACAGGGTCATCGCGGGAATTTGCGCCCTCTCCACTCTTGCCGCTCTGATTGCGGGAGTGGGAGGAGCGCTGTAAGGCATGGGTGGAAACTGGAGGCAAAAGACCGAGTTGCGTTAAAGAAAGCTTCGGACAGCGCCTCTTCATAAAGGGTTTTGTCTTCAAAATCGAAGAGCACGGACTGGACGCACCTGCTCTCCCGTATGCTCTCAGTCTTACTTGCGGCGGCCTTCACTTTGAAGCCGGCGTGCACAAGAGCGCCGACCACCGCGCTTCCGAGCTTTCCAGTTGCGCCGGTGACAAGAATCGTTTTCATTGTTGCCTCCCCTGTCGGCTGCTATCATTAGACACCATATCTTATTGTAATCACTGAAAAAAGGCCGTAGTCAACAGGCCGGTTATTTACGTTTTCCCCTTCTTGACACTGGGCGGATCTGTTGGAACTTTATTTAAGTAGCTGAAACTTCTATGAAATTGTGAAGGGGATAAAATGGAAAACGAAGTGAACGTGTACGTTCTTCCCACATCTCCGGACACGGATGAGATCAAGGAGTACCTGGCCGACAGGGGAATCGCATTCAAGGTCTATGATATCCGCTCCGACGCCAAGGCTCACAAACGCATGCTCGAAGCCGCCCGAGGGGCATGCGGCGCTCCGGTGATCGAAATCGGACACCGAATTGTATGCGGACTGGATAAAAATCGGCTGGACGAGACGATTAATTCGGAACTGCATTAAGGTTGATGACTGCCCCTTGCAGGATCTACAACGGCCGGATAAAGCATGAAGTCGGCCAGCACCAGCAGGGTCATGGCTTCCAGGACAGGGACTATCCTCGGGATGGCCGAAAAATCGTGCCGGCCTTTGATGGTTATTACGGCAGGATTCCCGGCGCTGTCCACGGTGCGCTGAGGAAGCGAAATGGACGGGATCGGCTTTACGGCGGCCCGTATGATGATTTCCATGCCGGTGGAGATTCCTCCCAGAATGCCGCCGGCATGATTTGATTCGTAGCCTTCGGCGCTTAGCGGGTCATTATGCTGACTGCCGAGCATTCCCGGCGCCCTGAATCCTTCGCCTATCTCAACCCCTTTTACGGCGCCAACGGACATGACGGCAGCCGCCAGGCGCGCGTCGAGCTTGTCGAATACAGGTTCACCAAGACCCGGCGGGCAACCTTTGGCGCGGACTTCCACGACCCCGCCGGCCGAATCGCCGTGAGACCCGATTTCTTTTAGCCGCTCGATCATTTTTGCTGCCGCCTCTTTGTCCGGGCAGTAGAGCGGATTTTGATCGATCTCCAGGGGGTCGAAGTCCCGGGCTTCAATACCGGCGAGAACCAGTGTGAAAGCCTGAACGGAAATTCCGCGCCCGGCCAGGAATTTCCTGGCCACCGCTCCGGCCGCGACCCTTGCGGCGGTCTCGCGGGCAGAGCTCCTGCCTCCTCCCCGCCAGTCTCTGATGCCGTATTTTTGTTCGTATGTCCGGTCGGCGTGGCCGGGCCGGTAGAGCTGCGAGATCTCGGCGTAGTCGCCGCTCCTGGCGTCGCGATTGTAAATGATGAGGCTGATGGGAGTCCCGGTGGTCAGGCCTTCGAAAACCCCGGAAAGAATTTCGACGGCGTCCGGCTCGGAGCGGGGCGAGGTAAGTGCCCTGCCGGGTCTTCTGCGGTCCAGGTCTTTTTGAATATCTGCCGGGTTTAAGGGGATTTTGGGGGGGCAGCCGTCGATGACGGCGCCAACTGCCGGGCCGTGTGATTCTCCCCAGGTGGTTACGGTAAAAATGTGTCCGAAAGTGTTGCCTGCCATCGCCGTTGCGTTCCGTGCGGCCGGGGTGCGACATCCTGCTCGCTACCCGCAACCCTTTTTAATATACTGATAGTGCAAAACCGATTCATTATATTATAATTAAGAGTACGAGCGGAGGACTTTCTGCAGCTTCAGTCAGCTACCGAGTCCTGGTTTGGAGGCGAAGGGATGAGTGATTATCATCCGGATTGGAAGGAGGAGGTCGAGGAGCAGGTAGATGAGCAGCTCGAATCGCCTCCCATGTTCAAGGTCCTGCTTCACAACGACGACTATACCACGATGGAATTCGTCGTTGAGATTTTGCGGCAGATCTTTAACAAAGACATCATAGAGGCCACCCGGATCATGTTGCTGGTCCACAGGACCGGCCACGGCGTATGCGGGATATTTACAGAGGAAGTGGCTGAGACAAAAGTAGAAATTGTGCACCATCTGGCTGGAAAGAGCGGATTTCCGCTGAGGTGCTCTATGGAAGAAGCCTGACATGATCAACAAAGAACTGGAACTTACGTTTGCGGCGGCGATCAAGGAAGCGAAGCAGCGCCGGCATGAATTTTTCACATTGGAGCATATTCTTTACGCCATTCTTCATGACGCTAAGGGCAGGCGCATTCTCTTGAAATGCGGGGCCGACCTCGAAAAGCTCAAAGAACGGCTGGAGAGGTATTTCGACGAGCGTTCGGAGAAGCTGCCCGAAGGCGTGGAGCAGGACCCGATTCAGACGCTTGCCGTTCAGCGGGTTTTGCAGCGTGCGCTCATGCACGTGCAGGGAGCCGAGAAAAAGGAGGTGGACGCAGGCGACATCCTGGCCGCCATGTTTTTTGAAGAAAACTCCTATGCCGTCTATTTCCTTAAGTCTCAGGGGATAACGCGGCTCGACGTGCTGAGCTTTATTTCTCACGGCATCTCCAAAATGCCGGAACCTGAGGAAGAAGAAGACTATCAGGGGCAGGAGCAGCAGAATGCGCCCAGGCGCGGGGCGTCGGCGCTTGAGAGCTTCACCGTCAACCTCATTGAGAAGGCCCGCCAGGGGCTGATCGACCCGCTTATCGGCCGTGAAGATGAAATCTTGAGGACGCTCCAGATACTTGGGAGGCGCAGCAAGAATAACCCCATACTTGTGGGAGACCCCGGAGTCGGCAAGACCGCCATCGCCGAGGGCCTGGCCCTGCGGATCTTTAAGAAAGAGACGCCGCCTGCCTTTTTCAAGGTAGAGATCTTTGCCCTCGACATGGGCGCTCTTCTCGCCGGCACAAAGTTTCGCGGCGATTTCGAGGCGCGTCTCAAGGGCGTGATCGGAGAACTCAAGAAAAAGAAGGGGGCGATCCTTTTCATCGACGAAATCCACACGGTGGTTGGGGCCGGAGCGACCTCGGGCGGCTCGATGGACGCCTCGAACATCCTCAAGCCTGCACTGGCGGCCGGCGGGATGCGCTGCATAGGATCGACCACCCATGAGGAATACAAGAACCACTTTGAGAAGGACCGGGCGCTCAGCCGCCGTTTTCAGAAGGTGGAAATCCGCGAACCGACCGTGGAGGAGACCTACCGGATATTGCTCGGGCTGCGCCGTTACTATGAAGAGCATCACGGGGTAAGGTATACGGACGGCTCGCTTAGGGCGGCGGCCGAACTGGCGGGCAGGTATATAAACGATAGATATTTGCCCGACAAGGCGATCGACGTGATAGACGAAACCGGCGCAAGCCTGCGGCTCAAAAAAGACAAGCGGGTTAGAACGATAGTGGGTGTGCGCGACATCGAGACGGTGGTTGCAAGGATGGCGCGGATACCGGCTCGAAGCGTCACGTCAGCCGATCAGGTGAGGCTCCAGAGCCTCGATGCGGAACTCAAGGGAAGCGTTTTCGGACAGGACCAGGCTATTGAGATGCTGGTAAAGGCGATCAAGCGGTCTCGCGCGGGCCTGCGTATCCCGGAAAAACCCATAGGTTCATTTCTTCTGATCGGCCCCACGGGGGTTGGCAAGACCGAGGTCGCCAAGCAGCTCGCTCGGATTCTTGGAAATTCCTTTCTAAGATTCGACATGAGCGAGTACATGGAAAAGCACACGGTCTCACGCCTGGTCGGAGCGCCTCCCGGATATATCGGGTTCGACCAGGGAGGGCTGCTTACCGACGCGATACGAAAGCAGCCTTATACGGTGCTGCTGCTCGACGAGATCGAGAAGGCCCACCCGGACCTCTTCAGTATCCTGTTGCAGGTGATGGACCATGCCACCCTGACCGACAACAACGGCAAGAAGGCGGATTTCAGGAACGTGATTTTGCTCATGACTTCCAATGCCGGCGCAAGGGAGATGAATGTGCCGTCGATTGGATTTTCCGGCGGCGAGTGGCAGGACACCAGGGTGGCAAAAGGGATGAAGGCGGTTGAAAGCCTCTTTAGCCCTGAGTTTCGCAACCGGCTCGACGGGATCATTCCGTTCAACGGTTTGAGCATCGGGATAATGGAGCGGATCGTCGACAAGTTCGTGGCCGAAGTTGAAGGGCAGCTCGCGGAGAAGAACATCCACTTCGAGCTGAGCCCCGGCGCCAGAAGATGGCTGGCCGAGTCGGGCTATGATTCGAGCTTCGGCGCAAGACCGCTGGCAAGGTTCATCCAGTCCGAGATAAAGGACATCCTGGCCGACGAAATCCTGTTCGGAAAGCTGCTCAAGGGTGGACGGGTAAGGATTTACAGGCCTGAGGAAAAGACCGGCGAGCAAGAGGGAGAACACGGGGATGCAGAGACCAAGGGTGCAGATCTGAGGACGGAGAACCTTGTCTTTGAGTTTCCGGACAAGAGCCGGGAGGGAGTCAAAGATTATGAATTAGGAATTACGAACTGATTGTGCGCTCCCGGTGACGACAAACCGTATCCCCGGGATGGGGATACGGTTTTGATTCGTAATTCCCGATTAATAATTCATAAATGGGTTTTTGGTGCCTATTTATCAACTGACAGAAGAGCTTCGGTTCCCGCACCCGTCGCTCTCCGACCCGATCGGCATTTTGGCCGTCGGCGGCGATCTGTCTCCGCAGCGGCTTTTGCTGGCTTACAGGCATGGGATTTTTCCATGGTACCAGGAGCCGAGTCCGATACTGTGGTGGTCCCCCGATCCGAGGCTGGTGCTTTTTCCCGGCGAGATCAGGATATCCCGCAGCCTTGAGCGCGTCATCAGAAAAAACCTTTTCACCGTCACGGTCGACCGGGCGTTTGGCGAGGTGATCCGCGCCTGCGCCGAGACCCGCGTGGAAACCTGGATAACCCCTGATATGATAGAGGCTTACGAGGCCCTGCACAAGCTCGGCTATGCCCATTCAGTGGAATCGTGGCATGAGGGAAGGCTTGTGGGGGGACTCTACGGTGTAGAGATGGGAACGGTATTTTTCGGCGAATCGATGTTTTCGATCATGAGCGACGCATCGAAGGTTGCGCTGGTCTACCTTGCGCGCCGTCTTTTTGCCGACCGGGGTTTCAAATTCATAGACTGCCAGACGACGACCCAACATCTCAAGAGGCTCGGGGCAAGGGAAATACCGAGGAAAGAGTTCCTGGAGAGGCTGGCTGAGGCGGTGAAGCCGAATGATGAATGATGAACGTAACATCGCATCAAACGTCGCGAAGCCCGGCCGACCGATGCGAAGAGGAGACGGAAACCGAAAATGCTGGTTGAAAAAGTCATAATCGTCGGTGCTGCGGGGCGCGATTTCCACAACTTCAACGTCTACTTCAGAGGAAATCCGCGCTATCGGGTGATCGCCTTTACAGCCGCTCAGATACCCAACATCGAAGGTCGCACATATCCCCCCGAGCTGGCCGGGGAGCTCTATCCGGAAGGGATTCCCATATTCGCCGAAAAAGAGATGAGAAGGCTCATCAGGCAGCACCGGATCGACCTGGTGGCTTTTTCCTACAGCGACGTTTCATACCTGGAAGTGATGCACAAGGCGGCAGAGGCCATGGCCGAAGGGGCCGACTTCATATTGCTTGGGGCAACTTACACGATGCTCAAATCGAAGAAGCCGGTCATTGCGGTGTGCGCTGTAAGGACCGGCGCCGGGAAGTCTCAGACGACCCGCAAGGTTGCAGCCATATTGGTTGAAAAGGCGGGCAAAAAAGTCGTCGTCGTGCGCCATCCGATGCCCTACGGAGACCTGAGACGGCAGGTTGTCCAGAGGCTTTCGGCCTATGCCGATTTCGAGATCAACAGGTGCACGATAGAGGAGCGCGAAGAATACGAGCTGTTGATCGAGCGCGGGATAACCGTCTATGCGGGAATCGATTACGGACTGGTGCTGGCTCAGGCCGAATCGGAAGCCGATATCATCATCTGGGACGGGGGCAACAACGACACTCCTTTCTACTTTCCGGACCTGCATATAACGGTATTCGACCCTCACAGGCCGGGCCACGAACTGCTCTACTACCCGGGGGAAACCAACTTGCTGATGGCAGACGTCGCCGTAATAAACAAGGTAGACACTGCTGCGGCCGTCGACGTGGAAAAAGTGAGGCAAAACATTTCCGCCAGCAACCCGGAGGCGACCATCATACTTGCGGAATCTCCCATCCGGGTGGACTACCCTGAGCGCATTCGGGGCCGCCGCGTGCTTGTCGTCGAAGACGGCCCGTCGATCACCCACGGTGGGATGCCTTATGGAGCGGCGACGATCGCGGCGCTAAAATTCGAGGCGGCCCGAATCGTACCGGCAAGGCCATATGCGGTGGGGTCTTTAAGGGAGGTCTTCGATCTCTATCCGCACATTGGTGATATTTTGCCTTCGATGGGCTATTCGCAGCAGCAAATAGAGGACCTGAACGAGACGATAAACCGTGCCGATTGCGATTTGGTGATCTTTTCGACCCCGGCGGATTTGAGCGCCCTTCTTCACATCAACAAGCCGGCGATCCGGGTCCGCTATGAATACAAGGATCACGGCCCGCCGTATCTTGAAGACGTGGTGATGAAGGTGGTAAAGCCCCGGCCCTGAGCGGAGAAGGCAGTGGTAGTGATTTGTCATCAGTAAGTATGCGGTCCGCCGTTTTTTTGTTGTGCGGCGAGCAGACGGAAACGGGGAGACTTTGGAAATACAAAAGAAAAGAGAATTACCCGCCATGTATTAAGTTTGGCTTATGTGCGGGCTTAAGCCGGCTTAAACTTTTCAATGTCACAACAGGACTGAATGATTTAAGAATTAGTGTGGCGCAAAGCCGCCACACAATTCACCTTGAATCCCGTAAATTGTCTGATTTTTGTTTTCGTGGTCGAGGGTCGGCGCGGGTTTGCGGGTTAGACTTAGGGTGTAAACTGGACAAAAAGGCGAGGCTGGAAAAGTCCTTGCCTTGCGCTTTCAAAACTTGTCAATGATTGACAAGTTTTGGCAACGAGGTTATTCTTCTGAGAACTCAGAACACCGGAGGTTGGCATGCCTATGAACGTCAATCTAACACCCCAGCTTGAGGACATGGTGCGGCAAAAGGTGGCGTCTGGCCTTTACACATCGGCAAGCGAAGTTGTCCGCGAGGCTTTACGCCTCATGGAAAATCAAGATCAGGTTCGCGCGGCAAAGCTCGCACAGTTGAGGCAAGATATTCGTGACGGGCTGAATAGCGGCGACCCCACGCCGTGGAACCCCGAAGAAATCAAACGTGAAGGCCGCAAAAGGAGAGTCGCCCGTGCAACTGCCCAACCAGAGGCTTAAATGCCAGTCATTGTCAAACGACCACGCGCCAAAAGCGACCTTGCCGAGATATGGGATTACATCGCTGAGGATACCGAGGCCCGTGCCGACGCCTTCATTGATAAGATCGACCGGAAGTTTCAGACCTTGGCGCGGCGCGGCCCCTTATAGGGCGCTTGCGTGAGGAAGTGGCCGAAGGGTTGCGAAGTTTTCCGGTAGGCCGATACGTCATTTTTTATCTGCCCCTGCCAGACGGCATTGAGGTTGTCCGCGTCTTGCATTCTGCGCGTGACCTCAACTCCGTTTTTCATTCCGACGACACCGGCGAGGATTGACGCCCACACACGGCTAACGTCCTGTAAAGCGTCCGCCGCGAGACGCTGAGCGATTGGGCCACATTGTCAGGGCCTTCCCCCTGCTCTACCAGCTTGCGGGCATAGGCGACCTGTTGCGCTGACAGCAGCCGCTTGCGGCAAATCCTCTTTTTGCTCGACACTGCCTTTGTCGCCGAAGACATGAACGCGCCAGGCTTGAAGTTAAACCAACTCAACGGCGATCTGGCTGGGCTTTATGCGGTGTCGGTTTCCGGCAACTGGCGGGTGATTTTCCGTTTCGAGGACAATCAAGCGACCGACGTTGATTTAATCGATTACCACGAAGGAGTAACACACGATGATGAAGACCCTTTAGGAAAGGGGTCATTGGCAAAGCTCCTCTACCCCTTGGTTTTCGCTCCGGGGGCATGCGGAAGTATAGTCAGTTTCTAAAGGGGCGCAGGGGGGATTTTGTTAATGGAGATCTTACCTCAGCGAATGCAACTGGGTATTAAGTTCCCCAAAGCGATAAACCCAAAGGTGTGGCTCACTACACACCAGCCGGCGCAGGATCTGTCCCCCGGTAGTTCCTTCCTTAACTTCAAAGAGACTCTTTCATCCGATCTGGCGGCGAGTACACAGAGTTTCTCGTGGGATTGAATCCGTCCCGCTGGTGCCGTGCCGGACTGTGTTGTACTCCGTATTGTTGGTAAAATGGATCGTCATAGTATAATATTAAAATTTATAATGACACTAATACGAGGTAGCCGAAGTGAAAAGGGGCAAGAAAAGTCTCGTGCAACCGGAACATGTCGCCGGGGGGACACCTCCAAGCCCTTTGACGAAGAAGACGCCCGTCAAGAGGAGTGGGAAGGAATCCATAAAGCCACTCTACGTCGTCGGAATAGGCGCTTCGGCCGGTGGATTGGAAGCGTTGGAGCGGTTCTTTGCCCATATGTCGCCGAATGCCGGGTTGGCGTTCGTCGTCGTTTCTCATCTCGACCCGACCCAAAAGGGAATGATGCCGGAGCTT
>Ga0326728_10027096_pt1 | contig 10061 bp, 10 predicted proteins | sample MB3enrmetagenome_FD_207602 | JGI IMG/M metagenome (GOLD analysis project Ga0326728, IMG submission 207602) | Lab enriched peat soil microbial communities from McLean, Ithaca, NY, United States - MB31MN | ecosystem: Environmental > Terrestrial > Soil > Wetlands > Peat | place: USA: New York... | reverse complement strand
AGTTTGCCACCGTCAAGACCGGCAATGAGATTGCGCTTGGCGCCAAAACGTGTACCTTCCTCGAGGCGCCGCTGCTGCATTGGCCGGACAGCATGTTCACCTTGCTGAACGAGGACGGCATACTGTTTTCGAACGATGCCTTTGGCCAACACCTCTGCTTGGCGCAGCGATACGACTCCGACGTCTCGGAATACGTGCTAATGCAGGCCGCGCAAAAGTTTTATGCCAACCTCATTACGCCGCTGTCCCAGTTAGTGCTCAAGAAATTGGACGAAGTCAAAACGCTCGGGTTGCTCGACAAGATACGCGTGATCGCGCCTTCTCACGGACAAATCTGGACCGATCCGGCCAAAATCATTAACGCCTACACGGGCTGGGCAACGGGAAAAGCGAAGAACAAGGCCACGATCGTGTACGACACGATGCATTACTCCACCCAAAAGATGGCACACGAACTGGCAGAGGGACTCATTGCCGGAGGGGTTGACGTCGCGGTTTATTTCTTGCACACCGACGAACGAAGCGAGATTGCAAAGGATATCCTCGACAGCAAACTCGTCCTGTTCGGCGTTCCGACAATGCACAACGAGCCGTTCCCAAGCATCGGGGATATTGTGTACTATCTTCGGGGGCTGCGATTTGACAAGACTGGCCAAAAGAAGCTAGCCGTTGCGTTTGGCTCTATGGGGTGGCGAGGCGGCGCGGCCAAGAAGCTCGCAGACGCCATTTCAGCGTGTGGCTTTGAGGTACTGCAAGATTTGGAAGCTAACTATGTGCCGTCAGAAAACGAGCTCGCCCAATATTATGAGATGGGCAAACAACTCGCTTCTCGAATCGCGACACAAAGGCATTCCTAAGGTCTGCGATGCAAACAGACGCCCAATCTCCTAGAGTAAATGCACACAAGAGTATTTCGAGGAAGATAGCAACAGCCGCAGTGGTGACGAGCGCGTAATAGGTGATCGGCCGAACGTCGTACACATAAAGGAACGCGAAAGGGAAAAAACCGCAAAATAAACAGCGACCAGACCATTGAATGCCTCGTGCCCAGCGAACCAGCGAATTCTCGCCGTTCTGTCGGATTTAATTGGCGATAAGTCGTGCCCTAATGTCCCCTTCTAGATCAACGCGTGTCATGCTTACAAGCTCTTGCGCGCTCAGTAGAGCGCCTCATTCGGGCGAGAGCATCTATATCTCCCGTAAATAAGGATGGTGGCGGGAACGGCCACCATCAGAACAAAAAGAGTAGTCACAACTACCGATGGAAGCGCCAGGAAGTTCAACGGTGAGAAACCGGCTTCGTTAAGTACGGCCGGAAGAACAAGACCTAAAACGCCAACAATCAGCAGCACATAGAGAGTGACCTTCTTAGCCATCGAGACTGCATTCTTCGAGCTGTTTGTAAGTCTCTCAAGAATAGCGTCTTTCTCTTGGTAGATGAAACCCCAAATGGCCATATCGCCTACGAGCGTTTCGCTGTGGGAGCTCTGCTTTTGAAACAGCAGACCAGTGATGTTCGATCCGGTGAGGCGCTTGATAATCTCGCCCTCTGTTCCTTCAAAGATGATGCCGACGATCGACGCTCCGTTAAGAATTTTCATGTCGACTCTTGCTCCGGTAGTGAGTTCCTCCTCGCCCGTACCCTTGTCGCGACAGATAATCCCAACAATCTGCGACCCGCTGACGGGCCCGTGCTCAGGCAGAAGTGGAGCTTCGCGCGAGGCCTCGACCTTCCCGGATTCGCCGGCTACGTCATCTTGAACACCGCCCTTATTCTGAAATATCACGCCTTTGATCCTCACACTTCTGAGGATTTGTTCATCGACGTCGGCCTCGTGTCGGTACACGATACCCGTAACCCGTGAACCGCTTACGAGCTTATTCTCGATCGAGTTCTCTTCACGGTAAGTGAAACCGGTAATTGGGACGCCGGCGAACAACTTGACGCTAATTGCAAGTCCGCCCAGAAGCTGCGTATCCGTCGAACCCTTACGCTGGTAGAGGATCCCAGTGACTATAGACGAATCCTCTGCGACTTTCATTGGCTCGGAACCTCATTTCGATAAAGAATGCCTACAGCCTGTGCACCGGCCGCGGACGACAGATCACTCACGTCGTTTAAGAGCTTGATCTCGGCGCCACCTTGCTGCCGATAGAGGAGTCCCTTCACCGCTTGTCCGCTGACAAGACACAGAGCGCCCGTCTGGGTTTCTTGGTGAAGCACACCGATCAGTAGTGCGCCTGCCGCGGCCGACAGATCACTCACGTCGTTTAAGAGCTTGATCTCGGCGCCACCTTGCTGCCGATAGAGGAGTCCCTTCACCGCTTGTCCGCTGACTAGTTTCAGCGCTGTATGCGCTACGCGCAAGAGCTTGAGCTCAGGCGCTTTCGCCTCTTCATATAGCACACCGGCGATCTTTGACCCCGACAATAGTTGCACGTCAGTGGCCGTTTGATCTCGATAGAGCACTCCGGTAGCTGTCGCGTCGCGCAAGAAATCCACATCGAATTTTGACGCACTTAAAAGCTTGACTTCGTCCGATTCTTTTTCAAGATAAGCGATCCCCGTAATCTGTGAGCCGCCCAGCAACTCTAGTTCAGCTTCGTCGCGTTCCTTGTGAATCACGCCTACGATCTTCGTTCCGCTTCGCCATCTCATGCGACTGGACCCTCCTCAATGCTCTGCTGCAACTAGGACTCTCTTCTTATTTATCTCTAGCTAAAAGGTGCTTTTGCGAAATTAATCCCTCTTTCCTTATCATACTCAAAATCAGCGCGCTCAGAAGGCCCCGGGTCAGCGCCATCGCGTATCCCACCCCCACGTTTCCAAACGACACGATAAACGCAATGCTGAACGTGATAAACGTAACCCGCCCAACGGCATTGGCGAACTCGTTTGTTGCCAACGCGCACTATCATACCTCAGGTTTACGATGTACAGGTTCTTTGCAGTCAGGTACATGTTAAATGCAGCGGCTGTCGTCCATCGAGTGGCTTCAATCCATGGCGCCGTATACGGTTACGAAGGGCGGCTCAAGTGTGGTACCCGGCAAGACGGCGTGCCTTGAGTGTATTTACCCCACGCTCCGCCACGCGAGGTGTTTCCGTGTTAGGTACGACGCCTGGCGTGATAGCTTTGCTCCAGGCAACTGAGGAGATAAAGTCACTGACTGGCACAGGAGTGGTGTTGGAAAACGAAATGCTCATCTATGACGGCGAAACGATGAGCTTCGACAGGGTCAGGGTTTTGCGCAACCCGCAGTGCAAGTCGTGCACTACTCTCGGGGTAGTGCCGTCTAAATGTCCAGATATGTAGCTTGATCCGTGGAGAAGGTCCTGCTTGTCGCTAACTTGCCCCATTCGCACGCCGATGAGGCGAGAACGAGGTCACACCTACGACTGTTGGGATCATTAATAATGTGAGGCGCTGTTTGAAGCCGACGATAGCGGAGTCAAAAGGCCCGATAGCCGAAGCGGCCGTTTCCTCGACGCCTGGCGATAAAGTTAGCGCGCTTGGGGTTGATCGAAGACCTGTTTGCCCCTCATCTCGTTTTTTCGCAGCGTTCATCGATCCTAGTCGTTGGGTTTGTCTTTCTTCCTCCGTCTTTGCTCGTCAGCCCAGTCGCGCCAAACAGCAACGCCCTCTTTCGTGCCGTCGCGTTTATCGTCGGCTTTGCCGTGGTCATAATCGCGTACCATACGATCTTAGAAGGCGTCGCGGGCACGACATTGGGCTGGTGGCTCACAGAGAAGCGGTCGTGCGAGAGGATTGCGCCGAAGTGGGATTACGGCGCTCGGCACTCAGAAATAGCATGCGCCTAGTCGCGCGCTACCTTTCGTCGTGCATATCTCCTCGGCACAATCATCGCTCGGAACAACAGAAAAAAGCAGCGGCTAGGGGCCAGGTAGTAAGAACGGTGGTAATCAACATCTTATGGAAACGTCGCAAGACGCAGATTGACGTCGCAGTGTCACTTCTGCGGCGGACGAACCCGTTGGAAGAGGTTGGGGTCGAAGTCGATGTCGACCTGTTCTTGTTCGGAGACGCCGCTCCTTGTCAGACTGAAGATGCGCCAAAAAACGAGGAACAACGCGAGTAGTGCGATCCCTAGTATCCCGATGAATTTCTTGTTGCCGGCGTAGAGAGCGATCGAGCTGGCAACAATCCCGATCACCACGAGCACAAGCAGCACAAGGTTTGTTTTTAAAAGGCGACTGTAGGCCATTTTGTAGCGTCCGCGTTAACAGAACAAACGGAGTTTGGGCAGAAACTACATAAAGCTTGTTCGTTGGCTCTGGGGCACGTTTTTGTCGCGTGTCGAGGCCCGGTTAGCACGTGCTTTTAAGCGAGCAGCACGGCTATTATGCCAGAAAGAAACACCCCGTCAAAGGTCCCGGCGCCTCCAATTGACGCAACTGGCGCTCCGATTTTTTTGATTGCACCCAAATTTGTTAAATCGGCGCCGATGAGAGTGCCGAGTACTCCACACACGTAGGCTAAGGCAAAGGCGTTAGCGACGCTTGGAAACTGCGCCAAAACGACAATGGTGTATACAGCTGCGACGAGTGGCGACACAAGTGCGGGAGAGACGATCCCAACTCCTTTTACCGGTCTTGATATGAGATGGGAAATGATTGCGACAAGAGTAACTCCGACGATCGCAAAGCCTACGACGCCCGGAAATCGCCAGAGGAGATAGAGCGAGACAACAGATGGAATGAGGGCGCCACCGACGTTAAGGGCAACGACCGTTTTTCGTGAGCCCACAGCGGCCGCCGGTACGTGGTACGTCATCCCAAAAACGGTGACATACGCATCCTGCATAACAGCCTCACGAGATTCAAGGGTGAATAGCGGTATGTTGATAAAGCTCCCGACAAGCACCGCTAAGAGCAACAGTGTGATTGCTTGCTCAGAGAAGCCGATTCGACCAAAAGCAGCTCCGATTAGTCCGAGGAAGATGAAAATAAAGAGTACGATTAGCGTGAATATGAAAAATGCAGTTATGGCCAGCGAAAATGGGCTATAGACGTACGCTCGATGATCTGCCAAAAATTGTTTCCAATCAGCGTCCCGTTTTTCGCGCCGCACGCGCTCGCGAACAAATCTAGCTGAAAGCATGTAAACCTTTGATTAATTATAAGTTTTTCAGGCAATTCGCGAACATGGGCGCAACCGGTACTGCTGCGTGCAGCGGCAAAATCTCGCAAAAGGAGGTTGAGGCTTAGGAATAGCCACCTGGCTTATTGCGCCGCGATAAGGCTGAGTAGCGGCGACTCGTCGGACGCTGCTGCCTTTCCTAGCGACGCTTAGCGTGGGACACTGCTTGGACTAGAGCTGCTCGTTAAAAAAAGCGCTGTCACCGTTTAGAACCAGTTTTGAAACGAAGGGTCTCAGCGTACTTTACACCGACGCCGGCTAGTTCACCTATGCACTGGGCAACACTACAAAGCTCATTTTGAGCTCGTTGAGAAGCTCGCTCAAAGGGACGCAGCCTCAGTGAACGTCGCTAGCAACTCTCAAATCGAATTCTTTTGATGCTCTGACGTAGTGGTCAAACAGTCCGCGGCCCCACTCCATGCCCGGCTCGCTGTAGCTTAGCAACTCGTCTGAATAGTCATACGACCCATCGAATCTGAAAAGTCCGAGCATAAAGAAATAGTCAGTTACGGTGAAAGCTATTCTTGGGCTTTGTTCAATCACGCGCAGCGTAAGATTTGTCTTAAGTACATTCTTGAGCGTACTGCGATCTATAAGCTCTAGCACGGTGTTGAGCACTTCGCCGGTAACGACAAGCTCGATCGGTACGCCTTTAGCGGCTAGATCGGCGAAAGTATCAAGCAAGTCCGGTGTGAATGCGGAGAAAACGCCTCTTATCACTTTAGCCTTTTCGAGTAGCTTGACAAAGGTCGAAAAGGCCTTGAAAACGTCAGTCGGCGTGCTTGTCAAGAGGTGTGACTCTTGCAGAACCCCTATGTTCTTAAGGAAATCGTCGGGGATACCGCTTAAATCGTGTCCAAGCCAGAACTCGCCAAACTGAGTAATTACGTCGACGGTTTTTACGAAGCTCTCCAAGTGTAAAGCGACAATCTTACCGGAGCTTGTAAGCAGGTAGTTGCGCTTACCGTCTTGCATGGTAAGACGTTCTTTCTCCAGCTCTCTGAGCGCGTGTATTGCTGCCGTTGAGCTTGTTCCTGTTGCTTCGCGCAATTCGGCGAGGGTTGTCGCGCCGTTGTTAAGCGAGAGAATGAGATTCTTTCTGACGTCTGAACATATCAATAGCCTCGCAACGTCGGCTTGTGGCTCCAGTACCACTCCGTTCAGTTCTTATACCCCCTTGTTATTTCATACATTAATTATTACGTCATATCAACGATGTTGAGTAATATCAACGATGGAGTTTGATATAAAGCTTGCTACAGTAGTCCAAGGTATATAATGCATTTTAAAATTGTCTAAATACATAATTATTGTCTTTTCTTATCAATATCTGTAATCCGCACTAACAAATCGTCTCGCACCCGTTGACCCGATTATTCCTTTTTCAAGTAGTTCCTGAACCTGCACAGTCCCAGAGGCGTAAAATCGATCGCACACGCCGTCAACTGAGCACGCTTCTGCCCTATCTCGGCGACGAAGCGCTTTCCTCAACCTCAAGAGCTGGTTGTACCACGCACTAACTCCCAGTCGGCGCTCGCACTTGGAACCTCATCCAGGAGCGACAATCGGTGCGTGAGATCCACGATACGCTCTTCGAGGAATACGATCTCTGATCGCTGTGAGCGTCAATATTGTCCTCTCATGACAATATTGCAAATCTTCCTACCTCACGGACCAATCCTACTAACTACAATATAAAGATGCCGAAATTGCTTTCGAAAACGCTGTCGTTTTGTGAAGGCGGACGATTTTGGCTCCTTGTAACGTTTTCTGGCGTTTCATCGGTACGTGCGATGACCACGAGAAAGGCAAGCGCACCGTTATAAAGGGTCTGGCAGACCCGTGTAGACAGTCCGGCAAGCTTCGCGAATGTATCGGGCAGCCGGACAGTCGGGAGCATTCACGCGGGCGGCGTTAATCTCGCTTGCAATCCACTTCGGGATACCAAGTTCTACGGCGCACACGAAAACGGAAGCGAAACGTGCCGAATACTACCGTCTTGGTGGTGGAGCAGAAGGCAAGAAGCCCCGTAACCTTGCTAGAGACTGCAAGCCGGCCTCTCATTTCTAAGACAGCAATGTATGAGGAAGGGAGTTATTGCGTAGAAGATTACGATACAGTTCGTGTATGGATGCAACGTTTCGGCGAGCATAGGTCTACAGGCTCTCATTATATTGTGGATATTGACTATACAGAAGGCATCGAGGCTCTCCTCAGCAGAGTAATTTTTCGTGGCCGTTGTTTTTTTAAGCAGAACAAAACTCATGATCTCAAATCAAAACGCTTATTGCTTCTTCGATCCGCTTGTGTTCCAGCTTATGCATTCACCTGAACAACCAGGCCCTCCAATGGATGAAAAAGACACATGCAACGGTAAGAGGCAGTTTAGTAAGTTGAGATGGTCATTAATAGGGCTTTACGCTCTTAGTATCGTGTTTTTGCAAATATCCAAGAATCCCCTTGGGAGCACGACTGAGGCTTCGATATACGCCCTCGTGGTATTCGTTCTCGCGGGTCTCCACGGCAGAGAACGTTATGGCCTCAAGAATATCGGGATCTTTCTTCTCGTGACCTGGGCAATAAGCCTCTTTTTTGAAGCGTTGAGCGTTCAAACTGGGATACCCTTTGGGCATTATCATTATTCCATGCAATTTCCAATTTCACTATTTGGGGTGCCGTTAGTCATTATAGTCGCCTACTTTGGCGCGGGATATTTCTCTTGGATGTTGTCACACGTATTAACAGGACAATTTAGCAAGAAACTTCAGGGAAAATGGATTTTTGTCGTTCCATTTATTGCCGCGTGTATCCTGGTAATGTGGGATGTTTGCTTGGATCCCATTCTTTCAACCGTACTATCTCAGTGGGTGTGGGAAAGTCCGGGCCCCTATTTTGGGGTTCCTATTATAAACTTTGTAGGATGGTTTGTGACCGGCTTTATCTTTTACCAACTATTTGCGCTCTACCTGTCTAAATATGACCGTATTAGACCTCAAAAAGTGAAAACGCTTGCCAGTAAGCCTTATTGGCTTGAAGCAGCTATTGTTTATGGCCTTATCGGTTTCACGATTATAATAAGCCCTGTTGCAATTTATAACGATATCACGGTGTCTATGGCGTTAGTAACAGTTTTCACAATGATATTTGTGGCTGTCATTTCGCTTATTGCAATTATAAATAAAAATGAGCTACGATAATTGGGCTACCCTTTTCCGCTCTATCGCATCGACTGCCTAAGCACGATCGCGAAGCATGTAAGCCACTAAGCACGTTGAATTCAGTTAGCGCTGCTGATCTGAAAAGTGAAGCACGCCGTTCTGGCGTGGTCGAATGTCCTGCACACTTGGTGCATTTCGGATCATTTGTGTTGACGCGGCCGAAGTGGAGGCCGTGCCAGCAGGCTCGGTATCTTCCGTGACTCTTCTCTTGTTTGGTTGCACGCAGGCAGCTTTTTTGGGCTGTCTTTGCATTCAGGCTCTGAACGGCATAGTACCTGTCAGCGACTGAATGCAAGTGAGCTTGGCCTCGCTAACTTAAAGGATGTGTGGCCACCCTAAGGCGAATGGCGTGGCATAGAGGGCCAGGAACATCCATTCAGCGCCTACAAGGGAATAATAGAACCTGCTTGTTTCAGCTCCTGCCCTCGTAAAGCGTAAGATGCTCCAATACCCGTAAATCACGCCGAGAATCAAAACGATAATGAACGGGTAGAAAATGGCTTGTAACATCGAGAATGCCACCCACAGCACAAGCGTAGAGTTCAGGAGTAGCAGCAGATTTCGCGTCTTGGTCCTGCCCAGGGACACGGGGATGGTCCGCACGCCGGCCTTCTGGTCACCTTTGATATCGCGGACGTCAAGAAGCACGGTATCAATCAGAACCTTGACAAAGATAAAGTAGGTAACCATTACCACGATAAATGCGATATTGACTTGAACCGCAAGTGTTAGAAGCACTGCTGTTGCAGTTACCGTCCCTGCGATCGTGATATTCTTAAGAAACAAGATGTTCTTTAGCCTAAATCTGCGAGTTCCCAAGCTGTAAAAAAACGCTACAAAGAACGCGAGGAGGATGACGATGATTGCAGACGGATAGCTGAAGAGAGCGAGAACCACTGCGATGCTGATTGATTCGACGCTCGCAAAAAGGAGGTAGTCTCGGTTTTTCATTATGGATCGACCTCCGTCGGGCAGATTGATTGCGTCTTCTTTGAGGTCTGTCACTTTGTTTAAGCTATAGATAGAACACGCCAATAAGAAAGCAGCGATTAACAGCAAGGCGCTACTCAAGATCAAAGTACCTTGAAGCAAAAATGAAAAGTAGAGTACCGCTACATCAACAGCGCTAAGGAACGTTATAGCGTAAATCGGACTAGAAATAAAGGAGTATATGTACCCCTGCCGCGTGCGTGGCTGTGGTAAACGAAATGCGGCCAGGAGTTCTCCGTTTGACGCAGTGCCGCTAGAGACTGAAGGGTTCTGTCTTCTCGACATAGTATGCGAACAACTCTCGGCCCCATTCTAGCGCTTCAGGGCTGTAACTCAGAAGGGCGTTAGACCAGTCGAAACTCCCGTCAGGCCTGAAGAAGGCTATCATGAAGAAGTAGTCTGTAACCGTTAAGGCAAAGTTCGGCTGGGTTTCAAGTTTAGAGATCTTGAGATTCTTTTTAATGGCGTCTGCTAGCTCTTTTCTATCCGCCGATTTTAGCGTTGCGTCCAGTACAGCGGGCGTGAAAATAAGTTCGATGTCTACGTTTTTTTCTACGAGTTTGATAAACTGGGCCGTCATTTCTTCGGCGAAAATCGGGGAGATGGCGCGTACCTCCTTAGAATTTTGAAGCAGCGTGTAGAGCGCAGAAAAACCTTTTAAGAGATCCGCAGGCGTACTTGATAGAACGGCA
>Ga0326728_10027095_pt1 | contig 10061 bp, 3 predicted proteins | sample MB3enrmetagenome_FD_207602 | JGI IMG/M metagenome (GOLD analysis project Ga0326728, IMG submission 207602) | Lab enriched peat soil microbial communities from McLean, Ithaca, NY, United States - MB31MN | ecosystem: Environmental > Terrestrial > Soil > Wetlands > Peat | place: USA: New York... | reverse complement strand
GCCGGAGCAATATCGCCGCATACGGCCGTACCTTGCGCTAGCGGAACGGCTGGGCTCGCTGGTTTCGCAGGCGGCGGCCACGCGGCCAGCCCGGATACGGATTCGCTATGCCGGCGAACTTGCGGAGATTGGGACGCACCTCTTGCGCAGCGCTGTTCTCGCCGGGCTGTTGAATGCCGTTCTCGATGAAAAAGTGAACGTCGTAAATGCTCCCGCGATTGCGGGGGCCCGCGGACTGATCGTCGAAGAAGAAACGCGGCGGCGGGAACATGGCTTTCCCCATACCCTGGAAGTAGCGGCGGTGCCAGACAAGGAAGGCGCGGTGGGGTTCAGCGCGGAGGGCACCGTACTCCATGACGGTTCGCCGCGCGTGATCAACATTGATGGAATCGCGCTGGAAGCCCAGTTGGAGGGCACGGTACTGTACCTTCGGAACCACGACGAACCCGGCGTGATCGGCTATATCGGTACGACGCTGGGGAAACATGGCGTAAACATTGCCACCTTCGCGCTGGGACGTCGCGAAGCCGCTTTGGGGGCCGAAGCCGTCTCCCTGGTGCGGCTGGATGGCGAGGTATCCGCATCAATTCTGGAGCCGATCCGGGCGAACTCCGCAATCACGCAGGCGCGGCTGCTGCACTTCGGCAAGTCGTGAACGGATTGCCGGTCGAGCAGGAATCGCCGCGCGTGGTGAGAGGACGCGGAAAATTCTTTGCACCGTGCGGGAGCAACCCCCCGCGGGCCAACTATTTGCAATTCCGTTCCTGAGCATTCAAGGAACTTTTCTTGACACCAGACGCAATTTGGCAAAGAATTTGACAACTCCAAGGAAAGTCCGTGGTGAAACGAGGGCGCCCGGGCAGTTCCAGCTTCGTACGTATGTTTTTCCTGGTCGGGTAACCTTCGAGGGATGAGTCTCCGGGGAATCCCGCCTCTTCAAATTTACATCGCGGACCAAAACGGTGCACGGAGTGATGTCGGCGGAAGAAGTATTTCTGCTGCCGGAGCCGGCTTGTATTTTGAGTCAGTTCTCCTTAGTGCGGGGCGCATAGGCAACAGATCATGGGGCAGGGAACTGTTTGGATTTCCAGGGGCAGCGCAGTGGAGCACTTGATCAAGGTTCTGGGATTCGTTTTTTCATAGGCATGTTGGTTTTGCGGGTTCGCGGCCCAGGTTGCAAGTGGTTCATTCGAAGCAATTGAAAGGTGTATCGCTGGATGGAACTGCTGACCGTCATGGTGGTCGGGAGAAAGGGTGATGTTTTATGAAGCGCGTTTATTCGTTGTTTTGCCTTGGTTTCTTTCTCTTGCTCTGTCTCACCCCTGGATTTGCGCAAATAGGCACAACCTCGCTGCGGGGCACAGTGACAGACAAGACCGGCGGTGCGATCGTGGGTGCGAACGTAAAGATCAGCAATTCCCAGACCGGCTTTGAGCGCTCGACGACGACCGGAAGCTTCGGAGGTTACGAGTTCCTCGCATTGCCACCCGGGACCTACGCGTTGACGGTGGAAAAGCAAAGCTTCCAAAGGTATGCGCAGACGAATCTCCAACTGTTGGTAAACTTGCCAGCCACCCAGGACGTCACGCTGCAGGTGGGCTCGGTGACGCAGACAGTAGAGGTATCCGCCACAGCCGTGCCGCTGAACACGACGGATGCATCAATCGGGAACGCCTTCAATGAAAATCAGGTGAAACAATTGCCGATGGAAGGGCGAAACGTTCCTGATTTGCTCAGCTTGCAGCCGGGAGTGGCCTACACCGGTAACCGCGCAGACGTGCCGGACTGGGACACACGAAACGGGGCCGTGAATGGCGCACGCAGCGACCAGAGCAACGTGACCCTGGACGGCGTGGAAGTAAATGACGTTGGTGGGGCGGCATTTACGTCCGTGCTGCCGGTCACTCTGGATTCCGTACAGGAGTTCCGCGTAACGACTTCGAATTACAACGCGGACCAAGGCGGGTCCTCCGGCGCACAGGTGGCCCTGGTCACAAAGAGCGGCACGAATGACATTCACGGATCGGCGTATGAATATAACCGCAACACAGCCACCAGCGCGAATGATTATTTCGTGAAGGCCGCGCAGATCGACACCTGCCTCAGTAACGGCATCTCGCTGAGCGAGAAACAGTGCAACACCCCCCCGAAGCTGATCCGGAATATCTTTGGCGGTTCCCTCGGCGGACCGATCAAGAAAGACCGCCTCTTCCTCTTTCTGAACTATGAGGGAACGCGGCGGTCAGAGGCGCAAAGCGTGACCGATACGGTTCCCTCGAATACATTGCGAGACGGGATCATCCAGTACCTCTGCCAGATGAACCCCGATGGAAGTCTGAATACAACGAGTTGCCCCGGGGGCTCAGTGACCGGTCTCAGTGGAAAAAGCTACACGGTGCCGGCTGGCTATTATGCGCTTTCACCGACGCAAATTACGGCGATGGATCCTCTCCATTTGGGACCGGACAGCGCCATCCTGCAATACCTAAATACCTGGCCGACTTCCAACAGCAAAGCCTGCGGGGACGGATATAACTACACGTGCTTCAATTACAGCGCGCCGATTTCCGAAACCAAGGACGAGTACATCGCAAAGATGGATTACAACATTACGAAGGATGGCAAGCAGCACGTTTCTGTGATGGGAGCGCTGCGCAACGATAGTAACCCCGGCGCGGCATTCTATCCCGGCTTGCCGCCGTCGCAGTCGAATGTGAACTATAACAAAGGTATCGTTGTGAATTACAACGGAGTCATCACCTCAAACCTAATTAACAACTTCCGGTACGGCTATGTTCGGCAGAGCGTCGGGGTCATCGGAAACTCCAACCAGGATTGGATCCTCCTGCGTGGCCTGACCACCGATGTGCCTGCTCCCCCGTATCCAATCACTCGCACGCACAGCTTCCAACGGCCCACGAACCTTTTCTCGGACGACGTGTCCTGGATGCGCGGCAAGCATACCTGGCAGTTTGGCGGGCAAGTCGCGTTTATCCGGACACCCAGCATCAGCTATGGAACCTCGTTCAGCGATGGCAGCGCCAATGCGTCCTGGACTGATACATCCGGATATGCGCAGAAGAGCTCTTCGCCACTGAACCCAGTGAATAGCGGGTTCCCGCAAGTGGATGCCAGTTTCGCCAACTCCTATGATTTTCCGCTCACGGGGTTGCTGGGAATGGTGACGGAGGTAGACGCCCAGTATAACTTCCAGAGGGACGGGAGCGCCTTACCGGACGGGGCGCCGCTCACGAGGCGGTTCGCCATCAACAGCTACGAAATGTATGTACAAGACGTGTGGAAGGTGAAACCGACTTTCACGCTCACGCTCGGCTTGCGGTATTCCCTGTTCTCGCCGCCGTGGGAAACGAACAAGCTGCAAGTCTCGCCGACGGTCAACATGGACCAGTGGTTTCTGAATCGAGCGGCGGAGGGCAATGCGGGGCAGCCTTCGAACCTGGATCCGCTGGTTTCGTACGACTGGTCAGGAAAGGCCAATGGCAGACCAGGCTTCTACAATTGGGACCCGAAGGATTTCGGGCCGCGCGTGGCGTTCGCCTGGGCCCCACGCATGAGCAAGGGACTGTTGGGTGATGTGTTTGGGCAAGGCAAAACGTCCATCCGAGGCGGATTTGCGATGGTATACGACCGCTTCGGGCAAGGTCTCGTAGACGACTTCAGCCAGTATGGGTCCTTCGGGCTGTCGACAGAGCTCACGAACTCCGCCGGCTATGAAAGCCCTTGCACCGCGCCGCGTGTGACGAGTATGCACACCATCCCGACAATGGATCTTGGTTGTGCCAGTGCGAATCCACCAACTCCTCCTCAGCCGATCTTTCTCTCGGCACCCCCGGCCAATTTCCCTGAGACGTTTCCCACGGGGACGTTCTACATAGGGTCAACCATTGACAAGGGATTGAAGACACCCTACGCCTACACAATCGATTTTTCCGTTTCGCGGGAATTGAAGGGCGGATTCACGTTTGAAGCGGCCTATGTGGGTCGCCTCTCGCGGCGTTTGCTCATGCAATTGGACGTAGCCACGCCTTTGGACCTAAAAGATCCAGCAACAGGAGTGGACTACTTCACCGCGGTAACGGCACTGGCCAAAATCTACCGGACCGGCGTCTCGACGGATAACTTCAATGCCTCAATGGTGCCAGCCAACATCGCGCAGTATTGGGCGGATATTATTTCGCCGTTGCAACCCGGCGACGCCTATTTAACGGGCTCGTGCGGCAGTGCGCCAACGACGAGTCCCGTCGTAGCCGCCTACGACTTGTTCTGCGGGAACAGCCTGAACGAGACGACGGGATTGTTCATCCTCGACTACTACGGTCTGTCGGGTGTTAGCGGTGCCTCCTATCTGCCGAGGGGCGGACAATACACGTTCTATAATCCACAGTTCGCCACAATGTACATGTTCAAGTCCATGGGCACCGCGAGTTACAACGCGGCACAGTTCTCTCTGCATCACAAGATGTCGCATGGTGTGCAGTTCGACTTTAACTACACGTTTTCGAAATCCATCGATTTGGCTTCGGACGCAGAAAGAGTTGGCACCATGGAAGGAAACGGCGCAGAGATTATGAATGCCTGGAATCCGAACCAGTTCCGGGGCGTGTCTGACTTCGACGCCACGCATCAGGTGACGGCGAATTGGGTTGCCGATCTGCCATTTGGGAGGAATCGAGCGATTGGGAGAGATGTGAACGGGTTCGTGAACGCTCTCATCGGTGGATGGCAACTCTCGGGCCTGACACGTTGGGAAAGCGGATTTCCGTTCTACGTGACAAACGGATATCAGTGGCCAACGGACTGGCAACTGTCGGGCAACGCCTACCAGATCGCCCCGGTGAAGACGGGGACGTTCCACGATCCGAGCGATGCATCGGTTGTGAGCGCATTTTCCAACTTCTCCGCGGCGCAGGCTTCGTTCCGTGAGCCGTACCCCGGGGAAGCAGGGCAGCGCAACAACCTGCGCGGCCCCGGCTATTTCAGCATGGATATGGGGCTGGCCAAGCGGTGGCAGATGCCCTGGAACGAACACCATAGTCTGCAATTCCGCTGGGAGGTCTTTAACGTGTTCAACGTCGTGCGGTTCGATCCGCTTAGCATCAATGCGGTGATGGACTACTCCGGCTCGACATTTGGACAGTACACGCGGCTTTCCACCAATCCACGCGTGATGCAGTTCGCGTTGCGCTACGAGTTCTAACGGCCTCGGGGTACACACGGAGTGGCTGGGGGGCGGGAGCTTCTTCCTGGCCACTCTTCTTTTGGCTGCATCGCCCTGATGTTATTGTTTCAAGCGTCCGCAATCTGTCAGGTGAGCACCTCCTCCTCCATTCCGTAGCGCCCACCAGCGCACGTATGCTAATCTGTGTATCTGGCTCGGGCACCGTTGTTTGCCTGAGCAGCACTGTCGGGGCGTGGCTCAGCCTGGCTAGAGCGCCTGGTTCGGGACCAGGAGGTCGGTGGTTCAAATCCACTCGCCCCGACCACTTGAATCCTGCAATGAGAACACGATTGGGAAGACTGAGCGAGGGAGAGGTCCCTTGCTGCGCTCAGGATTTCGCCTGCGGGCCCGGACGCCCGCAGAACGGCTCAAGTTCAAATCCACTCGCCCCGACCACTTTCACCCCTAAGAACCGCCGTCAAAGTTCATGGATGGGGTCAGTTCGGATGCCGGGCGCGAAACTCCCTGAGGCACTTCCGGGCTGTATCCAGTTCTGAAAACCGGCTGCCTTCCTGTTCGACCAGGTAGAATTCCACTCCGCCCATGCCCTCCGCAGCCGCGAAAATGTTTTTCCAGTCCGCAACGCCCTCGCCGAACAAAACCGCATATCCCTTCGCCGGGTCCGGCGACCAATCCTTGCAATGCAGCGAACGAATTCTGCCCGGATTTGCACGAATCCAGGCGACGGGGTCCGATCCGGCCTCCAGGCAAGTGCCCACATCCAACTGCAGCATGACCGTGGGTTTCGTGTTCTTCGCGATAATCTCGATAGGCCGCGCATTCATGGGTAGATCCGCGGCCGGAGTGAACTCCAGTTGGTGGTTGTGGTAGCCCGCTTTCAATCCCGCTGATTCGAGTTGCTCGGCCGCAGAGTTTAGCGTTTCGGCCACCGCCTTCCAGCCGTCTACACCGGGCTGCGGTTGTGCCGAAGCCATCACCACATACTTGCTGCCCAGAATCAAATTGAAGTCGCGCGCCTTTGGGAGATTTTCTTTGTTGAAGAAGGAGCTGTCGTTGTGCGTTGAAAAGCACCGAATCCCCAGATCGTCGAGGAGCTTTCTCATCTCCTTCGTCTGGCTCTCGGTCCATGCAAAATACGGCGCGTAGAATTCCACGCACTGGTAACCCATCTCAGCCACTGCTCGCAAGGTGGTTTGGGGATTCCGTTTGAGTTCCTCGCGAACGGAATAGAGCTCCAGCCCGACGGGAACAGAAGTTGCGGCGCGAGCATCCCATGCCCACGGAAGGATCGCGGAATAAGTCAGAAACCTGCGGCGCGAAAGAGTATGTGACGGCATTGCCAAATCCTACCGCAGAATTCGCAGGATTTCATGCCAGTTCAAAGAATCTCAGGTTGTAGCCGGGCACAGCACAGGACCTCCGGAAAGCGAGGCTGCAACAAGACGCAATTACTGAGCGTGCCCGAGGGTATTTTCCTTGTAGGCCTTCTGCAAAACGAAGAAGGCTTTTTCTTGTGGCCATCCTCGGAAATGAGTCCCTTGCGATTGTAGAAATCCTGTATTTCCGGCAGCAGCCGCCGTGGAGAGCGGAAATCCATCAGGATCCACGGGCTCAGTCCCCGCAATTGCGGTATCTGATTCAGCATGACGAACTGATGTTCGTAGATATTGGCCTGAAATTCTTCTGTCCACCGGGTTGAGACATCGCCGTGCAAGTCGGCCTTTGCCCCGCCGCCAAATTCGCTCATGATGAGCGGCTTTTGATAGCGAATATCCCACTGCGTATGGTCTGCGTCGGCGGCCGTGTGTTCGTACCAGCCGATGTATTCATTGGTTCCCAGCACGTCCAGGGCGTCCCCAAGTGGATCGTCAACAATTTTGGTGTTGCCTTCCGCGCGGACCAGCAAAGCCGCCGTAACGAGGCGGCTGGAATCCAGATTGTGCACGTCATGCACCAGCGTTGTGAGAAAAGCCGTGCGCGCGGGAGTGGCAGGCGTTTCATTGGCGACGGACCAGAGAATCACGGAGGCTTTGTCGCGGTCGCGGCGAATCATCTCCGACAATTGCGACTGCGCTTTGCCGAGCACCACCGGATCCTCGAAGTGACACGCCCAATAGACGGGAATTTCCGACCACACCAGTATGCCCATGCGATCGGCAAGGCGCGTCATGCGCTCGCTGTGGGGATAGTGCGCCAAGCGGACATAATTCCCTCCCAGCTCATGGACCCAACCGAGCAGTGTTTCAGCATCCTGCTCGCTGAACGCGCGGCCGGTGCGATACGGAGCCTCGGCGTGTACACTAATCCCCTTCAGAAAAATTGGCTGGCCGTTCAGAAGTATTTGTGTTCCGCGCGCTTCGACGGTGCGGAACCCCATCTCATCTTCCAGCCGGTCCTCTCCCGCCGCCAAGATTACGCGATAGAGCACAGGGTGTTCCGGCGACCAAAGCTGCAGCTTGGCATCCACGAGATGAATTTGGGCCTTTCTGTCTGCCTCCGTTTTGGCCGTGAGGCTGGTGGTCTGCCCATCCTTATCCAGGGTGACTTTGATTTCTGATCCAGCGGGCGCGCCAACAACGTGCACCCAGCCTTCGATTTCATCTCGCGTTCCTCGCTTCAGATGAAGATCGAATTCATCGATGTAGCGGTCTGGAACTTCGACGAGTGAGACCTCGCGGGTCAGGCCGCCATAATTCCACCAGTCCGTTTTCAGTGTAGGCACGCCATCCGCGAGCCTGGTGCTGTCCACCGCGATGACGGCGAAGTTATTTCCGTCTCGAAGGGCTTGCGTGATTTCGCAATCAAATCCGGTAAATCCTCCTTCGTGTTCGCAGATGGCGTAGCCATTGATCCAGAGATAGGAGCGATAATTTGCCGCTCCAATGTGCAGGAAGACGCGCTTGCCCGGGGCTTTGTGGTACTCGAAATCCTTCTCGTACCAAAGCGGCCCTTCGTAGAGCATCAGCGACTCGCGTTGCGTGTTCCAGTCACCGGGAACTTGCAGGGTGGGGGACTTCGCGAAGTTGTACTCGATCGGGCCCGTGGAATCGGTTTGTGCCAGATTTCTTGCAAAGCCGGCGCTTTGGGCTTTTCCATTCGAGTCGTACAAACCGTTTCCATAGGGATCAACAATCACGTGCCACGCGCCATCCAGACTGACGGTATGCCGGTGATCCACCGCAGCCAGCACCGTGGAAGGTTGCACTGTGGCCTCGTCCGCGGATAAGGCTTGCTTTCGCGAAGTGGCAGTGAGCATGCACAGTGCAAAGCCGAAAATACAGACGATGCGCCCGGTTTGGTTACGGGCGTTCCCGAGGCGAAAACTCGGCAACCGCGAATTGCGAAACATGCGATCTCCCTTCAGGAAACTTCCCTCGGCCAGAAAGTTAGAGCCCGGTAGCGACTCGAACGGCCACAACACAACTCAAGTTCAAATCTACTCGCCCTGACGATTGTTCCTAATACTTCGATTCAAACACATAACTGCCGGAGCCGATCTCCGCGGTAACGGCGTCTTCCAACTGCTGCGCGTGGGAAACGCCGGGGCTCGCTTGGAGCGATGCTCCATTTTCGGTGACCTGCGCTAATTTGGCTTTGGGCAGACGCACCGTGGCCGTCGTGTTGGCAGGTATTTCCACGTGAAGCGTGAGTTTGCCGTCTTTGATCTCCCAGGCGGTGGCGACCTGGCCATACATGCTGTGCACGGACGCTTTTACAAACGTCAAGCCGCCGCCGGGGCGTGGCTGAATCAGAATGTGCTTGTAGCCGGGTTGTTGCGGGTCAATATCGATTCCGGCCGAAACGCGGTACATCCATTCGCCGATGGCGCCATAGGCGTAGTGATTGAAGGAGTTCATGCTCTTGTCCTGGAAGGAGCCGTCGGGCTTGATGCCGTCCCAGCGTTCCCAGATGGTCGTTGCGCCCTTCGTGACGGGGTACAACCACGAGGGATACTCCTTGCGGTTCAGCAGCATGTAGGCTTCATCGAGATAGCCGTAGTCGCTGAGGACCTGACAAAGCGGCGGTGTGCCGAGAAATCCCGTGGTGAGATGCCCAAATTTCCTAACGTCTTGCGCCAGGCGCTCCGCAGCGCTTTTCCGCTGGGGTTCGGGCAGAAGATCAAAAGCCAGAGCAAGCGAATAGGCTGTCTGCGTGTTGGAGGAAAGGCGGCCATTCGGCGTGACGAATTCCTTTTGAAATGCGGCTTTGATCTTTTCCAGCAAAGCAGCGTAGGTAGTCGCGTCCTCCGTTTTACCGAGAATTTGCGCAGTTTGCTGAAGCAGAGCGGTGGACCGCGCGAAGTAGGCCGTCTGGATCAAGTCCTTGTCCGTTGTGGCTCCCGGGTAATCGGATCTAGTGGTGGCGAAGGCCAGCCAATCACCATAGCTGAAGCCGCTGCTCCAGATGTAGCGATCGCCCGCTTCGCGGCGCATGTATTCCACCCAGGCCTTCATGCTCGGGTACTGCTCTTCCAGGATGCGGCGATCAGCGTAGGAGAGATACATCGTCCACGGCACGACGGTCGAAACATCGGCCCAGCCCGCCGATGCGGACTCTCCCTTGCGCGTGCGATGCGAGAGCACATTGGGAATCACGTGCGGGACCGCACCGTCATCCTCTTGATCGAGGGCGAGATCCTTGAGCCATTTGGTATAAAACGCGGCGGTATCGTGATTGAAGGAAGCGGTGCGGGCAAAAACCTGGGCGTCACCGGTCCAACCCAGGCGCTCATCACGCTGCGGGCAATCCGTGGGGACGTCGAGGAAATTTCCTTTTTGCCCCCAGATGATGTTGTGCTGAAGCTTGTTCAGCAATTCATTAGAAGTTTCAAAAGTACTGGAGGGCTGGATCGCCGAATGGA
>Ga0326728_10027094_pt1 | contig 10062 bp, 6 predicted proteins | sample MB3enrmetagenome_FD_207602 | JGI IMG/M metagenome (GOLD analysis project Ga0326728, IMG submission 207602) | Lab enriched peat soil microbial communities from McLean, Ithaca, NY, United States - MB31MN | ecosystem: Environmental > Terrestrial > Soil > Wetlands > Peat | place: USA: New York... | reverse complement strand
GCGGCCGAAGATAATACTTGCGTATATCTGAGGCCGTGCGGTGAAGAGGGCGCCGCAGCTCGCGATCGCCCCAGGCGGTCGTCCGATCCGACATAAACGCGATGAGGCAATCACTTGGGCATGCAGCATTTCTTGTACTTCTTTCCGCTGCCGCACGGGCACGGATCGTTGCGGCCTGTCTTGGCGCCGCCTCTCGCGGTCCCTCCGCGCGCCGATGTCGTTTCGCCTTCCATATGCTCCACCGGCGACAGGGCCGCCACCTGGGCGACGAAGGGGCGGCAATGGGCGAAGAAGCGCTTATATCCGGCGCAGAGATAGTTGAGGCCTTCCTCGCCGTCCGGTGTGCGAAGCAAGCGATCCTTCGGGCACCCGCCGTTGCACATGGAGAGAACCTCGCAGACCTTGCAAAAACGGGGCAGCCTGTCCGCTTTGGCCTGTCCGAATTCCCTCTGTGCCGGGCTGTCCAGCAATCGGGTGAGTGGAGTCTCCCTGATATTCCCGAGGCAATGCTCCCCGTCGACAAAGTGATCGCACGAAAAGAAGTCGCCGTTATGCTCTACCACGGGGATGTCGCCGCAGGTCTCCCGAAAGATGCAGAGCCCGTGTTCCCGCCCGAAGGCCGTTGCAATGGCCTCCTCGAATATCTGCACGTTGATGCGCCCGACGTCCGTGCTCAGCCACTCGTCGAAGACAGTGCAGAGGAAATCGCCGAAGGCGAGAGGGGGCACGGTGAGGTCGCTTCCGGTCCGCCTGTCCGGCGAATGCTCGACCAGAGGCAGGAATCCAACGTAGGCGGCCCCTATCTCCCTGAAGAACCGGTATACTTCGAGGGGATATCGGACATTTCCCACGTGGACCACGCAGAGCACATCGCAGGGGACTCCATGGTCGCGAAGGAGCCTGTATCCGCGCATTGCCTGTTCGTGAGTTGGGGTGTCCCTCTTGCCCACGCGGTATTGGTCATGCATCTGCCTCGGACCATCCAGACTGATCCCTACGGTAAAACCTTCCACCGCGAGAAAACGGCACCACTCCTCGTCGACAAGGGTGCCGTTCGTTTGAATGCCGTTGGCGATGCGCTTGCGCTGCGGCCGGTACTTGCGCTGGAGCGCCACGATTTTCCGAAAGTAGTCGAGCCCGAGGACGGTCGGTTCCCCGCCGTGCCAGGAAAACCTGATCACCTCTTCCCGCGAGGCATCGATGTGCTGGGCGATGTACTCCTCCAGGATGTCGTCGGACATGAGGAGCGACTCGCCCTTCTCGTAGAGGTCTTTCTTCTTCAGATAGTAGCAATAGCGGCACTCCAGATTGCACACCGGACCCGCCGGCTTTGCAAAAACCTGGAATTCGCGAGTTGCTCTGGCCATGGGGGCTATCCTCTGATCAGGCCGGCCCAGGCATCGACACGATAAGGCAGGCCTTCATGATAAGGAGTATAGGGAGGCCGGATGCGCCGGTCAAGGGCAATTGTCCGGCCGGATTCAACATCCGCCGAACTATATCTGCGTTCTCTTTTTAGGCGGCACCTTCCGGTGTCATCTCAAGCATGAAATGTCGCCCGGGCTTGCTCCGGCGAACAAAAGTCCGAACTGTTCAAAGACTCAACAAAGGTACAAGAGGGCTTTTTCCCCACCGGCGGCGGTCCCATCCTCACCTTGATGAAGCTTGATTAGGTTTCACTCCATAGGGGCACTTGTTTTCTATAGTCCATTGGCGTATGATAAATTATGGTCATTATTGAAACCCCGATATTCACGAGACGGATCCAGGAATTGATGCCTGACGAAGAATATCGACTGTTGCAGATCCACCTGATTAATAGGCCCGATGTGGGCAAGACCATACCGGGAAGCGGTGGTCTCAGAAAGCTACGGTGGTCTGCCGGTGGTCACGGAAAAAGAGGTGGTATCAGAGTCATCTACTATTGGTTATTGCCTCGCGACGCCATTCTTTTTCTCTATGCCTATCCGAAGAGCGAACGAGATGATTTGACCGCGGAACAGCTACGACAAATCAAAAAGGTGGTTGAAAGAGAGTATTTATGAAAAAGGAACTGTTCGAAGAACTGATTCAAAGCGTTAAGCAGGGAGGCGCAATCATCAAGGGCGCCATGGAGGCTTCGCGGAGCACCGAGTTCCCCGACTCCGAGGTGCGGAGCGTCCGCGAGCAGTACGGTCTGTCTCAGGACAAGTTCGCCTCTCTCCTCGGGATAAGCGTCGCCACGCTCCGCAATTGGGAACAAGGCCGCCGGAAGCCGGAAGGGCCTGCCCGTGTATTGTTGAGGGTTGCCGCCGAACACCCCGAAGCTATACTGGGGAGCGCAAAGCACCGGAAAGCACCCAAGAGGGCGTGATCGTTCTCTTGCCTCGGCAAACTCGACGGGGCCGATGTATGGCCCCGCCCGAGATGTTTCGTGCTCAAAAGGCTACTTTCCGAATCTTCTCCTCACGAACGCCAAGCCGGCGAGGCCAGGGCCGAAAAGGAGCAAAGCGGAAGGAAGGGGGGTCGGGGTGGCCTCCGCGAATTCATCGCCGGACCCGAGCGCAGCGAGGCTGAGGGGGGAGGCTCCGCGGGCTTTGCCTGTGGAGGGGGCGCTGAGCCCCAGTAATAGCCGAGATGTGGATGCAATCTGGGCCGTGCTTGCCGAGGATAATACTTGCGTATATCCGAGGCCGCGAGGCGACGAGGGCGCCGCAATGGTGCGGGGCACCCGCCGTCCACAGGCTCACTAGCAGACGATTCCTTCGTGCGGACCGGCCGGCTTTGCAAAAACCTGGAATTCGCGGGTTGCTCCGGCCATGGGGGCTGTCCTCTGATCAGGCCGGCCCCGGCATCGACACGATAAGGCAGGCCTTCATGATAAGGAGTATAGGGACGTCGGATGCGCCGGTCAAGGGCAATTGTCTCCCCGATTCAACATCCACTCCCGCCGGATCAGCGTCCTTTTTCTAGGCGGCGCCTTTCAGTGTCATCTCAAGCATGAAATGTCACCCGGGCTTGCCGATAAAAAGGCGGACGGTTCTAACCGGTTGATCCGCTCGCTGAAGAGATCTCTCGTACAGTTGTACCAAAGCAATTTGGCGTAATGATACCCATCACGGCTGTGTCAAACCTGTAGGAATAACGAATGGATCAGAGGGAAGCTTAACATCGAGCCGTCCCCATTTTTGTGGCTGGATTGTGAAGCCGTCTGGAAAGAGGTCTGAGAGCTTCACCTGCGAATGGTTGAGTTGGCCGAATGGTCTGAAACTATGATTGCCGCAAGAAAGAGCTATCTTGCGGTAGAAACGTACCGCATGAAATGATGTCCCCGCCTCGTTTTGTTGAGTTATTTACTTGTTTACGGTCGTCCCCTAGCCCCCCACACCATCGCGCAGCCCAAGCAAAGATCACTTGGCCTTTGTTGATCAAAAGGCGAACAGTTCTAACCGGTTGCTTTACTCGCTGAAGAGGTGTCTCGTACAGTTGTACCAAAGCAATTTGATGTAATGATTCCCATCACGGCTGTGTTTAATCCTTATGAATTACAAGGGAATCCGATGGTACAGCTTATCATTGAGTCGTCCCCTTTCTTGTGGCTGGATTGTGAGGACGTCTGGACAGAGGTCCCAGAGCTCCACCTACGAAACGGTGAGTTGGCAGGATATTCCGAAGTAAAGATTACCAAACGAAAGGGCCCTCGGCCCGGCACAACGAAAGAAAGAACATCCCACCCTTTCATAGCATTCATTTAGACAAGTAATCGATAGACCAAAAAAGAGAAGGCACAAACATAGAAGAAGGTTGGTATCAATAATAGAAATACCCGCCTAACTTGACCTACTAACAATGGGAGGACCACTCCACAAATGAACGCAAGAAATGTCGACCCCATAGCCCATAACATCTGCTTTTTTGGGATGAATCGCCTCTCCAACAAACTAAGCTTAGCTAGGTAGATCTTGACAGACCTGTTGATATCGTAGGCCTTTTGGAGATTCCGAGAATAATCATTAAAGACAGAATAGGGGTCAATGACTCCCTGAGCCTGGAGAATAAAACTACTCTTCCATTGGGTGATCAATTCCTTATCCCGCGAGCTTAGGGCGTGCAAGTACTCATCTATAGTTTTGCGAAGGTAGTCTGGCCACATACTCATCCCGGTAAGGACTCTATCTAAGTCCTCTGACCATTTAGCGACCTCAGCCCTGTCCTTGAACACCATCGGTTTCGGAGGAAAGGATGAAACTCCACTCGGGCTCAAACTCACAGACTCGGGAAAAGGATAACGATGGACAAGGAAATTCATGGTCCCAAGCGCCTTCTCCGCGCGATCTGCGGGTGTCTCAGGTATTTCCATTCCAGGGACTTTTGGTGCACCAGAAAAGAGCGCCACCACAGAGACAACCATCCTCATTGACTGTTCAACGTTTCCTGGATCGCTATATTTCAGGAACTCGTCTGGTTTCGGGTAGTAATAGGCTCGGACAAATTCAACTTGATTGATTCTTTCCGCCTCCCTTACTACCTGCGTCTCTATCTCCTGAATCCTGTCTTGGGTGAAAATATAGTACGCCGATGTGACGCCAATAAGGATAGTTAGAATGGTTGCATGTATTCCGGCGATTCCTAAAGCGCGGGATGATTTTGGCTCTTTACTCAATCCCCATGCAAAGAGTTTAGGTAAGATTTTCACGACGTCTCCTGATCTGGCGGGGTGAGGAGAGCGCCCTCCGTTCTATCCGCGATCACCCTCTTAGCAATGTTCCCTCTGCTCGCTTGTCGTCTTGGAGCTTTGATTCTCCTGCCAGAGTAGTTCGTATAGTTGCTTTCAAGTCGTCACATGCTTTCGGCATATCTTTGGGTTCCCATAATACTGTCAAGTGATGATTAGTGTCGAAGTGAGTGCCTCCAGCAGTCTTGTCCTCAAACTTTTTCTTCTCGCATGTATAAATGACTGGCTTCCCAAGCCCTTCTGCATACCCTGCCTCCCAATAGGCCCCCTGATTGCCGTGCGTCAGGTCGGCAATCAGGAAACGAGAAGCAAGAATTTCTGCGCGCAACCTATCATCAATCAGACCCGCTCTCGGTTCTTCATCGAGCCTAAATAAACTGAAACCGGTCTGCATTACGGCTTCCTTAAAATCTTCATATACAGCGTCCAATACCGTGTCACCAAACCGCATAGCCATAAAGGCTTTACGACTATTTACCGCTCCTCTCCGGAGGTGATCCGCTCTCTCCCAACCCTTCATAGTCAGTCTCAACCAGCCTCTTACCACATCGCCTCTGAGGTCGATGTAACCCTGCTGCTTGAGATACTGAACGATAAAGTCCTCCCCGGCTCCGTCTTTTGCCCCCATTATCGCCCCATGATGAAGATCATACTCTTCCTCTTGCCCCGGATCACCTAATGCCAGGTACGCTATCAAATTATCAGCCTGTTCAAAAACTGAAGGTAATTTCTGGTTCTTTACGATGTTCGCTATTACGTCGCGAGTCAATAAAGGGGGTGCAGAGTCTCGCCATGCCATCCTGTTAATCATATGGCTGAGTAACATACGATCATCATGACTCTTCACCCACGTACCTATATCGCTCAGACCTTCTGCTGTGATCGAGAATATCCCGCATCTCGAACAATGTTTATTAATTTCTCCAGGTCGGCCCGGGCCGATTATTGTGGGCTCGATAAGGAGTGCAGTCAAGCAGATAGGGCATGTGTCAGGCATGTCCGCCTCCGGATATTTTCATACTATTGTACACCGGACGAAGAAGTGACCACAAGCGCAAGCCCGAGGAGGAACTGTAGGCCGCGAACATGAGAACCCGCTCAAAGATTACTACTCAAAAGGTAGTGAGCCGAGAAGAATTGCACGAATCTCGAATACAGAAAGGAAGCATTGACCCGCGGCTGATCCACTCCTCGCAGGGGACCCGGGAACTCCGCGCCCCCACACTATCAGCGACAAATCCTCACAAGAATACTTCTTGACTAATAATTGGCCAGCCTATGTAAATCGTAAGATCCTATTTGTGCGTATTTACGATGTTGCTTTTTCATCGCCGGGTCGGTCGGCGGATAGGCCCGGCGGCGAATGGACGGTCCGCATGGAGGGATCGTGAGGTGTGGATGCAATCTGAACCGTGCTGACCGAAGGCTGTACTTGCGTACGCCTGAGGTCGCGCGGTGAAGAGGGCGCCGCAGATCGCGATTCCTTCATGCGGACCGGCCGGACCTGCATGTCGACCCAAAGCCCTTTTCCCGCGCCCAAGGATCGGCGTTGCTTGCGGGCCACCTCGAGGAAATCTGTAGAATCTGGCCCTGCATGCTGCTACACTGGTCTTAAGGGGCGCCATTTCAGGCTCTACCGTTCGTCCGCTGGATCGAGTGCCTTTGCCCGGCGTTCCTGATTCTCTAGAATAGGAGGGTTCTGCCATGGTTGAGAAGAGGCGATCCTATTGCGGTTTGTGCCACCCCCGATGCGGTCTTCTTCTCGAAGTGGAAGACGGCAGGATTATCAGGGTGAAGGGGGACCCGGAGCATCCCATAACGAGGGGTGGGATCTGCGCCAGAGGGGCTCTGATGGCCGAGCACGTTCATCACCCGGACAGGATCAATTACCCCATGAAACGTCAGGGGGAAAGGGGTTCCGGAAAATGGCAGCGCCTCACCTGGGACCAGGCCCTCGACGAAGTGGCGGAGAAGCTCGAAGCTCTTCGCGGGAAGCACGGGGCGGAGACCCTGGCCTTCACCCACGGCACGAGACGAACCTATCATTGGGACGAGCGCAGGTTTTTCAACCTTTTCGGATCGCCGAACGTGTGCGGCGCAAACAACGTCTGCATGTGCCCGAGCCAGGCCGTCGAATATGCAACTTACGGCGGCTTTACATGGGGCGATGTGATGCATACCAAATGTGTCGTCCTCTGGGGGCACGGTCCCTCGGAATCGGACCCTATCGGCCTTTATCCCATGATCCTCCAGGCAAAAAAGAAAGGCGCAAAGCTCATCGTCGTCGACCCTCGCCGCATCGCCGAGGCGGAAAACGCCGATATCTGGCTGCCCATAAGGCCCGGCACAGACGTGGCCCTCATGCTCGGCTGGATACGGGTCATCATCGAAGAAGGGCTCTACGACCGCGATTTCGTGGCGAGCTGGACCGTGGGATTCGAGGATCTCAGGGCTGCGGCCGCTCCGTACACGCCGGAGAGGGTAGCGGAGATCACGTGGCTCACTCCCCAAGCGGTGGTCGATTCGGCCCGCTGCTACGGCACGACAAAGCCCGCGGTCATCACGTGGGGCTTCGGCCTGGACAAGCAGGGCGTCAATGCCACCCAGGCTGCGAGGGCGAGAAGCTGCCTGAAGGCCCTCACGGGCAATCTGGACATTCCCGGCGGGGAGACGCTCGGCTGCAGTGATCCCGTCGGAAGGATCGTGGCCGATGAGGACATGCAGCGCAACGACGCCATATCGCGGCAGCAGCGCGCCAAACAACTGGGCGCGGACCTCTATCCCTTTTTCGGTTTCCCCGGCTGGTCGAGGAACGAGGAGGCAAACCGCCGCCTGCCCCATGAGTACATGCATCCGCCCAATGCCGACATGACGTGCACGGCCCACGCGCGGTCGGTCTTCGAAGCCATGATCACCGGCAAGCCCTATCCGGTCTCCGCAGCCATCTCCGTGGCGAGCAATCCGCTCCTCTCGCTGGCCAATGCGCGGCGCACGTACGAGGCGCTGAAGAGCCTGGAGATCTATGCCGTCGGTGAATACTATCTTACCCCCTCGGCAGCCCTCGCGGATTACGTCTTTCCCATCTGCTCGACCGTGGAGACGACCGAGCTCTGGCTCACGGGCTCCTTCTGCGTGGCCTGCCCCAGGGGGATCGAGCCCCTTTACGAGCGTCGCAACACGTACGACTTCTGGCGCGGTCTGGCTATTCGTCTCGGGCAGGCCGATGAGTGGCCCTGGGAGTCCGTCGATCAGGTGTGGGACTACAGACTAGCGCCCGTGGGACTGACATTCGATCGGCTCCTCGAACGGAACGGCCTCTTCGGGAAGCCTGAATTCGAACGGTACAAGAAATACGGCTTCGGCACCCCTTCGGGCAAAGTGGAGCTGCGGTCGACCACGTTCCAGGCTTTGGGCTGCGAGCCCCTTCCCGTATACCGCGAGATGGCGCACAGCCCCGCGGGCGACCCAAAGCTGGCCCAAGCTTTTCCCCTCGTTCTCATCACAGGGAGCCGGTTCATGCCGATGTATCACTCGGAGCAGAGGCAGATCGAGGGAGCGAGAAAAAGGAGGCCCGACCCGCTCGTGACTCTTCACCCCGAGACCGCCAGGGGCTTAAGCCTGGCCCACGGTGACTGGATCAAGGTGGAGACCCCCCTGGGAAGCGCCCGCATGCGCCTGAACATCTCCGACACGGTCGATCCGCGCATGGCCGACGCGGACCATGGATGGTGGTTCCCGGAAACGTCAGAGGCCGAGCCGAGCCTCTTCAGCGTGTTCGAATCGAATGCCAATCTCCTCTGTCCTGACGGACCCGAATTCTGCAGCCCTGAGATCGGCAGCTGGCCTCACACGGCGCTCCTCTGCCGGGTCGTGAAGACCTGATTGGCCTTTTAAACTTGGGGATCGGTTGCCTTAGGTACCAGAGGTCCGCTAACGGCAAGGCACCGGGAAAGGGGTTAGCCTGATCGCCTAAGGGCGAACGGCTTCGCCCCCTTCCTTAAGCTCACGTGCGCAGGATCTATCGGCGGCCTACCCTTTCCTCATATTCCCGCTTTATCTGGGCATACCATTCGGCTTGCTCCTTTATCATTTCTCTGATGGGGAGATTGTAGGGACACCGCTCCTCGCATTCGCCGCAATCGAGACAGTCCGTCGCCTTCGCCATCGCCGGGGCCACGAAGCTGCCGAAAAACCCTTCAGGAGGGAGACGCCTGTAAAAGCTTCCGGCTGCCAGGACCGTGGAGATCGGAATCTGGGACTGGCAAGGCTGGCAATAGTCGCAGCGGTGGCAGAACCTCGTGCCGAGCTCCTTCTTTATCCTGTCCATTTCCCGCAACTCAGCCTCGGTCATCTCGATCGGGCCTTCGAGAATGGCTGCTATCTCTTCTATTTCCCCTATTTTCTCTATGCCCGGAATCATAACAACTTCCGGGAATTTTCGGAGAAACTTGATGGCTATTGAGGCATTATCGACCATGCCGCCCGCCATGGGCTTCATGTCGATGAAGCCTACGTCATGTTGGCGACACAGGGGAAAAAGCTCGTCCGAGGCTTCAGGGGTCAGGAAGTTAAAGGGAAACATGACCGTCTCGAAGCGATCCGATTGCACTGCCTTCTTTGCCACATCGATCTGGTGCGAGGTGATGCCGATGTGCCGGATGAGGCCCGCCTCTTTTGCCTCTTGCACGATCGGCATGAGACCGTCGGGCGCGAGCACTCCGTCGAGGGATTTGAAGTCATTGACTCCGTGGAACTGATAGAGGTCGATGTAATCGACACCGAGGCGTTTCAGGCTCAATTTCAAGTGTTTCGCAAGATCCTCCCGATTGCGGGCTCCAGACTTGGTCGCCAATATGACTTGGCGCCGGCGCCCGGCAATGGCTTTGCCGATGCGCTCCTCGCTCGTGGTGTAGCCATTCGCCGTGTCGAGAAAGGTGATCCCGAGGTCAAGGCACCTCTTCACCACTGCCACGGCATCCTCTTCGGGCAGTCTCTGAATGGGGATGCCTCCAAACCCCAACCTGGAGACCGTCATGTTGGTTCTGCCGAATCTCATCGATTCCATATGACCTCCTTACCTATCCGTTGCGCCCGCTCTTTACTGCTTACGCAACCTATTCTGTCTTCCCTTGTGATGTCAGTATGTTCGCGTCTTTTCCCTTCATCCATTGTCCGGCCCTTCAAGTAGCCTCCGGGTGAGGGCCGCGCAGACGCTCTCCCGTGTCAGCCCCTAAACCCTCCTCAGTGCGTTACCATTCGCAGACCCAGCGCCCCTTGATCTGGCGCGCTTTCATGGCCTCTGCGACGTCGTTGATCTCCTCGACCTTGAACATCTTCGTGACGAGCTT
>Ga0326728_10027093_pt1 | contig 10062 bp, 12 predicted proteins | sample MB3enrmetagenome_FD_207602 | JGI IMG/M metagenome (GOLD analysis project Ga0326728, IMG submission 207602) | Lab enriched peat soil microbial communities from McLean, Ithaca, NY, United States - MB31MN | ecosystem: Environmental > Terrestrial > Soil > Wetlands > Peat | place: USA: New York... | reverse complement strand
TAAGGTCGAGGCTTAGCAGCGCCAGGCTCCGCAACGGCATGTCAGACCTGTACGATGCGATTCTGAATGGCAACGCTCCCGCGGCGGCTGAGGCCGCGCGTAGAGCGCTGGAGGGCGGCGCCGCCGCACTCGAGTTGGTGCAGGGCCACATGGTGCCCGCCATGGATGAAGTGGGCCACCGCTTCGAATGCGAGGACTACTTCGTGCCGGAGCTTCTGCTCGCCGCCCGTGCCATGAAGGCCGCACTGGCACTGATCCGGCCGCATCTGGCCTCGAGCGGCGCACAGCCCGCCGGCCGCGTGGTTATCGGCACGGTGAAGGGCGACCTCCACGACATCGGGAAGAATATCGTCGCCTCCATGCTGGAGGGCGGCGGGTTCGAGATCACCGACCTGGGCGCCGACGTTTCGCCGGAGAAGTTCGTGGACGCCGTTCGCGCCAACCGCGCCAACCTGGTGTGCCTGTCTGCTCTGCTCACCGTGACCATGCCCTCCATGAAGACCACCATCGAGGCGCTGTCCGCCGCCGGCTTGCGCGGGCAGGCCAAGATCATGGTGGGTGGCGCTCCCGTGACGCAGCGTTACGCCGATGAGATCGGAGCCGACGGCTACGGCGAAAACGCCGCGGTTGCCGTGGCCCTGGCGCGCAAGCTGTGCGGCTGAAGCTGATTTCGTGTGAGGTGCTGTACCGCGAGATGTGCGCCGCGGTGGCCCGCTCGGCGCACCAGGTGGACATCCAGTTTCTGCCCAAGGGCCTCCACGATCTGGGCGGGGAGTCCATGCGCGCCCGGCTTCAGGAGGCCGCCGATGGCGTGGATCCCACCCGGTACGAGGCCATTCTCCTGGGCTACGCCCTGTGCGGCAACGGCGTTGCCGGACTGGTGAGCCGCACTCTGCCCCTGGTGATTCCCCGCGCGCACGATTGCATCGCCCTCCTGCTGGGCGGGCGGGACCGGTACCAGTGTTATTTCGAGAACCACCCCGGCGTCTTCTTTCGCTCAACGGGCTGGTTGGAGCGCGGCCAGGACCTGGACCAGGCGGCGCCCTACACACTCGAGGCGCTCATCGCACGCTACGGCGAAGACAACGGCCGCTACCTGTTCGAGCAGTTCAATGGATACCAACGGAACTACCGGCAACTGGCATACATTGCCACCGGCCTGGAGCCGGACGGCGGTTTCGAGCAGCGGGCGCGCGAAGAAGCCGCTGGCCGCGGATGGCAGTTCGAAACCATCCGCGGCGATTTGCGCCTGTTCGAGCGCCTGGTGGCCGGCGACTGGGACGAAAACGATTTCCTGGTGGTGCCGCCGGGCTGGCGCGTAAGGCCCACCTATGACGGCGCCATCATCGAAAAGGAACAGATAGCGTGAGAACGAGTATTGAAGCGTTTGCAGTTGGCTCGGATCACGTGGCCGTTCGCCGCGTCATCAGCCCTGAAGGAGTTGGCGGTATTTTGCCAAAAATGCTTTCAGGCCGGGATGCGGGATGCGTTGGAGTTTTCCAAAATTCGTGTCTTCGTTATAGTCCTTCCCTTCGGACTCTTTACGGCCGTAGGAGCGGGCATTGAGAGGACGGCCCGCCCTGACTTTCCCCCGTCCAGCTTTGCTGAGGATGGTCGGCGTCTCATAATCCCCGAACCAGCGGCCGCCGCACGCCAACAACCGCTGGTCGCGCGCCTCGACCAGCTCAATCATTGAGAAAACCTCGAAGTCGAAGATCGTCGGGCTGACGATAAGCGGATTCTCTGGCTGCGGCTCCAATCTGTACGCGATCAGGAGCATTGCATCGGTAGCCGCGTTCACGTTCTTCACCGTGACCTTTTGCGTGAGTCGCGCCGAAGGCTCGCGGCGTGTCGGCGGGCGCTTCATTTCCAAATGCGGATTGTCTATGTAGAGCAGCTTTAGTTCCACCCGAAGGCCTGAGCAATGCTTGTAATCTGGGTAGCCCTCACGATCTCCCAAAATCCCTTCGTGCTTGGTCAAGCCAACGTTTGGGATGTCGTCAAGATGAGGTATGCAGGCGTCCATAAGCGTACCCACGATGGTGCCGACTTGCGAGGGCTCGAACGCCTTCAGCGCCTTAACAGGGAGGCTGAGAATTCTGAACGGCGTGCCAATGAGCGGTTTCAGCGCGTATCTGAGACAATCAAGACGTTCTTTTGAGACCTGGTTTGACCTGGGCATCGGCCATCCTTGTGCCGACATCAGCCTCGGGGGAGTTCTGGCTCATCGCTGTTCTGAGATCAGGCGGCATCGCATCTTCCAAAGTGATGCCGAGCGCTAAGCACCATCGCGCGGCCTCGACAAGATCCAAACGCCGCTCGCATGTCTCGACTTTCGACACGAAGGCCTGCGGCCTGTTTAGAAGCGCACCGAGATCCTTCTGTTTCAGGCCCTTAACCTTCCTGGCCCGGCGAAGTCGCGCGATGAGCTCTATGTATAGCGGATTACGTGCCCCGGACATCGCAGCTCCTGCACATGCGGTAATCGTATGCCTTGCCAACCCTCGAGTCGGATCGACGCTCAAGTAATCGTGGCGGATACATCCGCCGCATACCAAAATCGTATTTTTTAGGACATGCGTCCATCGCCTTGACGGGAGAGATTCGGCGTTGTAGAGTCGAAGGGGAGCACACCAGCATTGGCGAAACGGCACATGAATCGAGTGGGAGATTTTGAGTCCCTGTTCCTGCGACTTGAGGAGTTGGTGTTGGCGAATTCGGGCGAGGACGAGTTCGATGAGATCTTTAAGCTGTTAATCGCGAAGCTTTGGGACGAATGGAATCCGAACCCCGGCCGCTTTTCCATCCAGAAGACGCCCGACGAAACGCGCCGGCAGGTCGCTGGCCTCTTACGGGAGGCTACGGATGCGTGGCCGGGAATACTTGAAGGCGCACCTGTGCCGCGATTGACACCGGCCCACCTTGAGGTTTGCGTTCAGGCGATGCAGCCGCACACGATCGGAACCAGCGGGCTAGAAGTCATGGACAACTTCTTCGAGTTCCTCGTGAGCACAACCGCCAAGGGATCAAAGGGTCAGTACTTCACACCGAGGCATGTCGTCGATTTCTGTGTACGCGTACTTCGACCGAGCGTTTCGGACGTGGTCCTAGACCCGGCCTGTGGGTCCAGCGGCTTCTTGATTCACACGCTCGGATACCTTCGGCACAAAGGTGAGCTCAGTGACCGGGACACGGCCGAATACTGTGCGGGTAATCTCTGGGGCTTTGACATAGACGTTCGCGCGGTAAAGGTCGCAAAGGCCCTTATGATCTTAGCTGGTGGGGACGGCTCCAGTATCCTCCGGCTGAACAGCCTCCTGAAACCGAACGCAGGCGACCTGTTCGCAGGTCCGTCTCTAACCATAGAGGACATCGTTCGAAGCCGCAGGCGCAACCACAAGGGGTTTGATCTCGTAATGACGAATCCCCCTTTTGCCGGAGAGGTCCGCGAGAACGAACTGCTGGGCCAATACACTCTCGCAAGGGCGCGCGACAGGATCGAACGGGACATCCTATTCCTGGAAAGATGCGTCGAGCTGTTGCGGCCAGGTGGCAGGCTGGCGATCGTGCTGCCGCACAATAAATTCGGAGTCGAGTCCTTTGAATACCTTCGCGACTGGCTACTTAAGAAGGTTCGTGTGCTTGCGGTCGTCGGTTTAGGGCGGCATACGTTTCTTCCGCACACCCACCAGAAGACGAGCATTCTCTTTGCGATCAAGCACCATCCAGACGAAAGGATCAACCACGCGCGACCGATCTTTTTTGCGATAAGCGAGCGCGACGGCAAGAACTCTAAAGGGCAGCCTATTATTCGTGAAGGTGCTCCGACTGGCGGTTCGGCGTGGGAGCGATGGGACCATGATCTGGGCGATGTTTTGCACGGCTTCGAGGATTACCAGCGAGGCTCAGGAGACGAAGAATGGCATTCTTCACGATAAAGCGGATTGACGAACTGGCCAGCGGAAAGGTTCTGGCTCCCGAACGGTACGACCCTCGGCGAAAGAGCCTGGCAACACCGAACTGCGACCTGGATTCGGTGCCTCTTCGCCGCATCGCTGAAAGCGCCAGAGTGATCGTTGGCCGAAAATCCACTGAGGTCAATGATGTAATCATTCTCGACACCTCCGACGCGCGCGAGGGGCTTGTGATCAGCACGAAGATGCCCGTCAGCCGGGATCAGATCGGCAGCGCAAAGAAGCTCGTTAGGGAGGGCGACGTTATCATCTCAAGGCTGCGCCCCTACCTGAGGCAGGTAGGCTACATCGATGCCCGGATACCTCACTGGCAGCCGGGTGTTGGTTTGGCGTGTTCGACTGAGTTCTTCGTTCTCCGATCCATCGATGGTCGGCGCATCTCATTCCTGATACCGCTGCTTCTGTCGGGGCCGGTTCAAGCGGTCCTGTCAGCAGCGCAGGAAGGGGGCCATCACCCGCGATTTAATGAGCCCACCCTGCTTGACCTTCGAGTACCGAAGGAGCTGCTGGAGGAGCGCGAACGGATTTCAAACGAAGTCGAACTCGCAGCAGGTCTGTATCGCGACTCGGAATCCAAAATACTCGCGGGAATCCGGGCGGCTGAGGTCGGGTTGCTGGCGTTGAGAGACGGCGAGCCGACACCCACCAGAATCAGGGCGATGTGAGACCCTCCCCGCAACTTGATTAGCGCCGGAGGCCGCCTGGGCGGCCACGGAGTCATACCGGCCTGGAGCCGGACGGCGGTTTCGAGCAGCGGGCGCGCGAAGAAGCCGCTGGCCGCGGATGGCAGTTCGAAACCATCCGCGGCGATTTGCGCCTGTTCGAGCGCCTGGTGGCCGGCGACTGGGACGAGAACGAATTCCTGGTGGTGCCGCCGGGCTGGCGCGTAAGGCCCACCTATGACGGCGCCATCATCGAAAAGGAACCACTGGCGTGAGGCTACTGCTTCATCCAAACCAGCGCTGCGAAAGCCATTTCCCTCTATTTCTCTAGTGGCAGCCCCGATTCCTTCAGCGCCCGCCAGCCGCCGTCGAGCGAAACGACGTTGGTGTACCCCATCTTCTGAAGATTGTCGGCCGCCAGCGCGGAGCGGAAGCCGCCGCCGCAATACAGCACCAGCCTGGTGGCCTTGTCCGGGTACGCGGTTTCGATATCGCGCTCGATGATCCCCTTGCCCAGGTGCACCGCGCCCGCCACGTGGCCGTCGGCCCACTCACGGTCTTCGCGCGTGTCCACCAGTACGTGCGGCTCCTTGGCCGCAACCATCTTTTTATAGCCTTCGATATCGATCTGCCGGATGCGCGATTTGGCATCATCCACCAGTTTCAAGAATCCGGGAGTATGCGTCATGATTTGAGGGCTTTCCTTTACTCTACGCGCCGAATCCGTGCGCCTGCGGCCGCGAGTTTCGTCTCGATTCTCTCATAGCCGCGGTCGATGTGGTACACGCGGTCGATCATGGTCTCGCCTCTGGCCACCAGCGCCGCCAGCACCAGCGAGGCGCTCGCCCGCAGGTCCGACGCGATCACCCCGGCGCCGGTCAACTCGCGCGGCCCGGCCACCATGACCCGCTTGCCTTCCAGGCGGATGTTAGCCCCCATGCGCGCCAACTCCTGGGCGTGCATGAAGCGGTTCTCGAAGATTGTCTCGACGATAATGGCGATCCCCTCGGCCTGCGTCATCAGCGCCATGTACTGCGCCTGAAGATCGGTGGCGAAGCCGGGATACTCTTCGGTGGTCATATCCACCGAGCGCAACCGGCCGCCGCCGCGGACCCGCACCGTAGTGGCATCCGGCTGTGTCACCTCCGCACCGGCCTGTTGCAGCTTGGCGACCAGCGCGCCCACGTGCTCCGGGTTGCAGCCCGTCACGGCAACATCGCCGCCGGTGATGGCCCCGGCAATCAGGAACGTTCCCGTCTCGATGCGGTCCGGGATGATGGTGTGCTCGGCGCCGTGCAGTCGCTCCACGCCCTGAATCCGGATGGTGGAAGTGCCCGCGCCTGCGATCTTGGCCCCCATCTTGCCCAGCAACTCGGCCAGGTCGGCCACCTCCGGCTCGCGCGCCGCGTTGCGCAGCGTGGTCTCGCCCTTGGCCAGCACGGCCGCCATCATGAGGTCCTCGGTGCCCGTCACCGTGATCCGGTCAAAGTGGACCAAGGCGCCGTGAAGGCCCTCCGGGGCGCTGGCTTCGATGTAGCCGTGAGCCTGGTTGATGCGCGCGCCAAGCTGTTCCAGCCCGAAAATGTGCAGGTTGATGGGACGCGCCCCGATGGCGCAGCCGCCTGGCAGCGAAACGCGCGCGCGCCCGCAGCGGGCTACCAGCGGCCCCAGCACCAGGCTCGAGGCGCGCATGGTCTTCACCAATTCGTACGGCGCTTCGGGACTAACGATCTGGGGCGTGGTGAGGTGCACGGTGTCGCCTTGTGCCTCCACCTTCGACCCGATATCCGCCAGCAGCCGCTCGATAGTCCGGATATCCCGCACGCGCGGAATGCGCTTCAGGACCACGGGCTCTTCGGTCAGCAGCGCCGCCGCCAGCGCGGGCAGAGCCGAGTTCTTCGACCCGCTGGCAGGGATCTCCCCTTGGAGCGCGGTGCCACCGGTGATCGCGAACTTATCCATTCAGAACCCTCGAAATGTTTCCGCCGGCTTCGGCCAGCTTCCGCTCGGCCTCCTCGCGCGCGGCGCCGGTCTTGCCCATCACAATGGCCGTGCGCACGCTGTTCCCGGCGGCGCCCAACAGTTCGCCCGCACGCTCGTAGGTGACGCCGGCCGCCTGCGCGACAATCCGGCGGGCGCGGTCCGCCAGTTTCGCGTTCTTCGGCTGGACGTTCACCATCAGGTTGCCGTAAACGTATCCTAAGCGGATGAACGCTCCGGTAGTGAGCATATTGAGGACCAGTTTTTGCGCCGTCCCCGCCTTCATGCGGGTAGAGCCGGCGATCACCTCCGGTCCCACCAGCGGCGTGATGGCAATCGCCGCCGCGCGCGCCAGTTTCGAATCGGGGGTGCAACTGATTCCCACGGTGACGGCGCCCAGGTGCCTGGCTCCCGCAACCGCTCCCAGCACGTACGGCGTCCGCCCGCTGGCCGCGATCCCCACCAGCACATCTCGCGCTCGAAATCCGCGCTCCATCAGGTCGCGTGCGCCAATGGCCGGGTCATCCTCGGTGGTTTCAGTTGCGCGGCTCAAGGCGGCCGGGCCGCCGGCGATGATCCCCTGCACCATCTCCGGCGGCACGCTGAACGTTGGCGGGCATTCCGCAGCGTCGAGCACGCCCAACCGCCCGCTGGTCCCCGCGCCGATGTAGAACAGCCGCCCGCCGCGCTGGAACGCCTCGACAATGGCATCCACCGCGCGCGCGATGGCTGGAATCTCGCGCCCCACTGCGTCCGCCACCCGGTGGTCCTCGGCGTTGACAATGCGCAGCATCTCTTCGGTGGGCAGCGTATCGATCGCCGCCGAAGCCGGATTCTGTTGTTCGGTGAGAAGTTTCTCTAGCCCCGGCATGGCTTTATCTTAGCAACCCGTCTGGAAGGGTTGGCCCAACACACTCAACCGGGAATGACGGCGGAATAACCTTCTTTGCCGGCCAGTTCGTATAGCGCCCTGTCGAATGTGACGAGCGCGGCATGGCTATGTCTCGCGTACGCGAGCAGGTAGCAGTCGCCGACCCATTTGGATGCCGGCTTGCCCGCGAAAGGCGCCGTCGCTTCTCGAAATCCAGCCTCGAAGCCTCGTGGTTCCGGATAAAACTCGACGCGCGGGTCGTTCAGCCATCGGTCGTAGACGCCCCAGGCTTTTCGCAGCGTGAGCGTCTGTTCGCCCATGGCGGACTGGTTCGTAAGCAGGCGCAGCAAACCGACGTGCGTATAGCGCGAGAAGATCAGTCTCGTTTCCGGAGGCAGCAGGTTCAGCCAGTTCCAGGCTTCAACATTGTGCCGATGGGAACGCACGGACAGAGCCAGCCAGACGTTCAGATCAGGAAAAAACGAGATCATGGGGGTTCTCGTCTTCGGGGAAGGCGGGGCCAAGCTTGCCCGGACCCGTAACCAGAGGGCCTGTCACGTATTGGCCTTTCTTGGGATCGTCGTAGGCCTGCTCGATAGCCCGGACAATCAGCGAACGGATCGAGGCGCCGGACTGCTCCGCCCTGTGACGGAGCCTGTCGTGCAACGGCTCCGGAATATCGACGGTTGTTCGGATTGCCATGACATCATTATGGCATAGCAAACATGAACCTGTCATACATGCGTCCGAGGATTACGCGCCACTGGCCGCCGCATGCGATCATAGTCGTGAATCGAGGATACAGCATGCCCGACAAAGCACAATTGGCGGTCGACAAGTTTGCGGAGGGGTACAACTGTGCCCAATCCGTAGTGTTCGCTTTCCGCGACGAATGCGGCCTCAGCCAGGATGCGGCGCTCAAAGTATCGTGCGGCTTCGGCGGAGGCATGGGCCGGAAGCAGGAGGTGTGCGGCGCTGTGGCTGGAGGCCTCATGATCCTCGGGCTGCGGCACGGCCGCGGCACGCAAGATGGCCGCTCGGTCACCGAGGATCTGTACAAGGCGACACGCGAATTCATGGATAGCTTTGCCTCTCGAAACGGCAGCTATCTTTGCCGCGACCTGCTCTCCGGCTGCGATCTGACTTCAGCGGAAGGCCAGCGCCGCTTAAGAGACGACGGCCTGCATGAGAAGGTCTGCAGACCGTGCGTGCGAAGCGCCGCGGAGCTCCTCACGCTATAGTCGGATTAGTGCGCTACTTTTTCACTGGCCGGCAACTTCCTGTCAACGCCATTCTCCTGGTCGAAAGTGGATCGCGTGGGCTTCTGGAAGGCCTTCTCCCCAGTCTCCGGCAAACCTGGGGCGCCGATGTCCCAATCGACCTGGTCACCTGCTACTCCAGCCTCCCGCGGGGTTTTCACCCGGAGACCACGCGCGTCTACCGCGTCACCGACTATCGCCGCCGCCACGGCCGCCGCAAACTCTACCGCGAGCTTGCCCGGAACCGCTATTCCCTGCTGGGAATCGTCTGCTCCGAAGAGCCCATCATGACCAAGTGGAAATGGGTGCTGGCCCTTCGTATCCCCGCCAAGGTTTTTGTGGTCAACGAAAACGGCGATTACTTCTGGCTCGACCGCCAGCACCTGGGTGTCATCCGCCGGTTTGTGCTGCTCCGCTCCGGCCTGGCGGGCGCCGGAGCCGTTCGCACCCTGGCACGCCTGTTCTCGTTTCCGTTTACTTTGCTCTATCTGCTGCTGTATGCCGCGACCATTCATACCCGGAGGGTTCTCCGTCATTAACTCAGGAGGTCGATCAATGAAATCCATTCAAGTGAAAGTGCCCGGTGGTCCCGAAAAGATGGAATTGGTGGAGGTCCCCAAGCCCACGCCGGGTCCCCAACAAGCGCTGGTGCGTATCGCCGCCAGCGGCGTCAACTTCATCGACGTATATTTCCGCACGGGCCTCTATAAAGCGGACATCCCTATCACCCTCGGCAGCGAGGGCGCGGGCACCGTGGAGGCCGTCGGCGCGGGTGTCGGCGAAGTCGCCGCCGGCGACCGCGTAGCCTACGCCATGGCGCGCGGCTCCTACGCCGAATATGCGCTGGTTCCAGCCGCGCTGCTGGTCAAGATCCCCGATGATCTCGACTTCCCGACCGCTGCGGCCGCCATGCTCCAGGGCATGACCGCTCACTATCTCACGCACTCCACCTATGCCCTCAAGAGCGGCGATACCTGCCTGGTTCACGCCGCCGCGGGCGGCGTCGGCGGCTTGGCGGTCCAAATGGCCAAGATGCTCGGCGCGCGCGTGTTCGGCACCGTCTCCACCGAAGAGAAAGCCCGCATCGCGCGTGAGGCCGGCGCGGACGAAACCATCCTCTACACCGAGCGGGATTTCGAAGCCGAAGTGAAGCGTCTCACCGGGGGCCGCGGGGTCGATGTGGTGTACGACTCGGTCGGCAAGACCACCTTCGACAAGAGTCTGAACTGCCTGCGCCCGCGCGGCCTGCTGGCGCTCTTCGGACAATCCAGCGGACCGGTTCCGCCCTTCGACCCCGCCATTCTCAATGCCAAAGG
>Ga0326728_10027092_pt1 | contig 10063 bp, 9 predicted proteins | sample MB3enrmetagenome_FD_207602 | JGI IMG/M metagenome (GOLD analysis project Ga0326728, IMG submission 207602) | Lab enriched peat soil microbial communities from McLean, Ithaca, NY, United States - MB31MN | ecosystem: Environmental > Terrestrial > Soil > Wetlands > Peat | place: USA: New York... | reverse complement strand
AGTTTGGCGTCCTCTGGCAGGGCGGGAAAAATCCCCTGCTCGCTGCCTTTCTTAAAATTGTCCAAGCCACGGCGCGCCGGTTGATGGCCGGGGAAAACCTGAACTTGTGATTCTCCCCACGCGGGCTATTTCCCGGCGTTGGGTGGCAATGGAAATTTTTCAAACCGCTTCTGACACCGGGAAAAATCTTGGAAAACGTCTTTTACCTTGCAGTATAAGCACGTGATTGATTTCCGAACCAGCCGTTGGCGGACCTGTGGTGTGGGTGTAGCGCTGGCCTTGGGAACTTTGGCCATCTACTGGCCGGTCCACCATTATGGTTTTGTTGATTACGACGACAATGATTACGTGTTCAACAATCCCACGGTGCGCGCCGGCTTGAGCTGGTGGGGGCTGGTGTGGTCGTTCGTGGATCAACATGCGAGCAACTGGCATCCGTTGACCTGGCTCTCCCACATGCTCGATTGCCAATTGTGCGGGTTGAATGCCGGACCGCCCCACATGGTCAATGTGCTGTTTCACTGCGCTAATGCGGTGCTCCTGCTCCTGTTGTTGAATTCCATGACGGGGGCCTTCTGGCGGAGCGCTTGTGTCGCGGCTTTGTTTGCCTGGCATCCGTTGCGGGTGGAATCGGTCGCGTGGATTTCGGAACGCAAGGATGTGCTAAGCGGTTTTTTCTTCCTGCTGACGCTTTGGATGTACGTGCTCCATGTCAAAAAGGAAATTCTCCCCGCTGCGATGAAGGGAGGGGAGGCGATGCGGCCAGAGCATCCACCGGCCTCCCGTCGTTTCGTTTATAACAAACTCGCGTTGGGATTTTTTGTTTTGGGGCTGCTCTCAAAATCCATGTTGGTGACGGTGCCGTTGGTTTTGTTGTTGCTTGATTTCTGGCCTTTGAATCGTTTTGCCGGTTTCAGTTGGAATCCTTCGGGGACGAAAATGGTAAAAAATTTGTGTGTGGAAAAGTCGCTGTTTTTTTTGCTTTCGATTGTCTTTGGCCTTATCGCGTTTTTTGCGCAGCGAGCGGGCGGAGCGACTACCACCGCCCCACCTTTGGGAATTTTTTCACGAACGGGAGACGCCATCATTGGATATCTAAGTTATCTGGGGAAAATATTCTGGCCGCAAAATCTCACCTGTCTTTATTTACGCTCCGATCACATCAACCTCGGGTCGCTTTTACTCGCCGTGTTGGTCTTGGTTGGAATTTCCCTTTTGGCGGTAGTCAATCTTCGCCACCGTCCTTATCTGGCGATGGGCTGGCTCTGGTTTTTGGGAATGTTGCTGCCGGTGAGCGGTTTGATTCAATTTGGTCTCCAATCCGTCGCTGACCGTTACACGTATCTGCCTTCCATCGGGTTTTCCATTATGTGCGTCTGGGGAGTGGTGGAACTGGCCGAGGCTCTGTTTCCGCCGATGACGCGGCGGCTTTTGCTCGGCGTTCCGGCCATAGCAATTCTGACGGCCTGTGTACTATTGTCCCGTCATCAACTCGCTGATTGGCAAAACACGCAAACTTTGATGGAGCACGCCTTGAAAATTGATCCCAACAATTATATCGCCCACGACGATCTCGGGGTCTATTTTTCCAGAATCGGCCGGACCAAGGACGCGCTTTTACACTACCAATTGGAGCGCGAACTGGACCCGGCCTTTACCCACCCGTCCGGAAATTCAAACCGCACAAATTCAATCCCCATGTCCGCTGCCCCCGAATAATTCACCGGGCAGATTCCTTTTATGATTTGATCTGCCGGCGGTGTCATTGATTCTCTTTACCGGGCGTTGAAACGGCAAAACTTGCCAGCGTCCTGGTCCAGAGCCTGTCGCTGGCAGCCAACAGCAGTGGACGATTTTCGGCCATTTCCAAGACAGCACGCCTTGGGTCGGGACAAACCGGCGTTTATTGAGTATAATTTTCCCAAGCAACTTAAATCTGGCGCGGCGATTGCTGAACTTGCGGGGAATCTGTTTGAAAGCTTGCGGATGATTGAAACTGAATGACTAAAAATGCAATTGGGTTTGCCATTTCTGAACAACATCGCAAAGAAAAAGCGGAACCAGATGATCTCCGTTGATTTGGGGAGCCGCTCGACCAAGGCTGTGCTTTTGGAACGGCGGGGTGAGGTTTTTGCGCTGACCCGCTATGCGCTGCTGGACGCACCGATTTTCGAAAAAACCCTTTCCCGGGAATTGCTGGCGGAGCATCTGAAGGCGGTTTATGAAGCACTGGAGGCCAAGACCAAGGTTGTGACGCTGGCCATCGGCGTCAATGACGCAATTGTGCGGCCCGTGGAGCTGCCGCAGATACCGGTGGACGAGATGCGGCTGGTTTTGAAAAACAATCCCAAGGGTTATTTGCAGCAGGATTTGCCGAATCGTGTTTTCGACTGCTACATAATTCCGCCAAAGTCCTCGCCCAAACCCGCTGAAGCCGGAAAAACCCCTGTCATTCCCAAGCTGAAGGTATTGGTGGCCGGTGCAAAAAAGGAATTGGTGGAGGATTTTCAGACCGCAATCAGGGATGCCGGGCTGGTAGCTGATCACATTGTGCCCGGCCTGATCGGGCCGGTGAATACTTTTGAAATGGCCATGCCGGAAGCATTCGCCAACAACACAGTCGCGCTGGTGGACATCGGTTTTAAAAATTCTTCGATTTGCATCCTGCAGCAAGGCGAATTGGTATTGAGCCGGGTGGTTGGTCTTGGGGGAGATAAACTGACGGCCGGGCTGGCGGAAACAATGAATATCAGTTATGCCGAAGCCGAGGGCATCAAAATCGGCATGGCCCCGGAAATTCAGTCCACCTTGGAAACTCAAGTGCTGCCGCTGGGCCGCGAGTTGCGGGCGTCGCTGGATTTCTTTGAACATCAGCAGGACCGGCCGGTGTCACAAGTTTATGTGAGTGGTGGCTCGGCCCGCTCAGAACTCATCCTGCAAATGCTGCACAGCGAGTTGGTGGTGGATTGCAAGGCCTGGGACCCGACCGTCTTCCTGCAACTGGCGTTGCCAGGACAACAGGCCGTCGAAATCGAACACGTCGCGCCGCAACTAACCGTGGCCATCGGTGCTGCGATGGCCGCCTTCTGAGTTATGCCGATACGCCTTAATCTGCTGGCTGAAGCCCAAGCTGCCGAGGAGTTGCGGCGGCGGGATCCGATCAAACGCGTGATCTTCGGAGGGCTGTTGCTCGTGGCCTTGATGCTGGTGTGGTGGAGCTGGCTCCAGCTCCGGGTCATGGTGGCTCACGCGTCCCAGTCCCAAATGGAAGCGCAAATCCAATCTCACACCAACGCCTATCAGGTTGTCTTGGTCAGCCAAAAAAAGATCGCCGAAGCCAAGGACAGTCTGGCCGCGCTGCAGAAATTGACCCGCGACCGTTTTCTCCAGGGCAATTTATTGAATGCGTTGCAACAGGCTACCGTGCCTGACGTGCAACTGGTAAGACTCAAGGTGGATCAAACGTATGTAGCCACTGAGGGGACCACGGCGCAAACCAGTGACACCGGTATTATACAGGGACATCCCGGCACCGTGACCGAAGAAATTACCGTGACGCTCGACGCGCGGGATTACAGCAGCAGCCCGGGTGATCGAGTCAACAAATTCCAGGATGCCATCAGCCACCAACCGTATTTTCAAGCCGAGTTGAACAAAACGAACGGCGTCCGCCTGACAAACTTGTCTCCGCCTCAGGTTGGTCCGGACGGCAAACCGTCCGTTATGTTCACCCTGCAATGCACCTATCACAACCGAACACGATGAAATTGTCCAAAGAAAAACGTAATCAACTCGTCCTCGTGCTCCTCGGCACGGTGGCGGTGCTGGCGCTGATGTGGTTCAATTTGATTCAACCTCGGTACGCCGCACTTGCCCAAATTGCCGCGGTTCAAGAAACCGCCGGCGGCAAACTGGCCGGCATTCAAACCAGCGTTAAGCACGCAGACGCCATCGCCACCGAGTTGACCAATGTGACGCAAACGCTTGGAAACACTGAAAGCGACATGGCTTCGGGAGACCTTTACTCCTGGACTTACAATACCATCCGCCTTTTTAAGGCGCCCTATCAAGTGGACATTCCGGAGATCGGCCACCCGACCGTCGAGCCTGTGGATTTGTTGCCGGCTTTTCCATTCGAGCAGGTCAGATTCACCGTTACCGGCACGGCTTATTACCATGACTTGGGCAAGTTCATTGCTGATTTTGAAAATAAGTTTCCGCACATCCGGGTGGTTAATTTGCAACTTCAACCTGCTCAAACCGCCGGTGGCAACGAAAAGCTTTCCTTTAAGATGGACGTCATTGCGCTGGTAAAATCCACCTCATCGTAAAAGCAATCAAATGAAGCAGCACATGAAAAATTTCCGCAGGAACACGGTGGCAGTTTTGCTCCCGCTTGGGTGTGCGATGGTGCTGGCGGTCAAGGCAACGCCGGCGACCCAATCTGACGAAACCAATGTCATCCGTTCCGTATTCATCCTTCCGGCAAATTCCAAGGAAGGTCGTGATCCATTCTTTCCCGATTCCACCCGGCCCTACGAGCAGGCCGCCGCCGCCAATCCCCGGGTGAGTGACATAACCTCGCTCGTGTTGAAGGGATTTTCCGGATCGCTGGATCACCGGCTGGTCATTATCAACAACCATACTTTTGCCACTGGCGACGAGGGCGACGTCGTTACGTCCACCGGCCGCATTCATTTGCGTTGCGTCAAAATCAAGACGAACTCCGTTGTAATCGAGGTTGGCGGCCAGCGTCACGAACTGTTTTATTCGAACCACCCCTGACGTCTGAAATGGTCAGCCAAAAATTTTGGGGACATGTCTTGGAATCGTGTCCAAAAGGTATCTTGGCTGGGCGGGATGCTTGTGCTATCTGACGCCCCGCCGCACTTGGGGCGGAGGCGCTTCCACTACCCATTTTTCAGACAGGCTCTCAAAAACATGGAAGAGCATTCATTCCGATTTGTGGATTCAAACGATAACTTTCCGATATTGGCCGGCTGGGGGCTGATTTTTCAATTGGAATTGGATTGGCGGACAGGCTGGCAATAGCGCTGAAGATAAAAGCCTTGGGTTTTCCACAAGGGTTGGCTCGGTATCTGCTGAGTGGTGCTCTATTGGACTAAAAAACCAATAAAAACAAATAATATGAAATCGAAAATGCTGATTGCCACGCTGTGTGTGGGACTTGTCTCACAACGGTGGGCTATGTCTCAAACTGATACCAACAGTGTCGCGACAAATGAACCCGCCATGAGCGAGGCCACTCCCGCCGCCCAGCCGGCTGGTTCCGCCGCCGCTGCCGAAACCACGGCTGTCGTTGCCACCAACACGGCCACGACGCCAGTTGCCGGCACCAACCAATCTCCCAGTACAACCATTACAACCATTACAACTATTACGACCAGTAGCAATGAAACCACCAGTGTTACCGCCAGTAATGCGCCGGCAATGACCGCCGCGAGCCCAGAACCTTCGAGCACGGCAGCCACCAACGAAACTACCACTGGCACCGAAACCACCGGCGTTACCGCCAGTAATGCGCCGGCAATGACCGCTGCGAGCACAGAACCTTCGAGTACGGCAGCCACCAACGAAACTACCACTGCCAACGCTAGTCCGCCAGCCGCAGTGCCCGAGGCGGTGTTGCCCATTCAATTTCAAGATGTGCCGATTACCACCGCCATCGAAAATCTGGCGCGCCTGGCCGGCATTAACTATCTACTCGACCCGAAGATTGGTTACGGCCAGCCTGATCAAAATGGGCAGATCAAGCCCGAACCGACGATTTCCGTTCGTTGGGAAAATGTCTCTCCCCGTCAAGCGCTATTAGCGGTACTGGACAATTACGGTCTCCAACTCGTCGAAGATCCGAAAGCTAAAATCGCGCGCATCACCATTAAAAATCCCAACGCGCCGCCGCCGCTCATCACCCGGGTCATTCAGCTTAAATACGCCAGCGTCTCCAACATGGTGGCTGCCATTGACAGCGTGCTGAGCGATAAACGCAGCCGGGTGATGCCGGATACGCGTACCAGCCAGTTAGTGGTGGTCGCCACTGAAAACGAACAGGACGCGGTGGACACGCTGGTTAACCAGCTCGACAAACCCACTCGCCAGGTTTTGATTGAAACCCGTCTGATGGAAGTCTCCAGTACGCCCAGCACCAGCAAGGGTATAGATTGGGCGGGCACTCTGAGTGCGCAAAATGTTTCGTTTGGGAACAATTTACTCCAACCAGATAACACAAAGACCTACGCTCCCGGCGCCCCCATTACCCAATCTCTTCCTGGCACGAATACTGTATTTAACATCCAAGAACTTGGATCACTACAAGAGATGCCGAACGTCGTTGCCAATACGGCAAGTGGGTTTGGCTCGATGGCTTTCTTAAATGCCGATGGCGTTAAGGCTGTGCTTTCTTTCTTGAACAGCGATGCCGACGCGCAAGTCATCGCCACTCCTCGCATTGTGACGCTGGACAATCAAGCCGCACATATTGAAGTTACCCGGGCCGAGCCGATCTTCAACACTACTGCCGGTACTCAAGGTTCGCCCGGCGGTTCGCAAGTGAACTACACCAATTTGGGAACCATTTTGGATGTGACCCCACGCATTTCCGCCAATGATTACATCTGGCTCACGGTTGTACCGGAAGTTTCCGACGATGCTGGCCCTCTCACGCTGACCGTCGCCGGTACTGTAAACCAAGCAGAAATGTATGACGTACGCAAGGTTATGACTCAGGTTTTAATTCCCAATGAGAACACGCTTGTCATGGGTGGCTTCATCAAGGATAACACCGCCAACACTTACACAAAGGTACCGATCTTGGGCGATATTCCGGTCCTCGGATACGCTTTTCGGTCTGAAAGCAAAGGTCTCGAAAAGGACAATCTGTTGATTTTCATCACCCCAACCATTGTCAAAGATACGGACTTCCAGCCGACAACAACGGCCTTTTTACAGTCCAGTCCTTTGGGGCCAAAATCGCCCATGAATCCTAGAACCCCATGGGACAGCGCCAAGCCTTACGACTGGAGCAACCCGAAAAATACGGATCCCTATTATGACGCATCCAGCCCGCCATCGTTTGACTCGCCAACAGCCGGCAACGCGGCTGGCGCTTCAACCACGCCAAGCCCCGCGACGGTGCTTAATCGGTAAAAGGAACCTGCATTTCACGGCGCGCTCATCCGGGCGCGCCGTTTTCTTTTCAGCCAGACGTATTTTCATCCGCCACCCTTTTCAAATAGTCGAAGGAATAAATGCCCGTTGCATGTCCATCCGCCCAAACCGGTTGAATGGCATAACCGCCCACCCGGACAAGGCGGACCAATTGGAATGCCGCCGGTGCCAGCGGTCGTCCCGGATTTTTATAAACGTTCCCCAACACGTCCGTTTCGCCCCGACAGCCGGCGCAAGGACAACATCGCCGCAACACTTCCAGCGGGATGAAACTTTCCCCGCCGTCAGCCCATTTGATGGCCAGTTCGTGGCCGATCGGCTGAATATCCAGCGGTCGCATCAGCGTTTCTTCAAACGCCGCTCAAAGGCGGCCAGGGTTTCAGGGCTGACATGATGTTCGATGCCCTCCGCATCCAGTTGCGCGGCTTTTTTGGAAACGCCGAGCGATTGCAGAAAGGCTACCACCGTTTCGTGCCGTTGCTTGCTCTCCGCCGCCAGCTTGAGACCGGCGTCGGTCAGGAAAATAGCGCGGTAAGGCCTGGTGTTCACGTAACCCGCCTGCCGCAGGCGCGCCAGGGTGCGATTGACCGTGACGTGGGTGACACCCAGCCGCCGCGCCAGATCTGTTACGCGCGCCTCACCCAGGGCCGCCGACAAATCGGCGATGGCCTCGACGTAATCCTGCGCCACCTCGGTGGCGCGGTCGCGCCGCGAGCGGCGGAAATTTTCAGCCTGCGGCGCCGGCGAGCGCAGGCGCACGGCGTGGGTCGCGCCGGATAATTTACGGGTAGGATGTGGCATAACTTGAGAAAGTAAATCTCAAGCCGCTCCATTAGTCGAGGTTTTAATTTGTAACCCGAGCTACATTTTAAGTTGACAGTCCGCCGCCGAAATTGTATCTGAAGCTACATAGTTTTGTTTATGCTAAAAGGGATCACTATCACCGGAATTGCCGCTGGGTTGTTAGGCTCGCCACCGGTCGGCAAAGCGCAAGAAGCGCCTTCGCCAGACAAAAGTGGTTACAACCTTTTCAATCCCGTGCCGGAAAATTTGATGCGTGATTTAAGTCCCGACCGTCCGGATCAAACCGAGTCGGCTTATACGGTGGACGCCGGCCACTACCAGTTGGAAATGGATTTTGCCAATTTCACTTACGAGAAAATGGACGGCACAACCACGAAGGCATGGGATGTGGGCGATTTCAACTTCAAAGCCGGATTGCTCAATAATGTGGATCTCCAACTCGTCTATGACAATTACCTAAACGTGCGGACGACGGACCGTTCGGGCAAATCCACCACCCAGTCGGGCTTCGGAGACTTGGCCACGCGGATCAAAATCAATTTGTGGGGTGATGACGGCGGCCGGACGGCCTTTGCGCTGCTGCCTTACGTCAAGCTTCCGACGAGCACGGATAATCTTGGAAACAACGCGGTCGAAGGCGGCGTGATTTTTCCACTGGCGGTGAGCTTGCTCTATGATTTCGACCTGAGTTTGGAAACGGCGGTCAGTTTGATGAAAAATGATGACAACGGCGGCTACCATGAAGAATTCATCGCTTCAGCCAGCGTTGATCATCAGATCATTGGGAAATTGAGCGGTTATTTGGAATTTTTCAGCAACTTCACCACCGAAAGCCACGCCGGTTGGGTGGGAACGGTGGATACCGGTCTGGAATATCTGGTGACGAAAAACATCCAGTTAGATTGCAACTGCTACTTTGGCGTGACGCCGGCCGCGCCCGATTACAATCCGTTTTGCGGAATCACTGTGAGATTTTAACTGATGAATCGGACTTTATGAGTAAAAACAACAATACACCCAGGGACTTGTGTGAACCGGCGAAGGACAGTATCGCCGCAGTTCCGCGCCCCGGCGCGATGTCGCTGGAAGGAATGCATAGCAGCGTAAAAGTGCCCCATCATAAAGCCGGCTTCTGGAAACAAATGGCCGCCTACTTCGGCCCGGGGATTTTGGTCAGCGTGGCTTACATGGATCCGGGCAACTGGGGAACCGATCTCCAAGGCGGCGCCCAGTTCAAATACGGACTGCTTTGGGTGGTCGGCCTGGCCAGCCTGATGGCGATTTTCCTACAGATTATCGCCGCGCGGCTCGGCATAGCAACCGGGCGCGATCTGGCCCAATGCTGCTATGATTGGTATCCCAAGTGGACGCGCGTGCCGAACTGGCTCATGGCGGAACTTGCGATCATCGCGTGCGATTTGGCCGAAGTCCTGGGCGGCGCGGTGGCGCTGAATATGTTGTTCCATATCCCCATTTTTTTGGGGGTCATCATCACAGGCGTTGACGTGCTGCTGCTGCTAGCGATGCAGCGGTTCGGAATGCGGACCATCGAAGCCATCGTGCTGTTGCTGGTGGCGACTATCGGCGTTTGCTACTACATCGAGATTTTCGTCCTGCCGCAGACGCAGCCCAGCTTTCTGGAAATGGGCCGGGCGATAATCATGCCCCATCTGGGTTCGGCCACCATGGTTTACGTGGCCATCGGCATCATCGGCGCAACGGTCATGCCGCATGTGCTGTATTTGCACCCCGCCTTGGTGCAGAGCCGCAAATTCCAGAAGGACGACGAATCCATCCGAAAGGCAATTCGCTTCAACACCTTTGACGTCATAGGCAACCTGTCGGTCGCCTTTCTGATCAACGCCGCCATCCTGGTGCTCGCCGCGATTGTCTTTTACGGCAAGACCAGCATCACCGTCGCCGGCGGACAAGTGGTCCAGTTCAATGATTCAACGGACTGGATCCAAGCGGCCTACCTGACTTTGGCGCCGCTGATGGGCACGGCTGCCGCAGGCACGCTTTTCGCCGTCGCCCTGCTGGCCAGCGGGCAAAGCGCCACCATTGTCGGCAC
>Ga0326728_10027091_pt1 | contig 10063 bp, 8 predicted proteins | sample MB3enrmetagenome_FD_207602 | JGI IMG/M metagenome (GOLD analysis project Ga0326728, IMG submission 207602) | Lab enriched peat soil microbial communities from McLean, Ithaca, NY, United States - MB31MN | ecosystem: Environmental > Terrestrial > Soil > Wetlands > Peat | place: USA: New York... | reverse complement strand
CTGTATTGGACGATGCCGTTCTTGTCAATTACGAAGGCGGCGCGGGCGGCGGTGTCCCCGACCCCGGCCAGCATCGGGAAGACGACATTGTACTTCTTGATGACTTCCTTGTTCAGGTCGCTGGCCAGCGTGATGCCGATTTTCTCGCGCTGGGCCCAGGCTTCCTGCGCGAAGGGCGTATCCACGCTGATCCCGATGACCTCGGCGTTGAGCCCGGAGTATGCGTTCAGGCCGCTGGTGACGTCACACATCTCCTGGGTGCAGACGCTGGTGAACGCCGCCGGGAAGAACAGCAGGACCGTGTTCCTCCGGCCCAGATTGTTGCTGAGGTTCACGTCCACCAGACCGGACGCTTGTTTGGATTTGAGGGCGAAGTCAGGTGCTTTGGAGCCGACAGGTATTGCCATAATGGTTCTTGGTTAATTGGGTTAAATGGTTGAACTCGTACCATAGGTAATCCGGCTCGCGAGGGCTGTCAAGTGCTCTCGCGCAAATCCTGTCGACTTGGGCCGCGTTGCAGAATCCCAACTCTGGGCATGCGAGCCATGACCCCGGACCAAGACTGCCTCCCCGACGGCGGGCGTCAAAGCCCGGCGCCGGAATGTGGAAGAGGGCCGTTTTGACCTGAACGGCTGGCTCGGGTCGGCTTCGTGCCGTTAGGCATCATCGGCGTTCCTCTGAGAAGCATTTGACGAGCTGCTGGTAGCTCCATGCATTGCCCGTCGCGAAAAAGTTGTAAGTTTCATCCCACTCCGTGCCTGTCCCCCAGCCGACCATCGAGGAGATCACCTTCGTCGTTCCGTTGGTCCACGGCACAATCTGGACGATCTCTTGCAGATTCTGGTCTTCGGCGCGCGCCTTCGCCTTGAATGCACTGGTGAGGTTGACCTTGTAGGTCATCAACCCACCCTCCAAATAATTCACAATGCCAAGACGAATGGTGCCGGGACTGCCAATGCTTGCCGTCTTGTCGCAGTGCGTGAAAAGGGTGCCTCCGATCCGCAAGTCGAGCGCGACCACCGGTGCCACCCATTTCTTCAAACCCTCTTCGGTCGCGAATGCCTTCCAAACAGCTTTCGGCGCCGCCGGGACGATGGCCTCAATCCGCAATACCCGTTCCTTTGACTCGGTGACAAGGTCCGTTGTGTGGACCTGCTGTGCCGATGCGGACCGACAGGCGATCAGTGCAAAAACACCTGTTGCGACAATACGTGATACTGTTGTCTTCATCGCCAACACTTCTGCACGGGACCAGCAAGCTCCTGGTGTTTGTTCAGACGGCACCGGGCACTTAACCGCCAGCGCTCAGAGTTGCGGCCTCGGGTTCCTTGTTGCGTTTGAGCGGAAGGACGAGTTCACAGGCGTCGTCGTCGTAAGTCACCACAACGTCCATTTCCTCGAAAGACTCCGCGCGACTCACCTCCGCTGCCCGCTCGATTGTTCCCAAATCCGTCGCGGAGCCGGGATCACCCACCCAGTGCTTGCGGCCGACGTAATAAAGCCCGATCCCAGCATGTCGTAACAACACTCTCATTCCGCGTACGCTCTTCGCGTAGCAGCAGAATTTCACACAAGCCAATAAGTCGAGCAATAGGGTGTTCACCCCATTCTTGCGGCCCGTGGCGCCCTGCGGCACGCCTGGGATTTCCCCAATGATTGGCGCGTCTCGTGCTTACCAAGTAGGCATTGTCAATTGTGAGATTCGCGCGAATTAGAGCATCGGGACGAGGGGCACCAGCAACGTCAGTGCCAACCTGCACCCAGAAATGGAACCATTCTCAAATGAAGGCACCATCGGAATTATCCCTGAATTATCCGCCGATCCAGCGGCACCCCGCAAATTCCCCCGAACCCGGACTCGGCCGGCATCCGGAGGCACCTGGGCGGAATCGTTTTGCCCGCGTTCGCGGCCAGTTTCTGCTCGCCCTTCTGCTGGTCACCCAATCCCTGGCCGCCGCGCCGCTCACGATCACGACCCAGACGCTGTCAAACGCCGTTGTGGGTCTTGCCTACTCCCAAACGCTGGCTGCAACGGGTGGCGCTCCGCCTTACACGTGGGCCATACAATCAGGCGGGTTGCCAAGCCTGTTGACGCTCAATCCCACCAATGGACTAATCGCCGGGATGCCAACTGCCTCGGGATCCTGGGTTTTCAGTTATCCCTTTCAGGTTTACATCGTCGTCACGGACGTGGCCTCCAATACCACGGCCGCCAGCTTCGAATTGACGGTCGTGCCCGCCCCGGACACCTACTACACACTGACCGTGGTCAATGGCTCCGGGGGCGGTTTCTACCTCACCAATTCGATCGTAACCATTACCGCCAACGCCGCTCCGTCGGGTGAGGTCTTTGAGGATTGGACCGGGGCAACAGTGGCCGATCCGCTTTCCGGCACTACCACCCTCGTGATACCGGGGTCGAACGTGACGGTGACCGCAGTTTATGGCACTGCGCCCCCAACCTTTCCCCTCACCGTTGTGAACGGCATGGGTGGCGGGTCCTTTGCCGCCAACGCGATTGTGCCCATCACGGCCAACGCCGCGCCGGCCGGCGAGGTCTTTCTAGATTGGACCGGGGCGGTCGTGGCCGATTCGCAGTCGCCCAGCACGACCCTGATCATGCCCGCCGGCCCCACCACGGTGACCGCCAATTATGGGCCGCCGCCGCCGACCTACACGCTGGTGGTCATCAACGGCTCGGGCAGCGGCAGTTACACCGCCAACACCACCGTCCCCATCACGGCCAACGCCGCACCTGCGGGGGAGGTGTTCGGCAGTTGGTCAGGGGCAAGTGTCGCCAATCCAACGGCGGCGAACACCACCCTGGTAATGCCCGCCAGCAATGTCACCGTGACGGCCCTCTACGCCTTCGCCCCGCCGGCGTTGACAAACGTGCCGCAGCCCGTCACGGGACACCCGCGGCTGTGGATCACACCCGCCGATTTGCCCCGCTGGCAAAGTTGGGCCGTGGCGACCAACCCCATCTACGGGCAAGGCCTCGTGCCGTTGCTGGAGCAATGCGTGAGCGATTACCAAACCCAGTTCTTTCCCCAGGGCGCGCCCAATCCCGTGTATCCCGATTTGGGCGATTCACAGGGCTACACCGGCCTCCTCAGCGAGCAATACATGATGGTTTTTGCCCTGAACGCGCTGATTGATCCCAGCGCCTCGGCCCGGATGCAGTACGCCCAATACGCGCATGACCTCATGATGTATGCGATGAACCAGGCGGTCCAAGGCCCCCTGGCCAACGCGCCCTTCCGTGATCCAAGCTTCCCCATCTATAACCGCGCCAGCTTCACCTCGGAGGCCTGGCCGCTCACCGTGGACTGGCTCCACGACGCCACCAATGCGGCGGGGCAGCCCATCTTCACGGCCCAGGACAAGGCCACCATCCGCAATGTCTTCATGATCTGGGCCGGCGAGTGCCTGACGGCCTCCACCACCGGCGGCGACAGCCCACAAGTCGTCGGCGCCATGAACAATCCCGTCCTCCTGCCTGGCGGCGACGCCTACCGGATGGCCGCGAACAATTACTATCAGGCCCACGCGCGGTTGCTGACCCTGATGTCCCTTTGCCTCGACCCCGCCGACGATCCGCCGCTGGACACCAATTCGCCGCCGGCTCTGCTCGGAAATTCGCTCCGCAGCTACATCCTCGACGCCACGGGCGCGTGGCTCTACCAGCAGTTCGCCATGTTCGGCGACCCGGACGTGGTGGAGACCGCTTACGGCCTGCCCGCCACTGCGTCGGTAGGCCTGGCCAGCGGCGGCCTCCCGCCCGAGGGCTTGCTCTACGGCGATTCGGTCCGCTCCATCGTCGGAGAACTGCTCGCCCTCAAGACGGCCGGCTTCGCCGACCCGGCGATCTCCGGCCCACAAGTTACGCTCGCCAATAACGCCCCGGTTTGGTCCCGCTTTGTGACCGGCTTCATTTCCTCGCTCGTGCCCGCGCAGCAGATCCCGGCCGATGAAAGTTACCTCGGTCCTGTTTACGAATTCGCCAGTTACGGGGACATCCTGCGCATGTATGCCACGCCCGACATGGTGTCGGTGTTCGGCGTGCTCAGCCTGCTGGACCGCCAGAACAACGACCTCTCCCGTCTGAACGCGGAGCGCTGGTTTGCCATCAATGCCGTGGAGGGCGGCGCACCCAGTCTCCTGAGCCGGGTCCAGAATCCCTGGACCTGGGGGGTCCAGGACTCCCTCTTCCTGTTCCTCCTGCTGGATCCGGCGGCGACCACCACCGATCCGCGCCCCAATTACCCGACCGCGTTTTATGATCCCGGCCAGGGTCGCCTTATTGACCGCACCGACTGGACGCCGGAGGCCACCCTCTTCGATTTCCGTTGCAGTTGGGAATCCATAAACCACCAGCAAGGCGACGCCAATCAGTTCGAGTTCTACCGTAAGGGCGAATGGCTGACCAAGGGAGTCGCCAACTACGACGACAACGACAACGGCCAGTCCTCCGACTACCACAACACCCTGACCTTGCAGAACTGGTGCGCCAACGGCACGCCCAACAACCTTCTTTGGGAACTCCCGTTCTGGACCAACGGCTCCCAATGGCCGCTGGCCCTCAACAACGGCGACCCGATCACCTACGCCAGCGTGCAGACCAATTACAGTTATGCGTTCGGCGACGCTACACCACTCTACAACCGCCCGGACTTCTGGAATCCGGCCAATGCCGCTCTGGACCTCCTTCACGCCAGCCGCTCGATCATATGGCTCAAGCCCGACCACATCGTTGTTTATGACCGGGCCACTTCGCACACGGCCGGGCTGTTCAAACAATTCAACCTATCGTTCCCCACCTTGCCCACGGTGAACGGCAATGTCACCACCACCACCACTCCCGGCGGCCAGAATCTCTACGTCACTTCGGTCCTGCCCGCCGGTGCCACCTTCACTTCGATCCCGATTGCTGGGACTCTCACCACCGTCGCCGACCTGGAACCCTGCCAGTACCGCCTGGTGATCCAAGACCCGGCTAATCCAACCGACGAGCGGTTTCTGCATGTCATGCAGGGCACCGATGCCGGGGTCCAGCCGGACAGTGCCACCCTGGTTCAAAGCACGGCGGGCACGCGCATGGACGGCGTGGTGGTCGGCAACACCGTGGTGCTCTTTATTGTGGACGCCACGACGCCGTTCCAGGGCACCACCTACACCGTGCCGACCAATGTCAACCAGCACTTTATCACCGGTTGTGTGCCTAGCGGATTCTACCAGGTCACCAGCGCCAACACGCCCAACGGCTGGATGGTGACCATCACGCCGTCGGCCAGCGGCGCACAAGCCGATGCCGCCGGTGTCCTGGCCAAGCGCCTGCTCACGGTGACAGCCCCCAGGTTGAACGTCATGGCCAGCCCACCGAACATGGTTCTTTCCTGGCCGACCAATACTGACGGCTTTGGGTTGAACCAAACCTCCAGCCTGGTCTCACCGATCACCTGGACGCCCGTGACCAGCGGCATCACCGTCAGCGGCACGAACTACACGATCACGATCAACACAGCCAGCGGAGCCGAGTTCTACGCTTTGATTGCGCCGTGAACGCGCGGCGATGCGAACTTTCTGCGGATCACTCTCAGTTCATGGTCCTCCTTCAAGGTCACCCTCGGACTCCAGTCACCTCCGAGCGTTACCCGCGCCCAGAGGGCGATGAACAGGCCGATTAACACGAGAAAGTCGCCGAGAATGCCCGTGGGAACTGTGTCAGGAAGGATAGCACGGTTCCAATGGATTATCCGAACGCTTCCAATGAGAAGGAAGGCGGCCACGGCGGTGAGCACGAGGTACAACAACCTAGGCCGTAATGGCTGCTGTGCCCTCGTCCGTTTGACCGAGAACGCGGTCACAATCCAGGACCCGATGACAACGCCCCAGCAGCCAACTGCAAATGTGATGGGTGCATCCATATCGTCCCCTCGATTTCGTTCTGACCCCTGCTATGGATGCGGCCATTGGTTTTCACCGCCTAATCGTCTTGGTCAACGTTCCGAAGCTGCCAAGGTCGCTCGCGGACGATTCTGGGGGATTCGTATCCCCATCGGACCTTCCAACCCAGGCGCCAGCATACGTCGGTAGCAAATCCGACGAATCGCTCGATTGTGCCGTGGTGGCCAAGAATGGTTCCGCAGGTCCACACCTCGCCATCTTGCGTGATGGCCGCAATGGCACCGCCTCCAGCATCCGAAGCGACGACGTTCGGCGGCAGACCGACCTTGCTGAGTTTAACCGACCTATCATCATGTGACGCATCCATGATCCAGAACGATCCGTCTCGCTTTCTCAACACGTGATAATACCCCCCTCGGGAAGACCTGACCGACTGCCAGTCAGTTTCCTGCCCGATTTGGGACGGTGTCTCGCAGGCGTCCGGAGAGGCCCCAGTGAACGTGTGAGCGTTTCGTCCCCAGCCCCAAAGCGTTCCGTCGGATTTGACAGCCAGCCAAAGATTGAATGCCACCGACACGTCCACCCAGTTGGTGTCCGAGGTGAAGCGGGTCGGAACCAGAAGATTCTGAGGGCTTTGCGGTGTGGTGTTGCCCAGTTTGGGACTGCCGCCCCAAATCCAGAGGCTGCCATCGGACTGAATGCCTGCGGCGCTCACCCCGCCCGCCCGAATTCTCACCCAGTTCGTTGCCGTGCCCACCCGCACCGCCGTGGGGCTGTCCCTCCACGAACCGATCCCCAGTTGGCCGAAGTCGTTAAGTCCCCAAGCCCATAAGGAGCCATCCCGCTTTAGCGCGTAGCCGGTCGTAAACCCAGCCACCACCTGCACCCAGTCAGTTCCCTCAACTGTATGAACGGGCCGGTGTTCCATGTTAAACGTGCCGTTTGGGAGCTTCCCTCCGTATCTACCGTCACCCAACTGGCCCCGAAAATTGGCTCCCCAAGCCCAAATCGTTCCGTCGGATTTCAGCGCCAGATTATGAGCGTCCCCAGCCGAGACGAAACTCCAATTCGTCTCCGACCCGATCCGCACGAGATTCGCCGTGAGCTTCGTTTTCCCCAGGCCCAGCACCGGAAAGCCTCTGTCCTCTCCACCCCAAGACCACATGCTGCCGTCAGGCGCAAGGATCAGCCCATGACTATCACCCAGGCTCACCATAGGAGCATGAGGGCCAGCCGGCAGTTTCAACCGCCCCTCCGGTCCTCGGAGAAGGAAATAGCAGAACAAAACCAGGACGACCGCAGCGCCGGCGATCAAGAGCCGCTTGAGTTTCATAGCTTCACATCTATTATCTCAGGTCCTCAGCCCCAGATCTCGGAAGAGATTCCGATTAGGCGTTACGGGCGCATTCGCTGGAGTAAAAGTCAGGCGGCACACCTCAACGAGATACTGCGACTCGGTATGGATGAAGCTCGCAGGTCATAACGCCAGCAACCACGGTAGGATCTGAGTCCATGAACTCGCGCGCCTCCTTCTCGCTGGCCGCCTCGAACACTACTAGGCCAAATGTCCTCTCATTCTCCTCCAAAGTGCGTCCGGCCAGGATCACTCTGCCTTGCCTCGCTGCCTCTTGAAGCCGCGTAAAATGCTGCTCGACTGCGACTTCGTCTGCCCTGGTCCACGCGGACCGCGCGTATAGCCTCGGAACCAGATGATAAACCCCCAGGAACTGGGGGCGGGCTGTTGGAGCGTCCTGTTGTGACACAGCCTTTGTTTGCCGCTTAACGTCCCGGATCAGCGACCCTGCGCCACTGATGCCCAGAATGAAACAAGAACGCTATCGCGAGGTTCGCTGGATCCGGCTTGGGCGTTTTGGGTCTCATGCCTTCTTCCGCGACCGGTAAAGTGTGATGCCCGCGAAAAGTCCGACTTGACCAAGCAGGACAGCGATGAAGCCGCCGTGCAGCCAGCGCCAGATTGCAACCGAGATCAGGACGGACAAGGCCGCCCACGCCAGTCCGGAACTTCCCTCGAACTCGCCAGCTCGATAGAAGAACACGGCACAAGCCAGGAGAAGGATGAACGTGAATGAGTAGAACGGTAGCACCATCGATGAAAACACCGCCCCCTTACGTCGGTTGCGCCCAACGTGGCGCTGAGCGGCGCGCCGCCAAAGATGCAGGAGATGGAACGGAGACGGAATCGGCGCGGCCGCTCCAGCGAAAGTTAGGCGCTGATACGAGGCGATCGCTCGTCGGGTTTCCATTGCGACTGGTCACAGGAGGTTGTTCAAGGAGTGGGAGATGATATTGGGCCACAGTGACCGCGTGCGTTCATACCAAAGGGAACTCAACAGCGCATCCGCAAATAGAACTCCCACCTTGTGGAAAGAAATGGGAGTGTGGGCGAGAGCGAACGCTCCGGCGGTAATAACTACGGACGAGGCTACGCCCAAGCGCGTGCGCAACGAAGTGTAGAGCAATCCCCTGAACGACAACTCCTCACAGAGCGGCGCCCACACCGTCATGTCGAGAATGAGAAAAACTGACGAGTCTCTTGCGGTTTCAGGTTTCGCTTCGAAGCCTAGACGGGACACCACGGCCCAAGTCGCTCCCATCAGGAGTGCTTCCAGGACAAAGAGGAACATACCGGAGACCAGCACCCGACCGAGCCGCGCTCCTCGCAAACCGAAGACCTTCTCCACTGTCGTCCCCGCGCGGCGCGCGAGGTACCTCAGGCAGCACAGCATGGGGATGGAGCAGACCAGCGCCGGGAAGAGCGGACCGCTCTGCCGCAGCTTCCACACTGGGTCAAGCAGCTCCTGCAAACCCCAGTATCCCACGAACGAAACTAAAACCGCCAATGCGCCGGCGCGCCAGGACCATGGTGGTTGGGACACACCACCGGCGACCCGCCGCGGAAACGAGCCGTTACCTATGAGGCGGAAAGGCTTCGCGAAGGCGGATGCAATTGAGTTCATGTCGGACTAAGCGTAGGCAAGCGACTAACAAGTAATTATGCAGGTTTGGATAACATCCTTCTTGGGGTGATATCCGGGAGGTTCCCCATCGCCGATGAAAATCTGCTCTTCATCAGGGGGCATCCTTACCCGACGGCGTGTCCCTGTAAAGGAGATTCGAGCGCGTTTTGGCTTGCTGGCATGCCGACGGTTGGCGCGGGCTAGGGGAGATCAGCCCAGGACCGGGCGTCATCTAGCGATAGGCGTTGCGATGGAGCAGGTTCGGAGAGAGACATGGTTGGCGTTTGAGCGGCGGCTGGACTATCACAAGTGGGTGCGATTCTGCCTCGACTTTTGCCACAACGCGCCCAAGAACCCGAGGGGGCCAAGCAAGCTCGGAAGGCCGGCCCGAACCGGTGGCGCAAGAGCCAAGGCCGAAAGCAGCTGAGCCGGCCGCACCGCAGCCGCCGGCTGCACCGGGGTGCCACCGGCAAAACACCGTCGGCGCGGGCAGAACGTAGCCGACGCAACGGCGGATGGAGCGGGCTGGATAAGTGTGGCTGATCGAAAACGGGGGTTGGAGAGGGTTCTATGGTACCAGGGCATGTCCAGGGTTTGTCCAGGGTGCCCCCAGACCACCCCCAGGGAGCTGCGGAAGGCGAGTTGTATTCGGGATGCTTATGGTGAACGCCAAACAACCGCCATCCGACATCCATCATCCAATCTCGACGAAGAGGGTGGAGCAGAATCATGGGAGACTCATGGGAGCCTCGCCCGACACCGGCAGATGACCGCTTGGTCATGCTGGCCCAACGCCCGGGTTGGGCAACCCACCCGCAAGAGGATGCGGCCCGAGTCAGAGCGCCGCCAACACCTCTTCGGCGTGCTCCGTGGGCTTCACGGCGGGCCAGATCTTCCTGATCCTGCCGTCGGGTCCAATCAGGAACGTCACGCGATGGGTGCCCTGATACCTCCGGCCCATGAAGCTCTTCACCCCCCAGACCCCGTAGGCCTGGACGATCTTCTTGTCCTCGTCTGACACCAGGGTAAACGGCAGCTTGTATTTCTCGGCGAAGCGGTCATGCGACTGGGCCGAGTCAGTGCTGACGCCGAGCACGACGGCGCCTTTCTTCTTGAACACGGCGAACTCGTCACGAAAGGCGCAGGCCTCCTTCGTGCAGCCCGGGGTGTCGTCCCGG
>Ga0326728_10027090_pt1 | contig 10064 bp, 10 predicted proteins | sample MB3enrmetagenome_FD_207602 | JGI IMG/M metagenome (GOLD analysis project Ga0326728, IMG submission 207602) | Lab enriched peat soil microbial communities from McLean, Ithaca, NY, United States - MB31MN | ecosystem: Environmental > Terrestrial > Soil > Wetlands > Peat | place: USA: New York... | reverse complement strand
AACTGACCGCGTGGAACTTCTCGTACCGTTCCTTGATGCCGAAAAGAATCTTGACGGCTTCGCCTTCCGACGGAGGGGCGACCTTGATGGCCTGGAAGCGCCGCTCGAGCGATCTGTCCTTTTCGATCGATTTGCGAAATTCAGCCGGGGTGGTGGCGCCAATGCACTGGATTTCGCCTCGCGATAATGCCGGCTTGAGAATGTTCGCGGCGTCCAGGGAGCCTTCCGCCGACCCCGCCCCCACCAGGGTGTGCAGTTCGTCGATGAAGACGATGGCGTTTTGCGACTCCATCAGCTCCTTCATGATGGTCTTCAGACGTTCTTCGAATTGGCCGCGGTATTTGGTGCCCGCCACAATCAAAGAAAGATCCAGTGCCAGAATTCGCTTGTCGGCGAGAAACGAAGGTACATCACCGTCGGTAATTCGCTGCGCCAGTCCTTCCACGATGGCCGTCTTGCCCACACCCGGCTCCCCGATCAGGACGGGGTTGTTCTTGGTCCGGCGGCAGAGGATTTGGACCGCCCGCTCCAACTCGGCCTCGCGGCCGATCAAGGGATCGAGCTGGTTCTCCAACGCGCACTGCGTGAGGTCGCGGCTGAATTCGGAGAGGAGGGAGGCTTCCTTCGGACGCGAACTGGAGGCCTTTTCGTTCTGCGCACGGTTCATGTCCTCGCGCAAGGCGTTCAAGCGTAACCCGCGTTCGTGCAGCATCTCCGCAGCGAACGATTTGTCCTCGCGCAGCAAACCCAATAAGAGGTGCTCCGTTCCTATATGTTTGTGCGAAAGGCGCTCAGCCTCTTCCGCCGCGAAAGCCAGCACCCGCTTGCACTCCTGGCTCAAGGGCAGGTCCACGGAAGTCGAGACCTTCTCGCGCACCGGAGTCCGGCCTTCAACCTGTTTGCGGATGGACTCAATCGAGGCGTGGGAGCGGAGGAAGCGGTTGGTCAGCGCTTTATCCTCGCGCAGCAACCCCAGCAGCAAGTGCTCCGTTTCGATATAGGGGCAGCCGAATTGGCTAGCTTCGTAGCGGGCGAAAAAAATCACGCGCCGCGCCTTTTCTGTATAGCGCTCGAACATAGGTCCTCAGCCCTCTCGGTAACCCCTCCCCTCGGCCCCCCGGGGGTAGCAGGTCATTGAACCACTGGAATTAGAGGTGCAGGCCCTAAGGCCCGCCCTACCGGTCCTTCAGTTTTCCATTCGCCAGGCGCAAAACCCGTTGCGCGTGCCCGGCCAATTCCGGATTATGCGTGGCGAGCACCGAGGTCAGTTGGTGATCCCGGTGCAGTCTCTCCAACAACTCAATCACCCGCTGGGCAGTGCGCTGGTCCAGGCTGCCGGTTGGTTCATCCGCCAGCAGCAAGGCCGGCTGATTGGCTAAGGCCCGGGCCAAAGCGACTCTCTGTTGCTCACCCCCCGAAAGTTCACCCACCCGTCGCCCGGCAGCGTTGGCCAGCCCAACTTCCCCCAGCAGTTCCCGCGCGCGCTCCCTGGCTCGTGAGAACTCAAGGCCGCCAATCAACTGCGGGATGACTACGTTCTCAAGCGCGCTAAATTCCGGCAGGAGGTAGTGCATCTGCCATACAAAACCGACGCGCGCATTCCGGTAAGCGGCACGTTCCTCCTGGCCAAACTCACTAAGCCTCTGCCCCATGAAGTATACCGCACCTGTCGTCGGAGTGTCCAGAGCAGCGAGCAGGTGGAGCAGCGTCGTTTTGCCCGTTCCAGACTCACCCACCAGGGCGACCAGTTCGCCCCTACGGACGTCCAGATCCAGTGCGTCCAGGACGACAATCTCCTCGTCACCTGAGCGATAGATCTTAGTCAACTTTTCGGCGCGCAAAAAAGATTGGGTCATTGGGTCATCGGGACATTGGGTCATTGGGCCATTGAGTCATTGAGTCATTGGGTCATTTTGCCCGTCCCGCCCGCTCTAGCCGTTCGTTGAGATGCTGCAAGGATTGCCAGGAGTTCATTGGCCTCCGCCAGCAGGCCCTGCATTCGATCTTTCGGGACTATTCCGGTCTCAACTAGAAGCTCCAACCAGAAGACCGTCTCGTCAGCTTCCTCGACGGTCACTCCAACCTTCGAGATAAACTCAGCGCGAGAGCGGGCGCGGCATACCGCACGGTAGTTCGCTGCTACCGATGTGCCTGCTCGCAACACCTGCTTTCCCATGATCCGGGCCTCGTCACTTTTCGGCAAGCTTCGAAAAAGCTTCACGACCCGAATCGCAAACTGCTTAGTCCTTTCTCTCAACTGTTCAGGCTGCGTCCTCATAGTCTTCCGTGCCTTAGCCAGCACGTACCTCGGCCGAGCCGCTTTAATGGTTCAATGGCTCAATGACTCAATGGCCCGATGACTCAATGACTCATTCATAGCGGAGGATTTCCACCGGGTCCAGCCCCGATGCCGATAACGACGGGTAGAGTGTCGCCAGAAAACTGATGCCGAGCGCCGCCAGGCTGATCCAAACCCCGTCCCAAGGACGGGCATGGAAAGGCACCGAAGCCAGCGCGTAAACATCAGGCTGGAGCGGAAAAAGCTTGTAGCGGCCCGCCAGCCAGGAGCCTCCGTAACCCAGAATCAGCCCCAGCAAAGTGCCGAAGGCTCCGATCAGCAGTCCGTGGAGAGTGAAAACCGCCCAGACTTGCCTCTTCCGGGAACCCATCGACATGAGCACGGCGATATCCCGGTTCTTTTCCATCACCATCATGGCCAGGGTAATGAAGATGTTGAGGGCGGCAACCACCACGATCAAGCCGATGGTCAGGATGGTCACCAACCGTTCCAGCCGCAGCGCGCTTAAGAGGGAATGGTTCTGTTCCATCCAGGTAGTGGTCTCAAACCCCTGGCCGGCGGCAGCTTTGATCTCCTGGGCCACGGAAGGCGCAAGATAGATATTATCAATCTTGAACTCAATTATTGAGGTAACATCCGCCAAGTCCAGCAGGCGTTGCGCCGCGGGAAGGTTGGTGAACGCCCAAGTGGCGTCGAAGTCGTAGAAGCCGGAATCGAAAACCCCGACCACCCGGAAGTGACGGTACTTGGGAAACAAGCCCTGCGGAGTCAGGTAACCCTGGGGACTGGTAATGAGGATCGTGTCACCCACGTAGGCTCCCAACGACTTGGCCAACTCTTTGCCAAGAATCATGGGATCAGCCTCCGCAAAGGTCTGCGAGAGGCCTTCAAGACTTCCTTCCCGCAGTTTCAGCAGCAGGTCTCCGACGTGGACTTCACGCTGCGGATCGATGCCTTTCAAAACTATGCCGGAGGCGCGAGAACGAAAAGAGGCCAGAACCTCTCCGTAAAGCGCGGGAGCGCAGGCGACCACGTGCGGCAGCCTGCTGAGGCGCACGCTCAAGGCTTCGTAGTCTCTGATCCCGTCGTTCCTGGAGCGCAGAAGGTTGACGTTGGCGGTGGCGCCGAGCAGGCTCTTCTCCAATTCCTCGCGGAATCCGTTGTTGATCGCCAGCGCCACAACTAACGCGCAGACGCCGGCCGTGACCCCGATGATGGAGATGATCGTCACTACGGAGATGACCGATTGCCGTCGCTTGGCTTTCAGGTACCGCAGCGCCACGAAGAGTTCGAAACGCATATGCCACTAAGTTACCAACATTCCGGTCAGTCGTGGAAGGAGATTAAAGACGTCCGTTGTCCGTGGTCAGTAGTCCGTTGTTCTTAATCAACAGCCACTGACAACTGACCACGGACCACTGACAACGGACGACTGCTCAATACGTCGCTCTCCCCCCTGAAATATCGTAGCACTGGCCGGTGGTGAACGACGCTTCCGAGGAGACCAGGAAATGCACCAGCGCCGCGACCTCTTCAATCTTCCCCGTGCGGCCCATGGGGATTTTGCTGATCATGTACTGAACGGTCTGAGGCGCGATAGTATCCAGGATCTTGGTCCGTACCACACCGGGAGCAATGCTATTCACCGTGATGTCGCCTTGGCCGGCGACCTCTTTGGCCAGAGCCTTGGTGAGCGCAATCACTCCCGCCTTAGTGCTCGAGTAAGGAACGAGGGTGGGGTTTCCCTCCTTGCCGGCAATCGAAGCTACATTCACAATCCGGCCGTAGCGCCTCGCGAGCATTTCGGGAATCACTGCCCGGCACGTCAGGAAAGTGCCCTTGAGATTCACAGCGTAGACGCGGTCCAAGTCTGCTTCGTCCAATTCCCAGAGGTGCGCCGTCTTGCCCGTAATTCCCGCGTTGTTCACCACGATGTCAATAGGCCCGAACCTTTCCCGCACGCGATCGATCGCTGCCTTCACCGAAAGCGCGGAGGACACGTCGCACGCGACGCCCATCCCCCCGAAGGAACCGGCAACCGAATTGGCAGCTTCATGGTTCACGTCCAAAATCGCAACTTTCGCGCCGGCGGCGTGTAAACGCCCGGCAATGCCTTCCCCGATCCCTTGCCCGCCGCCCGTCACTACGGCAACACGATTCGTCAAGCTGAAGAATTGCTCCTGGTCCATTTTCTTCCCCCTGCTCCTGATCCTCTGAGCGGCGCAGACCTCGGTTGTGGAGGTTTGCGGCTGGCGATGCGAAGCGCGTCAAGCACTGGACTTTACATTATTTCAGCGTAACCAACCAATGCAATTACTGCATCGCCTCCCACTCCGCCGCGGCGCGCAAAGCGGGAATGACGGATTCCATGTTCTCTGAACTGATGGCCGTGGTGGGTATGGCGAACGAAACGAACCGCCTCGCCAGCGGGTACCAGGTCGAGATCGACGAGCAGTTCAAAGTAAGGTAGGGACGGTTCGCGAACCGCCCCTACAGCTTGCGCACGCGCAGCGTGTAGAGGCCGGAGCGCTTAACCTCTTCCAACTGTTCCAGCAGTTTCGGGAGGTCGTCGGCAACACCGAGGAAGCGTCCGGAGAGTGCATCTGCCCTGCCCGAGGCCAAGTGCACGACCAATTGCGCCGCCTTCTCCGGGGGCACGTCCCGCCCCTGGTCGAATAGCTTACGGAACCACGGCAGCCACTTTTTCCCGGCTTCGGATTCCAGCACGTGCTGAGTCATCGCGGTGCGCACGGTGCCGGGATCAATAGCGAAAACGCTGACGCCGGAGTTAAGAAGTTCCGCCGCCAAATTCTCGGTCAAGCGGATGAGGGCGGTCTTGGCAACGACGTAGGCGCCCATGTGCGCGACCGCCACCGTGGCAGCGCTGGTGGCGAGATTGACGATCCGGCCCCGGCGGCGCGCGATCATCCCCGGCAAAAGCGCCCGCGAGCAAAGGTACGGGCCGCGCAAATTCACTTCGAAGGAATGCCACCAGTCGTCCGCGTCAGCCTCCCACATGGGGCCCAGAGGCCCCGGGGTGGCGGCATTGTTCACGAGCAGGTCGACGGGGCCCAGGGCGGCTTCGACCTGGCGCGCCGCACGTTCAACCGCGGCGGGGTCACTGACGTCGGCGATGACGGCCAAAGCCTCTCCCCCCGCTTGTTTTATAGCGCCCACCGTTTCGGCGACCGGCGCTTCAGACCTTGCGACTACCCCCACAGCGGCACCTGCCTGGGCTAGCGCCGCCGCAATGGCGCGCCCCAGGCCGCGGCCAGCCCCGGTCACGATCGTAACCTGATTTCGAAGTTCAGCGCTCATCGCTAACTCCCGGAAAGAGCCCACGTCCGAAAACGGGGGCGGTCAATGACGAAAACTGGCAAGTGGGGGTGACGGAATTTGTCCATAAGTTGATATAGATTACCTTAATACGGTAATTTTCGTATAGTTAGTAGACGCACTTATTATTGAATTAGTAATTAGCGAGGTTTCCGGATCCCCCATGGCTTGCAGCCCATTGAAAGGGCACACATTCGCCTAAGTCTCACGTGCACAACTCTTTCCCCTCGTGTCCAAATGGGAATAAAGAGGTGCGGGTCAGTCTGTTGTGCGCCGACCGGACACTCCGTCCCTCGAGACAGGAGTGCCTAGGATTATAACTGGCAACGAAATTGCTATGTGGCCCGTTTGTTCGCTTTCTAGCCTTAGCGTTGTGAGGCAGGTCCCCCCTGCTGAGCCCCGCCGGGGCAAGGCCAGCGCTAGGCGGAGAATGGGACGGCACCCGTCAAACGAGTCATTGAACAGTCGGGCCGCGACCACAGGACCAAACCATTCGCCAACCGTAAGCTCGACTCGGGTGTCATATGCGGCGGGCATCATCTGCAAGCCCTCACCTGGGAGCCGCTCTCACAAGAACGCTACCCTGCCTCCACTTCGCGACTCACCAACCCACAGCCCAGCCGCCGACTCGAATGGAGCGTAACCAAGTATGAAGCATGGGACATACCAAGAGAGAGCTTTGCTCAGGCAAGCATTCGACCTCCTCTTGGAACTTCGCTCCCGGCCCGAGGCACGCGGACCCCTGGGACAGGCTGTAGCGTACCTGCGGCTCTTGGAACGCCAGGGAGAGTCTGACGGACTCCCCCTCGTCGTTGCCGTCCGAGCAGTGCGTCTTAAGAGTCTCTAGGCCGGCTTCCGAACTGCCGGCCGCACGAGCCGACCGGCCCGTCGCACACTACTTCCTGCTGCGCTCGGGCACACTCGCCGCGAGTTCGGTTTGTCCGGCCCTGCGGCTACTCCGTCGCCTGAGGAACCGGGGTACTCGGGGGTTCAGGCGCGGCAGGCGCTTGGCCGGCTCGCAGCTTGGCCATCTCACGCTGCAACTCCGTTGCCAGGTCTTCTAAAATGCGCAACTGTTCGCCACGGCGTTTCAAAGTTGATTCGAGTTTCGCTACCTGCTTTCGCAGCTTATTGTTGTCCCTGCGCAGCAGGATCAGGCTTTCGCCTGGGTGGGGTGGAATGATCCTTCCCCCCGGCCCCGGCTGGCCAGTCGGTAAAGGCGCAACGTGGGCCTGGGTTTCCTTGATCAGCGTTTCCAGTTCCTTCCGTTCCACCCCCGGCGGGCAGAGCTGCCGTAGCGCCAGCAGGCGGGCCAGGTCAGGCCGGTTGCGGCCTCGCTCCCAGTGTTGCACCGCTCCTTTGGTGGCGTTCAGCAGGCGCGCCAAGCCCTCCTGGCTGACTTCCAATCTCTGCCGGACCTTCTTCACTACTTTCGCGGCATTCATCTCTTCCATGGTACATCCTCCTCTCATGGCAAGAAAAACACTTGACATTTTTAACACCTTTAGGCTATAATTACATAGCTGTCCGAAGTATAGCCGCGGTCCTCAGTTCGGCTACCCTGGAAGGCACAACCTCCGCCCTCCCGGATGTGGGGCCGGGTTCCAAGTGGCGGACGGCTTTTCCCCAGGCAGGCCTGTTCCTTGAACCTCTTCGGCCTGCCCTCGCGTTTTCCCCTGGTGTCTTTGTCGCAATCACCAGGTTGCGGGCAGATTCGCGGTCAAGGGGCTCACTCATCGCCATGCGACTCTCGTGTTCCAAGCGCCTCCTCGATTATTCCCTCGCCCCGCTTGCGCCGAATTACCCGCGGACGTTCTGGTTCATGTTCCCACTTCATTCCAGCCTCCTGCCCTCGGGTTTCATCTCTTCCCACTTCTCGGAACCTTGGGGCGCAGACTTGAAGAAAAGTGGCCTACTCTGCTTTGGACGTTCCTCGGCTAGAAAAAACTTAGCCTACCTCCCGTGCCGTCTAGCAACAGATGGTAGCACATTTCCTATTATTTCGGGAGGGGGTAAATTGAAAAAAGTTCTGAGGCTTCGAAAACCCCCCAAGACCCTTTGTCCCACACCGCTTCATCGGCAGTTTCACCGCCAGCTTCCATCCAATCTCTCAAGGAGTACTAACATGCCGTATGATAATTGTCGTAAGGCTGCAAGGTTATTCTCCTCCCACCTTGGTGTCGTTCGCCCGGCGCCGGTTGCCTCAACTCGCCGCGGGTTCGCTCGTCCGGCGGCGGGAGTCCGCCCGCCCGAGTCGTGTGCGTCGCTGCGTGGCCAGTCCGGAACGCTGCGTCGGGAGTCCTACGTCGCCCGTTGCCGCCACAAAGCGTGCGTTTTTCCAGCTCAGCCCGGCGCTCACGGCGAGTGCGCGTATCACCGTCGCCAGTCCGCAGAACCTGGTTGCTTCCAGTCCTTGCAACCATCGTCCTTGCTTCTCGACCAGGCCAAATTCGGCTTGCCGGATACCGAGCCGGACGATGGGCACGTACAAGATCGCCATCGGCTGGCAGCCGAGCGCGTGCGGTTTCTGCTGGGCGAGGCTGTCTAACGGGGCCCACCGTCAGCTTTGAAAGGAACCAACCTGCTCCCCCCGGCCAAGGAGATGAACCAAGGCGCGTTCCTCGGCGGGGAGTAAAGTACGCCCAATTCCCCGTCGAGATTCGGAGGTGCAGGCGCGATGAGTGCCGGCAGACTAAGAGCAGCCGGGTGCGATGCTCAGAACTTCGCAGCATGAACTTCATCCCGGGTGCCGCTTTTCGACTATGAACTTTGCCGGAGGAATTGGAAAGCCATGAAACCGAAAGCCGCACGATCTTTGAGCCCGGCCCCGGTGAGGCGGAATTCCAAATCATCCGCTTCCGTCTTGCCGATGCTCACTCCCATGCATGCCTGGCACATGCTCTGCCGGCGCACCGGCGGCAACATCTCTCTCACGACCTTCTACCGCTGGATCAATTCCGGCCGCATCGGCGTGGTGCGCGTGGGAGCGCGCTATCTTATCCCGTTACCTTTACTCGAAGAGGTTATCGAGAAATGTCTGGACGGGGAGCGAGTTTGAGGGTGGCATCGACCAAAAGATGATGCATACGGCATGCTTCGAATGCGCGCGAGTGGCCACGGGGAGGCGGAAAACCGACAGCATTTCGAAAACCTCGGTCGAGACGACAGAATTGCCTGCGGATGTCGGTGACCTCTCAGGCGTGACGCTCCGGCTGATGAAAGCGCCGAAGCGCGACACCCTCCGCGACTTTTGGAACCGATGGGCGCGGTGGGGTCCAGAAATCAGACTCCCTAGGGACAGGGGATTTGTTAAGCCCCAGGCCAGTGACCTAAGTGAGGGTTGGCGGGGTTTATCTTAGTCCTCGCGCCTTTGCAATCTTTTCCTCGGTCACAGCTTGCTTTAAGTCTCGACGCATTTGGGCTATAGTCTTGGGGCTAGGAACGGAGAGAAATTGGAGGAGAAATCCAATCGCAAGGAGAATAAATCCCACCGTAACAAGCCAAGGAATTTCGATGTTTACGACTGCAGCTGGTCGAGCGTGTTCCCAGTCCGGGCACTTTTGGCTACCAACCGCCCATCCTCCGGCGGCGTATGCCACCACCATCGTTCTGTTATTTACGCAAAGAGCAGAGTCGCCAGTAGCGGTGGTTATGAGTTTGAAATTTGATGATGTTGCTTGGAAGGATAGGAAGAGAAGCGCCCATCCAGAAAGGTTAAGGAACAATGCAATCCTCATCCATTTACGGTTGGAAAACACGGCTTCGCCACCTCGATTCTTTGGACTGGGTGGCGATTATAGTCTTTTTAGTGGGTGTCGTGGGAGCGATTTATTTCTATACATTAAGGCATCCCTAGTTTGCTTCTATTATCTCCGCAGTCACTCACAACTCCCAACGATCGGTGGATTCGGCACAGATTGTAGTACGCAGAATGAAGCGTGGAGGAGCAGAGGGCTTCTGGGCTGCCCATCTGCCTACCTGCCTGTTGCCCACTGCCCACTGCATTAAAACGCTTTCACTCTCCCGCGCTTTCTGGCAGACTATGCGGCTGAAGATTTTTTCAGGAATCGCATTCGTCAAAGGAGGTCTTGCCTATCATGAGGAAGTATTCGTTCAGTCGGCGTGAGTTCATGCAATTAGGTGCGGGCGCGGCGGCGGGCGTAGCCGCCAAAGTTACTCTCCTGGAGCCCCAAAGGGTGTGGGCGTCGGCGGGTCCCGTGCCGCCTTCGGACACTGTCCGGTTCGGCATCATCGGGACAGGCACGGAAGGTTGCGATCTGTTGCGTGCGAGCTTGGCCGTAGCGGGCATCGAATGTGTTATGGCAGCGGACCTGTACGACAGCCGCCATATCGCCGCGAAGGAAGCCCTGGGAGGAAAGGAAATCGAGACCACCCGTGATTACCGACGTGTCCTCGACCGTAAGGATAT
>Ga0326728_10027089_pt1 | contig 10065 bp, 8 predicted proteins | sample MB3enrmetagenome_FD_207602 | JGI IMG/M metagenome (GOLD analysis project Ga0326728, IMG submission 207602) | Lab enriched peat soil microbial communities from McLean, Ithaca, NY, United States - MB31MN | ecosystem: Environmental > Terrestrial > Soil > Wetlands > Peat | place: USA: New York... | reverse complement strand
AATGGCAGTATCCATATCTAAGAATATATTTTTTTCCATATCTGTGTTCAGATGTATATTTTTGCTATTTATTCTGTAAGTCTGGAAAAGGTTTTCAACCAATTTTCGAATGTATGCCGAAAAATCTAGAGTTTCGAATCCTTCACCTTTGTATAATTCTTCGTGAATAAGAGCCATAGATATCACTCTATCTTGGCTTTCTCTGAAAGCTTCCAGAAATTCCGAATCCTTAATACACTCTCTATTTTTAAACTTCTCAGCTTGAAGATCAAGTAGAGAAGATATCACTTGCAAATTGTTTTTGATTCTATGATGGATTTCTTTCTTTTTAGCTTTTTCAGCTTTCAAGAGGGATTTTTCAACCTCAATTTGCTGCGTAATATCCCTAGTAATAACTGAGATAGCCACAAGCTCTCTTGATGCATCAAAAACCGGAGAAAGAGCTATTGAAACATAGATTAACTTACCATCTTTTCTTAACCTTGAAGTTATGTAGTTTCGGATCTTTTCTCCCAGTTTAATCTTTTCAATTAACTTTTTTGCTTCGCCTTTGAGATTTTCTGGTGCGACTATAGATACATCTTTCCCTATAATTTCTTCAGATGAATAACCATAAATCTGCTCTGCACCCTTATTCCAGCTAGTAATAATACCATCAAGGGATAAAGTAATGATTGCATCATTTGATGATCCCACGATATTCGCTAAGTTCTGTATTTTCTCTTCAGCTTTTTTACGTTCAGTGATATCCTGAACGATTCCCTTCACTCTAATGGGGATATTTTTTTCATCAAAAATAACTTCAGATTGTATATTAACTGCGCGTTCTTGCCCATTATCTAAGATAATCCTATGATCAATGCTGTAAGGTTTTCCATATATAGCTTTCTTAAGGGCATTCTCAACATAACCACGATCTTTGGGATGCACATACCTCAAATATTCCTTGCAAGACGGAGCTAATTTTTGTGAACCAAGTCTAAAAATGCCATACAATTCATCAGACCAATATACTTTATCAGTTATAATATTCCATTCCCAATTTCCAATATGAGACATTTTTTGAGCTTCAGCAAGTCTTTTTTCACTTTCCTTTAATGAATTGTAAGCTTTCTCAAGTTGTTTTGTTCGCTCTTCAACTAGTTTTTCTAAATTATCATGTGCCTTTTTTAAAGTTTCCTCTGTTCCGTGTAGCGCATTCACCAGTGCATTGCGTTCCACCAGCAATTGACCCTGCTTGAAATTGCTGTAGCTTAGTTGTGAGAGTGTATTGGCAAATGCCATGAGGAAGGCCATGCCCGTGTCTACAGCTTTTCTACTCAACCGTGGAACTTTATTAAGCGCTTCCATGTATTCTGCTTCATTGAAATTGTATCTTCTAGCTTGGGATCTAAAAAACTCATAGTCCAGAGGCTCATCATCAAAAAAGAACTGTCCTGAGAAGACATAGCCAACATGTTTACCATCCAACATGAGAGGAGTCACTATGTCCCACATATTGTTCTTACATTTGTACATCTTAAGCTCTTTAGGAGTAGCGGCCAATGCTAGCTTTATATCGCTTTCTATGCAGTACTTGGATGCTTCGGGATGAATCCTGTGAAATTTTGTGCAGATATCTTGCCATCCAACGCTTACCAGAACATTACCTTTAAGATCGTTTAGGCCTATAGGAATGTTAGCAAGCTTATGAAAATCAATCATTAGAGACTGAATTACCTTAACATCAATGATATCAGCGAGGACCGGATTCTTCATCTTCCGAGCAGGCGAGAGAATATTTTCCCGTTTTCTCGTGATGCGTTGATCCTTTCGGCGAATTGCCATTTCTACTCGTTTGTGCTCGGTGATATTACGGGCAACATGAATATAACCAATAAGTTTTCCCTCTGAATCATGCAGTGGTGAGACGCTTACTAGGAAATAACCATCAAGAAAATTCTCATAAATCTCAGCAGTTTGTTCAAGTCCATTATTTACCAACTGCTGGTGTGGACAAAAGGATGGTGGCTCGCTTGTCCCATGGATAGCACGATAGCAAGTTAACCCAACACACTCTTCTTTTGGCAACTTTAATTTTACCGCCATGGCTATGTTTACGCGAACTATCTGAAATTTAGTGTCTATTATTGCTATCAGGTCTGGCACAGCATCAAAAGTTTGTTCCCAGTCTCTTACGTCTCGAAAAGCTACTTCTTCAGCTTTCTTTAGCTTGAAATTATCCATTTTCTTCCATGTTCCTTCTTTTTTGCTCAAAGAAAACTGATGATTGGAAAATACTTCAGCAATATCAGTTATATTGTACTTGTTGATACAGTGTGAGTCCAATGTTATCATTCGGTATTTGCTGATAATATCATCCATTTTTCTCATATAATCAACAAAATAGCTCCAATCCTTTTTTTTCAGCCAAGAAATATTTTCACTCAATCTCAGCCCACTATAGCCATTTTCAAGGGCATGATTAAGTTTTTCAATCCAGTAATTTATAACTTTTCCAGAATCGTAAATGTTCCCATTTGTGTGCAAGCAAGTGTAATATATAATTTCGATTTGGCCTTTGTCAAGATAAGAATCAAGATCAGGTACAGCTTTTCTTAGAGCTTCTTTTGCATCCTTGACGTTCAAAGGCTGTGATGTGACCCAAAGACAGTATTCATTATTTTCCAACCCCACTTTGAAATAAGGAACCAGAATATCCACCAAGTCTTCTTTTGATTCATAGAATTGGCAGATATGCGTCCCCCAGGGCACATCTCCAACAATATCAATGCCAAATTTTCTTAGTATTTCATTCAACTTCTCACCAAATTTGAGTGGGAATACACAAAAAACTCATCGTTTTTAGGACGTTTGAGTTCAGATTCATTAGATGTTTATTTGTATATTCGAGAACTCTTTCTTATTAAAGTAATATCTACAGCCTAGTATATATTATAGATAGATATATATATATCAAAATTTGAAATTGTTATACCTGTTATATTGTAACCTATAGTAATTTAAATACGATTTTAGTAATTTCAAAATATTTTTTTTGGCATTGTATAGAAAGTTCTGTAAAATCTTATTGACTCTTCCACTTTTCCTTCATTACAAAACAGGATTTTTTGGTTTCACTGATGCATAGATTTTATAGCAAAAACTATGCATTCATGTGAGTTGGATCAATTGTATAGTCATGAAAAGAATTCATTCAGGTACTAGAGCTTAAATTTTTAAATGTAAGCCGGTTTAAACTGGGAAAATAAAATATCATGGACTTGGACTTCTTGTTTCAGAGTTTTAAAGGTAGGTAAATTATTAGTATTCTAGCGGTGATTTTGGCAGCTTCCTGTTAGAGTCAATCGACAGGCTGAATAGTCATTTTTTACTGAATTTTGCCTAACGAATCTGTGGATTACCAATACTCAGACCTTGTAGGGAACTTTTTCGATTCTTTTTTTAGTTGCTCTTGTTCACGAATTTCTTCTTCTGTAAAATGGATATGTATCTTTCCGTCTTCATCTATGTAAAAATCCATTTCGCCATATCTGGTTTCGATTGAAGGCATGTTGTGATCTCTTGTATATTTAGAATCATGTTTCAATCCTTTAACAGTAGGTTTTGCTTTCCTGTTTATCTGCTCTTCACGCCATTTCTCGATTGCTCGCCAGATGGGTAGAGGATCAATGCCGTTATTTTTGATGTAATCTTCTCGAGTATACTCGTGCATATTGCCGTCTACGAAGAGTAATTTAGCCTGGTCCGCCATCACCTTCGTTCCTGTTGGTATCATTGCCGGATTGGCACAGATCTCTGCAAAGTGAAGTAAATCTTCTTCTCCGCCTGTTTGTTCTATCTTGAGTGGCTTCCCGCAACTTGGGCATATCCCAATCATTGTCTGTTCTTCTTTATTATTCATGCTTTTCATCCTATGTTTAGAAAAATTTCAATCTATTAAATCATAAGAAAGAGATGTGCGTATTATTGTTGCTTTGAACTGATTTAATTTTTTTAATGTATAGTCTTTAACCCGTTTCGTAATTAAGTGAAACAAAGCAAACATTCCTGTTAGCATACACCAAAATGATCTTGAATTAATTTTGCTTGATCTATTGTGGGGTAGATTCGATACTTATAGGCTATGAACATCGAGATAAAATAAGAATTAAATAAATAAATATTTATTGTAAATGCGAAATGAAATTATTAAGATGTTGCCAAGTGAGGTAAACTGACCTTCTTGAAAAATAGAAATTCGCTGCCATGTGTAGTAAAGTTCAACCCAATAGCGACACCACCAAACATTTAGCGAATGTAACTCGATGCTGGTTTTCAAGAGTGGCTCGTTATGTAGCCTTAGTTATTTTATCTGGTGGCACTTGTGATTGGGGAAGTACTATTAATAAACATATTACAATTATGAAAAATATGCCAATTAGTGGATGCTGTTTTACTTTCTCATAAAGTTCTTTTGCATCCTGTTTTACATTCTTACAAATTTGTCCCAGCTCTTCTTTTAAAACTATAATCACTTTCCTTTATCACAAAAATATTGTCTATATCAAATGTGAATTAGAATGAAATTGGCACGTTAGAAAGTTATCTTCTTAGCAGTGTACTGAAAGTTCTATAAAAATGATTGTTATTCATTCTTTTCTTTCAGTAATAAAACAGAATTTTTTGGTATCTGTCGTCTCTAGATTTAATCACAAAAGCTCTGTATCAAGATATGTTCCTTGGATGGAGTGAACTTTAGTCCAGGGGAATATGTAGTCACTGATGCAATAGTTTTACCAAAACTATGGAGGCGGGTAGGAGGACAGCGAGAAATCCACCCAATAAATAGCAATTAGATATATAATATATAACTGTATCAAGATAAATTAAGTTTAAGACTGTTAACTAGTTGAACTTTGGCTGGTTTCATAACCCAAAAATGCAGATATTGTACCACAAAAACTGTGCATCAGTTAAACAAAGAAACTCTGTTTTGCAATGAAAGAACAGGATGAAAAACATTAATTTTTACAGAACTTCCAGTGCGCTGCCATAAACGACATTATACCTATTTTCTGTGAAATTATAAATATCAATAAGTTATATGGTAAAAATTCCAGATTTGAAAAATCTAATTACATAGACAATACAAACATTGAACTTTGAATTTATAGCAAATTATTGACACCGCAAGATTTTGATTTTACAGAAAGTAGGATACATACAGTTATAATGGAGCACAATATTTACAGAAACACTTTCAATTTGTTGAAAGTTGTACTGTAAAATAATAATGTTAAAAAAACTTTATAAACTGAATTTTAGAACCTGTCATAAAATTAGATGACATTCAAACCTTAGATCCACATGTAAACAGAGAATAGCTTAGGGACGAATGGCCTGAATAAGTAAATAGAATAAGATGTAACATAACAAAAAATGGTTTATCTGATTGCTTAATCGATGATCAATGAATTATCATTTCCTTACAAAAAATCTAATTTCAAAATCATATTCATAAAAAATAGAAAAGAGATATTTATACTACCAGGTTCGTTCTATGTCAATAGGGTCTATGTTATTCTCTCTGATATCTTTATGTGATCCTTCAGTGCTTATTCTTCTGGGAGTTCTTGGACTTACTGCTTTCCGACAAGTTGGATCTTTGAGATTACAGATCTGGCAGATTATGACCTTGGGAGCTATTCTGGTGTTATTGTTCCAACAGATTTCGCCTGAATTAGCTTTAGGAGCAATTAATATCGATATAATGATCTTTCTTTTCGGAGCTTTTTGTATAGGAGAAGCGCTAAACATGAGTGGATATCTTGCTTGGATAGGTAGCAAGGTACTATCCAAGGCAAAGAATACGGATCAACTCGTTTACTTGTGCTCTTTTCTACAGGAATTCTGTCTACAATTTTTATGAATGATACTCTGGCTATTATTTGCACTCCACTCGTTCTGCAGTTTTCTCGGAAATATGGTATCTCGCCTAAGCTCATGCTATTTGCTCTAGCTTTTGGAGTAACTACAGGAAGTGTTATGAGTTCCATTGGAAACCCACATAACCTTCTTATTGCAATTGATGGAAATCTTAACACCCCGTTTGTAACTTTTTTACATTGGCTTTCTCTTCCAACTCTTATTTGTTTCATTATTGATTATGCCGTACTTAAACTTTTTTTCAAAAATGATTTTGGGAAATCGATCAAAATTTATTTTGAAGAGTTTATTATAGATCATGAGCTTGCCAAGGTTTCAAAAATAGCTATTCTACTTATGCTAACTCTTCTAGCCTGTAAAATTTTTCGAATGGAGTTTTTGACCACTTGGAGTTTTAATCTGAGCTGGATTGCTCTTATCTCAGCATCTCCTTTGCTGTTTAGTAAAAAACGCATTGAGATCTTAAAAAATATTGATTGGACTACTCTGATCTTCTTCGTTTCAATGTTCGTTCTGATGAAAAGCGTATGGATTTCTGGAACATTCCAAGGTTTACTTGACAAGTTATCTTATAATTTAGATTCGGTGCCAATAATCCTTGCAGTTAGCATTGGATTCAGCCAATTTATTTCTAATGTTCCTTTTGTTGCGCTTTACTTACCTGCAATGGGTAATGCTGTTTCTCAAGAACAACTGATGGCACTTGCAGCAGGAAGTACAATAGCGGGGAATTTATTAATCTTCGGAGCTGCAAGTAATGTTATAATTATCCAAAATGCAGAAAAAGAAGGCGAAACCCTTTCATTTACCGAATTCTTAAAAGTTGGATTTTTAATAACATTTTTGGATGCAATTACCTATTATATTTTCCTTTAACTCTTAAGAGATACACTCAATTTTTTTTAGAGACTGTCTTAAAATATAGAAGATAAATATGCTTTGACACAAAAATTGTGCATCTTAGATTAAATAATGCGTGATTATTTTTAAGAGGATTTCGATAAATCCTAAATGTCACGACAATATTTAAAACTATTACGAAGCAGTTAATATATATATATATAAAAATAAGTAGACAGTGTTGATATGACTGAACGGCAAGTAGAAAGTGTGGTTATTGAAATCCCAAAAAAAAGTCGGAACAAATACGAGTATGATAAAAAACAGAAAGTCATTAAATTTAACAGAATGCTTTATTCTTCAATGGTATATCCCTGTGATTATGGGTTTTTTTCCCGATACTATAGCACTTGATGGTGATCCTTTAGATGCCCTTGTTTTAACATGGGAGCCTACATTTCCAGGATGTGTAATAGATGTATACCCTATCGAATTGTTTGATATGGAAGATGATAAGGGAATAGATGAAAAGATACTCTGTGTTCCAAAGAGTGACCCACTGTGTGATTATATAAAAACAGTTGAACAGGTTCCTCCTCACCTATTAAAGGAAATCACTCACTTTTTTGAAACTTATAAGAATTTAGAGAACAAGCACGTGATAGTTATTGGTTGGGAAGGTCTCAAAACAGCAGCCAATATACTCCAAGAAGCTAAATCTCGATATGTGGAACAAAATGAAATTGCGGATGGTTGCTCTACCCTTAACAAGCTGTCTGACAATTACTAGCAATAATAAATATTAATCATCTATCAATTAGCTCGTTTTTATTAGTAAATCCATATTTTCCCTAAAGCATCACTGAAATGCGGAACAAAAAAAAAAACCGAAAAACGACTCTACTTTTATTTTTGAAACAAAAACAACCAAATAATAGAGGCCTACTCATACTTACATAAGTTATTTATTTAATGTTGGTAAATTTCTCTTTGAAAGGTGATGAAGTCCGCCTAGACTCTTAAGTCTAAATCGCTTATGCTAATGACTTCTACAAAATCATCGAGGCTTTTGACTTGTACACACTTCTATTAGTAGGCATAGGCGGTTTCATAGGCTCTATCTTGAGATATACTTTAAGTGGATGGGTACAGAATAATTTTGTTAATTTCCCGGTTGGTACTTTGGCTGTAAATGTTAGTGGCAGCTTCCTTTTGGGTTTAATAATGTACCTTTCTGAGTATCAAGGACTCTTTGGCGAAGAAACCAGGATATTTCTGACAATTGGATTAATCGGCGGCTATACAACATTATCAACATTTAGTTATGAGTCATTCAGATTACTCGATGATTCAAAACTAACACTAATGGCAATAAATTTGATGGCGACAGTATTATTTTCCATGTTTGCAGTGTATTTAGGGAAAATTGTGGCTTTGAACTTTGGCACGTATCTGCTGAGGGGAATTAGATGAAAAAGGAATCTCAGGCTATATTATTGAGAATATTCATTGGAGAGTCTGATAGATATAACGGCAAGTCGATGTATCTGCATATACTTGAGATGCTAAAAAGTGAAGGAATAGCAGGAGCAACTGTCTTTAGAGGCATTGCAGGTTTTGGAAAACACAGCCATTTTCATACAACATCTATATTGCAGTTATCCACTGACTTGCCAATGCTTATTGAAATAGCTGATCTCGAAGAAAAAATTGATAAGATTAAACCAAAATTGGACGAAATAATTACCCAAGGGTTGGTCACAGAAGAAAAAATTAAAATTGTATTTTATGACTACAACAAAGAGAAATGAAATATTCGTTACAGTAGCCTTACGCAGTGAATTGGGAAACCAATAACATCAAACCTTCTACTGTTTAAAAAGCTAATGTGACCACAATATCTATTGCGCTTGATATTGTACTTCAAGTGCTTGTAGTCCTATTCCTGTTATTTATCAATTAGTTCTAAGTGTAGGAAGATGGAAAGATTTGTTAGAAATTTATTAAATGCAGTTATGATCTCAAAAAATTAAGTTTCTGATTCAGTTTATTCACAGTTTTTATTCTGTTTAGAGTACGATATAATCATTTTTTACTTATTTTTCTATTAATAAAAATATTTACTTATCTATTATGAGTGATGAATCTCATATTGGCTTTAATCCTCTGAAAAAACAGGGTAATAATGTAAAGGATGAATACTATACTAGTTATAAAAAAGCTCACTGGGTAGGGCTCATAAAATGAAATGAAGAGTCCAAGCCACGTCGCCATTAGAGCAATAAATATGGAGATCATTATGCCTTGTTTGGGTCGTTTTGCAAATAGATGAGCAATCGCTGCTGGCGTGATCATTAATGAGAACATAAGAAGAACACCAACGACTTGAACGGCGAACGATGTCGCAACTGCGACCATAAGCATGAAAATTATTCCGAGCAAAAACGTAGGCAATCCTTTTACTTCTGCTACTTCTTCATCAAGAGATGAAAATAAAAGTGGTCGATATACGATTCCGGTTGAAAAAAGAATCAGCAGACTGGCAACAAGTGTCACAATGACATCATTATTACTAATACCCAATATTTCTCCGAATAAAATAGAGTATGCTTCTGTTGCATAGCCACTATAGAGGCTAATGAACAGAACACCAAGGCCAAGCATGAATGAAAGGACTATTCCAATTTGAGTGTCTCGTGAAGCTGCTCGGCGACCAAGTATTGCTATCGTTATACCTCCACAGCTCGTGAACAGTAGGAGACCTATTATAGGAGCGATCCCAACTAGCACGGCACCTGCTGCCCCTGCAAATCCAATATGAGCAAGGGCGTGCGCTGCGAACGACGAGCGACGAAGCACTATAAAGTAGCCGACGATGCCTGCGACGATTGCGACTATAGTTCCTGCTTCAAAGGCATGCTGCATAAATCCGTACTGCCACATCTCTTGCAGGTCAGTTAATAAATTAATGCTAAAGGACATATCAATCGTAATGGTGCTGGTTTTCTTCGATACCTATTACTGCGATCTGGCCCTGCGAACCACGCAGGACCTCAACCTGCGTTCCATATAAAGCCGATAGAGATCCCGATGTCAGGACTTCGTTAGGCTTGCCGATCGCCACCTTACCGTTGACTATATAAATTACTTTATCAAGAACAGGCAAAAGTGGATTAATATTGTGAGCTATGAGCAATGCCGTTGCATTGCGTGCTCGAACTACATTATCGATAAGCTGCACTAATTCTTGCTCACGCCTGATATCAAGGTTTGACAATGGCTCATCGAGCAATAATA
>Ga0326728_10027088_pt1 | contig 10065 bp, 6 predicted proteins | sample MB3enrmetagenome_FD_207602 | JGI IMG/M metagenome (GOLD analysis project Ga0326728, IMG submission 207602) | Lab enriched peat soil microbial communities from McLean, Ithaca, NY, United States - MB31MN | ecosystem: Environmental > Terrestrial > Soil > Wetlands > Peat | place: USA: New York... | reverse complement strand
CACAACGCGCCGTGGATGCACGTGGCCAAGATCGGTCGCTCGGCGTGCGACCAGTGCCGCTTCTGCACCGAGTTCTGCCCGCGCTATCTGCTCGGCCATCCCATTGAGCCGCACCGCGCCATGCAATCGCTGGGCTTCGCCGAGGGCGCGAACTTGATGGTGGCGGGAACGCTCTACTGCTGCGAGTGCAACCTGTGCACCATGTTCGCGTGCCCTGAAGATCTGGATCCGAAGACGGTGTGCGTGCAGTCTAAGCCGGTAGCGCGCGAGCGCGGGCTCACGTGGAAGGGAACGCCGGAGTCCATCGAGCCGCATCCCATGGGCGAGTACCGGCGCGTGCCCATGCGCAAGCTGATCGCCAGGCTTGGACTGGGCGAGTACCGCAACGAAGGCCCGCTGAAGGAGCATGCGTTCACGCCGCGCAAGGTGACGTTGCCGCTGAAGCAGCATGCGGGCGCGCCGGCAATCGCAGTGGTGAAGAGCGGCGATCGCGTGCGCGTGGGCGATCTGATTGCTGCGCCAGAACAAGGCAAGCTGGGCGCGCGGATTCATGCGAGCATCGATGGGCGCGTGACGTTGGCGAGTGATGCGGTAATCATCGAGGCGTGAGAAAAGCAGGGAGCAGGAGACAAAGGGAACGTGGGACCAAGGGAACGAAGAACCTGGAGCATCGATTCCGGCGTCCGACAGCGAGCGCAGGTCGCGTAAGGCGCCGTAAGACACGGATTCAGGCGTGTAAGACGCTGTAAGACGCGAAACGCGGGCGCGGTTGGCCCCAAGCGGTAGCGACGAAACGGTTGCAAGACCGCGTAAGACAACAGGTCGGTTCCAAAGCAGACGAGACGAAGGCGAGAACTCGCCGGTGGTGAAACGTGGCGGAAGAGATCAATTCAATTGGACTGATTGAGCTATCGAGTGTGGCCACGGGATTCGTGGTCGAGGACCTGATGCTGAAGGCGGGCTCGGTGAAGCTCTTGCTGGCGCGGAGCATCTGCTCGGGCAAGTTTCTCATCGTCGTCGCGGGAGATGTGGCCAGCGTGCAGTCGGCGCTAGCGGCAGGCGCGACGGCGGCCGGGGCGTCGCTGATCGAGAGGCGGCAGATCGCGCGCGTGCATCCCATGGTGTTCCAGGCGATCTCGCAGACGGTGGAGATCGAGCCGAGCCAGATGCAGTCGATCGGCGTGATCGAGACGTTTTCCGCGGCCAGCATCATCGAAGTGGCCGACGCAGCGATCAAGGCGGCCAACGTGACGCTCTTGCGCGTGCACCTGGCCATGGCTCTGGGCGGCAAGGGATTCGTGCTGATGGCCGGCGAGGTGTCGAGCGTGCAGGCCGCGGTGAATGCGGGTTGCAAGGCTGCGGCGGACGACGGCATGCTGGTGGGCAAGGGCGTGATCCCGGCGCCGTCGGCGGAGCTGTTTAAGGAATACGTGTAAGACAGAGATCAGCGGTCAGAGACCAGAGGTCGGGACCGGAGCGAGGCGTTGGGGGGCGATGCTGGCGCTTTGCCTACGATGACTTTTGGCCGGCGGGCTGCCACAGTGCCTGCATCTGCTCGAGCGAACGGCCTTTGGTTTCGGGCACGATCGTCCCCATAAACACGGCGGCGAGAATGCCCATCACGCCATAAATCCAATAGGCGAAGCCGTGCTTGAAGTGGGCTACGAGCCAGGGATTCTTATCCAGAATGGGGAAGGTCCAACTCACGAGATAATTGGCGATCCACTGCGCCGCGACGGCGACGGCCATGGCCTTGCCGCGAATCTGGTTGGGGAAAATCTCGCTCAAAAGCACCCAGGTGACCGGCCCCCAGGAGACAGCGAAACCGGCGGTATAGACCAGCATGGATACCAGCGCGACCATGCCCTTGCCGCCGAGCCAGAAGTCGGTGCCCAGAGAGATCATGCTCACCGCCATGACCAGCGCTCCGATGATCTGCAGCGGCCTGCGGCCGAAGTGATCCACAGTGAGAATGGCGACAACGGTGAAGGCTAGATTGACCGCGCCGACAATGATGGTTTGGAAGAGCGAGGCATTGGTGGTGAGGCCCATGCCTTTGAAGATGTCGGTGGCATAGTAGAGCACGACGTTGATGCCGACGAATTGCTGGAAGACGGAGAGCATGACGCCGATGAAAACCAGGAGCACGCCGAAAGAAAACAATTTCCCGGAGTGATGCTGGCTGAGCGAGGCGCGGATTTCGGAGATTTCGTTTTCGCCTTCCTCGGGGGTGACCAGTTTGGCCAGCACCGCGCGCGCGCCCGCCTCATTTTCCCTGAGCATGAGGTAACGCGGGGTTTCGGGCACAACGAACAGGAGGACGAGAAAAAGGATGGCGGGAATGGCGCCGGAAAGGAACATGTAGCGCCAGCCGATGGAATTGAGCCAGGCATCGCCGCTGCCGGTTTTGGAGATGCCGAAGTTGACGAAGTAAATGACCAGCATGCCGAAGATGATGGCGAATTGGTTCCAGGCGACGAGATTGCCGCGGACTTTGGGCGGCGCGATTTCCGCGATGTACATGGGCGACAGCATGGAAGCCAGTCCCACGCCAATGCCGCCGAGGATGCGGTAAACAACGAAATTGGCCATGTATGCGGGGCCGCCGTGGCCGATGGGGGCAAAAGGAAATTCCGGCGCGGCGGCGCCCAGAGCGGAAACGAGGAAGAACAGCGCGGCGATGATCAATCCGCGCTTGCGGCCGACGTGGGTCGAGACCCAGCCGCCAACGAGGCCGCCGGCGATGCAGCCGATGAGCGCGCTGGAAACGACAAAGCCAAGCAGCGAATTGGCGGCGTTGGCCTGGGCGGGGTTGGCGAGATCGGCGAAGCGCGGATTAATGAAGTAGGCCTTGAGACTGTCGACCGCGCCGTTGATGACGGCCGTGTCGTAGCCGAAAAGCAGTCCGCCCAAGGTGGCGATGAGGGTGAGCAAAACGACGTAGGGATTCAAGCGCGACATAGGGTCCTTAAAGATTACGGGTGAACTGAAGGCGAATCGCGGCCCTTCTACTTCACGCGCACCTTGGGCTCGACGGACAATCCCGGCCTGAGCTCGTGGTGCGGATCTTCGTTCGTCAGGTCAGTAAAGTCGATGCGCACGGGCACGCGCTGGACGACTTTGACGTAATTTCCTGTGGCGTTTTCCGGCGGGAAGAGCGACAGCACCGATCCGGTGGCGCCACCGATCTGGGTCACGCGGCCGCTATAGTTTTTGCCGGTCGAGTCGACGTGAATTTCAACGGACTGGCCGGCTTTCATGTGGCGCAGTTGCGTCTCCTTGAAGTTCGCCGTGATCCACAGACCCTGGAGTGAGACGAGCGTGAGGAGATTCTGTCCGGCGGCGACGTTCTGATCGATCTCCACGCTTTTGCGGGTGATAATGCCGTCCTCGGGAGCCACGATCCTGGTGTAGCTCAGGTTGAGTTTGGCCTGATCGAGTTGCGCCTGCGCTTGTTGCACCTGGGCCTCGGCCTGTTTGGCCCGCGCGCTCTGCGCCTCAACCTGCTGCGGAGCGGTTTGCGCATAGCGAAGCATGGCCTGCGACTGGGTTTCGCGATCGTGGGCCACGCGTACGGCGTCGGCGGCAGCCTGCTGGCTGGCCTGCGCGTTGGCCAGATCGGCTTGGGCGGCATCGGCGGCGGCGATGGCTGCATCGAACTGCTGCTTCGAGATCACGTCTTTCTCGACCAGCGGCTTATAGCGTTCCAGGTCCGATTGCGCCTTGGTGTTGTTGGCCTGGGCCTGGGCGACGCGCGCCTTTGCCGCAGCCAGTTGCTGCTCGGCCTGCTCCACGCCAGCGCGGGTGCCGAGCACGTCAGCGTCGGCCGCGCGCAGATTGCTGCCGGTGTTGATGGTGACGATGGGAACGTTTACGCGGGCCGCCGCGGCATTGGCCCGGGCGCTGGCCAGCGCGGCCTCAGCGTTCTCCACCGCGACCTCGTAATCGCGCGGGTCCAGCTCGGCAATCGCGTCGCCCGCCTTCACCATCTGGTTCTCTTCCACGTCCACCTTCATGACCTGGCCGGAGATGCGGGAGCTTACCTGGATCAGGTGGCCGTTCACCTGCGCGTCGTCGGTATCCTCGCTGAAGGTGGAGTGCCACCAGATGCCGAGGGCGACGAGCACCACCACCACGATCGCGGCAATGATGATGCCCCTGCGGCTCGACCGCGGCGCCTCGATCTCTGTCTCATCGGCCGATGGGTTGGGTTCCGGTGTTGGAATTGGATCCGCCACGTTCACTTCCCTCCTAAGTATCTCTTGTAGTTCTGCCCGTCGCCCAGCGCGCGGGCCAGGCTGAGCTTGGCCACGTTATGGCGGTAAAGGCTGGCCACGTATTGACTGTCGGCCTGGGCCACGGATTGCTGTGCCTGGCTCACTGCCAGGTTATCGCTGACGCCGTTGGCATAGCGGTCCTGCGCTTCTTTCAGCGCCTCGTTGGCCAACTCCATGCTCGACTGCGCCACCTCGACCTGTTTTTGCGCCGAGGCGATATCGAGCAGCGCGTCGCGGACGTCGGCTTCGACTTGCGCGTTCTTGTCGCTCAGTTGCGCCTGGGTGGTATCGAGTTGCGCCTGCGCCGTCTGCGCCAAGCCGCGCAGGGCGAATTCCTCAAAGACCGGCACGCTCAACGATGCCGTCGCATCCACGGTGCCGTGCGAATGGGCCAGCGTGGTGCCGATGTCGCCGTAGTCGGCGTCAGCCTCCACAGTTGGGAACCGCGCCGCGGTTGCCGCCTTGCGCTGCTCAGCCGCCGCTGCCGTTTCCTCCACCAACGCCGCCAGGTCCTTGCGATTGGCTTTGGCCTGCTGAATCAACTGATCCGCATCCAACTGGTCGAAGGGCGCATAGGGCGCCTTGTCGGTCAAATTGAAGCTTTGCGCCAGCGGCAAACCGATGGTGCGCGCCAGCGCCAGCTTGTCTTTCTCGAGGGCATTTTGCGCCGCAATCAACTGCTGTTCGAGCGACTGATAATCCACGCGGGCCCGAAGCTCGTCGAGCAACGGCGCCGTTCCGGCCTGGTGATTGGCCACGGCTTGATCGAGCGAGACCTTCGCCGTGGCCACTTGTGCTTCAACGCTGCTTACCTGGGTCTCGTCGGCCAGCACAAGCAGGTACGCATTGCCCACGGTCAGCACTACAAGGTCGCGCGCGTCCTGAGCCGACAACTGCGCGGCGGCAAAGTTGTGCCGCGCGGCCAGATAGTTGCGCATGGAAGCCACGTCTACCAGCGACCAGGTAAGCGAGGCGCGCACATCCGTAAAGCCGAACGGCCCGATGATCTTGGGAAAGCCCGGGATACGCAACCCCTCGGCAGGCAGATCGGTTTGCATGTCCGCTTCCTTGGCGGTGAAGTCGATCCCCGGAAGCAGGGATTGCAACTGGCTTAAACGCTCCGCGCGCGCACCGGCCGTTAGCGTGCTGCTCAAGATGATGCCGAGATTGGACTCGAGACCGCGCTGGATGGCATCGTCGAGCGAGAGATCGATAATCTGCGGCGACGCCTGGCCTTTGGTCACACTGCCTTGAAAACTCGATGCCGTGGGAGGAGATGGCATGGGCGGAGGGGGGATGATTGCCGTCTGCGCGGACACACCGCTCCGGCCCTGAAGGCAAAGGCACAGCAGTACGCCGGCGGCACAGGGACGGATTGAACTCTTGATGGAATGCTTTGGCAATTTGGACCTTGCTCAGGAACGGCGAACGCGATCGCCCCAAAGTGGCTGTACCACATATGGATGCACGGAAAGCGCGGCGCGGTTCTTAAATGTAGTGTATCGAATTCACGCCGTCGCTGGCTTCCCGCCGGCTGGCCGCGGTTGATCGTTTGCCGGATCTGGAGAAGCATTTCCGGCGCGATGGCCGGCGTCGCCAACATGGCGTCAAGCCGAATCGAATCCAGGTTTTTCTTCTGCGTTTAACCTCTCAATGCGGCTGCTTCCTGTATGGATGGCTTTGCGGGCTTCTGAGTCCTCAACAGGACCTCTTTCCCATGCTGCGGAGGCGGAAACCTGTAGCAGGAACGTTGTAGCCGAGGGAGGCGAAGCAGGGGTGTCGCGACGCGGCAAAACGCTGTAGACTGCCAACACAGCGCAAGGGACCGGGAAATGGCTAGAAGTCCACAACGAATCAAGCTCTTCAACGGGCGGGACTCCTCCTGGATGGAGTTCAACCGGCGTGTCCTCGAGGAGGCCGAAGACCCGTCCAATCCGCTGCTGGAGCGGGTAAAATTCCTGGCCATCACGGGATCCAACCTCGATGAATACGTCGAGGTCCGCCAGGCCGGCCTCATGCAGCGCATTGAAGACGGCTACCGCGAGCCAGGCTACGACGGCTTGCGTCCCGACGAATCCCTCGCCGCTCTCACCACCGAGATTCACAGATTTGTGGCCGCGCAGTACCAGTGCTGGAACAAGCAGTTGCTGCCCGAACTGCGCAAGCAAGGCATCCGCCTGCTGGAATGGCGCGAGCTCAGCGAGCATGCCCGCGACTTTGCCCGCAGCTATTTTCAGCGCGAGGTCGATCCGCTTTTGACGCCGATCGCTATCGACCCCGCCCACCCCTTTCCGCGCGTCCTCAACAAGGCTCTCTGCCTCGCCTTGCTGCTTCGCGCCAAGCGCCGCAGCTCCGGCCCTCAGGTGCTGGGAGTGGTCACGGTGCCGCGCGCTCTGCCGCGCTTTGTCCGCTTGCCCTCCGAGCAGGGCCACTACGACTATCTGCTGCTCCAGGACCTGATCGAGCAGCACCTCGGCGGCATGTACCGCGGCTACGAGGTGCTGGCTTCAGCCTCGTTCCGCGTGACCCGCAATTCCAACCTCTACTTCGAAGAGGAAGAAGCGCGGTCGCTGCTCGAAACCATCAGCGTGGAGCTGCACAACCGGCGTAAAGGCGACGCGGTGCGGCTGGAGATCGAAGCCAACGCAGATTCCGAGATCGTGGAGCGTTTGCGGGTGAATTTCGAACTGGAAGAGGACCAGGTCTTTCGCGGCGAAGGCCCGGTGAATCTCTCGCGGCTGATGTTCTTGTACGGCGACGTGCAGCGGCCCGACCTGAAGTTCCCGACGTTTACGCCCAAGCCGTTATTGCTTAGCCGCGGGTCCAGCGGCATCTTCGACGAGCTGCGTCATCGCGACATCCTGCTCCACCACCCCTTCGACTCCTACGATCCGGTGGTGGACTTCATCCAGCATGGGGCACAGGACCCGGCCGTGGTGACCATGAAGCAGACGCTCTACCGCACCAGCCACGACTCGCCCATGTTCCAGGCGCTGACCGAGGCGGGCGCGAGCAAGGAAGCGACGGTGGTCGTGGAGCTGATGGCGCGCTTCGACGAGGCATCGAACATCCGGTGGGCGCGCAGCATGGAGGACGCGGGCGTGCAGGTGTTTCACGGTGTAGTGGGCCTGAAGACGCACTGCAAGCTGGCCATGCTGGTGCGCCACGACGAGGACGGCGTGACCCGGCGCTACTGCCATCTGGGCACCGGGAATTACAACCCCGAGACCGCGCGTTTCTACACCGACCTGAGCCTGCTCACCAGCGACGCGCAAATTGCCGATCGCGTACACATGGTCTTCAATTACCTGACGGCGCACGCCGAGGTCGACGACTACAGCCCGCTGTTCGTGGCGCCGCTGACCATGGCCGAGAGTTTCCTGCGGCTCATCCGCCGCGAGCAGGAGCACGCACAAGCCGGCCGGCCCTCGCATATCGTGGCCAAGATGAATGCGCTGCTCGAGCCCTCCATCATTCAGGCGCTCTACCAGGCCTCACAAGCCGGAGTGGAGGTTGACCTCATCGTGCGCGGCCTCTCGATCCTGCGGCCCGGCGTGAAAGGTCTCTCGGAGAGGATTCGCGTGCGCTCGATCGTCGGCCGGTTCCTCGAACACTCGCGGATCTTCCACTTCGCCAATGGCGGTAACGACGAAATCTACGTTGGCTCGGCCGATTGGATGCCGCGCAATCTCTTCGAGCGCTGTGAAGTGGTCTTTCCCGTTCGCGACCCGGCAGCGCTGGCGCGGATTCACGATGAAATTCTGCCCGCATACATGGCCGACACCGTGAAAGCCCGCATCCAGCAGCCCGACGGGAGCTACCTCCGCGCCAGCAAGCCGACGAAAGACGCGGCGCCGTTCTCGAGCCAGGACTTTCTCATTCAGCTGGCTGAAGGGAAGATGGATCTGGACGCGATTCCCGCACCAAACGCGAGGCGCCCAGCCGGCCCCGCACGAAAACAAGCAACCGCGGCCGACTAAGGAGCGGAAACGGGTTCCTTTGAAGCGCGCGACCCTCGGAGCCTGCCAGCCCTTCTGAGCTTCTCGAATGGGTTCCTTGCGGCGGTGACTACGGCGCCGTCTTTTCCGGAGTGACGGTGATTCCGCTTTGCTTGAATTGAAAGTGCAGCAGCCATGCGCTGGGGACGGCCCGGCCGTCAACCTGCGCAGGCTTGAACTGCCAGCGCCGAGCCGCTTCGAGCGCCTTGTTGGCGAAATACTTGCTCGGCCCCGCCGATTCGAGCGCGGCGTCGGTCACGTTGCCTCTCTCGTCAACTGCTAGACGAACTTCCACTTTGATTGTGCCCGTGATGGTCTTCAATGCGCTGGGCAGAACGTCGGGTTGAACCTGCTCGGTGACCGCGCCCTTCGCCGTTGCACCGCTGGACGCAGGGCTCTCCGCTGTCTGCGGCGGAGGCAGAGCCGCGGCCGGGGCTGGAGTTTGAGCCGGGGCTGACGTGGCCGGCGGGGCAGCGACCGGGGCCGGAGCCGAATTCTGAGCTGCGACTGGAGTTGCCTCCGGGCTAGCGGGCAAAGCAGGAGCTTGAGCCTCGGCCGGAGCCGGAGTTGCTGCGGGCGCTTCAGTTGATGTTGCGGCCGGCAGATTCTGCTCTTCCGAGGCCGGCGATGGCGGCTGCGCCTGATGCGATAGAACTTTCCAAATACCGATTGCGGCAAGCAAAATCCCGACCGCGGCAATGAGCGCCACCACGCGGCCCTTTGCGTGCCCAGCTTTGCCAGCCTTCCTGGCGGGGTGCTGAACCGCCGCGCCAGGCTCCAGCCGAGCCTTGATCTCCTGCAACGTGCATCGGCGCGCAGGGTCGGTGCGCAGACAGTCCCGCGCCAGGGTAGCGAAGGTCTGCGGAATGAATCCCGGCACCACCGGCTCCGAGGTTGCCGAGCCGTCCCAAACCGGCGGGCGCTGCCTCAGAACCTCGACGAGGGTGGCTCCCAACGACCAAATGTCAGCAGCCGGCCCGACCAACCCATGCGCTGTTTCCGGCGCATCGAATACCGTTCGCTCCGAAAGCGGCTTCGCGACGGTCCCCGCAAAGGAAAGACCATCCGCGGAAAGCTTCAAGCGGTCGGCGACAGCCATGATGTTCGAGGGCTTGAGCCGGCTGTGCACAAAACCGTTGCCATGCAGATAGGCAAGCGCATCCAAAGCCGGGCCGAGCATCTCACGGGTCTCCTGCGGCGTGAGTGGCCGCTCGCGAAGAATCTCCGCGAGAACCTCATCGGCAAACTCTGTGACCACGTAGACCAGCGGCACGGAGTCGATCTGACACCGGCCGTAGGTGAAAACCTGCATCAGGTTGGGATGGGAGATCGCGGTTGCCGCCTCCCAGGCGGTCATGCGGGTTTCCGCGTCTTCAGCATCCGCCAGAACCAGTTTGATGGTGGCTTTCTGCGACGGGCCGCTCAACTCCGTGAGAAATACACTGGCTCGCGGAGAGCCGCCGAGCCATTGCAGGAGGGGAAATCTCCCGTCAATGGAGCGCCCAACCCAGTCGCGAAGAATTGCTGGTGCATTCATGATTTCGAACATTCGAACCGACCTCAAGAAACATCTTAGCCCCGAAAGCTAAGATTCGAGCCGGGTTATTGGTCACTTTAGTAAGGGTGGGGGTCAGGGGCCGGGAGGGGCGGTGGGGGCCGTCTCCTGCCCAAAAATCGGCGCGATCGGACCGCCTGAAGGGAAGATAAAGCAGCAGGAAGAAAGCGAGGGCGACGCCTTCAGGCACGGATCACGATCTCAGCGCCAATCGCCCAAAACATGAGCGCCGGGG
>Ga0326728_10027087_pt1 | contig 10066 bp, 3 predicted proteins | sample MB3enrmetagenome_FD_207602 | JGI IMG/M metagenome (GOLD analysis project Ga0326728, IMG submission 207602) | Lab enriched peat soil microbial communities from McLean, Ithaca, NY, United States - MB31MN | ecosystem: Environmental > Terrestrial > Soil > Wetlands > Peat | place: USA: New York... | reverse complement strand
CGGCAGCCCGTGTTTTTGCGACGATAGCAGCCTGCGGGAAGTTGGTCACCCGGATTTGCTCGATGGGTCCCGAAACCGTGGGTTATGGCGTCTTGATTTCTGCCTGCAGACGTTCACGCTGTCCCCGTCGTCTAGCCCGGCCTAGGACATCGCCCTTTCACGGCGGTAACGCGGGTTCGAATCCCGCCGGGGACGCCAACCATGCCTTGCCGCAGATTCTTCAAGATCGCAAGCGGTTCCGCATCAAAGAACCCACGACGAGGAGAACGCTCGTCGTGATGGCTACCCGCTGACAATCCGACTGTATAAGCTACTCCACTTTTGTGGGGTGGCCTTCAAACCACTTCCGCACTCGTTCCCGCACCTGAGATAGTTCTGCTCGCGTCAGATGAGCTGCCGCATCATCAACGTCTTTTCGCAATTCATCCTGCTTACGCCCTTCGATCCTGCCGGGGGCGGCAAGGGCCAGCCAGAAATAAGCCTGTGCATAGTCCTGCGGCACCCCTTGGCCGATGTAATACGAACTTCCGAGGTTGTATTGCGCATTGGCATTACCTTGCTCGGCTGCATTGCGGATGGAAGCCACATTGTGGTCATGCTCGATCTGCCGAATGATATGAGAGGTGAGGTCGTTCATGTCAGGCGGTAACCGCACCATTGAAATCAGCAGGTCGGGCGCTTGCCCCTGTAGAATCGCAACACCACTGATAGGATAGTCGTTCGGTTGTAACGAACCTACCGTCGTGCCGAGCCCCTTTGAATGAGAAGGCGTTTGATATTCGACGATCCGGTCACTTTGAAAGGTCAACTTGTCATTCGGGTAAGGACCAAACGGAAAATGGCTTGCTGGCGATAACCCCTCGTCAATTACACTCTGTACAAATGGCTTCTGTGCGGGGAAAGCGCGGGCAATAACGCGAGCAACAGCAAATCTCCCCGATGTCTCTCCGCTTAATTCAGAGACTTGAATAGCTGGCCCGGTAAATCCGCCCCAGGTTATAGAGAACAAATCATCTCCCTTGATGGGTTGGGGCGTAACGTATAAGCTATCACCATCCGAGCCATACGTTCCAAAGCAATACCAACCACGTGGAGCCAGAACACCACTTTCAGTATCTCCGGCCGTATAGTACGCGAGCCCTTGCGCTATACTCGCATCTATCTGCACCAGCTTTTCAGTGCCCTTTGGCGCTGGCACTGGCCCACTTTGACCATCCGAATTGCACCCTACGAATGGAACGCGAATGACAGAGGCCTCCTGGGCCCCTGTTTGAGATATTGTCGGAGTAATTGAACTTGCCCACAGGAAGCCCCCTGATAAGACGGCTGTACCAAACAGACATTCAATAAAAAGGAATTTGCGAGATTGAGTGGGCCGGTAAAGCACAACGGTTCTGACGATCTTGTCATGCCATGCTTGGGCGTCACGATCCCATATCGCCCAGAGCCAACCAAGGCCGAAAAAGCATCCACTCACGCATTTCCCCAATGTTTCCCTCAACAACATCCGTCCAAGTCCGGGTCGGGAACCGTTGCGCTTGTCCACGGCCCGAATATCCATGAGCCATTTTCCGGGGGTCTGTCCCCGAGCCAAGAACCACAGCAAAAAAAGCAAATAAGCGAACTCGGCGCCGAAAAAGACTATCAAGAATGTTTCTAAGCCGTAATCTTGGTAAAAGCTCCTTACGTTAACCCCCGCACTGATAGCAATAAGTGCGAGGACAAGGAGCACGGTGACGAAAACAACTCCGTCAAGAAGAAACGCGCCAAAGCGTGAGGGAACACTGGCTTTTGTTCCGTCCGACATGGACGGCAGGTAGGCGTCGCAGACATAGCAGAAAAGTGAAGGACCAGATTCGGTGTTGCAGTTTGGGCAAACCATCAAGACCTTCTTGGCTCATGAGAGATGCTGCGGAGTATAACACTTAGTAGTACATCATAGTTTACCGAAAAACCTCCTGGAAAGGGAAACCGGACCCGCATGAGAAATAGCCCGCGGCTGCGTACCGTGCCATTGAGCCGCGTCGGATGGAAGCGGGTTAGGTAAGTTCTTGCGGTGACGATACGGTGATGAACGATTCGGGGAAGGGGGTCAAAACCGTCTATCGATGTCACGCTGCACGCTGAGTTTCACGGCCCAAAGCCTATAATTCTGTTATGGCAATCATATAGTGTCTATTCTAGGCATTACTTACTTTTGGGACTTTCACGGCGGTAACGCGGGTTCGAATCCCGCCGGGGACGCCACATCCTTTCAGCAGCTTATTGCCACTCCCGGTTTCCATGCCGGGGACACTTCGGGAACACAACTCGGGGGGAAAGCGCGTTTTGCGAACGATGGCATCGACGCGCCATGAGCATCGGAGTATGCAAACTCATATGCTCCGTAGCTTTGCAGATATGAGGCATAGTTTCGCAGGCAGATCAGCCATCGGCCGGGGTGGGCTTTAAGGTTTGAGGAGAAAACAGCGACCTGGTAGTGGTGCAGTTTGATCTTGTAGCGTCGGTCTATAACCATGCTTGTCCAAATGATGCTCGATCCGACGGATGGGAACTGGCGGCGGAGCCGCTCGCAACACCCGAATCGTCGGCTAGTTTGGACAGCCCTGGTCGGTGACCGCCGTCTTTACCCTGAGGGGCTTCCGGCGCTCACAGAGCGCCGCTCCAGCAATAGGCTCACGGGTGTTTATACTCAGGACGAACGCATCCGGTTCGAGCGCTATCCGTTCAAACAATGTGCAAGTCCCGCTCAACGGGCCGCTACTCCAGCACCACGACCTCATATTCTTCCAGCTTCGGCAAGGACACGTGCTGCCGGCCCTTCGCATCTTTCGTCAGCGCGAGGGTCTGCGGATGATAGAGGGTAAAGGCGCGCCGGAATGTTCGGGAAGCCGGCAAGGAAATCCGCACGTCATGCAGCGGTGTGATTTCCTGAATCGGGCGCGTCATCCCGCCGGTATAGTTCACCAGATGCACCAGCCAGCGCTTGCCCTGGTTTTGGGATCGCAGCACCACCTCGACCGAGCCCGGAGCGCCCTCCACCCGCACCTCCGGCGGAGCCGCCTGGCTCACCACATTGCCGGCCAGGCGCATCCATTCCGGCATGTGAAATTCATCAATCCCGGCGCCCAGATCGCCGCTGTAATAAATGCTGGCGCCTTTGCCGGAACACCGCACCAGGAGCGCGGGCTCATCCGAAACGTCCGGCACGCCGTCGTAACGCCCGCGCAGGGGCTTGGTGAACCACAGCAGCGCGCGCCCGTCCGCGGCGGACGCCCGGACGTGGTACGTCGTCGTGGGAACCAAGTCGCGGCTCATGCCCTCAAGCAACGGATCGGAGCCGGAAGGTTTCATGAAGTCCCAGTGCGTCGGGCCGGCGATCTTCCCCTCGCTATGCGCGCCGAACAAATCGGCCAGTGCGAAATCCGGGCGATGGTTTCCCGTGTCATCGTAAAGCGACGTTTCAAAGGTTGAAAAGATCGTTCCGCCCCCCTCGACGTAGGCGCGCAGGCGCCCCGCAACCGCATCGCTCATGCACGCGACGTTGGGCAGGAAGATCGCCTGGTAGCGGTCGAGCGGCTCCCGCTCGAGCGAGGCGTCGTCAATCACGTCAAAGGGGACGTGCGCCCGCATCAACGTTTCCGAAACCCCGGAGAACTCCGCGTCCAGGTCGCCCACGTTGCTCGCTTCCCTCACTCGGTCGATATCGATCAGCTGGGCGCTCGACCCCGCGTAGAAGTTCGCCGTCGTATCGGACCAGACCACCGCCACGCGCGCGCCCGATTGCGTGTGCTCGTAGTAGCGCGCATTGCGCGCGAGGAAGCCGTTCATCTCCTTGAGCGCGTCGAGGGCCGGCCTGCCGATATCATAGGGCGTGACCCCCATCCAGACATTGGCCCCGTTAGCAATGGTGGCAGCGTAAAGCAGTCGAAGTTCAGGCGCCGGAAGCAGCGAGAAGGTCCAGGGCTTGAGGCTGGCCGCGGAGAAGATCACGCGCGGCTTGCCTTCCGATTGCGACTCGAGAAGCCGCGCCGTCAGGCTGGGTTTCCACAGGGGCTCGCGCGTAAGGTCGCCCGAAAGGAATCCGCCCTCCGAGCCGAGGATGTCCTGCTGCTTGATCAGCACCCGGTTCAGGCGTCCGGTGGCCCAATTGGCCCCGCGCGATCCGCCGTTCATGTAGAGCGCCAAGTTCGGATTGACGGAATGGAGCACCTGGCGCGAGTCTCTCAGGAAATCCGCCAGGCTGTTGGCCTGAAACTCGACGAGTTGCTGGAAGTCCTTACCGTGCCGCATTTTCTTCGAGGGCATCGGCTTGCCGTAAATCTTTCGGAATTTCTCCTGGCAGTACTTGCAATAGCAGGTATCGGGGAAATAGACCGGGCCGTCGTAGAAGATGCCATCAATGGGATAGGCAGCCAGATCGCGCAAGACCTGAAAGCACCATTCCCGCCAGGGACTGTTCACACAGAAACTGGTGCCGTTGTCGTAGATGTTGTCGATCGGCCTGCCATCCTCTCGGATTTGCCGCCAATCGGGATGCTTTTCTCCAAACCTTTCGCTGTACCAATGCACGTCGAAATAGATAAGGGTATGAATGCCGCGCTTGCGGGCTTCGGGAAGATACTGCTTAAGCTGGTCGGGATTCAGCCGGCCGGCCTCCCGCGAAACAAAGTAAAAATGCTCGTCGTCCAGGCCTCCGGCAATCAACATGACGGCGAGGTGGTCGGCGTTGAATCCCAGCGCAGCCTTCTGCGCCGCCATGGCGGCCGGATCGACAGCCTCCATCCGGCTCAAGTCCGACGTAAGATCAACAATGCGCAGCGGTTCCCGTTCCCACCAGCGATCCTGGGCGGAAGCAACACTGGCGCAGCAAAGCATACAGGCAAGTGCAATTTGATTTTTCATGACAGGGGCACCGGGGAAAAGGTAGCGCCGCCCTTTAGGGCGGCACTTGCCGGGCTGAAGCCCGGCGCTACGTAAACCAGAAAACCACCGAAAAGGTGAGGATGCTTCCCCTCGGGGAAGCATCCTCAGGAAGGTACAGCAGTGATCAAAATACGATTTTCGCGCCCACCTGAACTACACGGCTGCCATAACCCCAATAGATGTTGCCCGTCGTAGTGTCAGGGGACCCGCCGTCGCGAGTATCGGCAATCCCGTTGTTCGGGGTTCCCGGAGTGAAGTGATTTAAGGCATCAATCATATCGCAGCGGAATTGCAGCTTCATGTGATCCTTCACCTGGAAGCTCTTCATCACGCTCATATCCCAGTCCACATAACCTGGGCCGAAGATGCTGTCGCGCGCCGCATTGCCCCACGTCCACTCTTGCTGTGGGCCAAACGACGACGAATTGAACCACGGTATACCGTCAACCACGTCATGCGACCCGCTCCGGCCCTTGTAGATATCGCCGGCCACCTGATCGGAACGGCCTCCCCACCAACCGGTTACATTGGATGGAACTTCGAGAGTGGCTGACAAAGGCGCTCCGGTTTCGTAAGTCGTGATCCCGGACACCTGCCAACCGCTGACGAGAGCATTCCCCACCTTGCCCATACCGCTGAGCCATTGCTTGCCCTTGCCGAACGGTAACTCGTAAATATAATTGAATACCAACGTGTGGCGCAGGATGCCCTCGCTGTTGCCGTAGTCGAGACGGGGGTATGCCGGAACCTCTGGCCCCAGGACCTCATCCGCGTCATCCATACTGCGCGTCCACTGATATTCCGCCTGGAAGCTGAACCCGTTGGAGAACCGTTTGATGGCTTCCAATTGCAACTGGTTCAGATTTTGGAAGGCGCCGCTGCGCGTGGAGTAGATCGTGGACCACGGCTGGTACGGCCGCTGTTGCTGAATAGTCTCATTCGGTATCTGGACCGCAGGAACGTTGTAGTCGCCGAAAAACCACTGTATGTGGTCCGTCTTGCTCCCCACATAAGAGATGCGTCCCGACCAGCTTGAGCCGAACTGGCGCTCCAAGGTCAGGTTCCACTGCTGCACCATGGCGTTCTGGAAGTTGCGCTGCATGGAAAACAGATCAGGATTGGGCGCTGCCCCGCTCACCGATTGCAGTGATGATGGGAAGGGGTTGGCAAAGGTGATGTCCGGCAAGTACGGAGAGGTGATATTGCCGCTGAGTCCGGTATTGTAACTGAGGCTGTTATATCCCCCCAATCCGCCAACCCAGGGTGGGTTCAACACGTCATCGCGGGAACCCGCATAGGATGGGTTGAAGTTATAGTAGATTCCGTAACCGCCGCGCACAACCGTCTTGTTATCGGAAAATGGACGATAGGCGAAGCCGAACCGGGGAGCCCAATCATGCTTGTCCGGCACCATATAGTCGAGAGGCAAGCCCAGCGCTTTCGTCGTGGTAAACGGATAGGCGCCGAACTCTGTCGGGTCAGCTCCAACGCCCGGCAGTGTGGGTGTCATGGAATTCTCCGGCAGAGCAAGCTGGTTCGTGTTGGGATCCCAATACGTCGAGTAATTACCTTGCCAGTGCCAGGGGGTCTGATAGGAGTAACGGAGGCCGTAAGTGAGGGTCAGGCGCGGAGTTGCCTGCCAGGAGTCCTGCGCGTAGAACTCTGAATCCCAGGATGAATAGACGCTCTCGAATACGCCCGCGGTACTGGTTGAGGAACTATCCGCCGTGCCGAGTAGGAAATCAGCAAAAGCGTTCCCTACGGTCGTTGGGTCAGTGGGCCAGCCCTTGCCGCCCGTCCACTGTCCGCTAAAGGAGAAATTCCCTAGCGAGGCGTCCGGGTTCGGACCGTACGTCTTGTAACTTGCGATATCGGTGCCGAGCTTGATCGTATGGTGGCCCCGGATGTAAGTGAAGTTATCCGTCAACTCCCCGTCCGTTGCGTGCTCGTAAAATCCCTTTCCAACGTCGTTGAACATGGTGGGATAACCGCTATAGTTCATTGTGGGCAGGCCGCGATTGGGACTGGTGGTCAACTGTGGAAATAGCGATTGCGGGTTGAAATCCAGATTCATCCCGGTACGGATGTCGGGGTGATCAAACCAGGCTAGACGAAGGTCGTTCAAACTATGGGGATTGAAGGTATGGGTTTCCACCAAGCTGTAGCCGAGTGTTTTGTAGCCATAGTTGGTTGCATTCCCGTATGTTGACGGCCCTCCCAACGCCCACGACCACGGACTCCCCACATTGCGGGTATATACACCGTACAGGGTATCCTTGTCGGAAATGTGATAGTCCATCCGAAAGTCCACTTCATTCACGTCCTGGGCTGTCGACACCAATCCGTAATAATTCGGAGCGGCATTCGGAAGCCCCGCCCCCACAAAATTGCTCGTCGGAGCCGGCAGGTAGCTCATCAGTGTGGTCGCTTGCGAAGTAATCCCGCTGATTTGATTATTCGAAAACGCCTGGCCGGTGAACGGGTTGTAGAGTTGTGCCGATTGCGCGGAAAAATCGCCGGCGCGCATCGCCATCGTCGGCAGATTCAAGTCGACCGCTGAATATTGGCGTTGCCGCAACCCGCTGAAATCGCCAAAAAAGAACAGCTTGTCACGCAGAAGCGCTCCACCCAGGTTAACCGCGAATTGGTTGCGGACATAGGGCGACTTCGGCTGATCATAGGCGTTGTTCATGAAGGGATTGGCCATCAGAACGGTGCCTTCGTAGTATTCGTACGCTTCCCCATGAAGCTGATTGCTTCCCGCTTTGGTCACCATCGTTACCGTGGCGACGTTGCGATACTCCGCATTCATGTTGAAGGCGTCAACCTTGAACTCCTGCATGGAGTCAAGCGCGGGCAGGCTGACCAGACCCAAGCCATAGGAATAGGCTCCAGCGCCATTACCCATGTCATTGGCCTGCATTCCGTTGATCGTGAAGTTCGAGCCTCCCCAGTGAGTCGCCCCACCCACCTGAGGTGACGCGTTTGATTCGTAAGTCTGTGATCCCGGAACTATCGCCAGCAGGCCATCGATGCTTTCCTGCGCGAGTGGCAAGTCCTCGATCTGCCGTTCGGTGGCGGTGGCCCGGATTTCAGGTCCCTCGGTATTTACCATGGCGGCTTGAGCCGACACCGTAATCTCCTGCTGGACATTGCCCACCTGGAGTTGGATGTCCTGCCGGATGGTCTGCGATGCGAGAAGCTGCACGCCCGTCGCATGAAAAGTCCGGAAACCGCCAGTCGTCACCGTGATGTCATAGATGCCAGCCTGAAGGTTGGGAATTGAGTAACCTCCCGAGCCATCGGCCGTCGACTGCACGGAAATGCCGGTCCCCTCATTCGTGACCTTGATGTTCACGTTGGGCACTGCCGCACCGGAGGGATCCGTCACTTGACCTACGATGGAACCCGTAATCAGTTGCGCAAGGCAAACTGAAGCAGTAGCCAGGGCCAGTACAAGCAGAAATACACTTGTTCTTTTCCACAAAATTCGCCTCATACACTACCTCCGCAAAAATTTAACCCGCGTTCCGACCCTGTAAACACAGGAATTTTCAGCATTCATATTGTTGGGAACAGCCTTTGAGCCACCTTCGATAGCCAGCTTAGACATAATGAGCTCATCTCAAGCAACTGCAGTAACGGCGACAAAAACGAAGCATCTGAAGCATCGGCTTTTACCAATCGGGAAGCATGCTTGTCAAGATATTTGTTATTAAATCGTAGCTTTCTATTACCATACTTCCCAAATACCTCTATACTTCCCTACCATAGTGATGCTATCTAGCTCCACAAACACGTCCAGATAAATACCACACGCCAATATGGCTGTCAAGAAAAATGTTACACAATTGAAATCTTGGGGAAATTGGTGATTTCAGTACTCTCCATTAGCCCCACCTTGAAGGTCTAACCCATTACCCGTCATGCGTTTAGCGCCTAGGACGAGGGTAGCGGATTGGAGAGCTAATGTCGAACGAGATGTTCCAAGCGATCATGTTGCGGAGGAGCCGAGAGCGGCGTTTGTCATGATGCCTTCCTACAACGGCGTTCCGGGGAATCTGGCCCGAAAGGCACGCTCCGGTGGCTACGTTTTATGCAGGGCGCGCTCGAATCCGGGCAGAGAGCGTTCAATCGAGTCACTCGGAGTCGTGAGCGATAAGCGGAAGTACCCGCTCCGTCCAAAGCCCGAGCCCGGCACGGCCAGGATGCCTTCGTCCATGAGGCCGCGCACAAAGGCTACGTCATCGGCTATCGGCGCCTTGGGAAACATGTAGAAGGTTCCCTGCGGTTTTGTGACCTCGTAGCCGATGCGGGTCAGGCCTTTCCAGAGCAGATCGCGTTTCTCCTGGTAAGGGCGAGGATCAATCTTGAGATCTGCCACTTCAGCTATGACCCATTGCCAGACGGCAGGCGCATTGATGAAGCCCAGGATACGGTTGGCGAATGTGCAAGCGTTACGGATCGCCTCCAGTTCCGGCAGCCGGGGCGAGAGCGCCAGATAACCGATCCTCTCCCCGGGAATCGCCAGGGATTTGGACCATGAACAGGTGGTCACCGTCCGGCCCAGGATCGAAGGGATATCAGGCAATGTCAGCCCATCAAAGGCCAGGGATTTGTACGTCTCATCGGAGATGACCGTCACCGGGTGATCCAGGCCGGAAATCAAAGCTTCCAAATCCCGCAGGCATCTGGCGGAGTAGACCGCGCCCGTCGGATTGTTGGGCGAGTTGAGAATGATCGCCTTGGTGCGCGGGGTGATGGCGGCCTCGATCCGTCCCATGTCCGGCTGGAACTCGTCATCGGTATCGACCAGCACCATACGGCCGGCGTGGTTCTCAATGTAAAACTGATATTCGGGAAAGAAGGGAACCAGAATGATAACCTCGTCGCCGGGGTCAAGCAGCGACTTCAGCACGACGTTGATGGCGCCTGCTGATCCAACCGTCATGAGAATGTGATCTGCGGTGTAAGCCAGTCCGGTCCGCCGGGAGAGTTGCCCCGCAATCACGCCTCGCACCGCAGGGAAACCCGCATTGGGCATATAGGCGTGGCTGCGGGGCCGATTCTCATCAGCGACCCGTCGCAGCGCCGAAACGACTTCTTCCGGTGGTTCGCCGTCGGGATTCCCCAACGTAAA
>Ga0326728_10027086_pt1 | contig 10066 bp, 7 predicted proteins | sample MB3enrmetagenome_FD_207602 | JGI IMG/M metagenome (GOLD analysis project Ga0326728, IMG submission 207602) | Lab enriched peat soil microbial communities from McLean, Ithaca, NY, United States - MB31MN | ecosystem: Environmental > Terrestrial > Soil > Wetlands > Peat | place: USA: New York... | reverse complement strand
TGAGAATGTTTTCCGGCTTGATGTCGCGGTGGACGATTTTTTCGTCATGCGCGAATTGCAGCGCCGTGCAAATTTGCGTGACCAATTCCAACGCCTGGCGCGGCTCCAGTGTTTTGGCCTGGATGAGCCGGCGCAGGTTCATCCCATCCACAAATTCCATGATGAAGTAGTAGTATTCGGCCGTCTGACCGAAATCGTAGAGGATGACGATGCCGGGATGATTCAACTTGGCCAGGGCTTTGGCCTCCCGTTCAAACCGCTCGGCGAAAGAAGCGTTCGGCATCGAATCAATCGGCAGAATCTTTAGCGCCACCAAACGGTCCAGGCGCGGCTGGCGTGCCTTATAAACCACGCCCATGCCGCCCATGCCCAGCAATTCAACAATTTCCAATTGGGGAAATTGCGCGGCCAGATCAGCAGGAGCGGGTGGAACGCGGGCACCCGGCGTGGCCGGTTCGGTGCCCAACGCCACGCGGGCCAGACAATCCGGGCAAAGCCCTTCCGGCGCATCCTGCGGAAGGGGTTTCCGGCACTGCTTGCAAATTCGTATCGTATCCATGTTTCAGCCTTCTTCTGTCTTTTCATCCGTTACAGAAGAATTCTTCAGTCAAAGTAACAATATTTAAGCCAGTCAATGGCTCAGGGCGCGGAAAACTTCCCGCAATTCATCCTCGACCTCGGATTCGTGGGCAACGGTCTCGGCGATTTCCGCCCGCAAAACCTCGCGATAACGCTGTCTGAGGCGATGGACGCCCATTTTGACGGATGCCTCGCTCATACCCAGTCGGGCCGCTAATTCTGCGTAGGCCACACTGCCGCGCCCTTCGGTCAGGGTTGGTTTCAACTGCTCGAATATCTCCTGCCGGCCCCGTTCCGAGTATTCCCGGCGCAATCGCGCGAGAGCTTGCTCGAGCAGGGTCAAAGCCCAACGTTTTGCAAAAGCCTTTTCCGGCGTCTGCTCATCCGCCGGCTGGAAACCAATGCTCGTTTCCGCTTGTAAAAAGTCCAACGACAAGGGCGCGTGTCCGCCGCCGCGTTTTTGCGCCCGCTCCCGGTCGCGCTGATTGGACAAAAAATGTTTCAGTGATGCCAGCAGGAATGACCGGAACCGGCCTTTCGTTTGATCCACCGAACCAAGAAAATCCTTTTCCAATAACCGGGCGAAAAATTCCTGGGTCAAATCCTGCGCGTCAGGCGGGCTTTCACCCTGCCGGCGAATGTAGGTGTAAAGCGGAAGCCAGTAAACGCGGCACAACTTTTCCAACGATTGCAGGGCGCGGGTTGGATTCTGTTTGTCTCCGACCGACAAGACGATGCTCCAGTGCGTGTTCGCAAATTGCGCCGCACCAGCGGGAATTTTGTCCCGTTCGACCTCGGAATCCGGGGCTGCCATGACCGAGTTTTAGCTGGAAGCGGCTGAAAGTCCAGAGCAGTAGTGATTTGATGATGCAAATTGGCAGCCGCTCAAACTTGGTATCCGGCTGGCAGACTGCGTCCACCCCAATGTGTTGCTCGACTAACTTGACGATGTCGCCCCGCCGCAACCGGTGTTCCGGCACGTCACAGGTCAGCATCGCGTCGGTGTATAGTTCCGGTTTTGTCATTTTTTTGAGACTCCTTACGTCGTCTCCTACGGGAATGAGTTGTTTGATAACGAGCTGTCAGGCATTTGGGCATTATTTCGTCATTCGCTTGAATTCAGTAATCATAAAGGCCGCTGTCGTGGGTGTAAGCGCCGGAGCCGCCCGGGCCGCCGGGGCTGCCCTCTTCGCCGCCCATGAAATCCCCCAAAACGTCGCCCATGTCGGCTTCAATCTTCTCCGGGTCTTCGCCTGCTTCCAACCTCTTGATGGCAACGTCCAGTTCCTTGGGCGCGCTGCCGGCCGGCATGAGGTCTTTCATTTTTTTCATCAGATGCGCCATGTGCTTTGGATTGTTTTCGTCCAGGTGTTCCATGTCGCGTTCCATCTCGGACATGGCCCGCATCATGCGCGGATCGTCCATGTCTGGCATGGGCCCCTGGTCTGGCGCGCTGTCGGCGGCGGCGGACGGCTCCTTCACGCCGCGGGGCATGGCGAAGGAACTGATTTGTTTGGTCATCTTGCGGTTGCCGCATTTTGGACAGGCGGGCGCACGGTCCGGGCGCGGCCTCTTGGAGAGGAAATTGAAAATCTTCCGGCACTTGGGACAGGCAAATTCGTAAATCGGCATAAGATGTCGCGTCTGATGTCATGGATAAAATGCAGGCGGATCGCCCGGCCGTCAAGATGGACCGGGGCAGGGGCTTAACCGTATCCATTCAACTAGGCGGGCGGATTTCAACGCAAAGACGCTAAGGCGCAACGACGCAAAGAAGATTTGGCCCACGCAAGTCCGGGTCACCAAATGGTGAGCGCAGGCCCAGGAGCCAATTTCGTTTCCTGACCTTGCGCCTTCGCGTCTCGGCGTCTTTGCGTTAAAATCTTACTGCATGGTTACGGCTAATGCCTGGCGCCGTTGGCGTCTTTGCGCGGCAAGCGTCCGAGCCAAAAATTGCCGGAACGCTTCCATTCCAGCGGCGGCAGGAGAGGCTCGGACAGGCTCTCGACCGCAAAACGGTCTTCCGGGCGCATTTTTTTGATCCACGGTTCGTAAGATTCGGCGGCCCGGCCGTTTTGTTGGATGGCGCGATAAACCTTCAAATCCTCCGGCAGCATGAGACCGGTCTCAAATCCCACAATGTAACGCCAGCCGGCCGCCGGATTTTTATAGAATGTGTTGAAGAAAAATTTCATGCTGGGCGCGTAAAAAATCCCGTTTTTCTCCGGCAGCCAGCCTTTGAGTTGCGGATCGCCGCCTTCCACGAAAGTTTCGTCGAGGCAAAAAGTATATCGCCGGCCGAAATCGTTGGTGGCATCCAGAAAAAGCGGGAGAGCGATCATGCCGCAAACCATCAGCCGTTTGAGCGAACCGTCGGGGGCGATGGCGGGCATGGCGTCGTCAAATTGCGTGGCCATCCAGACGAGAGCCGCCGGCATCCCCCAATCGGCCCAAAACCGATCGGCGAAGAAACCGAGGATCCAGTTGATGGCGATCATCCAGAAGACCGGCTGGAGGAACAACGGGCGAAGGAGCTTGTTCTGAAGCTTGAGCCAGAGCCAGACCAACGCCAGAAGGGTCAAACTGGCGAACTCACCCTGGCTGGATTGAAGCTCGCCGACCAGCATCCATTTCGGCAGTTGTTCCCGGTACATCACGCCGGCTTGAAACAGGGCCTCGTAGAGAAAGGAGACCGGGTTTCCCGTCAAGAGGGCGGCGGCCAGGGTTCCAGCGGCCCAGCACGCTGCCAGCCAAAGGCCGTCCCGCCAGCGTTGCGCCAGAAAAAACGCGGCCAAAAGCAGGACCCAGAAGTACCAAATCCCGTGCATCCAAACCGCCAGGGCGAATCCGGCGCAGGTCAGGAGAAGTTTCCACCAGGGCGGATTTTTGGGTTCGTCCTTCGACCAGGAAAAGAGCAGGGCCATGAGAACGCCCTCGGTCACCAGATAGGGCCGCGCCTGGGTCCACCGAATCATTAACTCCGGTATGGCAATCATCTGGGCCAGGATGGCGGCCAGCCACGCTTCGGGGCGACGCAGCCAAATCAACGGCAGGCAAAAAATCCACAGGAGCAGGCTCGTGATCGAAAAACCAATCAAGGCGTCTTCATCCCATCCCAATGTGCGGTGCAAAATGCCCAGAAGCCATTCCCATCCCGGACTGTGATCCACGACATATTCGGGGCGCATGACCACGATTTGCGAGTAGGGCTTGCCGGCAAACGGTTTGGCGGCATGACGGCGGGCATCGCCCGGCGGCAAGTAGCCGTAGCTGATAATTTTCAGGCAGATGAAAAGGGCGGTCAACAGGACGGCGATCCAGCACGCCAAAGGCATGTAACGTTGAAACGCTGCCGGGCTGTTGTTCATCGTTTAACGGCGAATAACGCCGCAAGCGGCGCGCCTTGGCAAGTTCTTTCTTCAGCCTAGAGCAAAGGCTGAAGGCTGAACGCCAAAAATGTAAGGTTTTCCATTGATAATTATAAGGTAAACCCCTACAATGCCGTCGAACAAGTGATTTATCCATGAGCGCCGAAAGTAATCCAGCGGAAGACCTCGCAAAATTACGGCGATCCGCCCTGGCGATGGCTTCCTGGCAAAATGCGATACAACACGTGAACAATGGCCGCGCTGCTCCCGCCCTGGCGAGCTACCGCGATCTGGTCCAACAGTTCCCGGGCGTCACGCAGTTGTGGGCCGAATTGGGCCTCGCGGCGATAGGCGATCTGGAGTTCACGCTGGCCGATCAAGCCTTTCAACGCGCGATGGAACTGGCCCCCACCGATGCCGCCTTGCTCGTTTTCATCGGCACGCAATACTCTCAGTTTCGCCGTATGGATCAGGCCCTGGCTTGCCTCAAGCGCGCGGTGGCGTTGGACCCTTCGGCGGCCAACGCGCGCCTGACTCTGGCGTCGTGGTTGGAGCGAAATCGCCGCCTGGATGAAGCATGGGAATGTGTCGAGACCCGCCTGGCCCAGCATCCGAAGGATGGCCAGGCGCTGTATTTGAAGGCGTTCTTATTGCATCGCAAGGGACTCAACGGGGAAGCGGAGACCGCCTTGCGCGACTTGCTCAAGAGCGATCCGTTGCCGCCCTCGGATGTGCAATCCAACGCCAATTATCTGCTGGGCCGCGTGCTGGACGCGTTCGGACAATACGCCGAGGCATTGAGATGTCTCGGCGAGGCCAAGACGCTGCGGGGCCAAACGATGAACACGGCCGCGCTCGAACAGATTTATGAGAAGGTGGACCAGACGCGGCGCGAAGTGCTGGCGGAGCTGACGACCGCGACGCTGGGGCGCTGGCGCGAGGAGGCGGCCGACGCCCCCTGCCCGCATCCATTGGCGATTTTGTGCAGCGCGCCGCGCAGCGGCACGACTCTCATTGAACAAATTCTCGGGGCGCATCCGGAGATTCTTGTATTTGACGAATCGTATGCCTTCTTGACGGAAGTGCAGGACAAGATTCTCCTGCCGCAGCAAGCCCGGTGGATAACTCTCAAATTCCTGAACGAGCTCACGGCCGCCGAGCGCGCCCAAATGATCGGCCGCTACTGCAAAAGTCTCCTGCGCGAGACGGAGGAAAACCCGGGCGCCAGGTTGTTGCTGGACAAAAGCCCATCCAGGACGGCGTGGCTTCATGTTTGGCTCCGTCTTTTTCCCCAATCGAAAGTCATCATCGCTTTGCGCGATCCGCGGGACGTCATCATCAGTTGCTACTTTCAGAACATCCCCTTGAGCTGGGCCTCCGTCGGCTTTCTCAGCCTGAAGGGGACGGCCAGGTTCTATGCCACCTGCATGGATGAGTGGTTGCGCATGCGCGAGTTGGGTGGATTCGAATGGATTGAAACACGCTACGAGGACGTGGTCGGCAATTTGGAAGTCGAGGGACGGCGGGTGACGAATTTCCTGGGTTTGCCGTGGCATGAAGCCCAGATGGCTTATTATGATACGGCGTTCCGCAAATACCTCTATTCGCCGACCTACAATGAAGTGACGAAGCCAGTTCACAATCGAGCCGTGGGGCGGTGGAAACATTATGCCGAGGCGCTGGCTCCGCTTCAAGCGAGCCTGGAGCCGTACTGTCGGGCGTTTGGCTATTGCTAAAGGTGCATTTTGGATGCATGAACCACGCGAACAAAATTCAAGCCGGTATTTTCGCTGATTTCGCGGTAAAAAACCTGATTGGCCCCTTCACTGGCAAGTTCTTTCTTCAGCCTTTTAGCCAGCGCAGCAGTTCCACGATTTTCGGCGGCTGGCCGGTCCGCAATATGCCGATGCGAAAGATTTTGCCGGCCATCCACAATGACGCGGCGGTGGAGGCCAGCAGCAGGATCGTCGTGCCGATCAAATCAATCAACGGCGGGCCGGCGTTGACCCGGTTCATCATGGTGAAAGGAGTGTAAATCGGAATCCAGGAAAGCACCCGGGCCAGTGTGCCGTTGGGGTCCTTCGGGATGAAGGGCATGGTCAGCAGCGGGATCATCATGAGCATCGTAATCATGGCCATGTAATTCTGCGCCTCCTTGATCGTGTTGCACACGCTGCCGAGGGCGAGGATGAAGGCGGCATACATCACGTATCCCAGCAGGAAGTAAATCAAAAACATCGGGATCAAATTCGATGTCTTCAACGCCACAAGAAGCGGGCCGGCCATGTCCGGGGCGCCGCCGGATTTCCAGCTCAGAACGCCGAACAGGGCCGCCATCCAGACGCCCACCAGGGTCAGGCCGATGGCGGCGATGCCGAGCAATTTGCCCATCATCAATTCGCCGGGTGTGACCGAGGAGAGCAGCACTTCAATGATGCGGTTGGATTTTTCCTCGATGATGTTGTTGAGGAGCATTTGAGAGATGGTGAAAATCGCCACCCACAGGAGGTAAACAAACCCGCTGGGCGCCCATTGCCGGATGATGTCCGCCCCGTTGACCGCTTCCTGGCCGGCTTCCTTGTTGGGGTTGAGGCTGGCAAAAGGGGCGCGGGTTTGCTCGACTTCCCGGATGGCGGCGCTGTCCATGCCGCGCGCCAGGTATTCCCGGCGGCGGATCTCTCCATTGACGGCCTGCTCGACTTCGTCGCGCAACTTGGTGTCCGCCAGGTTGGCCGACCAGTATTCGATGCCATTGGTGGCGGCGGTCTTGCCGGCCGGCCCGGCGCGCGGGCGGACAATTAATTTTTCGATGTCTCGCGGAATCAGAATGGCGGCGTCCAGCTTGACCTCGCGACCGTTGGCTTTGACGTTCTTTTCACCGCGGAGCCAGGGTTTCAAATCGCGGGCCAGCGAGGCGAGATCGGCATTCGTGTCAATCATTGCGGGCACAGTGGCGGGCTGGAAGGGCCGCTGTCCCGCCTTGGACGCATTTGTGCCCGGTTGCGAGCGGGGTTTGAGTTGTTCCAGGCGGGATTCCACGACGGATGCGAACATCCCCGATTGATCCACCAGGACATAATGCCGGACAGGCGTGGCTTTTTTCTCCAGCAGGATTGAAACGTCCACGGAGAGGAAAATAATCACCGGAAACATAAACAAGCCGATCCAAAACCCCCTGGTTTTGGCGTTCTCGGCGTACTCGCGCCAGGCGACCAGAAATGCGAATTTCATCGGAAAGCGGCCTCCCTGGCTTCCGGCCCCACCAGGCGCATGAAAACTTCATGCAAGGTGGGATCGGATTGGTTGAAACCGCGCAGCCGGATTCCTTTGGCGAAGCAAAGTTGCAGGATGGCCTGCGGGTCGGCGTTCTCGCCAATCTGCAATTCCCAATGCGTCAAATCATTCGGGCCGGCCGCGCCGCGGGCTGTTTCGACCGGGTCCACCGAAATCACCCCGCTCAACTGGCGCAGCGGTCCGATGTCGTCGTCCGTTTCAATGCGGACGCGGCGGGGCATCGTTCGTTTCGCCTCGGCAATGGTGCCGTCGAAAATCATTTTGCCTTTGGCGATGAGGAGAATCCGCTCGCACAAGCGTTCGGCATGTTGCATGACGTGGGTGGAAAAGAGGATGGTGCGCTTGCGCCCGGCCATGTCGCGGATGATGTCCTCCATCACTTGCTGGTTGACGGGATCCAGGCCGGAAAACGGTTCGTCCAGGATGACGAGTTCCGGGTCGTGGGCGATGGAGGCGAGCATTTGGACTTTTTGGCTCATCCCCTTGGAAAGGGCCTCGGTTGGTTTGGCGGCAAAATCCTTCAAGCCGTAGCGTTCCAGCAACTCATAAGCGCGCTGCCGCGCGGCTTTTCGGGTCAGTCCCTTCAAAGTGGCAAAGTAGGCAATGACCGACCAGGTCTTCATTTTTTTGTAGAGACCCTTTTCTTCCGGCAAATAACCGATGCGCTGCCGGACTTCCAGGGCCGAAGGCCGTCCGAGCACGGTGATGAGGCCGCGGGTCGGCTGGATGATTTCCAGGATCATGCGCAGGGTGGTGGTCTTGCCCGCGCCGTTGGGACCGAGAAAACCGCAGATCGACCCCGCCGCCAGCGTGAAGCTGACATCGTCCACCGCCTTGAAGTCGCCGTAAAATTTGGTGACGTTGCGCAATTCGAGCGGCGGCGCGTCTGCTGGCGGATTTGTGTTCATCAACTTCTCATGACTCTGCCTCAAGAATCAGTTTCTGGGAACTTTCATTTTCTCGCGTAAGCCGGCATCGCCGCCGGAAGGATGTAACGCTGAAGCATATCGAGTGGTTGTTGCGACAACTTATTGTCATTCCAGCCGGTGAATACAGCGACCATTTGCAGAGTCGGGAAAATAATGATAAACTGCCCGCCTCTGCCTCGCGCGCTAAATGATTCGACAACCTGACCGCGCACATGAAATGAACCGAGCCACCATTGGTAACCGTATCCATCGGCCAAACACGATGCCGGCAGTTGACCAGCGCCGACTTGCCGTCTCGTCGATGCTTCAACCCACTTTTCGCTCACGATTTGTTCTCCCCGCCAGTGTCCGCCGTTCAAAAAGAGACAACCAATCTTCGCCATATCACGCGGTCGCAATGAAAGGCCTCCCAAAGTGTTAACGACGCCATTGGGAGCTTTCTGCCAATAATAATTTGTGATGCCCAGCGGCTCAAAAAGGTGGCGCCCGGCAAATTGATCCGCCCTCAATCCAGATGCTTTGTAAATGATCTCACCCAGCATGAGAGAAATGCCGCTATTATAGCTGAATTTCGCGCCAGGCGCCGTCTCCATTGGTTTTTCCAGAACATATCGGAAAAATCGGCCCTGCCGGCCAGCACAGCGGCGTCATTGCGAGGGTCAGTGTATGGGTATGTCGCTTCGTCCCATGACAAACCTGCCGTCATGGAGAGCAAATCTTTCAGGCGAATCGCATCCTTTTCCCTATTCGTGAAAATGTCGGAATATTCCGGGAAGAAGTTGGAAATCTTTTCATCCACGCCACGAATCAAATGCTGATCAATCGCAATCCCGACCAAAATGGAGTTCACGCTTTTCGTTGCCGAATGCATCTCATGGAGCGTGTCCCGCGTGAACGCCTGATACCGTCCTTCGCTGTTCCGGCCGGGACAATACTTTTCGACCACGAGTTTGCCGTTTTTGACAAGAAGAACGCTGTGAATGTTTGTATAGTCATGATCGTTGATGCGCCCGGACAACTCTGCAACCAAGTTGGTGTCGAGGCCCACCTCGCCGGGAGAGGCGGTCTCCCACCCGTCATTGGTCCCTTCTGGAACGGCACAACGATGGGGCTTGAGATCATTCGTCAACGATTCTCCTCTCCCGCAGCCAGCGTAAAGAGCAGCAACCGCAAGTACGACGCAGAATTTGGCTGATCGCTTTGCCAAGAGAATATGATTTGTGTTCATCACCTTCTCACGGCCCCGGCTCAAAACGGTAGCCGATGTCGCGAATGGTTTGAATGAACTTTGGATTATGGGGATCGGCCTCGATTTTGGCCCGCAACGTGGTCACGCAGCGATCCACGCTCCGGTCGGTCACCAAAACTTCCCCGCCCCAGACTGCGTCAAGAATACTGTCCCGCGTCAGCGCGCGGCCGGCGCGTTTGACAAAAAACTCCAGCAGCCGGAACTCCTTGGCGGTCAGCGCCACCTCGGCGCCTGCGCGATGGAGCTTGTGGGCCGCCCCGTCGAGCCGGCAATCGCCAAAGCGGTGTTCGGCGGCTTCCGTTCCCTGCCGGCGGAGGAGCGCCCTGGCCCGCGCCAGCAATTCGCGGATGCCGAACGGCTTGGTGACGTAATCGTCCGCTCCCAATTCCAGGCCGCGGACAATATCCTCCTCCTGCCCCTTGGCCGTGAGCATGATGATCGGAAAATCCAATTTGCGCGCCCGGGCCGCGCGGCAAATTTCGTAGCCGTTGACCTTGGGCAGCATCAAATCCAGCAGCAGCAAATCCGGCGGCTCATTCAGCGCGGCGTCGAGCCCTTTCTGGCCGTTGTTGGCGGTGCGGACGATGTAGCCTTGCGTTTCGAAATTGTCCTTCAAGCCGCGCAGCAACGCGGGATCATCCTCGATG
>Ga0326728_10027084_pt1 | contig 10067 bp, 6 predicted proteins | sample MB3enrmetagenome_FD_207602 | JGI IMG/M metagenome (GOLD analysis project Ga0326728, IMG submission 207602) | Lab enriched peat soil microbial communities from McLean, Ithaca, NY, United States - MB31MN | ecosystem: Environmental > Terrestrial > Soil > Wetlands > Peat | place: USA: New York... | reverse complement strand
ATTTTTGGTTACTGATTGACAATCAAAACCAGATTCGCCTCCTCAATCATCAATCAACCATCAGCAATCAGCAATAGGTTGCGGGGTTCGCCTCCCCACTTCCGTCAGCAAGAACACAATCAGCACCAGTAACTCCGGCTCCATGGGATGCCGGTAGCGCGCGTGCGGGAATACAAAGTAATACACGGTCGGATACGTCAACACCAGTCCAGCGAAAAGCCACGCTCCGGGCCGCTTTTGCTGCAGAGCCCGCAACAACCCCCAAAGCGCCAGCACCGAAGAGGCCAGAAACGCTGAACTGCGAAAATCTACCGGCGCGACGCTGCTGGTAGGCCGGGGCACGCCGTTCCAGAAATAGAAGAACCGCTTCAGGCTGATCACGGCAAACCGTCCCGGATTCGCCCGAATCCAGTTGAACGCGATCCGCTTGCAATCAGCGGCGTATGCCAGCTCGCCCATACGCTGAAATTTTTCCAGTTCCAGCTTGTTGAGATTGGGCTGGAGATACGGCATCAGCATGCCGTCAGCGCCGGGGCTGTTGCCCAGGCGGAATTGCAATCCGAAATCATTACGGATGAAAACGAAGCGTCCAAACACCTCGTAATTTCGGATGAGCCACGGCGAGAGAACCAGAAAAAATGCTACAGAAGACAGCACCACGCCAGGCAAAGACGCCAGCCCGCGACGATACCTCTGCCGCCAGATCCAGAACCCGCAGAAGGGCAGAAACGCCAGCATCGTCGGATTCGCCAGCGCCCCGATGCCATAGCACGCCCCGAACAGCGTCCAGCCCCGCCATCCCGGCCACTCCGGCAGTTCGAGCGCGAGCAAAAACACGCCGGCCAGCACCAACGGTGTGAAAGTTACATCCCAGATCCAGTGAACGCCGAAAGACCACACCCAGGGATTCAAAGCCCAGCCGTACGCCGACCAGTTCGCCACCCGCTCGCCGAAGGTCCGGTGACCAATCCAGTAGATGGGAATTGTGTTGAGCGTGGCGAAAACGCAGTTGATCGCGAGCAACACCCACGCCGACGCCAGCGTGTAGATGCCGAAAATCTTGAACACTCCCCCGATCAGGAACGGATAAAGCGGAGGCTCCCAGGCCGAGGGGCCGGTATTGCCTTCGTACGGGCTGCTGAAGCCGTGTCCCAGAGCGATCGAGCGGCCGATGCGACCCATTTCGAAGCCAAAACCAAAATTGTCCTCGCCAGCCCGCATTCGATATTGATGGAATACTCCGATCGCCGCCAGTTGCAGCACAAACGAGAGAGGTAAGAGCCAGAGAAAAAATCTCGGGAGCGCAGGCCGGGCCGGTTTTACCATCGCGCGATAGTGTATCAGGGGATTGCGGAGGGCTAGCGCGGACAAACTGCCTTTTGCCGCATGCGGCACGCAGATTCGGATTCGTGGAAAAGCGGCCCTCTCCAGGGCCGCGTTTCTCGGGCTACCTAAGAAGGCCTTTGGGCCCTGTGGCCGACAGGGCTAAAGCCCGTCCGCCAACTGGATCGCTGACGCGGCGCTGAAGCGCCGCTCTTCCACGGTGCTTCCAGTGCTCGGCTGACGCTACATCTGTCCTCCCTGCGACGTCTGCGGGGCTGCCGATTGCGGATCCGGTACCGCATCCGGGCGCGGCACCACGTAAGGCACGCTGGGCAAATGCCTGACCGCGCCGCGCGTGGCGTCAGCCACGTCAATGCCGGCATGATCCAGCAGCAACCCGGTGGCACGATCGAGTTCCACACGCGATTTCTCGTAGGCGGCCTTTGCCGAAACCAGGTTCGACTCGCCGGTGGTTAACGTGGCCGCATCCTGCAGAATTGTGACCTGCGTGGTGAGGCCCACTCTGAGCTTCTCTTGATCGGCATTCAAAGTCTGCCGCGCCAAGTCGACCGCCGATTGCGCGGCCTGCACCGCGACCCGGTTCTGCCGCACATCAAACTGCGCGTTGCGCACCTCGATCCGCACCTGATTTTCCAGTTGCTTCTCGCGCACTTCGGCCTGCCGGTATTCCAATTCGGCGCGCACCTGGTTGGCTTGCGCCACACGGTTGCGCAGCGGGATGGTGAGCGATAAGCCGATGCCTTTGTCGGGCGCCGCAGAGTCGACGAGTTGATGGAGCGTTCCACGGTAGCCCACGGAAGTCAGGCCGCCACGAAACGGCGGCGGAACGTTACCTAGGTCCGCGCACTCAATGCCATTGAACTTGCAATTTGGGTTCAGGTTCCCGCCAACACCGGAACCACCGTAGTACGCGAATGCCTGCAGCGAAGGCAGCATGTCGTTGCGCACCGCCTTGTTGTTGATGTCGCGCGAATTGAGATCCATGCGCGACTCCACCAGTTCGGCGCGGTGACGCAGCGCGTCATTGATCATGTCCTGAATCGGAATCACCTGTTCTTCCTGCGGAATCTGCATCCTCGAGGTAGGAATCACGTCGGCTTCGGCCAGAACCGGGTCTTCGATGCTGCGGCTCAACGCATTCTTCATCAGCAGTTGCTGCAACTGCAGGTTGTTCTGCGCCACGATCAGGTTCTGCTGATCGGTCGAGAGCGTGCTCTGCGCACTCACCACCTGGATTGGTGGAACAGTGCCCACAGCCGCCTGGTGTTGCGCGTCGTCGAGCGCCTTTTGCGCGTAGGTCAGCGATTCCTGCTGCACCCGCACATTTTCGTATGCGTAGACCAGATCCCAGTACATGTTTTCGATTTGATCCACCGTGGTGATGACCTGCAGGCGAAACGCGACGTCGGAAATCTCGCGGTTGTTTTTCGCAATCTCAATGAACCGGCGGTTGGGCAGGAAACCGAAACCCTGCAGCAGGTTCTGCGTGAGTTTGAACTGGAAATTTGATCCCAGCTGCGGCGTCAGAAAGCTGGTGGTGTTGTTGGTGGTGAGGTGGGTATTGTTGAAGCCCACCGACATAACTGTTCCCCACTGGAATCCCTGAGTGTAAGCAAAATCCGCGGTATAGGTGTTTTGCGCGAGCAGCGGTGTACTAAATGGGCTAGTTGACTCCGTGTCATTCTTGTCCAGTTGCAGCGTGCTGGTCACCTGCGGATCGAAGCTAGTAATGGGCGCGCCAATGCCCAGAGTCGAACTCACCAGTCCGTTGGTGCCCGTGCCGGCGCCGCTGGCCGCGACCGTGGTGCCGCCCGTGCCGGAGCCGACTGTGCCGCCCAGTCCCCCAACTCCGCCGCCCGGCGTGTTCTGCACGATCCCGGCGTTGACGCCGAGAATGGTTGCCCCGGACTTGGCCCGCAGCAAGTCGGCCTCGGCGATGTTCAGGTTATAGCGCGCAATATCCAGGTCGAGATTGTTCTCCAGGGCGAGCGCCACCGCATCGTCGATGGAGAGATAAATCTTGCCGTCCTTCATCAGCGAGTCGATGCGCGGCGAGTTGCCCAGGTTGGGCTGAGCCAGTTCCGCCGGCAGATAGGGCTGCAGCACGCGCGGAAACGCCGAGCGTGGAACCGAGTAGTCCTTCAGATGGATGAGTTGCGGCTGCGCCGGCTGCGGCGCCGCGGGAGGCGTTGCCTGCTGCGCGCCTAGCGCGGCCGTAAACATCAGAAACAATGCGGCGGCAAGATAAAACCGCAAGCGGACCGGGAAAATCAAACGTGCTACGAGCATGAATATTCTCCTCGCTCTACAGCGAACACAGATTCTTTCACAGCAGAATTCTGAGATACCAGGATTGTCGGCTAGACGCGAAAGCGCGCCATGTCACTTCATCATAACGGGAGAAGGTTCGTCTCGAGGCGCGCGATTGTAAAGAATTGTGGAGAGCAACCGCCGACCTGTGGCGCGGGCACGGCTCTGCCCGCACTGCATGCAGTGTCTGAAAAGCGGTTGCCCCACCCCTGCCGCATTGTTTACGGCAGAGTGCTGAGAAGGAATCTGCGACGCCCCGGCCGAGGCTACTGCTGTGCCGGTGCCGCCATCGGCAGGTCCTTGCGCGGCGCAACATAAGGCACGTTGGGCATGCGCGTGACCTGGCCCTTGGCAGCGTCGTCAATGCTGATGCCGGCATGATCGAGCAATTCGCCGGTGGCGCGGTCGAGTTCGAGCCGAGACTTCTCGTACGCGGCCATGGCCGACAGCAGCGTAGACTCGGCCGTCGCCAGCGCGCTCCGCGTCTGCAGAACCGCCGTCGTGGTCGAAGTGCCGAACTGATACTTCTTCTGCTCGGCATCGAGCGACTGCCGCGCATAGTCCACCGCAGCCTGGGCCGAAGCCACGCTGGCCCGGTTCTGCTCCACTCCGAACTGTGCGTTGCGAACTTCAATGGTGACACGGTTTTCGGTCTGCTGCAGGGCCATCTGCAGCTGTCGGTATTCCAGTTCGGAACGAATCTGCGCGGCTTGCCCGGCCCGGTTGCGCAGCGGGATGTTGAGCTGCAGCCCCACGCCTTTGTCGGGAGCGGTCGAGTTGACCAGTTCGTTCAAGGCGGCGCCGTAGCTCGTGGTCGGAAAGATCGGTGTCTCGCCCGCTCCGGTTCCGGCGCAGGCTAAGCCTGGATTCCCTGGGGTGGCGCACAGGTTTTGCGGATTCTGCTCCCCTCCGACACCCGAACCGCCGTAGTAGGCAAACAGGTCAAGCGTCGGCAGTAAAGCGCTGCGCACCGCTTTGTTGCTCAGTTCCTGGCTGTTCAACTGTATGCGCGACTCGACCAATTCAGCCCGGTGATGCAGGGCTTCGTTCACCAGGTCCTCGGTGGGGCGGATCGGCTCGGTTTCCGGCACCTCCATGGTGGAAGTTGGGATCACTTCCGCCCCGGCCAGCGTCGGATCATGCAGCGTTCGGCTCAGCGCGTTCTTCATCAGCAATTGCTCCAGTTGCAGGTTGGTTCTGGCAACGGTTAGAGCTTGCTGGTCAGCCGCGACCTGGCTCTGTGCGCGCACCGCTTCAATCGGCGCCAGGCTGCCGATCTCCACCTGTTTCTTGGTGTCGGACAGAGTCTTTTCCGAGAAGGTAAGTGACTCCTCCTTCACGCGCACGTTTTCATAAGCGTAGACGAGGTCCCAGTACATGTTCTCGATTTGGTCCACGGTGGTAATAGTCTGCAGGCGGAAGGCCACATCGGAGAGCTCGCGGTTATTCTTGGCGATGCGTATGAATCTGGTGTTCGCCGGGAATCCGAATCCCTGCAGCAAATGCTGCGTCACCGTCGCTTTGAAGCCGGCGTTGATCAGTGGGCTGGTGGCACTGAAGAAGTTGTTCGTAGTTGACCGCGTGTTGTTGAAGCCGACCGACAGGTTTGTACCCCAGCTGAACCCCTGCTGGTAGGCAAAGTTCACTGTTCCGGTGTTTTGCGCGAGCGAAGTGCCGGGAATTACACCCTGGAATATGCTGGTTGCTTGCTGGCTAAAGTGATCTTCCTGTAGGGTCCCCGTGAGCACCGGATCAAAGCTTGTGATCTGCGGTCCCAAGCCCAGCGTGGAACTGGTCAGGCCGCTTACGCCTGCGCCCGCGCCCGCCGCGCCTACCGTGGTCCCGCCCGTGCCCGAGCCGACCTGGGTTCCGAGTCCGCCAACTCCACCGCCGGGCGTGTTCTGCACGATGCCCAGCGGCACGCCCAGAATCGCCGACCCCGCTTTTGCCCGCAGCACGTCGGTGTCGGCAATGTTCAGGTTATAGCGCGCAATGGCGATATCGAGGTTGTTCTCGAGCGTGAGAGCGATCGCGTCATTGAGCGACAAGTACAGCTTGCCGTCGTGCATAAGCTGGTCAATCCGCGCCGTGTTCGCCAGATTCGGCGGAGCCGCGTGCCGGGCCGTGTACGGCCCAATCGGATTGGGGAAGTGCGACACTGGCTCGGCATAATTCAGAACCGGCAGCGGCCTTTCCGCCGACGGCTGCGGAGCCGGCGCCGTGGGTGTTTCCTGTGCCCAGCACCCGAGAGTCAGCATGGCGAGCAAACTTGCCGCAGCCGCCAGCCGGAGGGTCGAAGCGAAACGTGCGAATGGCATCTACTTGTCTCCGTTCGTAAGACCGATGGATTAAGGCCTTCAGCAAAGAAAGGCCGCATTTCCCTGAGACCGCAAACTGCGGAAACCACAGTCCTGGTCAAGCATTGGTACGCAAAAGACGTGCGGAAGGTTCCTGAAAGCTGGCAGAACACCCCTTCCCGACGCCGCGCTGGTTTGTTTGCCTCTGTCCGGCACCGCCCCCGCCGCCCGCCAATCCAGGCGAGCGAGTAGCACGCAACCTTCACTCGTGGACGCTAGAGTCCCGACGGAAGCCTTCCAGTATAGCTGACCTGAATCAGGCCTGAGTTCCACCGATCATCGTGATGGTGCAGTTTACGAACCAGATCGCTGACAAGAACCGTTCTTCTCGAGCCGAACCATTACCGCACCGCCTTTGGAACTGGTACATTGCTGGCGAAGGGAATGTCCGCCCGGCGTCCCGGCAAACCTGAAAATGCTTGGATGACCTGACTCCGATTGAGGACTCGAAACATCGTTGTCCGAAAGATCAAAGCGTGCGCAATCTCAAAGTGGTTCTTTCCTATGACGGAGCCGAATTTTCCGGCTGGCAGGTGCAGCCTGACGTCGTCACCGTGCAAGGCACCCTGGCCTCAGCCATTGGACGCATCACCGGCGAAAAGGTCCTGCCGCAGGGCTCGGGCCGAACCGACGCGGGCGTGCATGCGCTGGCGCAAGTCATGACCTTTGTCACCGAGTCGTCGGTCCCTACCGAAAATTTCGTGAAAGCGCTGAACGATATTTTGCCGGCCGCCGTGCGGGTGCTGGAAGCAAGCGAGGCGCCGCCGGAGTTTCACGCCCGCCATTCCGCGCGGGCCAAAACCTATCGTTACAGGATTTATCGCGAGTCAGTCTGCCCGCCCTTTCTGGCGCGCTATGTCTGGCATTATCCTTATCCGCTCGAGGAACGGGCGATGATTCGCTCCGCGGCGCTGGTTGTCGGCGAACACGATTTCACTTCGTTCGCCGCGGTCGATCCGGAGCGGAGAACCCACCGCGAAGCGGCAGAAATGAGAGACGAAACGGACCCGGAACCGATTTCCCATGTGCGCAGGATTTTCTCGTCGGCCTGGGAGCGCACCGGGGGCGAGTTCGTCTACACCGTTCGCGGTTCTGGATTTCTCCACCACATGGTACGGAATCTGGTGGGAACGTTCATCCTCGTCGGCAAAGGCACGCTGCAGGCGGAGGACATGACGCGCATCCTGGAGACGCGCAGCCGCTCAGCCGCTGGGCCGACCGCGCCGGCCGGCGGATTGTACCTGGTCAACGTCGAGTATTAGTTGTCCTGAGTCAGAACGTTCGTCGCATAACCCAGGGCCTCGTATCACGGCGCAGCTTCAGCCGTGCCGATCGGGACTGAAAATAACGCTGGGCTTTAGTCCCAAGGACCCGGGCAGTTGGGAGTTTCCGTGCCAAACTTCATATCTCTACATCAACGATTCCGCGACAGCCGGTGGCTGGTAGCGGCCGAGTTTGCCATTGTGGCCGGGCTGTTTTACGCCGATGTGCACCACCATATTTACATCAGCAAGACTCCCTACTTGTTTCTCCTGGGATGGGCCTCGTTGCGCCTGCGCGGGATGCGTTGGAAAGACGTCGGATTCGCACAGCCACCGAGTTGGCGTAATGCATTCCTGATTGGAATCGCAGCCGGCCTCGGCATGGAGTTGTTCGAATTGTTCGTCAGCCAGCCCCTGCTCGCACACTGGCTGGGAAAGATGCCCGACTTGTCGGATTTCGCCGGCATGGTTGGCAATCTGAAGCTGTTCCTGATCTTCCTCGTTCTCCTGTGGACGCTCGGCCCGCTGGGAGAAGAGTTGGTCTACCGCGCCTACCTGATGAATCGCCTGGCCGGCGTTTTTCGCGGCACGAAGGGCGCGTGGATCGCGAGCCTGATCGTTATCAGCGTCGTCTTCGGATGCGGTCACCTCGATCAGGGCGCAACCGGCATGATCGAGAACATCTGGAACGGATTGCTGCTGGGTGCTCTGTACCTGGCTTGCGGCCGCAATCTGGCCGTCCCGGTCATTGCGCACGCCATGACCGACACGCTGGACTTCGTGCTGATTTACCTGGGGAAGTATCCGGGGATGAAGTAGGCTGGACGCATAGAGAGGGATAGAACAGGTTTCAACAAACTCTGAGGGCTGAGACCCGTGGCCAGCGAAAGTGAAATCCCGCAAGCCAAGGCGCACAGGATCACATCCGTGAATCCGGCGACGGGCGAGCTCCTGCGCGAGTTCGCCGGCGCCGGGCAAGACGAGGTTCTCGCCGCGGTAACCCGCGCCCGCGCCGCGCAGCCGTCGTGGCGCGACCTGGGCCTTAGGAACCGCATTGCCGTCGTGCGCGAGTTCCAGCGCCGCTTGCAGGAGAGAAAGTCTGAAATCGCCGACGCCATCACGCGCGAGGCAGGCAAACCACGAGCCGAGGCGCTGGTCACCGAAGTCCTCGTCGTGCTCGATGCGGCGCGCTTCCTCATCGACCATGCCCACCGTCTGCTTGCCGACGAACCTATAGTTCACGCTAATCTCGCGACGAAAATGAAAAGCGGGCGGCTGGTGCGCGAGCCCTACGGCGTCATTGGGATCATTTCTCCGTGGAATTATCCGTTCTCGATTCCTGCGACCGAAACCTTGGCCGCATTGGTCGCGGGCAACGCCGTCGTGCTGAAACCGTCGGAATTTACGTCGCTCGCCGCGCTGGAATTGTGCTCGTTGCTCGATGCCGCGGGAGTTCCTGCCGACGTTTTTCAGGTCATCGTCGGCGACGGCGCCACGGGCGCCGCGCTGCTGCGTTCGCCGATCGACAAACTGGTCTTTACCGGCAGCGTCTCAACCGGAAAGCGCATTGCTGCGGCCGCCGCCGAGCGGTTGCTTCCCGTGGTGCTGGAACTGGGCGGGAAGGATCCGATGCTGGTGCTCGATGATGCCGACGTTGACGTGGCTTCGAGCGCCGCCGTCTGGGGAGCGTTCGTCAATGCCGGGCAAGCTTGCTTGTCGGTCGAGCGCTGTTACGTGCACCGCAGCGTCTATGAGAGATTTCTTGCAGCCTGCGCGGAGAAGGCGAAAAAGCTGCGAGTGGGAAACGGAACGGATTTAAGAACCGACGTGGGTCCGCTGATCCACGAGCGCCAGTTGCTCATCGTCGAAGCCCACGTCGAAGACGCGAAGGCCCGTGGGGCGCGGGTTTTGACCGGCGGCACACGAATCCCTGAGCTGGGCAGGAACTTCTATCGTCCTACTGTACTAGGCGACGTGACCCATGAGATGCGCATCATGCGGGAAGAAACCTTCGGCCCGGTGTTGCCCATTATGCCGTTCAACAGCGACGAAGAAGCTGTGCGCCTGGCCAACGATTCCGAGTATGGCCTGGCGGCGAGCGTGTGGACCCGCGACTCGAAACGCGGCGAGCGCCTCGCCCGGCAGATTCAGGCCGGCACCGTCATGGTCAACGATGTGATTTCCTGCTTCGGCATCAGCGAAGCTCCGCATGGCGGTTTCAAATCGAGTGGCCTTGGCCGCACTCACGGCCGTTTCGGTCTGGAAGAGATAGTGCGGCTGAAGTATCTCGATGTGGACCTCATGCCGGGAATGAAAAAGGTCTGGTGGTACGGTTACGGCGAACGCTTCGCGCGCCAGATGGAAGGCTTTCTCGATTTTCAGTTTGCCCGGGGATTGGGACAGCGCGTGCGCGGTGCTCTGCGCTCGGCGGGAGTGTTTGGGCGCAAGCAGTTGTGACTGCTTAGAAATCTCGGCCAAACTTCAAAGCTTGTCATTCCGAGCGGAGTGGAGTTGCCCGTTAGCGGGCAACGCCACGAAGTCGAGGAACCTGTTTTTTCCATCAATAGCCTAATCAGAGATTCCCCGTTCCGCACCCGGCTGGGCAGCATCTCCCGCCATGCTTTTCCCCTCCCGCCGATCAGTGTAATCTTGTCGCCATGACTCAGCCTGCCCAAACCCACCCGTCCGATCCCAAACGCGAATTGTTTCGCCACACCCTGGCTACGCTGGCCTATCGCGGCGGCAAAACCCTGCGCAACGCGCCCGCCGGATTCGCCGACTTTCGTGCCGGCGA
>Ga0326728_10027083_pt1 | contig 10067 bp, 7 predicted proteins | sample MB3enrmetagenome_FD_207602 | JGI IMG/M metagenome (GOLD analysis project Ga0326728, IMG submission 207602) | Lab enriched peat soil microbial communities from McLean, Ithaca, NY, United States - MB31MN | ecosystem: Environmental > Terrestrial > Soil > Wetlands > Peat | place: USA: New York... | reverse complement strand
ATTATAAACCAGAAAGAAGCCGGGGACCGCGCAGGCGCGGGGCAGAGGACCGCGCTTGCTCCAAGGCGTCCAATTCGTTTCCGTTTTGGAAGTGAGGCCAGCGAACCGACTTAGGCCTGAAGTTGTTGATTTTAATCTCGATTTCGGCGTAAGCTCAGATAAGGCATACCAGTGAAGTGGCAGCAACAGGCGTGCAGCACACAACGATGAGAGTCCTCAGGGCGTACGCACTCGCGGCCATCAGTGTCACGTTAGCCTTACTCTTGACGCTCCTCATTCCTCCGCTGCGCCAGCAGTTCAAGTTTCTCCTCTTCTTCGTCGCCGTCTTTGTCAGCGCGAGCGGGGGAATCGGGCCGGGGGCTTTCGCGACATTGCTCAGTGTGGCGGCGGCAGATTATTTCTTAATTCCGCCCCTGCGCTCGTTTGCGATTTCCGATCCCGGAAACCTGGTCCCGTTGCTTCTATTCTGCGCAGTGGGCTTTGTGACGATATCGATTGTCCACCGCAAGCAGCGTCTAGAGGAGACGCTTCGGGCAGCAGGAGCGGTCATTGATTCCTCGGCAGACGGCATAGCGCGACTAAGCCTGGACGACACGATCCTAAGCTGGAACAAAGCTGCTGAGCAAATCTACGGTTACACGGCTGAAGAAGCAATCGGCCGCCCTGCCTCGATAATTGTTCCGCCCGATCTCGCGGAGGAACGGCAACGCTTACTTGAGCGCGTATACGAAGGGGGTTCGGTCAAGAGCCACGATACGGTGCGCATCAGAAATGACGGCACGCACATAGATGTCGCGCTGACCTTTTCACCCGTTCAGGACCGGCAGGGAAAAATAATTGGGGTGTCCAGCATAGCGCGGGACATCAGTAAGCGCGTGCGGGCGGAAGCGGCGCTGAGTGAAGAAAGGCATCTTCTCCGCACCCTCATGGACAACCTCCCCGACTTGATCTACTTCAAGGATCGGGAGAGCCGCTTTACCCTCATCAATAAGGCGCTCGCGAAAGGACTTGGGCTGAGCGACCCCGCCCAAGCGGTCGGCAAGACCGATTTCGACTTCTTCAGCGCACAGCACGCCAAGGAGTTCCACAACGATGAGCAGGAAATACTCAGGACAGGCCAGCCGATGGTGGGCAAGGAGGAGATGGTAGCGTGGCCGGATGGCGAGGTGGCCTGGGAGTCGACCACGAAGATGCCCCTGCACGACGCCCACGGGAACATCATAGGAACATTCGGCGTCTCCCGCGACATTACCGAGCGCACGCGGGCGGAGGAGGCGCTAAGACAGAGCGAACAGTTCAACCGGGAGGTAATTGCGGGCGCTCGCGAGGGTATCATCGTCTACGATCGGCACTTCCGTTACCAGGTCTGGAACCCCGCCATGGAGGAGTTGACTGGCCAGCCGGCCTCGCAGGTATTGGGCAAGAGGGCGTTCGACGTGTTCCCGTTTTTACGCCAGCAGAGGATGGACATGCTCCTGGAGCGGGCGCTAGCTGGGGAAACAGTCCAGTCTCCCGACGTGCTTTTTCAGGTTGAGCAGACGGGCAAGTCCGGGTGGATATCTGCGATTTACAGCCCGCACTATGGCGTGAACAACGAGATCGTCGGCGTCATCGGCCTCATCCGCGACATTTCCGACCGCAAGCAGGCAGAGGAGGAAATGCGCAAGGCCAAAGAGGCTGCGGAAGCTGCCAGCCGGGCCAAGAGTGAGTTCCTGGCCGTGATGAGCCATGAAATCCGGACCCCCATGAATGGGATCATTGGCATGACGGAATTGACTCTCGACACGCCCCTTTCGCGTGAGCAGCGAGAGTACCTGGACATGGTGAAGGAGTCCGCTGACACCCTCCTGACCATGATCAATGACATTCTGGATTTCTCCAAGATTGAGGCGGGGAGGCTTTCGCTCGACGTGGGCGAATTCGACCTGCAAGATATGCTCAGCAACACCATGCGGGCACTCGCCCCCCGGGCTGATGAGAAGGGACTTGAGTTGACATGGGAGATCCTGCCCGGCCTTCCGCCCCGCTTAGTCGGAGATCCTGGACGGCTGCGACAAGTCCTTGTGAATTTGGTGGGGAATGCCATCAAGTTCACCGAACGCGGGGAGGTGGACTTGCGAGTCGGGATCGAGTCGCAAGGGGAAGATTGGACCGCCCTGCATTTCTGCGTCACCGATACTGGTATCGGCATCCCGCGGGAAAAGCAAGAGCGGGTTTTTGAGGCCTTCATGCAGGCTGATAGCTCAACCACTCGCAAATATGGCGGGACAGGTTTGGGCTTGGCCATCGCGTCCCGACTGGTCAACCTGATGGAAGGCCGAATTTGGCTGGAGAGCGAAGCGAACAGAGGAAGCAAGTTCCATTTCACAGCGAAGTTTGGCCTTGTGAAAGGGCCGCCGCCACAACCTGCTCCCCTGGCAAAGGTCAACTTGCAAGGCGCCCCAGTGCTAGTCATTGATGATAATGCCACCAACCGGCGTATTTTGGAGGCCATGCTCAAGGGCTGGTCGATGCTGCCCACGTTGGTGGAGACGGGGCATGAGGGTCTGGTGGCGATGCGGCGCGCAAGGGACATGGGCAAGACCTTTCCTTTGATACTGCTTGATGCCCATATGCCGGGCATGGACGGCTTCATGGTGGTTGAGAAGCTCAAGGAAGATCCAACCCTCGCCGGAAGCGCGATCATGATGTTGACCTCTGCTGGCCAGCGCGGTGACGCCGCCCGCTGCCGCGAGCTTGGCATCTCGGCGTATCTCATCAAACCGATCCGGCAGTCCGAGCTCCTGGAGGCAATTCTGCTCGTCCTTGGCCAGCCCTCCGAGAGAGAGGGCCACCCTGACCTTGTCACCCGTCACACGATTCGAGAAGCCCGGCGCAAGCTCCGCATCCTTGTGGCGGAGGACAACGCGATCAACCGAGAGCTCGTGACGCGCCTGCTCCAGAAACACGGACACATCGTTATGGCAGTCACGACCGGTCGAGAAGCTGTCGACCTGTTGGGTAAGAACACGGCGGATTGTGACCTCGCGCTGATGGATGTGGAAATGCCGGACATGGATGGCTTTCAGGCTACAGCGATCGTCCGCGAAAGGGAAAAGGACAGCGGTAGGCACATCCCGATCATTGCCTTGACCGCTTACGCCATGAAAGGCGATCGTGAACGTTGTTTGGCGGCGGGCATGGACGGCTACGTGCCCAAGCCCATCCGGTACCAAGACTTGTTGGAAGCAATCCAAACACTCGTCCTGGACGTGCCTAACGTTCCCACCGGTGCGCCTCCTGAGAAAGCTCCAGTGGAGGTTCTGGATGAAGCGCAGCTTGTATCTCGTGTGGACGGCGACCCCAAATTGCTAAGGGACCTCGTGGACCTGTTCCTGAAGGAGTGTCCGCATCTTGTGGATGAAATCAGGGTTGCGCTGGACAGGAAAGATGCCAAGGGCGTGGAAAGAGGCGCGCACAGCCTGAAAGGCAGCGCCAGTAACCTTGCTGCGCAGATGGCCTCGGAAGCTGCGTTCAAGCTCGAAGGGCTCGCTCGCGCTCGGGACTTGCTGCACGCCGAAAGTGCGCTGCAAGAGATGGAGCTTCAGCTAGAACGCTTGAAGACAGCCTTACTCGCCGTTCGGGTGGCGACAGAGAAATGACCGTTCTGATTGCCGCGGCGACAAGTTAGGACGCCCCGGCAGGCTGACTTGCTCACTCACAGTCGCCAGAATCTAGAACAAATTCAACCCGGTGGTAGTACGCAGGCTCGCGGCAGAAAGAGGCCGAGAGCATCGTCTACTTAATTTCCGGAAACTCCACCAGGATTTGAGGCGGCCAAACCCTGGGCCTTCCTCTTTTTCAATAGCGCGACCTGCTCATTGGCGTAAGCCTTAATCACTGTGCCCTGTCCAAGCTTGCCTGCCTTCGTGAAAGCTTGAATCGCGTCGTCCCACTTGCCCTCCATCCCATACGCTTCACCCATTCGATAGTAATCACGGGGATCAGGATGGGGGGTCGTGGTCACGGCAGCCTGGAATTCCTGCTCAGCCTTCGCCAGCTCAGCTTTGTCCGGGCCGCCCGGCGCGCCGGACGCCAGTTCAAGGTGGACCGTGCCGAGAGCTCCGTGAACTTCACTAGCCACCGCTGCCAGGCGCTTCTGATAATCCGCCTCAGCCTCTTTGGGTTCCTTGGGGATCTGCGGGATTAGCTGAAGCGCGCGATCGGCCTCGTTCTCTACTTGCCGCAGAATCTTGACGCGGTCAGCCCGGTGTTTGTCGATATATTGTGGGAGCGGCAACACCTCGAGGCTCAGAATCAAGCTCATGAGGTTATCAGGTTCCACCTTCAGGCTCTTGTCAGCGTACTCGGCGACTTTCTCCACATCGCCCTTTTGTTGATAAGCACTTGCTGCGAATGAATAAGCATAGGTGCGTGCCGTGCTGGTGGGATACTTTCTGGCGAAGTCTTCGACAAGCCGGATGACCTTGTCAGGCTTCGACTCGCCCATTATGGCGTCGAGTCTCTGGGCTTGTGTCGGGTCCTGGCTCATGAGCTGCGCCATGGAACACATTTCGGCCTGCGTCGTGGAGTGGCACTGTCGAAAACTCGTGTAACCCTCTCGCAACGTACTGCAAAGCGCCGCAGGAGTCTCTGCCGGCGGGGTTGGCGCCTGCCCATTTTGCGCGTACAGAGCGCTGGAATAGATGACCAGTGCCGCAAACCCGACTATGCGGGCCAGCCCGTAAATTCGAGTCGATTTCATGACTTACCTCCTGAGCAAAGTCGCGATTTGTGGGGTCGCCTTTTGCCGCTCTCGCTTGCGGCGCACCCCCGGCGAATGTCGTCCCCCTACCCCAATCGAAGCGCCTGCATTACTTATAGGCGTTCACTATCCCTTCGATGCAAGCTTATTGCGACATCCATGCACCGTGGGTGAACTGTGGGTGAACTCTTGCTGAACTTCGAATGAACAGGAAACCTACTCAGAACAAAGGGCGTATTCGATGGAGCAGCGCTTCTCCGAGACCTTGGCGCACTCTTCGAGTCGTCGCAAGGTGATGAAGAAATACCGATCGGAGGGAAAAGGGTGATCCCGCCACGCGGGACAACACGGCGCTGGAATACAACGCGGTAGAATCCGATTGCCGGAAAAAGCCGCGGACCTCACAGGTAGGGGCGCGGCATGGCGTGCCCCTACGAGGATTCTTTCACACCTTTCGAAGCGCCGCTTACGGATTGGGCACTGGGTTATGAAAACTTATAAGGTCTCGCCGCTCGTGGCGACCACGCCCCACTGCAGCGACGGCATAGACCATCCCATCCTTGCCAATAGCCATTGCCTGGGCATCGAACGGTCTGGTTCCGTCTTCAAGCTCCACCACCCCGTGGTCAATTAACTTCTCAGAGGAAATCTCGTACGTCACCAAATCAAGGGCCGAGCCTCTTCTGGCCCTTTCGTTGGAATCTGCGTTGGTTCTGTCAGCTTGACCTTTCAAGGGCGCGCCGGTGAGATGGTAAAGCGTTTGGCCACTGGGACCGAAAGCGAAACCCAGATATCCGAAATCAGACAGATCATTCATGCCGGATCTTCGTGTTCCGTCGGAAACCATTCGCGCCAGAACCTCCACCTCTTCGGAACCGGGGTCAAAGCGGAAGAGGTAGCCCGACTTTCCGTGAATAGCGTAAAACGCGTGGAGGGTCGGAGACCAGAGAGCGACGAGCCAGTTGTAGCCCATGCAATTCGACCTGTTGACGTCCAACCAATTCCCAAAGGCGTCTTTGTCGAGACTGGCCCCTAGCACCTGCTCTATGGTGTTCGTGTCATAGCGGTAGCGGAAAATGGTCCCACTCGAAATCGTGAAATAGCAAGACCCATCCTCCAAATCGACGGAAAGGCTGCGGTCCAGCATATTCCAATTGGCGCCGGTGCCGTTTTCCGCTTGGCCTGCCACGGGGCCCATGTTCTTCGACTCGCGCGTCTTCAGGTCATACCAAATGAACAGACCGGACGGCCAGGTAAGCCCGTACAAACGACCTCGTTGCGTGTCCATGGTCATGCCGATGATGCCTTCACGCGCCGGAGCTTTACCGTACTCTTCAAATTTTCCGGTGCTCAAGTCATAAGAAAGGAAGTGCCCGCCCGGGTAGGTTCCGTACCCTTCGCCAGTGGGCGATACCTGTTTTCCAAAGTATTTCAGATGGTCGTAATAGCCCAAATGAGTGGCGAAATAGAGCTTCCCGTTTGACTCCGCGAATTGCACGTGAGATTTTCCTTGCGGAATCGCGTGCGAGTTTTTCTCTCCCACCGCCTCGGTCAGATCGCCAATGTGACGGATCTTTCCGGTGGAAGGGTCGAGCGAGTACATCTGCGCCCCAACCTCGATGTGGTTCGTGTCGAGCACGTAGTAAACAAGTCCGTCGCTTGCCACGAAGCACGAACTATAGTTTTCTTGGCCCTGGGGAAAGCCCGAATCGTACATATGGGCTTTCAGCACCCCCGGATTTGAAGGTGGTTGCGCGGCTTGCCACATGCGCCCGTGCCACATAGAAACAAATAACAACAACACGGCAAACAGCAGAATGCGCTTTCGCCGCAGCAAATAATCGATCATCCCAAACCTCCTCGAATGTGTGTAATGTGGAAGCAGGAATTTCCCTTTTAGCTCCCGGCAGCCCCACACTATACACCCCTCGAGGGGTTCCAGGGCACTATTCTTCGATGCCTGGTTCCAGGGACTACGTAACGCCACACTGGTCCGCGCCAGGCTTGCATCACCCGAAGAAGCATTTGGATGGCAAACACCCTAAAATATCTTGCCCGTTATTTCGTCTACACTGATGGATGAACGACACGCTGAGCCTGAAATTCATGACCGAAGAGCAGAACCTCCGCATCCGAGAGACCGTCGAGAGGGAGCAGGGCCGCTTGCGGAACTTCATTCGCAAGCGCGTTCTGGACGAAAGCGATGCAGAAGACATTCTGCAAGAGGTCTTCTATGAACTCGTCGAAGCCTACCGCCTGATGAAACCCATCGAGCGAGTGGGCGCATGGCTCTTTCGGGTGGCGCGCAACCGCATCATCGACCGGTTTCGCGGGCGGCGGCAGGAAGCGGCAATCACCAATCCCCCCGGCGGTATCGAAGAGGCCGAGATGTTCCCGTGGGAAGCCCTGCTGCCTTCGCCCGATGCCGGCCCGGAGGCGGCCTACGCGCGCGCGGTGCTGCTCGAAGAAATCGATGCGGCTTTGGATGAGCTTCCGGAAGAACAGCGTGAAGTGTTCGTAGCCCATGAATTCGAGGGACGGAGTTTCCGCGAACTGGCTTCGGCGACCGGCCTCGGTTTGAACACCCTGCTCTCTCGAAAGCACTATGCGGTGCTCTATCTGCGGCGGCGCTTGCGGGCCGTTTACGACGAATTCAAGAAAACGTGAGGATACCAACCATGAAAGTGCATGGCTTTTTGCGAGTCCTGAAAATCGTATCGATCTTCGCCCTGGCGGCAATGGTGTTCGGTTCTGCGGTCATGTGGCTTTGGAACTGGCTGATGCCTGCCCTCTTCGGCCTGCATGCGATCGGCTACTGGCAAGCTTTGGGACTGCTGGTGCTGAGCAAAATCCTTTTCAGTGGTTTCCGTGGCCGGCCCAGCTTCCCGGGCGACTGGCGGGCGCGGATGAATCGACGCTGGGATCAAATGACCCCGGAAGAGCGGGAGAAATTCCGCGCCGGCATGCGCGGGCGCTGTGGCTCGGCGGGCTCTCCTTCTCCTGCGCCCGAGGCTTGATTCCTCGATGAAAACCGCTGAAGGAGGAACCCATGCCGCAAGGCCAAACCAGAGATTGACCGCCCGACGCGCGCGGTGTATGCTCCCGACTGAGCGCAGGAAAGATCACTAGCCCAAAGGAGGGTACGGAGATGTTTCAACGCTTCATGCTGGCTGCAATCCTGATTCTATCGGCGGCAGCAGTCGCCATCGCCGCCCCGCCCAACGCCGTGGACGGGCACTGGCAGGGAACGATCGAGGGGCCGAACGGCGACTTTACCATAAACTTCACCTTGAAAGCTGATGGCGCCAAGCTGACGGGCACGGTCGCGACGCCTAACGGCGAGCAACCCATCAGCGATGGAAAGATCGAGGGCGACAAGCTCTCCTTCAAGACCCAATTCCAGGACAACGTGATCGAGCATGAGGGAACTATCTCCGGCGATACCATCCAGTTGAAAGTAAAAGGGCCATGGGGCGAGTCGGATATGACCCTGAAGCGTGTGGCGGAAAAGAAGAGCGAGAAGTGACTGGTATTAGGAAGTTAGAGGTAGCGCAGGGTCTCTGCTTTTGAGAACCTGCGGTTCTTCCTGTAGGTGGCGCAGAGTCCCTGCCTTTGAGGGTCTGCGGCCCTTCCGACCCGCATCGAGGTTGCTCCGAGCATACCCCTCGCCGCAGTTGCATGTTAACAACAAGTGGGCGTTTATCAAATAAAGAACCACAGAGTGTGAAATGCACACACTCTGCACTACCTGCTCTTGGCGGGCTTCAGGCCTGGCCGGATTATATCCATTACTGCGCCTCGAAGGCGGGCGTGATTTCGCTCACGCGCTCGCTGGCGAAAGCGCTCGCGCCGCGTATCCCGGTTAACAGCGTAGCTCCGGGCACGATTCTCTTCCCCGGCGAGCGGCGCGATCCAAGAATGGAGAGGATAATCAGCAGCACTCCGCTCAAAAAGGCCGGCCGCCCCGAAGACATCGCGGAAATGGTCCTGTTTCTCGCCACCGGGAGCGATTTCATCACCGGGCAGGTGTTTGTGGTGGACGGGGGGAAGTCGATCCCCTGACTGGATTGGTGATTTGCGATTGGTGATTTTTGATTGGCGAGTGCTGATTGCCGATTGAGAAAGCGGCGTGGAAGCTTCCTCGGCCTTCAAGCGGCAATCGCAAATCACCAATCGCAAATCGCCAATCGTGAATGCCGGACCCTTATTCGACGGCGAAGTCCGCCGTGCGTATGGGGCTCGCCCCGCCCGCAGAGTCCCGCGCCCGCACCTCCAGTCTGTATTCTCCTGCCGCGAGACCGGCGAGGGGAAACTCCTGAATGACAGGAATCACCGGGTTACCGGCATGCGCGAAGTCATTCACCAGGATGGTCTTCGAGGAATACACCGGCTGGTTGGTCTTGCTGTTCACGATGTTGAAGGACACTCCCACCCGCGGTACGACATCCGCTCGCATCTGCGGCTCGAACACCTCCGCGTAAAAGCCAATCGTTTCGCCGCGGCGGAAATGATTCCCCGGCTGGGGAAACAATTCCATGCTCCTGGCCACCAGTGGCGTCTGATCTTCGAGCAGTTGCGAGTCCACGCTCGCCGCCTGATCGTCCACGGAACGAATGTTATCACTGAGCGCAGGTCCGGTAATCGCCAGTTGGTTTTCGTCCAGAGGGGGAACGCTCAAGGGAGTTTCATACTTTGCAAACTTCTCCCCGCCCGCGCTCAGCACCACTTTGAGCGTGTAGTTGCCCGGCGCGATGTTGAAAGCGGTCTGATACTTGAAGGGGCCCTTGGCGAACTCCTTCAAGTCCTTCTTTTCCATCTCCAACTTGACCGTATCGCTGAAGCGCGCGGCCCACGTGCCGTCCGCTTTCGAGGCAATCCCGAGCACTTCCACGCTGGAACGAAAGTCCTTCTTCTCCTTCCCGAAGTCGATGGCGGAAGCGGGAATCTGGAGCGAAACGTAAACGCGCGCCTCCCGCGGCGAACTGTAGAAATAAGGAAGGCTGAACTGAACCGGGATCTGCCCGGGCTGGGCGCTGGCCGCCACGGCTTCGAGGGTTCTTCCTTCCGGATTTCCGGCCAGCATGTCGTGAGACTTGAGGTCATAATAGCCGGGCCGATAGCGGATTTGCACGGCCGGCCGGAGGACCTTCACGGAAATGTAGTGGTATGCTCCGTCGTGCGCCTGGCTGGGCGGGGCATAACCCAGTATGTAGCACAGGTCCAATTCCGCTGAGATCTTATTCAAGGGAGTCAGGAAGTCGTTCGTATTGAAAATGGTAAACCCGCCCGTGCCTCGCGCCAGGGCCTCCAGCACCTGCTGGTT
>Ga0326728_10027082_pt1 | contig 10067 bp, 8 predicted proteins | sample MB3enrmetagenome_FD_207602 | JGI IMG/M metagenome (GOLD analysis project Ga0326728, IMG submission 207602) | Lab enriched peat soil microbial communities from McLean, Ithaca, NY, United States - MB31MN | ecosystem: Environmental > Terrestrial > Soil > Wetlands > Peat | place: USA: New York... | reverse complement strand
CTGGCCACCAATCTGCAAGCCGAAACTGCCACCGCCGATGGTGAAGAAAGCGGGCGCACTCCAGCCTTTTTCGGTGCGGCAACTGGCGACGCCTTTGCCATAACGGCCACCGAAGACGAAGCCTCCGTTGAGCAGTGAGGGAACCACGGCCACGCATTCGGCCGATCCAAGAATTTCTTCGGGGATACGCTGGTCCGGGGCAGCCTGAATTTCGTCGAGCACCGTGCCCGCGGCCTCGACACGCCCGCTAGCCTTGGTGTTGGCGTCGGCGGTCTGGACGCTTTCATCGGCGGAAAGAATCGCCGTTTGGAAACATGTCAGGAAACAAACGAGCAGCAGCGGAACGAGGGAATTTCGCATCATGCCTCACTTGGGAGATCGAAGTATGGATTCGATTGTCGTTTCTACTAACTCTGATTCTATTGGATGCGAGGCGGGGAATGGGGGATACCAGGGGAGTGATCAGGGGTGAGTCAGGTCAAAACAGCCATCGGCCGTCAATTTCAGTCGCCAGTGAAACCTCCGGCTTCTGACGGGATTCTGGGGCTTGGGGACTCAATCTGAGGTTGGCTAAGGCAAAAAAATGCGGGGCTGAAAGCGGCGACCCTAATCTCCGTTTCCAACCCCGTCTCCCAGGTTCTGTGGTAGGTGAGGTGAGTATGCGGGAGGCGGAGGAGGCGGACAAGATTACGAGGGTCACTGTACTTTGGTAACCGAAGGTGCCTGGTCAGTCCCATTCCGAATGTTGGTGCGAAGGAGTGGCTGAAAAACTCTTTTCAGGGAATTTCAACAACGAAGTTGGTTCGTAAGTGAGAATCGGTCGGCCGCTGTCTCTCCATCCAGCGTGATAAGGTATTTGCGCGGAGGATTTATGCGTATGTTCGTCTCCAGGCAGTTTTTGTTCATGGTTGTGGCTTGCTGCTTAGCGCAGTTTGCGGTTGCGCAGAATGCGCCGGCAACCTCTCCGGAAATCGAGCAGCGGATTCAACACGTCACGTCGGGCCTGATCGGTGGCGTAGTCATCAAGGGCGATGAGCACGTAACCCACACGCTCGCTGACCGAATGAAGGAACTCAACGTTCCCGGCGTAAGCATCGCTGTAATCCATGAGGGCAAGATCGAATGGGCGCGCGGCTTTGGCGTGCGCAGATTGGGCGGCCCGCCCGTCACTGCGGATACCATGTTTCAGGCCGGCTCCATCAGCAAGCCGCTTGCGGCGATGGCGGCTCTGCGCCTGGCACAGCAAGGAAACCTCTCGCTGGACACTGACGTGAACACCTTTCTTACCAGTTGGAAGTTGCCCAGCGATCCGGTGACTGCGGGCAAACCCATCACTCTCCGCGAGCTGTTGACACACACGGCTGGCATGACGGTGCACGGTTTCCCCGGCTACGCGAGCAATGTACCGGTCCCGACCTTAGTGCAGGTGCTCAACGGCGAAAAGCCCGCGAATACGCCTGCAATTCGCAGTGAAGCTGCGCCGGGCGTTAACTGGAAGTACTCGGGCGGCGGATACACGATCATGCAGCAGGTCCTGATCGACGCGACCAAGGAGTCCTTTCAAAAGCTGCTGCACGACTCGGTGCTGGCGCCTATCGGAATGAGTCACAGCACCTATGAGCAGCCATTACCGCCGTCGTTTGAGAATTCAGCTACACCTTACGACAGCGATGGCAAAGCAATTGATGGCGGCGCGCACACCTACCCCGAGATGGCCGCGGCTGGCCTTTGGACCACACCAACCGACCTGGCTCGCTATGCCATTGAGGTCGAACAATCACTCGCGGGCGAGGCTAACCATGTCTTGTCGGCTGAGATGACGAGACAGATGCTAACGCCGGGTATCGGACATTGGGGTCTCGGTCTGGAGATCGGAGGCGCAGACTCCAACCCCTACTTCTCGCACGGCGGCGCGAATGAAGGATTCCGGAACATCTTCGTAGCCTACGAAAAGAGCGGCGAGGGCGCAGTGGTGATGACCAACGGAGACGCCGGCGGCCAACTGGGCGACGAACTCATACACAGCATTGCTGCCGAATACGAATGGCCGGATTATCACCCCATCGTCCGCGCTGTCGTCCACGTCGATCCCAAGATACTGGCCCAGTATGTCGGCAGCTTCGAGCTTCAGAAGGGAATCGATTTGGTGGTCACGGTGGAGAATGGCCAATTGATGATGCAGGTAACCGGTCAAGGAAAAATCCCGAGCCATGCAGAATCTGAGACGAAGTTCTTCTCAACCATGCTTCCCGTGGAGATCGAATTCTTTAAAGACGACCAAGGGAAAGTAACGCACCTCGTCCTGAGCCAAGGCGGGCACGAAATGAAAGCGCAGAAGAAGTAGCGTTTGCCGTAGACGCTGAAATTCACTGAAACTACTGTTTTGGTTCGTTTTTCGTCAGGCAGAGGGCGATTGCGCTAATTGAGAATTGTTGGCGTAAAGGTGATTCCTCGACACCTGTGTTTTTACTGTGCAAAATTGACCGTTCTTGGGAGCGCCTCCCGGTCTAGTGTGGGATTCAAACCTAGAACCGCGATCGGAGGGAGCCAATGTCAAACCAACATTCTGTCACAAAACGCCATCGACGCCAGAAGTCAGAGAAGCGTGTGGACTACACCGCTGGAACCATGGCGGCTGTGAAGCAACTCGAAGAGGCGGCCAAAAAGCTGGCCCTGCAGACGAGGCCTACTTCGCCGTCACCAGCGAATGCGTGATGGCGTGGACGGAAAGGGCGATGCGGTTCTGCACTCCGACTTTGCGCATCAGTTTGGCGACGTGAGCCTTCACGGTGCGCTCTTCGATTCCGAGAGCGGAGCCGATTTCTTTGTTGGAGCGGCCGGCAACCAGCATTTCGAGAACTTCCTTCTCGCGGTCGGTAAAGGTGATCCGTCCGGCGGGGAAGACGCGGCCCGGGGAGGCGCTAACGCGCTCGATAAAAGTCGAGAGCACGCGGCGCGGAGCCCACACTGAACCCTGATGGACGATGCGGAGAGCCTGGATAAACTCGGCTGGCGCGGCGGCCTCGTCAACGTAACCTTTGGCGCCGGCGGCGATGGCTTTGAGGACACTTTCATCGTCCATGCCGGAGCCAGTGACGATGATGCGCAGGTCGGGCCGGATGGCTTTCATGCTGGCTATGATGTCGTACAGGTTTTGGCCCCCGCGATTGCCGAGCAGGACCAGATCGATGACCTGCAGTTGGCTAAGGTCAGACAGCGAGGCGGAGACCAATTCCAGATCAGGTTCGGTATCAAAGAGGGCCCGGAATCCCACAAATCGCAGTGGATCGCTCTCCACTACGGCGACGCGTATCAGCGGCTTTCTGGCGACGGCAGCTTTCATTAAGGTTTCCCTGTTAGGATTGCATCCTGTTCAAGCTTGCCTGAACCAGCAGAGAATTGGAATGATTGGTGACCGAGACAAATTACGGGGGTAACCCCCAAAATCAGGCGCGGCGAGGAGGGTTCTGCCATGAACAGAAGACGCATACAGCGGTATTATGCGGGGATTTTGGCGGTGGGCATGATGGGAGCGGGACTGCGGTTGGCAGAGGCGCAAGCATCAGCACAAACGTCGGCGCAAACGTCATTACCAACGACAGCGCAGCCTTCAGCAACCTACCAGCCGAAATTTCCGGGCGATCCGGCGCGCTCGGAATCGGAGGCGCAGGCGCTCGGCTACATGCGGGTGGTGCTCCGGGCGGAGCACGAATACAAGAAACGACATAACAAGTTTGCGGATTCGCTGGAGGCTCTGGCGGGGACCGGATCTTTCACCAAGCGAATGGCGCACACCACCGACCGCGGGGATTACACGGCCAGCTTTCGCGCGCACAAAGACGGCTTCGTGCTCACCATGACGCCCAAACAGATGGACGGTGAACACCGCTCCTTCTATGCCGAGGAAGATGGCGTAATTCACGCGGACGATCAGAAGGCGGCGGATCTGGATTCTCCGAAGGTGAAATAAGAAGGGTTGTAATGGGCGGCCCGGGCGCGCTACTCGATTCGCGGGATGGGGATGTCCTTGCCATCCGTGTGTAAAACGATTCGCGCGACCCGGCCCTGATTGTCGGTCTCAAAGGTGTAGGCGTCATCGGTGGTTGCGGAGTAGAAGTCAGTTGCACTCTCGGGAAGCAAGTCTTGTTTCGGCTCGTCGTTTTCCTGCACCGAGAGATGGTCGCCTTCCCGGCGTATCGTCAGAACGATATCGGGCGGTATGGAGTAGCGGCCAACATAGCGGTCGAGTACCGTCGGATCGACGGCGACATGCTTATGCTGCTGGAGCGGCGGGCGCGGAGGCAGTTTGTCATAGGGCGTGTAACCTTCCCATTCGATCGGCGTGAACGTGTCTTTCAGCGTTGTCTCCAGCACTTCCTTGAAGATGCCTTCGCCATTGGCGCTGTTGGTCATGATGACGATGCCGGTCTTCGATTTGTCGAAGGCGACGGTGTAGTTCCTCCAACCAACGTCATGGCCCTCTTTGAAAAATGCCTTGCCATAAGGCGTCCAGTAAAGGCCCCACGCGAGTCCGTAGCTCAATCGGATGGCCTGGTTCTGGTCCGTGGTTTCGTCGCTGAGGGTGGGGAATTCGTGCTTGGAAGAGATTTGAATTTGTGGGCTGAACATCAGCTCTCGCGCTTTGCGGCGGAGCAGTCTGCCGTCCATCACCGCTTGCACAAAGCGCGCGAAATCGGCAGTCGTGGTTTGCATGGAACCCGCCGCGACCGCAGTCGTGCGTTTCTGCGGGCCCAGCGACCGCCCGTACTCGTCATAGCCATTGGCAAAATCGCTCTCGAAGCGGTCCTGCCACACCATGCTGGATCGGGTCATCCCCAAGGGCTGAAGGACGCGTTCTTGCATCAGTTTTTCCAGAGGTTTTTTCGTGATGGTTTCGACCACGAGTTGAAGCAGATCGATGCCTTCGCCCGAGTAGGCAAACCTCGATCCCGGCTCAAAATGGATCTTCAGCTTGCGGTCTTCTTCCAGCGCCCGCCAATTCGCAAACCCACTGGTGTGGCTCAGCAGCATCCGCGCCGTGATGCGCTTGTATCGCGGGTCGTTCGCGAGGTCCGTATAGTTGGGGTAATCCGGGAGCGGCTTCGGCAGGTATTGATAGACCGGCTTGTCTAAATCCAGAACCCCTTCGTCGACCAGTTCCATCGCCATGGTCGCGAACGCGACCTTGGAAAAGGAAGCGGCGGACATTACCGAATCCACCGTCAGCGGCAGATTTTTTTCTTTGTCCCGGGATCCATAGGCCTTTAGGTAAGCGATCTTCCCGTGGTTGAAAATCGCAATCCCCGCGCCCGTTACTTCCGCGGCCTTCAGCAGACGGGCCATGGTTCCATCGATTTCCGCTGTGCCGATGGTGCTGCCGTCGAGGCGTCCAATCATCGCCGGTTCTCCAACTGCCAGTGAAGCGCTTACTGCCGCTACGATTGCGAGCGACATAAGTGCTTGCCGCTTGGGACGGGAAGAGACTTTCATGATTGGACATACGTCGCTACTGGGCAAGAAGTTCGCCGGAAGTGATAGTAGCTTATGCACCGTTGTGCATTGCCGGTCTAGATTCCTTTGATATCGCGGAGTAGCGTCAGTCGTTGCCACTGCCCCAGAATCTTAATCAGTAGAACACTGAAACTGATGACCACGCTATGGTATCCGATTGGCGCGAAATTCGGCGCTGGATTTATTGAGACCGATAGTGGCGATTCCGGTGGTTGAGCTCGCAGCCAAGTTCTGTTTGCTATCCTGATCAGTGCTCACAATTCAACGCAGTGCGTGGGGGCTGGCGCTGGTGTCGGCGGCCCTGCAGGTTGTGATCTTTCCACTGCCCGGGTTATATGGACTGGCCTGGGTGGCGGTGGCGCCGCTGATCGTGGCGATCTTGCGGGCGCGTGCTCCCGAGACTCTGCAATTGGACGGTCAGGCGCGCTTGCTTCCGGCCACGCCAGGGCAGGGGTTCGCGCTGGGATACGGGTGCGGCATTCTGTGGTTTGCCGGGACCTGCTACTGGGTCTTTGACACCATGCACCGCTATGGCGGGCTGCCGATTCCGGCCACCCTGCTGGCGCTGATTTTGTTTTGCATGTACGTCGGGCTTTATCACGGGATGTTCGGGTTGCTGCTGGCCATGGTTGCGGGATCGAGAATTGCCGGATCAAAGACCGCCGCTTCGGGAGCTTCGATGCGGCGCGCGCTGGTGGCCGCTCCGTTTCTTTGGGTGGCGGTGGAACTCGCCCGGACGCGGATTACCGCGTTTCCATGGGAGCTTCTGGGATACTCGCAGACGGGGAATTTTGCGCTCACGCGGATTGCCACCCTCACCGGCGTGTACGGACTCTCCTTTGAAATCGTGCTCGTGAACAGCGTGTTCGCGGCGGCGTTTCTGGTCGCGAAGGAGCGGCGGAAGTGGCTGCTAGCGGCGGCGTGTGCGGCGGCGGCGATCCTGCAGGCAGGGCAGTGGCTGGCGCCTCCGCCGCTCGCGACCGATCACACCGCACTTTTGGTGCAGCCGAATATTCCGGTCCGGCCAGGGGAGATGTGGACGAGAGAATATTTTCAGGACACGCTGCGGGACCTGACCGCGATCAGTTTGCATCCCGCCGGAGAAAAGGCGGGGCAGCGTTACGATTTGATTGTGTGGCCGGAGTCACCTTCGCCGTTCTACACGAACGATCCTCTGTTTCGAGATGCGGTGAGCGAAATGGCGAGGCAGTCGGGAACCTGGGTGGTGGCAGGCGCAATCGGAATCACGCCCGCCATGCAGAGCGGCGACGAAAGCTCGCAGGTTTTCAACTCCGCTGCCCTGATTAATCCGCAAGGCGAGTGGGTTGGACGCTACGACAAGGTGCATCTTGTGCCCTTCGGTGAATATTTGCCTTTTCCGAAGATATTTGGGTTTGCCGGAGGACTGACCAAAGAGGTGGGAGAGTTTCAGCGGGGAGCGTCGCGAGCGCCACTGGATGCCGGAGGCGAGCGCTTCGGAATGTTTATCTGCTACGAATCGATCTTTCCTGACGAAGTGCGGCAGGGACCGCTCGAGGGCGCGCAGGTCTTGATAAACATCTCGAATGACGGCTGGTACGGGGACAGCGGCGCCTGGAAACAGCACTTGCAGCAGACACAAATGCGAGCCATCGAAAATGACCGGTGGTTGCTGGCGGGGACGAATACGGGAATGACGGCGTCGATCGATCCTTACGGACGGATCGTGGCGGCAACTCCGCGCAAGGTCCGCACCGCGCTGGCGGCGCCTTATACGCTTAATTCGGACACCACTTTTTACACGCGGCATGGCGACTGGTTCGCATATCTGTGTGCGATAATTTCAGCAGGCGCGCTGGTGGCGCGTTTCGTGTTTCGCGACAAAGACGGTCGTTAGTCGTCGGTCGTTAGTCGTTGGCAAGAGCTCGCGAATGACTAGCGACTAGCGACCAACGACTGGCGGCTAAGAAAAGGCCAAGTGATCAGCAATGCTCGACGAATTGGAACAGCAATACACCTCTTTAAAGACCAAGGTTCACGACCTGCGGGAGTATCTTTGACGCCGGCAAGCTGCGCCAGCAGTTCGCTGAGATAGAAAAGCAGGCGTCGGATCCCAATCTGTGGTCGAATCCTGAAAAATCTCAGCAAGTAATGCGCGAACGGAAGCGCCTGGAGAGCATGTTGTCTCTGGAAAACGACTTGGTGCGGCGGACCGAGGACATCGCCACCTATTTCGATCTGGCAGGCGAGGGCGAGAACGTCGCCGCCGACTTACAGCGCGACTTGGACGCTCTCGGCGAACTGGTGGATCGAGTCGAAACCGAGACGCTGCTTTCGGGTGAGAACGACAGCTTGAATGCGATCGTGACCATTCATCCCGGGGCGGGCGGCACCGAGTCGCAGGACTGGGCAGAGATGCTGCTGCGAATGTATCTGCGCTGGGCGGAACGGCAGGGATTCAAAACCGAGATGTACGACTACCAGCCCGGAGAAGAGGCGGGAATCAAGTCGGCGACATTTTCGGTGATTGGCCAGTACGCGTTCGGTTATTTGACCGGCGAGATTGGGGTGCACCGGTTGGTGAGGATTTCGCCGTTCGATCAGGCGAAGCGGCGGCATACGTCGTTTGCCAGCGTGTATGTTTCGCCCGAGATTGACGAGAGCATCGAGATCAATATCAATCCGGATGACATTCGCATCGACACTTACCGCTCGAGCGGCAAAGGTGGACAGCACGTCAATACGACCGATTCGGCGGTGCGGATTACTCACATCCCGACGGGTCTGGTGGCCAATTGCCAGAATGAGCGCTCGCAGCATAAGAACAAAGAGAAGGCGATGAGCATGCTGCGCTCGAAACTCTACGAATTCGAAATGGAGAAAAAACGCGAGGTCACGAAAAAGATTGAGGATTCGAAACTGGATATCGATTTCGGATCGCAGATCCGCTCGTATGTGCTGCAACCTTACCGCATGATTAAGGATCACCGCACGAAACTGGAGATCGGCGACGTGGACCGGGTGCTGGACGGCGATCTGCGGCCGCTGATGCAGGCGTATCTGCGGATGCGACGAGGCGAGAAAAAATAGAGGCGAGAAAAAATCATGAGCGGGAATTCCCCTCGACTGCCGAAGCTTCGACCGCCTCACCTGGGATCGCGGTTGCAGCGCGCCTTCCGCTACGCTGCGGAGAAACACGCGGGGCAGACGCGGAAGCAGACGGCGGTGCCTTATCTGTCGCATCTGATGGCGGTTGCGTCGTTGGTACTGGAAGCGGGCGGTGACGAAGATATGGCGATCGCGGCGCTGCTGCACGATGTGGTCGAAGATTGCGGAGGTATGCCGAGGCTGCGCGAAATCCGCAAGCGGTTTGGTGCGCGGGTGGCTAGGATCGTAGAGGGTTGTACGGATTCATTCGGCGAGCCGAAGCCGGAGTGGGTGGAACGGAAGAAAGATTACTTGCGCGAAGTGGAGCACGCCGATGTTGAGACGCGGCTGGTTTCGGCATCCGACAAGCTGCATAACGTCCGCACCATTCTGGCCGATTACCGGCAGGATGGGGAAGCCATCTGGACGCGGTTCTCGGGGAAAAAGGAAGGCACGCTCTGGTACTATCGCGCCTTGAGCGACGAATATCAGCGGCGGAGCCCGAACCGCATTACGCGCGAGCTCGGGATTGCCGTCGCGGAATTGGAACGGACGGCGGGACGGAAACCGCCGGCTTCGAAAGAGTCCGGGAAAGGGTTCGGGAAACAGTCCGCGAAAAGAAAAGAGCCACAGCCAAATTCCGGGAGATGAATGATGCCCCGAATGCTTGATCTGATCCGCAATTCGCAGGTTCCGTCGAACCTGATGCAATCGGCGGCGCGCGGGTCGCTGTCGCTGCCGCCGGAAGAGACGATCGAGGTCCTGGTCTATCTCGCACTGCACCACAAATTGTTTGGTCCGCAGGCGCGTATCACGTTGGCCGGTTGGGATGAAAAAGCCAGCCTGGCCGCGGCGGGCGATCCGAAGACCAGCGCCGAAGTGCTGGGATATTTTGTTTCGCTGGAGAATCTGAGGCCCAGTCTGCTGCCGGCCCTGGCTGAGAATCCTTCAGTCGGGGAAGAGGCGCTGGACGCGCTTGCGGTTTCGGGGTCGCGCTCGGTGGTCGAGGCTTTATTGACGAGCCCGCGAATCATGAACTCTCCGCGGCTGCTGCAGGCGTTGCAGTCGAATGCCAGCCTGCGTCCCAATGAGCTCGCCGAGCTGGGAAAAAAGCTGGCCGCATTGGAAGCGAGTCCGGCAGCAGAGCCGGGCGCAACTGAAGCGAACACGCCCGATGAAGTGGTCGAGGGCACAGTCATAAAGTATCTGGAAGAGAACGCGGCGGAACTGGCCGCCGAAAAAGACAAACCGTTCCAGCCCATAGGAATAGCGCACGAAGAAGTGGCGCACGAAGATGCGAGGGGCGAGGCGGCGCGTGAAGTTGGGGCGCAAGCCGCGGCGGCCACGGCGAGTGCAAATGCCGATGCGGCCGAGAACGCAGCGGAGAAATCGGCGGCGGCAGCACGAAACGCGGCGGCGGCCGCAACGGC
>Ga0326728_10027081_pt1 | contig 10067 bp, 3 predicted proteins | sample MB3enrmetagenome_FD_207602 | JGI IMG/M metagenome (GOLD analysis project Ga0326728, IMG submission 207602) | Lab enriched peat soil microbial communities from McLean, Ithaca, NY, United States - MB31MN | ecosystem: Environmental > Terrestrial > Soil > Wetlands > Peat | place: USA: New York... | reverse complement strand
TCGTCAAGGTGCAGCAGCAATACCTGGACGGCGCGATCACCAACGGCGAACGCTACAACAAGGTCATCGCCATCTGGAGCGACGTCACCGAAAAAGTCGCCGAGCAGATGTTCAAAGCGATGGAACAGCAGGACAAGGAAGGCGTCATCAATCCGGTTTACGTCATGGCGGACTCCGGAGCGCGCGGCTCGAAGCAGCAGATCCGCCAGCTCTCCGGCATGCGCGGCTTGATGGCCAAGCCTTCCGGCGAAGTCATCGAGACGCCCATTACTTCCAACTTCCGCGAAGGCCTCACCGTGCTGCAGTACTTCATCTCGACGCACGGCGCGCGCAAGGGCTTGGCGGATACGGCGCTGAAGACGGCCGATTCCGGCTATCTCACGCGCCGCCTGGTGGACGTCGCGCAGGACGTCATCATCAGCGAGGTGGACTGCGGCACCGTGAACGGCATCTACGTCGAGCCCATCCTCGAAGCGGGCGTCGAAGTCGAGCCGCTGCGCGATCGTGTCGTAGGCCGCGTGTCGCTTGAAAGAATCAAAGACTACGAAGGCAACATCATCGTCGAGGTCAACCAGGAAATTGACGAGGAGCTGGCCAACGCCATTCAGGGCGCCGGCATCGAGCGCGTCAAGATTCGTTCGGTGTTGACGTGCGAGACCCGGCGCGGGGCTTGCGCGCGCTGCTACGGGCGCAACCTCGCCACCGGACGGATGGTCGAGCTGGGTGAAGCGACCGGAGTCATCGCCGCGCAGTCCATCGGCGAGCCGGGCACGCAGCTCACGATGCGCACGTTCCACATCGGGGGCACGGCCACCCGCGTCACCGAACAATCCAAGCTCGAGGCCCGCAATAGCGGCTTCGTGAAATTCATCGGCCTCAAAGTCGTTCGCGGGCGCGGCAATTCTTTGATCGCCATGAACCGCTCCGGCTTGATCGCGGTCGTGGACGAAAAGGGGCGCGAAAAAGAGCGCTACCACGTTGTGTACGGCGCGCGCTTGAAGGTCGAGGAGGGCCAGCCCGTCACGATCGGCCAGACTCTGGTCGAGTGGGATCCGTACACGTTCTCGATCCTCACCGAAACCGGCGGGACGGTTCAGTTCAAGGACCTCCAGCCCGGCATCACGATCGAAGAGCAGGTGGACGAAGTCACCGGCCTCGCGCAGTTGGTGGTCACGCTGCCGCCCGGCGATGAGAAGCACCAGCCGCAGATCCTGATGCGCGACGCGTCGGGCAAGACGCGCAAGAAGTACCTGATGCCGTCGCGCGCCCACCTCACCGTCACCGACGGCGACGAGGTGCAGCCCGGCGACGTCCTCGCGAAGATTCCCCGCGAGACCACCAAGACCAAGGACATCACCGGCGGTTTGCCGCGCGTCGTCGAACTCTTCGAGACGCGCAAGCCGCACGATCCCGCCGTCATCAGCGAGATCGACGGAATCGTGCGCTACGGCGAAGTCAGCAAGGGGCTGCGCCGCATCTACGTCGAGAGCGAAGACGGCCGGACGCAGAAGGAATACGCCATCGCTCGCGGCGTGCACATCAACGTGCAGGAAGGCGATCACGTCGGCGCCGGCGAGCCGCTCATCGACGGCCCGCTCAACCCGCACGATTTGCTGGCCGTCCTCGGCGAGGAATACACGCAAGCCTACCTGGTCAATTCGATTCAGGAGGTTTACCGCCTGCAGGGCGTCAACATCAACGACAAGCACATCGAGGTCATCGTCCGTCAGATGATGCGCTGGGTGAAGGTCGAGGACGTGGGCGACACCACGTTCCTGCTCGAAGAGCAGGTGGATAAGTTCCGCTTCCGCGAAGAGAACGCCCGCGTCACCAGCGACGGCGGCCGGCCGGCCATCGGCAGGCCCTTGCTGCTGGGGATCACGAAGGCGTCGCTCTCCACCGATTCCTTCATCTCCGCCGCCAGCTTCCAGGAGACCACGCGCGTCCTCACCGAGGCCGCCGTCGCCGGGAAGGTGGATTATCTCCGCGGCTTGAAGGAAAACGTCATCATGGGCCGCCTCATTCCGGCCGGCACGGGTTTGGAGCGCTATCGCAACATCGAGCTCCTCACCGAAGTGCCGCCGCCGGTCCCGGTCGAAATCCAGGTCCCCGCGGCCGATTTGACGCCGGAAGAAGCCGCCGCGCTCGATTTCCTGCGCAAGGACACGGACGCGATCGCCGACGAAACGTAACCCATTCCGAATCGCAGCTCGCGAACGGGCGTTCCCGCAAGGCCGGGGAACGCCCGTTCTCTTTTTGCAGGGAACGCTTCCAGTTGCGCAGCATGCTCAGGAGATTGTCTTCCGTGTTGCCACGGCTGCGCCTGCCTGCCGCCTGCCTGCCGGCAGGCAGGGCAGGCAGGCTCGGGACACGCTCCGGCGTGCTGCGTTGAGTCACTCGTGGCTTGGGAAGAAATAAAATTCAAAAGCCCCACACGTACACCCGACGTGTGGGGCACCCAAATCCGCCAACCTATTTCACGCCCGGGCCATCCGCCCTGGCCCACCCAACACATCATTTGGTCGGGGAGGGCTGAGCGCAATTGCACCTATCCTGGCCTTCCTCATCCGCGACGTCGTACTCCTTTGTATAGCTGATGATCTTCCATTCCCCGGCTTCGTCCCGCTTGAAGTGGTAGGTTCCCCGCCTCAGCGTTTGAGCGAAATCCTGCCCCGGCCGCGAGGTGAGATCGTCCGTTATAACGTGGACGCTAAGCGCTCCTCCCGAATCGCGCTGAAACTCATCTATCGAGATGCGCAGGCCATGCCTATAGTCCTTGGGATGATGCTGTCCGCCAGGGGCCATAGCCGGCTCACACACGGAATCATCCATGACTGGGAATCCAAGCTTGCGAAGGTAATGAACGATTGGCCGGTCAGGTGTGTCCGAAAGCATATAAATACATACTGGGTAGAGTGCCCTCTCCCCAAGAGCCGAAAGCACATCATTATAGATGAGTGCAACGGTGTCATATTCATCTGGCCGTAGGCGTGGGGCAGCACCTTGTGCGCATGCCACCGGAGCAATCGCTAGACCACTTATCGCAAATGCGATCATCAAAAGTGCGATTCGTCGCTGCACAGTTGGACGGGTGGTCCGGGCATTGGCTTGTTCTTTTCTGTTGAGTGCATTCATCGAGGAGAGGATACCACTGTCGCAATACACTGCGACGTTCCGAGACGAGGGCCACCCAAATTCGTCTCCTTATTTCACGCCCGGGCCATCCGCCATGACAAGCCCAGGCAGACTTGCACAACTTCCGCGCCTGGGACGCTTCCAGTGGCCGAGATCATGCGTCCGTTCCGTTGACCACTCGTTATGCTTCTACTTCCCCGCAGACGCGGCCGTTTGAATCACAGCATCGAACGCGGGCTTCGGCTGCCCATTGCGATCAAAGAGCAGCGGGTAGTTAGTTCTTCCCACGACGGGCCAATTGTTCAGCCAGGATTGGGCGTCGTCAACGCCCCAGAAATTCACGCGGGTGAGGTTCCCGCGATGCTTGAGGAATACGCCAAAGAGGTCGGCATAACGCTTCGCCAAAGCTGTCTGGACCGAGTCCGGCAAGCCGTTTGCATAAGGGTTCAATTTGGCTTGCAGCGGAAGATTGAGGGAGATATCCGCTCCGCTGTACTGCGTGGCGGCCGGAAGCACGTCCAGGTCGAGTTCCGTGATCATCACCTTGACTCCGAGTTGCTCGAAGGCGCCGATCGTAGCATCCAGTTGCTCGAGGGAGGGCCAGTCCATGCGATAGTGCCCTTGGAGCCCCACCGCTGTGACCGGTACGCCCTGGGCCTTGAGTTTCTTGATCAGCGCGACAGCGCCGTTGCGCTTGGCTTCGTTCTCCAGTGAGAATTCGTTGAAATAGAGCTGGGCTTGAGGATCGGCTTCGTGAGCGAATTCGAACGCTTTGGCGATGTAGTCCTCCCCGATGATCGTCAGCCAGGGCGTTGGGCGCAGCGTTCCGTCATCGGCTAGAACTTCGTTGACGACGTCCCAACCGTTGACGCGACCCTTGTAGCGGCCTACGACCGTTTGGATATGGTCGCGCATGCGTTTCAACAAAGTATCGCGGTCAACTGGATGGCCCTGGTCGTCCTGAAAAACCCAGGCTGGCGTCTGGTGGTGCCAGACCAGCGTGTGGCCCAGGATAAACATGTGGTTCTTCTCGCCAAATGCCACGTAACTGTCCGCCGGACCGAAGTTGTAGCGGTCAGGTTCGGGATGCACGACCTCCCATTTCAGAACGTTCTCCGGCGAGATCGCGTTGAATTGCGCTTTGACTAGCGCGGCGCTGCGCGCGTCGGCCTCAGTGAACTGGGCCTCATCCAGCGCCGCGCCGACCAGGAAAGAACCTTTGAATGCGTCTTTGAGAGTGGGCGGCGCCTGCGTGGCGGCCAGCAAGCCAGCGGTCAGTAGGACCACCAACGTCACGGCCGCCACGCATATGGTTCGCAGCCACTGCTTTGCTGAGCGGTAGGTAACGGGTTTCATCTGGAATCTCCTTCTTGGTTTGAATGTCGAACACAAATGCGATTGCAGTGCAGGTTTCTCGAACAGTGGCGGGTGGCAGGCCCTTTCGTGCTTCTTCTATTGGCGAACATTCAGGGTTCGATGATACCACTCTAGTGCGTCGCCGCCGGGTGATTGGTCCCGCCTTTGAGTGTGCCCGACCATTCCGGTTCTTGGAAGGGCCGGGGCGTCGTGGGAGAAATTTGGTCACGTGCCGGTTCGCGTACGTAATGTTCAGGAGATTGTTCTCAGTGTTCTCTCGGCTGCGCCTGCCTGCCGGCAGGCAGGCTCGGGACAGGCTCCGGCGTGTTGCGTTGAGTCACTTGCGGCTTGGGAAGAAATAAAATTCAAAAGCCCCACCTTTCCCGCCGCGGCGGGCAGGCTGCGCGCAGGGCGAAAAATGGGGCACCGCTATGCGAACTTTCTGAGCCAGCAGGGCGACTGTTGGTCAGTGAAGAGATTGGCGTTACAATTAATGCGCTTGCCAGGTGTGGTTTCGTCTCGTTCAGACCGAAGCGGCTTTATCGGGGTCACACTGGAGAAGGGTTCCGCCGAGAACCGGAAGGATAGAAGATGAAGTGCTTCATCATAAATCGCGAGTGCAAATATGATCAGCCGGTCAGGGCTGCACAGCAGGATGCTGCGGTCTTCATGATCTCTCCCTTCGGGTTCCCTTTCGACGACTACTACTCGCGGGGCATCAAGCCGACTTTGGAAGACGAGCCTCGCAAAACGATTTCCAGAGCGAATCAGTCTCTTCAACTCGGGTACGTGATGTGCCAGAGGATTTGTCGTCCCATTCATGCCGCCACCCACGTCTTCGCCGACCTGACTGAGCCAAACGGTAATGTGTACTACGAACTTGGACTCGGGTTTGGGCTCGGAAAGGGCGTCGCTGTTCTTCGGAATTCTCGCACGCACAATCCATTCCTGCCTCCATATGTGCGGGCCCAACTCCCCTGCTATGTCTACGAAACTCTCGACGACTTGCGCAAGAAGGCGGAGTTGTTACACTTGATAACCAACGCGTATGTACCGCCGCTCGATCTCCGCGACAAGTTGCGTGTGAATTCGCCCCACGTCGTCCTTCGAGACCAGCCGGTCATTTTGAATATTGTCAACGGCTTCTGTCCTGCCCCTGACTTCCACGAGGTCGCGACAAAGAAAGTGATCAGTCAACTTAATAGCCACGTCGCAAACGGGGATGCACGCAACAAGGACGGAAAGAAACCACTGGAACCTTGGCGCATCGAGACGTTGGTTGTGGGAACGGATTTCGACGTCATAGGAGCCGTGGAAAAGATGGCGGAAGCGAAAATATGTCTGTTCGATGTGACGCACTACGAGGAGAAGACCAACGCCAACATCTTCTTCCTCCTTGGTGTTGCCCACGCGACCGAACGTGAGGCCATCCCTATCATCAACCGGACCCTGAACAGGAGCATGCCCTTCGACATTCGCGGCCTTTGGCAGATCAACTACGAAAAAGCCGATGACCTCGAACGTGAACTTGAACAGATACTTCCTGGGATTGACCTCGACTTTAAGAAAGAAAAGGGAGATTTCTTGTATCGGCAGATTTGGGATCCATTTCTAGCGCACAAGGCAATCCATGTGATCACTTGTGCGCGGGAAGCGCCGCGCAATGAGGATCGGGGCAAGAGAACGGACATAGACATGTGGGACTTCAATTCCGTTTCAAGACTGGCGCTCTTCATAGCGCAGACGTACGAAACTGCGGAATTTCACATCGATCCACCCAAGAATAAGAAAGGATCTGATGAATTGGCTAGGTATAGTGCCCAAGATAAGCAGGCCTTCCAGAAGACACTTCGCGACGAGCTTGCCGGCAAGGACTGCGTGATCATCGGATCACCCGATGTGAGCGACTACGCGGAGGTTGTTTTGGCGGATATTCACAGACTCACTCCACATCAGAAACCGGGGCCACAAGAGAAGCTCCCGTTTCTGTTCGTGAAGCAGACGCGAAATCCAAACAACCCGAGGAAGGAGAGCGTCTTTTATCGGATGCCAGCTTCAGAAGAGAAGGATAAGGTTCAATTCGGCAGGAACGAAGTCTGCATTGAATGCGTTGAGAGTGAAGCTGACGAGAGAAACAAGCGTATCCACAGGGGACATACGTGCGTACTGATCACATTTGTCAAGAACCCTTACCCGAAAGAAGGCGACAACAGAGAGCATCATATTATGGTCCTGTCTGGTTTTACGGGAGTCGCAACCTTTGCCGCTATCGAACTGCTTACGCCCGACAAGTACCGCAGCGAGTTGCAGGACTACCTAGAAAGCCTCAAGGAGTTGATGGCGAAGAACCCTGGTTTCAATCAGGGCGTGAATGTCCTCGTTTCGGTCGACTATATAAGACCTAGTTCAAACGGGACGGGCGGCGATAGCCGTGAACTGACAGGGGTTCATTTTAGGGATGCAGAATTGGTCCCGAGCTATTGAACTCCGGTGAAATTTCAGGCCTTGGGCGGGTGGCAGGCCATTTCGTGCTTCTTCTATCGGCGAACATTCAGGGTTCGATGATACCACTCTAGTCCGTCGCCGCCGGATGACGGTTCTTGCCTTTAACCGGGCCCGACTCTTCCGGTTCTTGGAAGGGTCGGGGCGTCGTAGGAGGAGTTGGACACGCGCCCCTTCGCGTACGTAATGCTCAGGAGATTGTTTTCCGTGTTCCCTCGGCTGCGCCTGCCTGCCGACAGGCAGGCTCGGGACAGGCTCCGGCGTAATGCGTGGCGTTGCTCGCGGCGTGTGCAATGCACAGTTACCTATGCGGAAACACCCTTGCCCGAAAGGGTTGCTGTCCTCCCAGGCCATCTTTACTCTATGTAGACGGGGCTGTCCTAGATCTCTGACCGAGGTGTTTTGCCTCCCGCCCCTGGAAAACCATGAGCCTGCCGGAGCCGGGTCCTAGCACCGCGAAGCCTAACGACGGGGAAGAAGTCTCCGTGCCACGGCCACTCCATCTGGATGTGCTCGCGCGCAGGGAACGCAGCCTTTGGAGGACCGCGATACTCCTTCTGGCTGTCCTCGCGCTGGGATTCGCCTTTGCTTCCCGCCCGTTGATTGGCAATCTTCCGTACAATCTGGAAGCCTTGCCGGCGGGGCTCGTCGTCCTGGTGGTCTTGTTCGGCATCTACGCCTGGGGGAAGTCGCGGGAAATCGCCGAACTGCGCGGGCTCGTGCGCGGGATCGAGCAAGGCAAGCTCACGGCGGCGGCGGGCGAGAAGCAGCTCGGCCGGCTTTTCTCCCTGATTACGCGATCGCAGCAGGGGTATCGGGACCTGATCGATACGTTCGACGATCTGCTCTTCTCCTTTTCTCTCGAGGGCGAGATCTTCGCGGCAAATAGAAGTTTCGCCGATCTCTTGGGGAAGCCATTTCCCGAGTTGATCGGCAATTCGCTTTCCCACTACGTGGAACTTCCCCAGGGCGGCGGGCTGGAATCGGCAGAACGGTTCCTGCCCTGGTTTCTAGAGCGCCGCCAGTGGAGCGGGGTCGTCTGCGTGCGGCTGAAGAAGGAAGGCTCGCTCCGTTACTTCGATTGCGTTTTCCATGCGATGGTGCGTGAGGGCGCGGTTTACGGGATCAGCGCGCTGGCGCGGGACATCACGGTCGAGCGGCAGAGCGAGGCCCGCTTCACCGAACTGTTCGAGAATTTGCAGGAAGGCGTGTACGTCGCGGAACCCGACGGTCGCATTCTCGACGCCAACCCCGCGCTGGTGCGCCTGCTGGGCTACGCAAACAAAGACCAGCTTCTAGGAGTGGCCATCGCGGATCTGTATTGCGATGCAGCGCTCAGCCGCCGCGACCGCGACGAACTCGAACGTGAGGGCTTCAATCGCGGCCACGAAATTGTTCTTCGCAGGAGGGATGGGGCGGAAGTCACCGGATTGCACTCCGCCTCGGCCATTCGCGATGCATCGGGCCAAATCGTGCGTTGCCACGGAACCGTCGCGGACTTGACGCAGCACAAGAAAATGGAGCGCAGCATCCAGCGGGAACGCGAGTTCGCGCGCCGCCTGATGGACAGTTTGCCCGATCTGGTCTACGTGCTGGATCGCGAGGCGCGTTACACCTTCGCTAGCCCGAGCATCCAGGAGACGCTCGGCTACACTCCCGAAGAGGTCGTCGGAATGCACATGGGCGAGCGCTCCGATCCCGAGGACCGGGGCGCCATGCTGAGCCTTTTCGAGGACGTCCTGGTGGGCCGCGTGACGCAAGGCACCATCGAATATCGCGCCAAACATAAGAACGGCGATTGGCGGCTGATGCGCACTTGCGTCCGCCCGATCGCGGATGCGGACGGGCAGATCGAAGGCGTGATCGCTTCCGCGCGGGACGTCACCGAGCAGCGCCGGCTCGAACAGCAACTCGTTCAGACCGAGCGATTGGCCGCGATGGGGCAGATGATCGCCGGCGTCGCCCATGAACTCAATAATCCACTGACCGCGATCCTCGGCGTCACCGAACTGCTGCGCGATTCCACCGCCGACGATTCCCTCAAGCGCCAGCTCGATTTGGCCTACCGGCAGGCGCGCCGTGCGGCGCATATCGTGCAGAGCCTGCTTGCGTTCTCCCGGCCCTCCACGCCGCAGAAGACGCTCGTCAATCTCGGCGATCTGCTTCAGCGGACTTTGCAGCTCCACGAATACGCGCTGCGGACCAATAACGTATCGATCGAGTACGATCCGCCGAAGACCTTGCCCCCGGTCCTTGGCGACTCAAACCAGTTGATGCAGGTCTTCTTGAATCTCATCGTCAATGCCGAGCAGGCCATTCACGAAGTGCGCGACCACGGCACGATACGCGTCCGCCTGGAATCGCATGGCGATTCCGTTTGCCTCTCCATCGAGGACGACGGCGTGGGCATTCCCCGCGAAGTGCTTCCGAGGATTTTCGATCCGTTCTTTACCACGAAGCGTCCCGGCCGCGGGACGGGCTTGGGGCTGAGTATCTCGATGGCCATCGTGCGCGAGCACAACGGAAACATCGCGGCTTCGCCGCTGCCGAACGGCACGCTCGTCACCGTGACTTTACCGGTCGGCAAACAGGCTCCCGTCATTGCTGAGGATTCGAGGCCGGCGAAAGCGCGCACGACGGATGGGCCGGCGTCGCCGCTCGAAGGGCGAAGCGTGCTGGTGCTCGACGATGAGGAAGGGATTCGCGAGCTGATCGAAGATGGTCTCACCTCGCGAAGCATGTCCGTGCGCGGAGCCGCGACGGCGGAGGATGCGATTGCGCTTGCCCGCGGCACCGCGTTTGACGTCATCCTGTGCGATTTGAATTTGAAAGACGCACAGAATGGAGGCGGCGGGATTTCGCCGGAAGACCTTCGCAGGCGTTTGCTCGAGGCCGCTTTGACGCACGGTTCAGCGCAGCCTCTGTTTTTCTTCATGACGGGCGACCTGGTGGACGCGGCCCTGATGGAGCGGCTCGCCATTGCGGGCAACCGGATCATTCAGAAGCCGTTCCGCATCTCGGAGCTTGCAGCGGCGCTCGCCGACGGATTCCACACGGGCGTCCCGGGTAATAAA
>Ga0326728_10027079_pt1 | contig 10067 bp, 9 predicted proteins | sample MB3enrmetagenome_FD_207602 | JGI IMG/M metagenome (GOLD analysis project Ga0326728, IMG submission 207602) | Lab enriched peat soil microbial communities from McLean, Ithaca, NY, United States - MB31MN | ecosystem: Environmental > Terrestrial > Soil > Wetlands > Peat | place: USA: New York... | reverse complement strand
CCCGAACATGGCCGCCCTGCTCCTTGTCGCGAGCTACCGGGAGTCGGCTCTATGAGGGCCTTTGAAGAAAGCAGAAAGGTGATTGGCCTGTGACTGAAAATGGACGGTCGACCAGCGTAGCAATGGAACATCTGCTCTTCAGCAGAAGAAGGACGATCCTCGAGGAGTGGTGTCGCGTGGTCCTCGCGACATACCCGGCTGAAACCGTTTCTTTTCTGACGGCAGAAAAGGACCAATTTTGCAATCCCATAGGCCATGTGCTTACGCAGACCGGAGAATTGCTTTTGGAGATTGCCCTGACGGGTGTGGAGCGGGGAAGGGCGGAGGACGGACTGGGCGATATCGTGCGGATGAGAGCCGTCCAGGACTTCTCACCATCCCAGGCGCTCTACTTTGTCGACGCTATGAGGAAGGCTATTCGACATGAGATACTGCCAATCGTGGAGGAGAAAACGAGCCTCGGTCATTTGCTATCCATAGAGTCGCGTCTCGACGAGGCTCTGCTCATTGCACTAGACCTCTACGTCGCCTGCAAAAAGCAGATAGATGACATACGAATCAAGGAAGCGAAGGCGGAGAAAGAGCGACTGCTTAGACTGATAAGGGCTATGGGCAGGGGAAAGGACAGTTTTGCAGCGGGAGAGGGACGAGTCGGCTGGATTGAGTGAATCGAGTTGGCGGGGTAAGGTAGCGGCCGAAGGGACACATCCATGATTTACGCAATACTCTCCGTTCTATTCCTTGTTGGCGTCGGCTGGGTCGGCGGCGCTCTCGGGAAGCTGAACCTATTTTTTGGGGTCGTAGTTCCCTACGCGGCGCTCGCCGCGTTTGTCTTCGGTTTTTGTTACCGGATTGTCGGGTGGGCGCGCTCGCCCGTTCCCTTCTGCATCCCCACGACCTGTGGACAGCAGCGGTCCCTTCCGTGGATCAGACACGATAAACTCGAAAGCCCCACGAGCAACGTTTGGGTGATTGCGCGCATGGCGTTGGAGGTCCTCTTCTTCCGTTCCCTCTGGAGGAATGAGAGGGTAGAGATCAAGGGCGGTGGAAAACTGATCTTCAGCCCGAAGCGCTACCTCTGGCTCGGCGGACTTCTCTTCCATTGGTCCCTGGCAATGGTCCTTTTCCGGCATCTACGCTTCTTTACCGAACCGATTTTTCCCGGTCTTGCCGCAATCCAGGGACTCGATGGTTTCTTCGAGATCGGCGTCCCTTCGCTTTACATGAGCGACATCCTTATTCTCGTCGCTGCCACGTATCTTTTTCTCCGAAGGGCCTACTCGCCTCAACTGCGGCTCATTTCGCTGCCAACCGACTATTTTGCCCTTTTCCTCCTTGGGGCGATCTTCCTCTCCGGAGTCCTCATGCGCCATTTCTTCAAGACGGACGTGGAGCGGGTGAAAGAGTTGATCATGGGGCTTGTGAGCTTTCGGCCGGTCGTACCAGCTCAACTAGGGGCCTTTTTCTACGTCCACCTTTTTCTCGTATCCATTCTCGTTGCCTATTTTCCTTTTGGCAAGCTGATGCATGCGGCAGGGGTTTTTTTGAGCCCCACACGGAACCTGAAGAATGACAGCCGCATGAGGCGTTATGTCAACCCGTGGAGCTACGCGGTAAAGGTACACACCTATGAGGAATACGAGGACGAGTTCAGGGAAGCGATGATTGAAGCGGGCATTCCCGTGGAGACTGAAGGAAAAGCGGAAGTCAAGGAAATGAGAAGTTAGAGGTGGGAAATTGGAGCTGCCATGGCTGATGACAAGCTAAGACAGGAAGAGCTGCTGAGGATCGACTACAAGCCTGCTGCAAGGGACTTGGCAGATCCCTCTGTTACGTTCAAGAAGGGGACGTATAGCCATGGTGCTCCTCTCAAGCACCAGAAGTACCTTGGCTTGCCCAACCAGCGGGAATGGCAGCCCACCGATGCTGACTGGAAGCTTCCTCAGAATTGGAAGGAGATCATACTCGAGGGAATGGAGAAACTCCTGAAGAGGCATCGCTCCTTCAGGCTCTATCTCGATATCTGTGTGCGGTGCGGTGCCTGCGCCGACAAGTGCCATTACTTTATCGGATCGGGCGACCCGAGGAACATGCCTGTTCTCCGCGCTGAGCTCTTGCGCTCCGTCTACCGCCGGTATTTCACCACGGCGGGCAAGATTCTTGGTCGTCTCGCGGGCGCCCGGGACCTGACCGAAGAGGTGCTGAAAGAGTGGTTTTACTACTTCTTTCAGTGCACCGAATGCCGCCGTTGTTCCGTCTACTGCCCCTATGGCATAGATACGGCCGAAATCACCATGATGGCGAGGGAGCTCCTTAATCTGGTCGGCTGCAACCTTCAGTGGATCGTCGAACCTGGGTCCAACTGCTTCAGGACGGGAAACCATCTCGGGATTCCTCCACATGCGATGAAAGAGACGCTCGAATTTGCGGTGGATGAACTGAAGGGCATAACCGGTCTGACGGTGAACCTGCCCATCAATAAGAAGGGCGCTGAGATACTTTTTGTCGCCCCCTCCGCAGATTTTTTTGCGAATCCTCACTGGTTCACGCTTCTCGGCTACCTTGCCCTTTTTCACGAAATCGGCATTGACTACACGTGGAGCACTTACGCCTCGGAGGGTGGAAACTTTGGCCTCTTTCACTCGAGCGAGCTCGCGAAGCGCCTCAATGCCAAGATCTATGCGGAGGCCAGGAGACTCGGCGTAAAGTGGGTCCTGGGAGGAGAGTGCGGCCATATGTGGCGGGTCCTCCACCAGTACATGGACACCTTGAACGGACCGGCTGATTTCTTGGAGGAGCCCGTGTCGCCGGTGACAGGGACGAAGTTCGAGAATGCGCGGTCGACGAAGATGGTACATATTTCCGAGTTCACCTGCGATCTCATCAAGAACGGAAAGTTGAACCTGGACCCGAGCCGGAACGATAAGTGGAAGGTGACCTTCCACGATTCCTGCAACCCCGCCAGGGCGATGGGTCTTCTCGAAGAGCCTCGCTTCATCCTCAAGAATGTGTGCAATCATTTTCATGAAATGCCGGAGAATACCATAAAGGAGAAAACGTTCTGCTGTGGGAGCGGAGCGGGTCTCGGGGCAGACGAGAACATGGAGATGAGGCTTCGAGGGGGTCTGCCGAGGGCACACGCCGTGAAGCACGTAAAAGAAAAGCACGGAGTCAACATCCTGGCCTGCATGTGCGCGATTGACAAGGCATCCCTCACGCCCCTCCTCGAGTATTGGGTTCCGGGTGTCGAGGTGGCCGGGGTGCACGAATTCGTGGGCAATGCCCTCGTTATGAAGGGGGAGGCGCGGACAACCGATTTACGGGGTGAACCGCTGTGACCGGCAAGCTTGGGTTGCACGTAATGTGGTGCTTCTGAGGCAAGGTATGTACGACAAACCTTTGATCCTCACCATTATTATCGTCGTGCTGGCGATAGTCGTCGCGCCTTTCATATACTGGAGAGTCAGCCCCGGCGCCTTATTGCCTCCCAAATTGGAACTGCCGCCCGGAGGAGAGAAACGGTGTGTGGAACCGGTGGATTTCATGAGGAAGCACCACGTGGATCTTCTGGAAAGATGGAGGGAATCGGTGGTGCGGGAAGGCCACCTGAAGTACGTGGCTTCGGACGGCAAGGAGTACACGATGAGTCTCACCACAACCTGTATGGGCTGCCATTCAAACAAAGCGAACTTTTGTGATCGCTGCCACGACTATGTTCCGGTGAAGCCACGCTGCTGGACCTGCCATACCTTTCCGGAGAAAGGAGGCAGCACCAAATGACAAGAAGGAAGTTCTTGCAGCTCCTTGCACTTTCCGGCGTCGGCCTCATAGTGCCTGGCGCATCCGTGAGGAGCGTGGCTGCCGAAGTGCCTGTCAAGAAATGGGCCATGGTCATCGACATGAGCAAGTGCGCCAAGGATGGCGACTGCATAGATTGCGTCGAGGCATGTCATCGTGTGCATAATGTCCCGAAAATACCGGATCCCAAGCGAGAGGTGAAGTGGATTTGGAACACTCCATTTGAACGGCTTTTCCCTGAGCAAGGCCGCTACATGGGGCGGGAATTGAGGGAGCAGAAGGTGCTCACCCTTTGCAACCACTGCGAGAACCCTCCTTGTGTCGCCGTATGCCCGACGAAGGCAACCTTCCAACGGGAAGACGGCATTGTGATGATGGACTACCACAGGTGCATCGGCTGCCGGTACTGTATGGCCGCCTGTCCCTATGGCGCCCGCAGCTTCAACTGGCAGGATCCGAGACCTTTTGTCCGGACGATCGACAAAGGCTATCCGACGCGTACCAGGGGAGTTGTGGAGAAGTGTAATTTCTGCGACGAACGGTTAGCGAAAGGACTTATCCCGGCATGCGTGGAAGCGTGCAAGGAGAAAGCCCTTGCTTTCGGAGACCTGGACGATGCAGATTCGAGCGTGAGGAAGCTGCTCCGCTCGCGCAATGCTTTGCAACGGAAAGCGGAGCTGGGAACGAAACCCAAGGTCTTTTACCTGCCCGCGTGAAGGATTGCTACCCCCGGTTTCCGACTCTAAACAATCGGGGTAACGCGCGGGTAGCCGGTTGAAGCTGGCCGTACGGTGGAGGGGGAGACGAAAGCCCCCGTTGTTGCAAACCGATTGACGGGAGGCATGATGGATCATGCTTGAGAAGGCTTACGAAGGAGGCAAGGCTTACTGGTCATGGGTTTTCTTTCTGCTCGTGGTCGCCGCCGGCGGGTTCGTTTCTTATCTGTACCAGTTGAGCTACGGCCTCGTAATCACCGGCATGAGCCGCAGTGTCTCCTGGGGCCTCTACATCGCGAACCTTACCTTCTTTGTGGGAGTCGCAGCCTCGGCCGTGACAGTGGTTTTGCCTTACTACCTGCACAACATAAAAGAGTTCGGAAAGATGGTGATCCTCGGGGAATTTCTCGCCATCTCCGCGGTCATTATGTCAACCTTGTCCGTTTTTGTTGATCTCGGCCGTCCCGACCGGGTCTTCAATCTGCTGCTCCATCCATCACCCCGTTCCCCGCTCTTCTGGGACGTAGTCGTGCTGAGCGGCTATCTGCTCCTGAACCTCATCATCGGGTGGTCGACCCTCGATGCAGAAAACAAAGGCGAGAAGCCCCTTCCGTGGGTCCGATTTCTCATCGTACTCTCCATCCCTTGGGCCGTGAGCATCCATACCGTAACCGCCTTCATCTATCAGGGCCTTATCGCAAGACCCCTGTGGAACACGCCCCTATGGGCGCCGCGTTTTCTCTCGTCCGCCTTCGCCTCGGGTCCCGCGCTTCTAATCTTGATGGCGCTCTTCATTAGGCGGGTCACGCACTTTGACGTAGGAAGGGAGACCATTCAAAAGATCGCCACAATCGCAACTTATGCGCTGCTCGTCAATCTTTTTCTGCTGCTCGTCGAGCTTTTTACGACCCTTTACGGGGGAGTGCCCGAGGACGTCAACCATCTGCGATATCTTTTTTTCGGCATCGACGGCCACAGCGCGCTTGTGGTTTGGATCTGGCTTTCAGTTGTACTAATGGCTGTCTCAGCGTTGGTACTTGTCATTCCGCCCCTCCGCCGCCGAGAGCCGATTCTTGCCCTCGCCTGCGCCGCAATCTTTGTGGGCGTTTGGATTGACAAGGGATTGGGCCTCGTTATCCCTGGGTTCATTCCCTCGACACTCGGGGAACTGATCGAGTACTCGCCCACCTTGCCGGAGATTCTGATCCAAGTGGGCATTTGGGCCGTCGGCCTTCTCATTATTACCCTTCTCTACCGGATAGCCGTCTCTGTCAAGCTGGAGCTTCAAGGAGAATCTGTTGTTAAAGGCAGATAACCATGCCGCACTCACTTTAGGTAGAAGATTCGCCAGGAACGGGAGGATTACCGCTTCCGCCGGCGGGCGCTGTGAGGCACGGTGAATGGGAAAAGGAGGGGGAGCTGATATGTTTGGCTACTACGACATGGCGGTCATCGGCTTAAGAAACGAGCTCTTCCAGGATGATTCGTTCGGAATACGCGTGGCCCGACGCCTCAAAGAGTTGAATATCGAGCCGATTGACGTCATCGAAGCCGCGGAAGGTGAGCTTGCAGACCACCTCGTCAGACACCGGACGGCTATCGTCGTCTATTCCTTTCAGGACTCGGAAAATGGGGAGGTCGTCGAAATGGATCTGGGGGCAGGCCGGGAAAAGGTGACTTCTCTTCCCCGGGGCGGGGCAAAGCTCCCTGATGCCTTGCTCCGCTGGCAAGCGGGCGCATCGACCTTGCCGGAACTCATCAAGGTGTACTGCGTGCCCCAGGCCGCGCTTTCCGAGGTCGCGGGGCGGCGGCCCGCTCCAAGGGGAGTCCGAGTCCGCACGGTGGTCAATAGAATCCTGCATGCCCTGGGAATAATTGAGAAAGCGAAGGGACAAAAGTGAGCGGACGGCTGTCCGTTTGGCTAAAAGAACGGTAAGCCGGCCGAGACCCCGTTGTTCAGTAGTCTGAGCTATACTGTAAGAGCGGCACGGCGTGGTCGCCTAAAAATACTATGTGAGCCATGGGCGACATTGGAAGAATGCTGGACCCTGGAACCGCGGCTTCAATAGTGGTAGAGTAGCGGTTAAGTATTCTTGGAACTGAAGGGAGGTGCCGACATGAACATCGTACGTGAACTGCTGGCGAACAAAATTGGAGATGTTTGGTCTATCGGACCGAAGGCCACGGTGTACGAGGCCCTGACGCTCATGGGAGAAAAAGAGGTGGGAGCCTTGATGGTGATGGACGGAGGAAAAGTGGCCGGCATCATCTCTGAGAGGGATTATGCGAGAAAGGTGGCGCTCAGAGGGAAGACGGCGCGGGAGACGATTGTAGATGAGATCATGACCCCGGCCGCGGAAATGCACAGGGTGAAGCCGGACACCACTATCGCAGACTGCATGGTTGTTATCACGGGTAAGAGAGTCCGCCATCTGCCTGTTTTTGACGGCAATAGAGTCGTCGGTCTCGTATCCATCGGTGACGTGCTCAAGTCCTTTATAGACGAGCAGGAAGTTTTAATCGAGCAGCTGAGCAACTACATAGCAGGGAAGTATGTGTAGTTATGGCTCCATTTTCGCTTCCTTGGCCGCAGTTGCCGAAGGCGCCGTAGAAAGCGACGTCAAGAAGTGAGGAGCATGTAGAGCAGCGCATCCATGAGGTCGATCACTTCTTTGAAAAGCCCCCCGTGGCTTTTTGAGGTTGAGAACAGGCGCTCCCTTATCTTCTGGATTCGAGGGTCGCCGGTGTCCTTGAATGTGAGCTTTTCCCGCTCCATGGCCCGACGCTCAAGGAGAAGGAGCAGCCGGGCCTCATCGATAAATGGAAGGAGCATCTCCTTGATTTTGTCCAGTTGCGTTTCGGCTGAGGCGGCTATCTGTTCCGTGCGAAAGAAAGGACGGGCCATGGGTCCGGCGCATTGGGCCGCCCCGGTTCCGGAGATCAGTCCCGCCAGTTCGTCCATCAATACCTTCAGGGTACAGTATTCGAGTCCTCTCACGCCCCTTCTCCATTGAAGCATCAAAGGACCCTGTTCGAACCAGAGGAAATTGCGCGAGCCCAACTGGATGAGGTCATCGACCGTCTCCTTCAGCTCCGTAGCTGTACGTGCCAGGCGGGGACGCGCTTCAACCAAAGGGGACGGGGATGGTTCCGAATGGCAAGAAGGCATCTGATGTGCCGTCTGAAGAGAGGTGTCTCTGTCGATCAACTTCCATAAGTTACGCAAGACCACTGCCCCATTGGAATCACCGGGGGAGTCAAAGTGGATAAGCGACAAAAGTACCGTTCCTCGGCCATGTTCACCGCGAACGACCGACGGCTCGTCGAGCATGCGACGGGGATCGAGATTGATCCCGTAATACGCCTCCAGCTCTTCCCAGCCGCCGCTCGAAAGGGCATCACCCACATTCAGGTCGGAACTGAAGGCATCGGATAGGGCCTCGCCGTAGGTGGCAAGCACCGACACGCCTTCTCCCACTGCAAGCTGCGATGGCCACCAGGCATGAAAAACAGGGTCGTCGATGCCTTGCCAAAGGGGATCATCCCGCAGCCTGAGCCGAATTCTCCCGCCATAGCTCGGCACCCGTTGACTGGTTGGTTTTCTCCTTGCATCGAGAAGTCCCAACCCATCGCTTGTGGCCAGTCCCGCTCCTCCGCAAAAGCCGATGTAAGTGCCACCCTCTTTAACGAATTGCCGAATGCTTGAGACTCCCAGTTCACCCAGCGCCCTGATCTTGTTCGAGGCCCAACCGCCGGGCACGAACAGGGCAGCGCACTCTGTTAGGACGCCGGCCCTGACGTCATCCGCGCGTATAAGCCGGAAAGGGAGACCCGCGCCTTTCAGCGCCTTATAGGACACTACACCCCATAGGAAAGATTCGTCCCATAGCAGCGCAACCTTAGGTTTTCCCTCTCTCCAACTCATGTGCCCTATTTAGTCACTTGGCCGGCGGAGCCGCATTGCCCCAGACCCTATTTGCTCCCGGATGACCACTCTTTGTTGCCGATAATGACTCCGCGACGCCTTCTGGACGCACACTCCCGCTTCAACTCGGGGCCCCTCCAGCCCCGAATGTGTCTTCCTAGGCCTTTCGTTCCGCCGCCCATCGCACGATTTTCTCGACCATTGCATCAACAGTGGCTTGCATTGGCGTGATCGTCACGGTCAACCCTGCAGTTTCTATGGTCGATCTGGTGACGGGTCCGATAGCGGCGATGGTAACCTTTTGGAGAAAGGGAAGGGCATCTTCGCCCACCATGTCGACGAAATTGGTGAATGCAGCAGCGCTCGCGAAGGTGGCGACCGATATCCGGCCTTCAAAGAGAAATCGCTTCAGCCTCTTTCCATGTTTCTCCCGCTTTACCGTGCGACAAACGGCTGGCGTATCGAGTGTGTCGACCGCATCACGGTCGATGTCCGCGAAGACATCCTCTTCGGCCTCGTCCCGAGGGACGAGAATACGCATGCCCTGAACGCCCTTGGTTTTCGAAAGGTCGGCAAGGGTCTGAAGAAGACGGTGTGGGGCGTTCTCGTCCGCCACGAGCTCCGGCAGCATGCCCGAACCCCGAATCGCGTCAGCGCAAGGGGCGCCGACGGCACAGAGCCGAATCCCTTTGAGATCTCTAATGTCTCGTCCACTTTGGAAATACCGCTCCATGAAGAACCGGAAGATGGTGGAGTCCCTGAGGATCAGCCATTCGTAACCGGTGATACGTTCAATGGCCGCATCGAGGTCTGCATAGTCCGCCGGGGGTTCGGTTCTGACGGTAGGGAATTCGAAAATCTCGCCCCCCAGGTCCTTGAGTGGCTCGTAATGAGCGGAATACTCTCCTGTGACGAGGATCCTGTGGCCGAAAAGTGGTTTCTTCTCATACCACTTCAATGTATTCCGGAGATTCACCACGCTTCCCACTACCATAACCGCCGGGGGTCGAAGATGCCTCTCCTTGACCATCTGCGCTATTGTGTCGAGCGTGCCGATCACCGTCTCCTGATCAGGTCTCGCACCCCATCGGATGACGGCCACGGGCGTATCGGCCGTTCTTCCTGCATCGACGAGGCGTTCGGTGATCGGGCCTATGTTCTTCACACCCATCAGAAAGACCAGCGTGTCACGAGTTTGTGCCAGCTCAGGCCACGAAATGGAACTCGTCGTCTTGTCGGTAGCCTCGTTGCCGGTAATGACGGCAAAAGACGATGAGTAGCCACGGTGTGTCAGCGGTATGCCTGCATACGCGGGTGCTGCGATTACCGAGCTTACCCCCGGCACCACCTCAAAGTCTATTCCTTGGCTGGCCAAAACTCCCGCTTCTTCTCCGCCCCTGCCGAACACAAAGGGATCGCCGCCCTTGAGCCTGCAGACTATCTTGCCCTCCTTCGCTTTTTCCACGAGGGCGAGGTTTATCTCGTCCTGCGTCATAGCGTGATGGCCGCCCCGCTTGCCGGCATAAATGAATTCTGCGCTGTGACGGACGTAATTGAGCACCTGGGCGTTCAGGTGATAGTCGTAGACCACGACCTCGGCGCTCTGCAAACATTGGAGGCCCTTTACG
>Ga0326728_10027078_pt1 | contig 10067 bp, 5 predicted proteins | sample MB3enrmetagenome_FD_207602 | JGI IMG/M metagenome (GOLD analysis project Ga0326728, IMG submission 207602) | Lab enriched peat soil microbial communities from McLean, Ithaca, NY, United States - MB31MN | ecosystem: Environmental > Terrestrial > Soil > Wetlands > Peat | place: USA: New York... | reverse complement strand
GAACAAGAACACAGCCGAAGCGACGCCGGGCACTGGAGCGAAGCCAAAACCAAAGCCGGCACCGACGTCCGAGGAAGCCGCCAGGCAGGCGCAGATTGCACGCAGCCGCCTGCTTGCCTCTCAGGCGTTTCTGCCCGCCCTGGAAGCACGTATCGCCGCAGAGAACGCCGTGCGCGCATCGGCTCCATCGACGGAAGTGGAAACCCTTGCCGCTGCCGCTGGCAAACTGGAACGGAAAGCGAACGCTCTCCGCGCCGAGTACAACCTTTTGGGCGCTCAGCAGCAACTTTATGCGGCCGAGGCCGGTGAAGGTTCCGAAGCTGACCAGAAAATTGCTGCCGCGCGCGAACGGGTCAAGGCGGCGCTCGACGGGCTTACCGATCCGGGTGCAGATTCGGGCTTGCCATACACGCCCGTGGCGAAAACATATCCGGCAGCCAGCACAGGCAGACGACTCACACTCGCCCGCTGGATCGCCAGCGGGGACAATCCCCTCACGGCCCGAGTGGCTATCAATCACATCTGGCTTCGTCACTTCGGAACGGCCCTGGTTCCCACCGTCGCGAATTTCGGAAAGAGCGGCAAACCGCCGACGAATCCGGAGCTGCTCGACTGGCTGGCAACCGAATTCGTCCGCCAGGGATGGAGCATGAAGGCGATGCACCGCCTGCTGGTCACCAGTAGCGCGTACCGCATGGCCTCGGAAACCACGAAAGCATCCGCGGCGAACGTGGCGCTGGATACTGACAACGTCTACTACTGGCGGATGAATCCGCGTCGCATGGAGGCGGAAGAGGTCCGCGATAGCCTGCTCTATGTCGCTGGTAAACTGGATCTCGCCCAGGGAGGTCCGGACATCGACGAGGCGCAGGCGGAAGAAACGTACCGGCGCAGCCTATACTTCCGTGAGTCGCTCAATGGCCAGCCGCAATTCCTGAAAGCCTTCGATCCCCCTAGTCCGGCGGAATGCTTTGAACGCACGGTCAGTGTTGTGCCACAGCAATCGCTGGTGCTAACCAACAGCAGGCTCTCGCTGGTAGCGGCCAGAACCCTGGCCCGCCGCCTTTCGGCGCAGTTCGGCGAAGGCCCGGAGCACTCCGCTGCGTTCATCACTGCCGCGTTTGAGGCCATTCTGGTCAGGCCGCCGTTCCCCGACGAGTTGGCGGCCAGTAGCAGCTTCCTGGCGGCGCAGACCGCGCTACTCCAGAACAAAGCGAACCTGACCCCGTTCCGCACGGGCGCCAAGCCGGAGATCGCCCCGTCCCCGGATGCCGGCCAGCGGGCGCGCGAGAGCTTCGTGCATGCCCTGTTTAGCCACAACGAGTTCATTACAGTGAGGTGAATTGCATGCATCGAACATGGGCCCGACATCCATCTGCATGCGGTCGTGTAGATCGCAGAACATTTCTGGCCGATTGTGGCATGGGCTTAACCGGGTTGGTGCTGGGCGCCATGATGCAGGGCGAAGCCCGCGCTGACGATTGGCGGCTTCCGGACGGGAAACCACACTTCGCGCCACGAGCCAAGAGAGTCATCTGGCTATTCATGGCCGGCGGCGTCAGCCATCTGGATACCTTCGATCCCAAGCCCGCGCTGAACAAGTATGCCGGCAAGACCATCGCGGAGACCCCTTACAAAGGCGCCCTTGACGTCTCTTTTGTCACAAAGAATGTCCGCAACGTAGCCAGTGACACCAATATCGCGATTCGGAATCTTCTGTATCCGATGCAAGTGGGCTTCCGCAAGCTGGGTCAGAGCGGCATCGAGGTCACCGACTGGTGGCCGAATCTGGGAGAGTGTGTCGACGATATCGCTGTGATTCGTTCCATGTGGACGTCGTTCAACGATCACGGTGCGATCCTGGAGATGCATACCGGTCGGCACATCTTTGATGGCTTTTTCCCCACTGTGGGAGCTTGGGTGCATTATGGGCTCGGCTCGTTGAACGAAAACCTGCCGTCTTTCGTGGTATTGGGCGCACCGCCACTCGATTCCACCGGCGGAGTGCAGACTTACGGAGCAGATTATCTCGGAACCGAGCACGCCGGAGTCCGCCTCGACATCGAAGGCGATGAGCCGCTGCCCTACGCCTCTCCCGGCCCGGACGAATTTCACGAAGAGCAGAAGAGCGAGTTCGAGTTGATCGGCAAGTTAAATCGCGCCTCTGCGGTGCGCTACCCCTCCGACCCTGCCGTGCGCGCCCGCGTCAAAGCCTACGAACTGGCGTTCCGGATGCAGGTCGCGGTTCCCGAGGCGCTCCAGTTTAAGGAAGAATCCACGGAAATCGGGCGCCTCTACGGGCTGGACAACAAACTCACCCAGCCGTTTGGCTCCGCTTGCCTGGCTGCGCGCCGTCTTTCCGAACGTGGGGTCAGGTTCGTCCAGGTGTTTCATGGAACTGGCGCAGGACTGGACTGGGACGCCCATACGAACCTCAAAACCAACCACGCCGATCTGTGTGCTAAGGTCGACCGTCCGATCGCCGGATTGCTGCGCGATCTGAAACAGAGAGGCATGTTGGACGATACTCTTGTGGTGTGGAGCACAGAGTTCGGCCGATCGCCCGGCAGCCAGGGCTCCACTGGACGCGATCACCACCCGTATGGCTTCTCCGTCTGGATGGCGGGAGGAGGAGTAAGGGGCGGCGTCGTTCACGGCAGAACGGATGAGCTTGGCTTTCACGCGGTGGAGAACCGCCACTATGTGACCGACATCCACGCGACGGTAATGCATCAACTAGGCCTCGATCCGCAGCGCCTGGTGGTTCCTGGCCACCGCCGTCTCGATATTGAGATCGGTAATCCGATTAAGGAGGTCCTCGCCTGACCGGCAGCCGAGCCGGCTGACAGGCAACTCGCCTTCGAACACTCTTGACCAAGCCTGACGCGCGCGCAATCCACAGAACTTTAGGGGAGGTCAAGACACACCGCGAATGACTCTGATTCCTCCAACAGACTCCGGATTCTGGGGTTCGCTAACCATGTCCCCGGCCGGCCCGTTCACCGCTGGAGAGCGGGTCTCAATCCGCTTTCTGTACGCGGCCGGTGCGGGAGGTTTCCCCCGGGGCGCCCGCCTGCGCATCGGGATCCCGAATACGGGGTGGGAAAAACCCGTGGTGCCGCAGCAGCGCTATTGGGACGAGCTCATCTCGGGAAGTGACCGTCGCCTCGCTCCTTTTCATCCAGTCAATACGACGATCGAGTTTCCGGACCGGTTGGGCGTGGGCCACTCGCTAGCAGTGATGGAAAGAATGCTGGTGCCGGATGAGGATCCTGCCTTCGCGTACTGGCGATGGTGGATCACTCTTACACTGGAAGACGAAACCCTCGCCGAGGGGGAGCGGATCGAAATTCTTTACGGCGATCGCAGATTTGGCTCCGACGGGGCGCGAGTCCAGACGTTCGCCGAATCCGGCATCAACGTTACCGCTTACATTGAGCCGGCGGGACAGGGTCATGGTTTCGTGGCGTTGCACGGCACGCCGGTCTTCTTCGACGTCGTCGCCGGGCCGGCCTCCCGTGCGAACGTCGTTCTGCCTTCGGTGCGCGATTCGGAATCCTGGACGGCTCGTGTCAGCGTTACCGACGAGTGCCAGTGCGTTCCTGCCTACCCGCATGAAGTGCGGCTGCGCGTCAACGACGTCGAGACCGTTTGCTCGCCAAGAAAGCCGGCGATTTTTTCCGGCAGGCAGCTTGACCCGGAGCCGCTCCGCATCCAGGCTGTTTCCGATGGTGAGGCGATCCGCGGCCGCTCCAACCCCAGCGTCCGTTCCGGCTCCGATGGCTTCCACCTGTTCTGGGGTGACCTGCACGCCCAAAGCGAACATCACGTCATGCATTCCCAGAGCCGTGATTTTCGCCAGGATGGCTGGTCGAAAGGCATTTCTTGCGGCACTCTAGACGAGTGTTACGCCTACGCACGTCAAGTGAGCCTCCTCGACTTCATTGCGATCACAGATCAGGGGGCGTGCCTCACCAGCCGTTGGGAGCAATGCCAGGATAAGGTCCGGCAATACCATTCCCCCGGTGAATTCATCACCTTCAAAGCCTACGAAGCAGGCGCCACCGTGGGGCATCGGAACGTTTTCTACAGTTCTGACGAGATCGAGCCGCCCCTACCCACCAGTCTCGGTGGCTTTCACCCGACGGCGGTGTTCGGCTACTACCGCGGCCGACGCGATGTGATCATCATTCCGCATCACGTAAAAACGTGGACCGACTGGTCATTCCACGACCCGGAGCTCGAGCCGCTGATGGAGATCTATTCCTGCTGGGGACAGTCGGAATCGCCGGGCGCCGACCTGTGGAACAAGGGCCAAACTCCGGGTGCCGGAGCCTGGGAAGCCCTTCGCCGGGGATACCGCCTGGGCATGATCGCTTCCAGCGACAACCATGTCGGGATGCCAGGGCGGAGCTATCCGGGCGACCGTCAAGTGCACACACCCTTCAAGGGAGGACTCTGCGCCATCTGGGCGGAGAATCTCTCCCGGGAGAGCCTGTTCCAGGCGCTGAAGGCTCGCAGATGTTACGGAACCACGGGCGAGCGGATCATCGTAGGCTTCTCTATGGATGGTGCTCCCATGGGTTCGATCCTGCCAGCCGCCGATACGGACCGGCGGATCGACGTGGAGGTCCATGGGACCGATGTGCTCGATCGCGTCGAAGTCATACACAACCTGCGTACCGTGGCTGTGCTGCGTACTGACGGCGAATCCGCGTCGCTTGTGGCATCTCACCTGGTGCCGGCCCACGAGACCGGCTTCTGGTATCTGCGTATCTTCCAAAAGGACGGCGAGCGAGCCTGGACCAGCCCCATCTGGGTCGAATGAATCGCCACGTGCTAATCGCAGCGGCCATGTTTGCCGGCGCTGCCACCATCGAGCTCAAAGCGCAGCAGACATACGCAGTGGCCATGCGCGACGGCATTCATCTGTCCACCGACGTTTATGGTGCGGTGAGCGGCTTTCCAAAACCGGTCCTGCTGATGCGCACTCCCTACGACAAACGCGGCGTGAAGACGACGGCGGAGCGGTTCGCCGGGGCAGGATATGCAGCCGTGGTTCAGGACACACGCGGGGCGTTTGCGTCGGAAGGAAAGTACGTGCATTACAACAACGACGATCAGGACGGCTACGACACGATCGAATGGATCGTGCGCCAGCCGTGGTCTAACGGCAGAGTGGGAATGTGGGGCGCCTCGCACCCCGGCGAGGTGCAGTGGCTCGCGGCTGCCGGGCGCCCTCCGGGGCTGCTTGTCATAGCGCCCACCGCGGCGTCCAGCAGCCTTTACCACATCATGTATCAAGGTGGAGCGCTTCGGTTGGCGCTACTAGCCGCGGGAGCCGCGTTGCGAATGAACCCACCGCCCGAAGGGGTCAGCCCTCCAAGAGACTTCCACATCGTCCATCAGCACCTTCCCGTCAGTACCCTGGATGAAGCGATCGGCTGGTCAATGCCCTGGATGGAAGGGATCATCCGGCATAACCGTCCGGACGGATATTGGGAGCGCCTGGAGGCTCTGCGGCAACTACCTGGGCTAGACATCGCTTCGCAGACGATCGTCGGCTATTACGACATCACGTGTGGCGAGGCGGTCGAGAATTTTCTCCGGCTTCCGAATAATGGAAAAAAGCAGATGATCCTTGGTCCGTGGGATCACTCGACGATCGGCAAGCGGACCGTAGCAGGTGTGGACTTCGGCGCCACGGCGGTCATCGACACGGAGGCGGAGAACCTCTCCTGGTTCGATCGCTTTCTCAAGCCAGGCGAGGGGTCCAAGGAGTTTCCCGCAGTTCGCTATTATGTCATGGGCGAAAACGCTTGGAGAACAACAACTACGTGGCCGCCCGAGGGCTCAGCCGGTGTTTCGTTGTACTTCCGTTCCGAAGGACATGCGGTGACCCGCGCCGGTGATGGTGTTCTCGCGTGGTCGGCACCGCAGCACGGCGAAGTGCGGGATTCCTTTCGCTCGGATCCCGACGATCCTGTGCCCGCGGAACCCGACGACGCGACCTCTCCCTCCCGCGCGACACCGTGGCGCCCCCTGGATCGCCGCTCGATCGAGGACCGCCGCGACGTTCTTGTCTACACCAGCGCTGTCCGCACCGCGTCGCTCACGATTGCCGGCCGCGTGAGCGCCGACCTCTGGGTTAGCGCCGACGCTGTCGATGCCGACTGGGCGGTGAAGCTGGTTGATGTTGCCCCGGACGGTTCCGCTCGGGGCCTCGCTGAAGGAATTTTGCGCAGTAGCGGACGCGATCCCAGCCAGTATCCCGCACTGCTGATTCCTGGACGCCGTTACCGGGTCGCGGTAGATCTGGGCCACACAGCCGCGACCATCCTGCCTGGCCATGCCATTCGCGTCGAAATCGCCGGCAGCGCGTTTCCGATGTTCGACCGCAATCTCCATACCGGCGAAGGTCCCACCGGCGAACGAAGGGTGGTCGCGATGCAAAGCGTCTGGCATATGCCCGTCGCGGCATCGCGTCTGGTACTGCCGGTGCCCGGCGGCGCGAGCGGCATTCACTGATCGGCGCGCACGAAACGAATCGAGCCCGCAACGACGGGACCGTCCGCCAAGTTGGTCAGTTTTACGAACCGCGGATGATCGTAGCGGCCGAGGGGAATCCACTCGCCCTGCTTCTGGTTCAAGTCGAGCGGAACCGCCAGGCTCCCCCCTCGAAAAACGATCGTGATGCTGGCGTTCGTGGCAAGCCTGCCGGCCCCCGCGCCGGCGCCACCGTACTTGTAGTACACGTCGAACAGCCCCGTGAGGGGAACTTCCGAGCGCCAGCGAACCGATGCGTTCCCCTGGCCTGCCGGTGTCCAGTAGCACAGTCCCCCCTCGCAATGCGCCGTGTCGCTGGAAACGCGCCACAATCCGGGGCCGTTGAGCTGAAAGCAACTGTTACCGGATACCGGCCCGAAAACCTGATTCTCCGGAGCGAGCAGCTTCAACCCGCGCGAATCCCGCTGCTCGAGAACGGCGAGCGCGAGGTTATTCTCCCAGTCCGGGTAAGTCTTCGCCTCCCGGATCATGCCGTTCATATGCTCATCGAGCGCGTTCTTCAGCCGCGCGGCGACATTGGGAACGTCCTGGCAAATACTGCGCTGTTCGCCGGGATCACTGAGGGTGTCGAAACACCGGAGCTCGCCGGTGCTCAGCGTTTCGATCAGCTTGTAACGTTGATCGCGAACGGCGAATTCGGGCTCGAGATCGGTCTGTTCTCCGTACACATAGTCGTGCACTTGTTTCGACACGTTGCCTTCCAACACCGGGCGGAGGCTGGTTCCGTCGGCGCGCTCCTGTGCGGGCAGATTCAGCAGATCGAGAATCGTAGGGAAAATGTCATAGTGGCTGGCGATTGCCTGCGCGCGCTGGCCCTTCGCGACTCCCGGCCCGTGGATGATCAACGGGACGTGCGCGTCTGCGTCGTAGAGCGAAATATGATCTGTCGTGTTGTAGTCTTCGGGATGGGAGAACAACAGCTCGCCGTGATCGGAAGTCAAAACCACAAACGTCCGGTCGTCGAGCCCGAAGCGAGCCAGCGTCTTCAGCAGCTCGCCGAGGTAATGATCGACGTAAAGAATCTTTGCAGCGTATAGCTGTTCCTCGCGGCGGATGGCGTGCGAGTCGCCAAGCTCCGCAGCTGCATGAAGTGTGTGGACACCTTCTTGCGTCTCCTCGTAAACGCCGGGGTAATCCTCCGGCGTCCCAAAACGGTCATATTCGCGCGGTGGGTTATAAGGCGAGTGTGGCTCCATGAAATGAACCCACAGGAAGAAGCGCTGTTTCCGGTGATCCGCCAGCCATTGCTGTGCCCAGGACAGCGTGTCCGGCGCGGTGTTGTAGAACGGATCGGCGCTGTCGGGATGTCCGGGAACAATCAACTGGAATCCCGAATAGAACTTGAACGAATCCCAACCGCGGTGCGCGAGATCGAAAAAAGACCAGCAGTTGGCGTTATCCGCCGCAGTGATGAAACCGTGCGCCTTTAGAACTTCCGGAATCACTGGCTTCAGTGAGGAAAGATTCACCTCCGGCGGAACCGTAGGCAGGCCGCCAGCCACCATCGGCCGCGTAATCGAAGATCCACAGCCTTGAAACGGTGGTAGTGTCATTCCGTGAACGGTCGGAAACAGACCTGTGAACATGGCTCCAAATGACGGCGTGGTCCACGTTCCCGCCGAGTAGGCATGGAGAAAAAGAGTCCCTTGGCGCGCGAACGCGTCCAGATTGGGCGTGTTCGGTTGCGGGTACCCGTAGCTGTGGGTCAGATCCGCGCGTAGCTGATCTGGTGTTAGCAGAATTACGTTGTAGCCGGGCTGTTCCGCCGGATACCCCGGCAGCGCCGCCCAACAGAGGATACCGGCCAGCGAGAGAAACCGCAGGGAGCCGCACTGACTCAAGGCATTCATTCAGTAAAGGCTAGCAGAGGCCGCGCGATATCTCCGCAGTCCTTAAGTGCCACGTCCAGTCTGCTGAACGCAAGGAAATACGGTTGTCGGACCACTCTCAGCGTGCGTCTACGACTGTCACACACACCGGCGAAGGAATACGTAGGGAAACACCGGTTGCCTTGGGCAGTCCTGTTGCCGGATCCAGCCGGAAGACCACGACCGAGTCGCTCAGTTTGTTTGCCACGAATATGGAACTGCCGTCTGGGGAGATTGCGAAACTCCACGGCTCGCGCCCCCCGCTCGCGACGTGGCCGGCCAGCTTGAGCGAGCCTGTGAGCGCGTCCACGGAGAACACTGCCAGGTTGTCAGCGCCCCGGTTTGAGACATAGAGAAAGCGTCCGTCGGGTGACAGCGCAATTTCGGCGGCGGCACTCGTCCCTTCAAAGCCGGATGGCAGGACGCTTATGGTTTCTCCTCTCACCAGTGTGCCGCGGGCGGGATTCCAGGAGAAGGCCGTTACGCTGGATTGCAGCTCATTGACGACAAAGACGTGTCGTCCGTCGTGAGCGAAGACGAGGTGTCGAGGGCCAGCGCCTCTGGGCACCGAGGCAAAAGCGGGGTCGCCGGCTTGCATCTGACCGTCAGCGGTACTGATGTGATAGATCCGAATTTGATCGAGGCCCAGATCCGCAACCAGAGCATACCGATTGTCCGGTGAGAATACCACCCCGTGGGGATGGGGAGCTTCCTGCCGGTCGGGGTTAAGGCTTGATCCCTCATGGCGCGCCACGCCGGCCAGCCCTCCGATCGATCCGTCGGCCCGCAGATCGAAGGCTGCGACATTCCCGCTACGGTAGTTCACCGCGATCAACCTACGGCCCGAAGTGTCGGTGGCCAGATGGCAGGCGGAGACCCCACGGGATCTAACGGAATTCAGGATACGGAGACGGCCGTTGGCGAGGTCGACTGCTAAGCTAACCAACTCGTCTTCAGTATGTCCGTCGCGATTTGTCCCCACATAGAGACGGCTGCCGGTCGATCCGGTCGCTAGGACGAACGGATTCGTGATCTCCGCCGCAAGTCCCATGGCCCTCACGGTGCCAGACCGTGGGTAAAACAGCCATGCGTAGATGCCGCGGCTTTCGCCGCCGAGTTGGTGCGTTCCGGCATAAACGAACACGCCAGATTCGGGGCGCGCCGTTTCGGCTTCATCCGGCAAAATCATCGCAAGGCAGAGCAGAAGCGCACTTGCAGGCGCGAGGCCTACACGCATTTGTCAGATACGCCTGCTCGCACGGCGATGGACTTCCCGGATAATGTCCGCTACGGGAAGCGATGGGTCGAGGTCGGGAGGCCGCCGGCCCACGCCGTCCACCACTTCAGTTACAGCGTGCTTTGAATACAGCTGTGGAGGAAGCAGGGGATTGGTTCGCTCGTAAAGACGCCGCGGAATCGGCGTCCATTCCTGTGCCCGCGGCTTCCCCGCGGACCAGTAGGAGATATGAACCGTCCGCCTCTGTCGGGATGCGGGCTTATGCTTGCCGGCGTGGATGGCGCGCCCGTGAAAAACGATCGCTGTGCCGGCGGGACCAGTGACATCGACCTCCGACCCAGGCGTGATTTCTTCGGGGCGCAGATCTACCAGCCGTGCGTGCGTCTCCGGAACGA
>Ga0326728_10027074_pt1 | contig 10068 bp, 10 predicted proteins | sample MB3enrmetagenome_FD_207602 | JGI IMG/M metagenome (GOLD analysis project Ga0326728, IMG submission 207602) | Lab enriched peat soil microbial communities from McLean, Ithaca, NY, United States - MB31MN | ecosystem: Environmental > Terrestrial > Soil > Wetlands > Peat | place: USA: New York... | reverse complement strand
GGTGAGGGCCCCTTTCCCCAGGGCTTGCGCCCTGGGCTACACTCTTCCGCCCCTAGCGGGGCTGCGAAAAGACCGCCCGCATGAGAAAGACTTTGTAAGCGAACCTCTGACTCAGGACGCTAGGCGGGCTCCCCGGACCGCGCTGCTGGTGGCGCCGTAGGCTTTCACAAATGTGTCATGCACCAGCGGCGGGACGATTGAAAAAATGGTCTGGCAACTCCTTCCAATGTCCGTCAGCAATCGCCAATCGGCAATTCCCCCCATTTGCGGTAGAATCTCCCTATAGATTCTTTTCAGTCCGCGACAACCTCGGGAGGTCGCAATGAGGAAAACGCTGACTCTTCTCATGCTGGCGATGGGGCTGGTCTTTGCTCCGCCTGCCTGGGCGCAGCAAAAGCCTTTCACGCAAGACCAGGTGCAAGGCCTGGTGCGAGACGGACTCGGGGACGAGTCGGGCGCGAAGCTGATCGAGCAGCGCGGGATTGACTTCGCGCCGGCGGAGGATTTTCTCCAAAGCGTCAAAACTGCAGGCGCGAGTGAGGCATTTCTTAAGGCGCTGCGCGCGGCCAAGCAGCCCGCGGCAGTGAGCGCGAAGAAGCCGCTTAACCAGGTGCAGGTTTTCGCCCTGCTCGCCGGGCAGGTAACGAGCCACCGCGTGGCCATGCTCGTGAGAGAGCGCGGCATCGATTTCGAGCCGCAACAAGACTATCTGGACGAAGTGCGTCTGGGCGGCGGTGACGATGATTTGATCGCGGCACTCAAGAGCGCCAAGGTAACGAAGCCCGTGACTGTTGATCCGGCGGCGCAGGCTCGGCAGGCTGAACTGCGGCAACACGCGGCGCGCGGAGCGGAATTCCTTCAGAAGAGCCGGCACGCGGATGCCGAGGTGGAATACCGCGCGGCACTTCGTCTGGATCCTCAGAACGCCGACTTGCACGTTGCCCTTTCCCGCGCTCTGAGCGGTCAAGGCAAGGCGGACGAAGCGCTGGCGCAAGCGCGGGAGGCCCTGCGCCTTAATCCCGGAAGTGACCTGGCGCATTACAGCCTCGGCAATGCGCTCGGAGAGAAGGGCGACTGGACGGGAGCGATCGCGGAATACCGCGAGGCCCTGCGCCTAAACCCCAACAATGACATGGCGCACAACAACCTGGGTGCCAAGGTCGGAGAGAACGGCAACTGGGATGGCGAGATCACTGAAGAACGTGAAGCGCTGCGCCTAAACCCCAATAATGACGCGGCGCACAACAACCTCGGCCATGCGCTCGCAGAGAAGGGCGACTGGGATGGCGCGATCGCCGAGTACCGCGATGCGCTGCGCTTGAACCCCAATAATGACAAGGCGCAGCTCAACCTCGCCACCACGCTTGGACACAAGGGCGACTGGGATGGCGCGATCGCTGAGTACCGCGAAGCACTGCGCTTAAACCCGAATAGTGACGCGGCGCACTTCGGCATCGGCTTCGCGCTTGAGCAGAAGGGCGACCGGCGGGGAGCTCTGGTGGAATTCCGCGTGGCTTATACGCTCAACCCCAAGAATGCCACCTTTAAGGGGAATTACGAGCGGCTGCTGCAGTTGAACCCCGATGACGATAAGGTGCACTACAACCTCGGCGTCGCGCTCCAAAACAAGGGCGACTGGACGGGAGCGATCGCGGAATACCGCGAGGCCGTGCGCCTAAACCCTGATAATGAGTTGGCGCACAGCGACCTCGGTGTCGCACTCGGAAACAAGGGCGACTGGGACGGCGAGATCACGGAAGAACGTGAAGCGCTGCGCTTGAACCCCAACAATGGCCTGGCGCACGCCGGCCTCGGCCTCGCGCTCGGAAACAAGGGCGACTGGGACGGCGAGATCACGGAAGAACGTGAAGCACTGCGCTTGAACCCCAATATTGATGTCGCACACGTCAACCTCGGTCTCGTGCTCCATAGGAAGGGCGACGTGGACGGCGCGATCGAGGAGTTCCGTGAAGCGCTGCGCTTGAACCCCAATAATGACGCGGCGCACGCCGGCCTCGGCCTCGCGCTCGGACTGAAGCAGGACTGGGATGGTTTGATCGCGGAGCTCCGCGCTGCGCTGCGCTTCAACCCCAACAATGGCGTGGCGCACGCCGGCCTCGCCGTCACACTCGCACAGAAGCACGACTGGGACGGTGCAATCGCGGAGTACCGCGAGGCACTGCGCTTAAACCCCAATAATGACGTGGCGCACGCCGGCCTCGGGTTCGCACTGGAGAAGAAGGGTGACCGGCGGGGGGCTCTGGAGGAATACCGCGCGGCCTACATGCTTAACCCCAAGGACGCGAACTATAAGCAGAATTACGAGCGCCTCTTGCACCGGATAAATAAGTGATGAAGACCCCGAGGTAAGGACTGAGGCTTCCGCTTTTCGTGCCGCACACAGCCCAAGAAAATGTGAAGTGTGCACCACTCGCGGCTTATTATTTGTACTTTGCTCTCCGCAACAGCAGTCTTCGTCTCACGCGGACCAGTGCAAGGAAGGAACAGCAACCATGGCATTCGCCTTTCCGATGTTTCTCCTTTTGGTTACGGTTAGCACTTCAGCTTATATCCTATGGTTCGCCCATGGCGCCGTCAGACATGGCTGGCGCTGGGTGAGTCCCCAAAGTTATATGGCGTATCCTGAAGCTGCGAAAACCCTAATCTCCACCTCTGGCATCGCCATAGCAATTCTTGCGACCCTAGGGCTCAACAAGGCCCCGGCATGGGTCCTTCAGCGATCAATGGAGTGCTTGGTGATATCAATCATCTTCTCGCTTCTCTTCATTCTAGTTTTCATTCGGATTGCGGAAGTCGCCACCAGCCGAGAGCTTCCTGCGAATTGCCGGTCTGGATCAAATCCTGAATACGGGGGTAGATTAAACAATCCAGAATTAGCCGCGACGCTCCTTCTTGCATGGGTGTCTATTACAGCGTTTTTTTGGGGATTTCTCTATGCAGCGCGAATCGTATTCTATCTATAACGAGAGGGGCTGAGCTGGCTGGCACAGACCCGTTTTTCAAGGTATGCGGCTATTCGACCGCGCCCAAGAGCCACGGACCTACAAATCAGGTCCGCGCTTGTAGCTTCCCACCCTGCGCAACTCGATCACCAAGCCGCAAGTAGGGGTAGGGCTTGCCCTACCCTTCCTGGTTCGGCGGCAATGTACGCGGAGGGGACGGCAAGCCGTCCCCCTACTGCCAAAGGCCTTGCGGACATCGGGGTGCGGCTTGGTAGCGCAGGGCCCGCGGTCGTAGGTCCGCCAATCTTGATGGCGGACGGCTCTTCGAGCGGCGTGGGTTTTTGCCGCGCCGCAAACAAGGTAATCCGAATTATCACGGGCCGCCAAAACCGCGTCGCGGTGGAAGAGCCGTCCACCATTAAGATTGGCGGACTGGAGAGCGAGCCTTGCGCTACCTGACTCCTGACTCCTGAATCCTGACTGGCGCGGACCCGTCACGATAATCCACTTGCGTTTTCCTGTTTGCATATCTGAAATTTTTCGGCTAACTTAGAAGGCATGACAGTGGAGCAAAAAGCCCAGCTCGATCAGGTGGTGTGGATCGACCGGGAGCGCATGAGCGGCGCCCCCTGTTTCGCCGGGACGCGGGTGCCTGTCCAAATGCTTCTCGATCACTTGAAGCATGGGGAGACGATCGATGACTTCCTCGAGGGCGCTCCTTCCGTGACCCGTGAACAGGCGGAGCTGTTTCTCGATCTCGCCGCCGGACATCTGGTGGAATGCGCATCCTCCTCGACGAATGTGTCAATCCACGGGTAAGAGCTGCCTTCCCCGATCACCTGGTAAGAACCGTGCGTGAGATGGGGTGGCAGGGGACTACCAACGGCAAATTGCTAGCCTTGGCAGAGGCAAACCAGTTCGATGTTTTCGTGACTCTGGACCAAAAGCTGTGCCATCAACAGAACATCGCGGTTCGCAGGCTCGGTTTTATGGTGGTGAGGGTCCCCGACAACAACATCAAGTTCTATCAACCGCTCTTTCAAGAGCTGAACACGGCCGCCGAGACTGTCAAGGCTGGCGAAGTCACTTACTACCTTAGCCCGTCGCTCCAGGGCTGAAGTACTCCCCCCCCCCGCCTTGGGGTTGTCACCCCTACCGGCGTAGTGTCCACTAATTAAGTGGACAATGTAGCGCCACCGTCCCGGTGGCATGCGCCGGCAGGATGCCGGCCCTACGAGAAGGCGCGTTGTCCAGCCATTTCCTGGACACTACACTAGGTCCTGGCTCCTGAATTTTGGGCCTTGACACGCGTTTGGAAATGTGGTAGGCTACTAACGTTGACGTATGCTGGACGCACCACGACACCGCTTGCCAGGGGTTCTAAATCGGCTCCGCGGCTGCGGAAGATGGGCGGAAAAGGCAAGAAAGATACTAAATAGACGGAACGAACCTAAGAATCTATTGAAAACACAAGGGTTAACATCTTTGGAGGCTCAAAAACGAACCCAAATCTGAGTGCGAAAAGCGCCAATCAAAGCGAAAAATACGGCCAAGAATCGACAAACTGTGGGGCAAAAGGGCAGGTTCCAGGTGTCAGGTGTCGGGTGTCAGGGGCTGAGCTAGGTGTCGGGTGTCAGGGGCTGAGCTAGATGTCGGGTGTCGGGGGCCAAACCAGGATTCAGGAGTAAGGGCCCAGGAGACAGAAGCGCAGGAGACAGGTTGTGCAGGACAGGGCGCGTTTTGGGTGAGAAGTCACCCTGCCGCCCGGTGGTGACCTACCTCTCTTTTGACAGAGAACAGAGAAAAAAGACGCGCCTGTCATGGGTTGAATCTCTCATTGGCACATTCACGGTGCGGGTTGACTTCAAGAACGGTTCGGCCACAAACCGGAGGATAATGTAAATCAATGAGTTACTTTGACAATGTGTCAATTTCAGCAATTTGCTTGCTTCGACAAACGCTTGGTAAACCCGAGGATTTCTGGCAGGTAGATTGCCTGAGCGAGGTGAGGAACAGTCGAATTTCGTGGTTCAGGAGGAGCAAATGGCCATACCCTCACGCATCCGCGATTTCCTGGATTCCGAGAATATTTCCTATGAGGAACTCCGTCACGAGCCAGCCTATACAGGACAAGAGGTCGCACACACGCTCCATCTGTCGGGCAAGAGGTGCGCCAAGACCGTAGTGCTGGACGGGGACGGAAGGCTGGCAATGGCAGTTTTGCCGGCCGCCAACCGACTGAATCTCCAAGATCTTCAGGCAGCAATGGAAGTCACGCGCTTGGAGATGTTAGCGGAAAGTACACTGACCGAGCTCTTCCCAGACTGTGAGCGGGGCGCGATTCCACCTCTCGGCCGTCTCTATGGGATGGAAGTATGGGTGGATCGAACCATAAGCGATTCGGAGAAGATTGTATTCTGCGCAGGCACCCACGAGGATTGCATTCGAATGAAGTACTCCGACTTCGCAAAGTTAGCCCGACCGCGCATTGGCCGGTTTTCGGAAGTCTGGGCCACCATGGCGGCTTGACCAGTCCGGCCGAATCGCCCATATGGAGCTTGCCCTGCTGGGGCGGCTTAGCCGCAGCCTTGCGGAGCGGAGGGGAGGTTTTGCGCTCCCTTTCGCCATTACGCCGAAGTATTTCGAACGCGGCGCAAACTCGACTCAGGCGCTCACGAATCGCCTACACCCAGAGGGGATGCGCGTGAAAGCGGGGGCAGTGAGCCCCATTAAGCTTATGCGCGACCCCCCTCCCTGAACGAGTTACACTATGGTTGAACGGTGCTAGTGCGACATGAGGAGGACTTCATGCTTGCTTTAAAGGAAAAACTGGCGCAGCAAATCCCGGGGTTAAGGGAAGAAGTACGCCAGCTCACTAAGCGCCATGGCGACGCAGTCATTTCCGAGGTGACCGTAGCCCAGGTTCTTGGCGGAATGCGAGGGATGAAGGGCCTCGTCTGCGATACCTCTGTAGTGGACCCAGACAAGGGTTTATACGTTCGCGGCATACCCATTGGCGAGTTGGCCCACTGCTTGCCCGAGGAGATTTTCTACTTGCTTTGCACCGGCGAACTTCCCGATAGCGAAGCTCTTGCCAGCTTCCAGCAGGACTTACGAAAGCGCGCACAGATCCCCGCCTACGTATGGGAAGTGCTTCTGGCCATGCCGATGGATTCGCATCCTATGACGATGTTTAACACCGCCATTCTGGTGATGGAGCGCGATTCCGTCTTCCGTCGCCGCTATGCCCAGGGAATGCGCAAAGAAGAGTTCTGGGAAGCCGCACTGGAAGATTCCCTGCAAATGCTTGCCAAGCTTCCTGCCATTGCCGCCGGTATCTACCAAAGGCACGCACACAAGGGCTCACCTGTCGCATCCGACCCCGGCCTGGATTGGGGGGCCGATTACGCCCACATGCTGGGCTTGCCCGATCCGGAAGGGGACCTCGCCCGACTCATTCGCCTCTACCTCACCTTGCACTGTGACCATGAGGGCGGGAACGTGAGCGCCTTCACCTGCCACACGGTGGGTTCTGCCCTCTCCGACCCTTACTACGCGGTCTCGGCTGGGCTGAACGGCTTGGCTGGGCCACTTCATGGGTTAGCCAATCAGGAATGTCTCCAATTCGTTCTCGGAGTACGCGAGAGATTCGACGGCGTGCCCACCGACGAGCAACTGCGCGAGTACGCTTGGAACGCCCTCAAAGAGGGTCACGTCATCCCGGGTTATGGGCATGCCGTGCTGCGCATCACCGACCCCAGGTTTACGGCCTTCCACCAGTTCGGGGAGCAGGTTTGCGCTCAGGATGAAATGTTCAGGATCGTGGACAGGGTTTTCGCGATTGTGCCAGAAATTCTTCGAGAGCAGGGAAAAGCCAAGGACCCCTGGCCCAACGTGGATGCTATTTCAGGAGCCTTGCTCTACCACTTCGGGCTGACCCAATTCGACTACTACACCGTGCTTTTTGGTGTCTCACGGGCGCTGGGAATGTGCGCACAATTGATTATCAACCGTGCGCTCGGTACGCCCATCACCCGTCCGAAATCCGTGAGCACGGACTGGATCAAGGCGACTGTCGGACAAACACGGCAGGCTGCTTGAATCGAGGGTGCCACATGGGGGCGCAAGCATCCTGCAAATTCGTCGGACTTCCTACGCGCCCCCAATAAAAGAGGAGATTCCCATGGGCCCCAGATGCAGTAATTGTCCTGTTCTGAAGACTTCTCTATTCAGTAGTCTATCGAGTGAGCAAGTCTCACGACTGGGGTGTTTGTTCCGGCCGGCACGTTACCGGAAGAGCCAAATCCTCTTCTTCGAAGGGGGTTCGGCTCAGCATTTGTTCGCTCTTCATACCGGTCTTGTCAAACTGGTCAAGCCGCTCGAGAACGGGAAAGAGCGTATTACCGGCGTCCTGTTCCCAGGTGAATTGTTCGGCCTGGAAACCCTTTCGCAGCCCAACTACCCGCTTACGGCCGTGACATTGCGCGACAGCGAAATCTGCGCCGCCGCACGAGAAGAGGTGATTATCTTCCTGCAATCCAACCCGGAAATCGCACTGGGTATGGTGCGGTTCTTGGTCGCCGAGGTGGGGCGTGTCCGCACCCAAGTCACGGACATGAGCTTCAAGGATGCCAGAATGAAGGTGGCAACTTTCCTGCTATCACTGGTTGCCTCTGACCCCACCCCTCACAACGGGCGCGTCACGCTCACCCTACCTCTGTCAAGGCAAGAGATCAGCGAGGTCCTCGAGCTTTCACCAGAAACGGTAAGCCGCACACTGACGGCATTCCGACGGGAACAGTTGATTGACGCACGTGGGCGGCAGTTGGTAATCCAGAATCTCGAGGGCTTGCAATCAGCGGCTCGCCGCTGAGTCCGTCCCCTGATACGACATTCTGTCCACATTGATAGGGCCATAAAACCCACCTGCGGCTGGATGTTCTAAAGCCAACTTACCTCCTTCAATATCTCGCTAAGTGTTGGACCCTAAAGGAATTGCATCAATGCTGCCGCGACAGGCATTAGGGCGCAGGAATAAAAAAACTAGTGGACACCGATTGACCTGTGTCATGTAGAATTATGACTTCTGCCCTCGACACGGGGCCACAACGGTTGCTAGGTTGCTCATCGTACACTGCGGGTCTTGGGTCCAGGAATCTTCCGATGGAATTCGCTGGAACCCATTTCGGTCTTGCGTCAGGCCGATTTATTGGAACGAGAACAACTCAACTCGTCGCAGTTGGCTTGCCCATTCGGTCTAAAAAAGCGATGCTTTACTCAAGGAACATGGCACTTTTCTGTGCCGCAGTTCTCATCTCGACGCTTGCCGCTCTCCCTCAAGCCGTACTGCCTTCCCCATCAGCGGACGCGAATCATCCTGAAATCCTCTTCGTGCAAGCGGCGTCCGTAAAGGGGGGCAGGTTATCAGAGAGATTCCCCCAAGGCAGCAGGATTGTTCGCCTTAAGATGGGAAGCACCAGGCCCGCGAATCTCACACCGAACTTCTTTGGGGCGGCAGACCCACGCATCTCCTTCGATGGCTCAAAGGTGCTCTTCGCCGGCAAGAAAGATGACGCAGCAACCTGGCAGGTCTGGGAAATGAACGCGGATGGAACGGGGCAGCGCCAAGTGACCCACTGCGATGGGAATTGCCTTGCCCCAGCCTACCTGCCGCGCGATCAAATCGCTTTTTCCGGCGAAGTCCAGGATGCTGGCGGAAGCCGGGCTTGTCAAATCTATGTCGGTAGGCTTGACGGGAGTGAGGTGCACCCCATCACCTTTGGCCCGGGCGACTACGAGCTCGAAACGGTACTCCAGAATGGGTTGATCCTGGCTTCCGCACGTTCACCCCTGCAAGCGAGAGGGAAATCCGAGAGTTCGCGCAACCTCTATACGCTTCGGCCAGACGGCAGCGGCCTGGCGGCGTTCCGATACGACCACCAGCCACCGGCAATTCGCAGCCAAGCCGAAGAGCTTGACGACGGTTCCGTGGTTTTCGTCAAGAGCAGCGTGCTTGGCTCGGAAGCCGGGGGCCAACTGGCTGCGATTAGACGTGGCGCCATGCACAATTCCGTTCTGGGCCCCATGAGCGTATTGATCTGGTCACCCAGACAGCTCGAAGCCGCCAGATTGATCGTGGCACGCCGAGTGTTGGCGCCCCCAGCCGCGGGGAAATTCGATCTCTATTCCTTTGATTTCATCCAGGGGAAGTTCCAAGCTCCGATCTACAAGGATTCGGAACTTTCCAGTATTGAGGCCGTTCCGGTCGCCGCACATCCTGCTCCTCGCTGGTATTGGAGCACCCTGAGCCGGGAAGCGAAGGCGGGCTACTTCATTTGCCTGGACGCCTCGTTGTCCGCCGACGCACCCAAAGGCCGCCTGTCGGCCCTGCTTTCTCGGGTTCGCGTGCTGGCTCTTGACCCGGCCACTCGTAAGGAAAACAACCTCGGGGAAGCGCCCATCGAGCGGGACGGCTCCTTTTACATCGCGGTGCCGCCGGACCGCCCGGTACGTTTTGAACTGCTGAATGGCGAGGGCCAGGTAGTCCGCGCGCAGCAAAGTTGGGTCTGGGCGCGCCCAGGTGAGGAACATGGCTGCGTAGGCTGCCACGACGACCGTGCCGTGGCTCCCGAGAACCGCTGGCCGCTCGCTCTGCGGCGCTTCGACACGCCCACCTGGCTGGGTGTTCAGGCGCCGCTGGAAGCCGCGCACTGAGCCGTAGGAGCAACCCGTCAACTGACGGATGGTTGCCCCAGGGCGGCCACAAGGGCCGCCCCTACAAGGGGAATCGAGAATGAAAGTTCCAGCTCGACAAATCGCGATCATGCTTGCCGCGGCGACTATGGTGGCCGTGGGGTTGAGAGTCACGGCTCAGGCCCCCGTGCGAAACACGCAGACCCGCATGTCGAGTGCGCAGCCCACTGCTGCGGCCGCGAATTCAGCGCGCGATCCCGCCCGGCAGTCCGCCACTCCATCCGCTCTGCCCACCTTTGAAGATGTCACCGAAAAATCCGGCATCAATTTCCGGCACTCCTTCGGGGAGCAGAAGCTGAGTTCCATCATGGAGGCCACCGGTTCCGGTTGCGCTTGGATCGACTACAACAAT